>Ga0209332_1000065_pt1 | contig 26950 bp, 14 predicted proteins | sample BlaSpr_A8_OM3_M1_FD_187974 | JGI IMG/M metagenome (GOLD analysis project Ga0209332, IMG submission 187974) | Forest soil microbial communities from Thunder Bay, Ontario, Canada - Black Spruce, Ontario site 2_A8_OM3_M1 (SPAdes) (version 2) | ecosystem: Environmental > Terrestrial > Soil > Boreal...
TGGGGGCTGGCGCTCGCGGGGAAGTCGCGCGGCGAAGATGCGGGCGGATGGTTCGACAATGAAGTTGGAGAGAGCGTCGATCCCAAGTCCATCAGCCATGAGCACACGTTTGACGAGGATACGGGCGATGCGGAGCGCCTATTATCCACGCTAATGCGATTGAGTGAGATGGTGGGGCGGCGGTTGCGTGAGGGCGCATATTTTGCGCGAACGCTTCAACTAAAATTACGCTACAAAGATTTCACCACCATCACGCGGGCGCATTCGCTAGAGCAGCCGACGCAGATGGATCATCAAATTTTCGAGCAAGTGCGGCGGTTGTTTTTTGCGAACTGGAAATCCGGTGCGCCGGTGCGATTGCTGGGAGTGCAGGCATCGCATTTCGAATCTGGTTCAGGTCAGCTTGATTTGTTGGAGCCTGCACAGCAACAGCGCTGGCAGAGTGCGCTGGCTGCGGCCGATCATTTGCGAGATAAGTATGGCGAATCTGCGATTGGACTTGCGAGGGGGATGAAGGGCGGATTCAGGGAGCGCACGCATGAAAACCCGGTAGGGCTGCCAGGGAAGGGAAGGAAGGAAACGGGCGGCGAAGAGAAGGTGTGAGCTTCATGCAGAGAGCCGAGCTGCGCTCGGCTTGGACGGGCGAGGGCGCCCGTCCCCACACAAGCGCCCGTCCCCACGCAACCGTTCGTCCCCACACAACCGCTCGTCCCCACACAACCGCTCGTCCCCACACAACCGCTCGTCCCCTACAACATGCTTTAGGAGATATATTCGCGGATGTATTCGTCGCGCGAACTGGCTAACCGGTGAGCGTCGCCATCGAAAATTACTTTGCTGTCGCGCAGGATTAGAAAACTCATGGGCACTTCTGAAAGTTGGCCTTTTGGTAAAGCGATCATCTGATTCGTCTTTTTATCGAACTGATGAGTCGCCATGGTAAACGCGTCTTGCAGTCGGTGGGTCACCATAAGCGCGCTGGTTTTGTAAACGTCACGCTGCTTCATGATGAGTTCGACGATAGTGTTGGAGGTCACAGGATCCAGTCCGCCGGTTGGCGAGTCATACAGTAAAACCTGAGGTTCGGTGACAATGGCGCGCGCGATGGCGACGCGGCGCCGCATTCCTCCAGAAAGTTCTGATGGAGACATATCGTAGGTATTTTCCAATTCAACAAAGCGTAATACTTCACGCACGCGCCGCTCGATTTCTTCGGTTGGCACTTTTTCTTCGATCAGCCGGAAGGCGACATTTTCGTAAACTTTCATGGAATCGAAGAGAGCGCTTTCCTGAAACACGATGCCGACGCGGCGGCGCAGCTCGAACAATTCCTGTTCGGACATAGCCGTGACTTCTTCCCCGAGAACGTAAATCCGGCCGCTATCGGGACGCATCAGGCCCATTGCTAGTTTGAGCAGAGTGCTCTTGCCCGAGCCCGCGACGCCGAATATTGCTTTGGTTTCGCCGTGCGCCAATTGAAACGAGATGTCACTGAGGACAACTTTCTCATCGAAAGCGATCGAGACGTTGTCGAACTCGATGGCGTAACCCGACGGACTCACTACAGATGCGGCCGGATTTTCGCTGGGCAAGGTGGGAGCCGACATGGGATCTTATCTATAGCCGAACACTGCGAAAATGAGTTTGGTGACGAAGAAATCCACGAGAAGGATCAGCACCGACGAAGCGACCACAGCCTGGGTGGTTGAACGACCCACTCCCTGGGTACCGCCGCGGGTTGAGATTCCGTAGTAGCAGCCGACGGTGGAGATGATGAAACCAAAGAGAACCGGTTTAATCAGCCCGGTGAAGACGTCGCGAAAGACGAGAATCTGCCATACCGAGGTCCAGTATTGCTGCGTATCAAGACCAAAGAGCAGGTGGGCGACCGCCCAGCCACCGATTAGGCCGAGCAAGTCGGCGATGATAGTAAGGAAGAACAGCATGAACGCGGTTGCGCCGACGCGAGGGGTAACGAGTTTTTTGGTGGGATCGGTGCCGAGCGCGCGCATGGCATCGATCTGCTCGGTCACAACCATCGAGCCCAATTCGCTTGCCATGCCCGATGCATTTCGACCTGCGACCATTAGGCCGGTAATGAGCGGGCCGAGTTCTGTAACCATGCCAAGAGATACCAATTGACCGATGAGCGTGATTCCGCCGAACCTCTGAAGCGTGCTGGCTGAATTCAGGGCCAGGAGCGCGCCGACCGAGAGTCCGGTGAGAATGACGATGGGCAGGGAGCCGACGCCGACCAAGTCGGCTTGTTGCAGCATGTCTCCCATGTAAAGAGGGCGGCGAAAAAAATTGGCGAGGGACTGGCCGGCCAGCAGCGTGTATTCCTGGACCGCCAGGGCAATATCTTTGGCGACTTCAACCGGCGAAAACAGTTCGAGTTCGAAGGCCATTTGTGTTCAGGAACCGCGGCTAAGAAACGACTGCTGAGGGAACTATAGCAGATTGATTTGCCGCAAAGATGCGGCTTGCCGCGAGTGAGGGGGAACGCGGCAAGCGCAAAAAAGGGAAATGCCTAGGCAATCTCGCGGTTCTTTTTCTTGATTTCGATGCTCAAACGCTTGATTTTTTGGTTGAGAGTAGAGAGCGGGACGTGGAAGCGCTCTGCCGCCTCGGTCTGGTTCCAGCTACAACGTTCCAGCATGTCGATGATGATGCGCCGCTCGCAGTCTTCGACGATGCTGAAGAGAGTCGCTCCCGGGCTGGCATCCATTGCTGGCACGGCACTTCCGCGGCCCACGACATGGTCGGGAAGCAGGTCCACGCCGATTTCGGTGCCGGAAGAGAGCACGACCGCGCGTTCCACGGTGTTTTCCAGTTCGCGGACATTGCCAGGCCACGAGTAACTCACCAGCGGACGCAAGGCTTCGAGGCTCATGTTGCGCAGTGGCAGCTCGTTTTCATCAGAATACTTTTTCAGGAAATGGTGGACAAGGAGCGGAATATCCTCGCGACGCTGCCGCAGCGGCGGGAGATCGATGCTGATTACGTTGAGACGGTAGAATAAGTCTTCTCGAAACTTGCCTTCCCGCACCATCTGCCTTAGGTCGACATTAGTGGCTGCAATGATACGTACGTCCGCTTGAATTTCTTGCACGCCGCCGAGATGCATGAACTTGCGGTCTTGCAATACGCGCAGAATCTTGCTCTGCGTGTCCATGGTCATAGTGCCGATCTCGTCGAGAAAGAGAGTGCCTCGGTCTGCGACTTCGAACAATCCTTTTTTCGAGGTAACTGCGCTGGTAAACGCACCCTTGACGTGACCGAACAGTGTCGATTCGAGCAGATCGGCTGGGGTGGAACCAGAGTTGACCGGAACAAACGGCCGATCGCGACGGGTGGAATTCAGGTGAATCGCTTTTGCGATCAGTTCTTTGCCGGTGCCGCTTTCGCCTTGGAGCAACACGGTCGATCGGCTGGGCGCTACTTGTGCGACCAGGTCGAAAATTTTGAGCATGGGTTCGCTCTTGCCGACTATGTGCTCAAAGTTATAGCGCTGCTTGAGCGCGCGTTTCAGTTGGACGTTTTCTTCTTCCGCTTTCTGGCGGGCGACGGCAGCGCGCACATCGGCGAGCAATTTCTCATTGTCCCACGGCTTCTGGATGAAGTTCGTTGCGCCGGACTGCATGGCGCGAACTGCGTTCTCCACCGTTCCATAAGCGGTGATCATGATGACCGCCTGCTGCGGGTGCAGTAGCCGAATGTCCGCGAGAACTTCCATTCCATTTTTGTCGGGGAGGGCGAGGTCCAGCAACACTACGTCGAAGGAACGCTCTCCGATTTGGGCCAGACCTTCGCGACCAGTGCCCGCGACGACAACGGTGTAGCCTTCAAGATGGAGTAGAGTATCGAGCGATTCCCGGATTGCCGCTTCGTCGTCGATTATCAGGATTCTGCCCGCGCTTTGCGGCCGGATTTCCGGCGGCGTGCTGCGACGCGTGATTGGAGTAACTTCAGACACTGCTAAATCAGACATGGACTGCCTTCCTCGTCGATATCAGGGGAAAATCCAAGGTGAAGGTGGTGCCTTCGCCGGGGCGGCTCTCCACGCGAATATGGCCCGCGTGTTCCTGAATGATGCCGTAGGTTACAGAAAGCCCAAGACCGGTTCCGCGATTCTGGCCGTCGACGGGCGAAGTCTTAGTCGTGAAAAATGGATCGTAGATGCGGTGAATATTCTCCTGTTCAATTCCCGAACCGGTGTCAGAAACGCGAACGCTGACGAAGTCGCCGTTCGACGTAGCTATGTGCAGCACACCGCCGCCAGACATAGCGTCTTTGGCATTCAGAAACAAATTCAGAAACACTTGCTGCAGGCGGCCGGCGCTGCCTTGGATGAGCGGGAGGTTATCGTACAGTTCGCTTTTCACCTGGATATGAGCCACCTTAAATTGGTGTTCAAGTAGTGCGAGCGTGTCTATAATCACTTTGTTTAGACTGATCTCCGTCAATTCCGTGCCGGTCGTGCGCGAGAAGTTCAGGAGGTTGTTCACAATTTCGGAGGCGCGGAATGTCTGCTTTGTGATTTTGTCGAGCAAGCCTGCCTTCGCGGGATCAGATTGCAACTGCTTCGCCAGCATCTGCGTGTAAGAAGAGATCACCGCCAGAGGCGTATTGACTTCGTGCGCCACGCCTGCGGCGAGGAGTCCGATCGACGAGAGCTTGTCGGCCTGAGTGAGCTGGACTTCGAGTTCGATCCGCTCCGTGATGTCGTCCATAATTACGAGGCGCCCTACGACGTTAAATTTCCGCGTGACGAGTGGCGCGATTGCAACATTCACTACGCGCGATTCTCCTGTGGGAGTTGACAGGCGAAACTTGTAGAGATTGTGGATGCCTGGGTTCTGCCGGACACGGTAAAACTCCTCGACGAAAGAAGCCGGAAATACTTCGCTGAGGGAACGCCCCACCACCTGCCAACGGGGCTGGGCATACATGACTTCCATCTGCGAGTTCCAGGATTCGATGCGATCCTGTAAATCGATAGCCATTACGCCGACGTTGATGGATTCGACGATGTTCTCGTTGAAATCCTTCAGGCGCTCGTACTCGCTGACCTTCTGCTCAAGCGAGGCATAGAGGCGGCCGTTCTGAATCGCGATGCCGATGTAGCCGGCCAGCGCTTCGAGCAACTCGACGTCTTCGCTGGAGAGGAAGTCGCCTTCCATGGTCTTGCCGAGTCCGAGGAAGGCGATCGTTTTTTGTCGCGCGTGGCAGGGGATGTAATAGTTCAGATCGAGGCGTGCGATGGCTTCCTGAGCGGTGGGATTTTCGCGCGGCAATTGACGCGTATTTTCGAAGAAGATATGCCCAATTGCATCTTCGATACGCGGTTTCGCCAGAAAAGACAAATCAAGCCCGGTTACGTGTGCGATGCCGAAGGACTTCGACAGTTCGAACCTCGTCGAGTCGGTATTGCCGAGGAAGATCGCGATGCGATCTACGAGCAGGGTGCGCGCGAGCCGATCGACTAGCGACGAGAGCATCTTGTCGAGGTCGGTCTCGGAACTCAATTCCCGTCCGAACTCGAACAGCGTTCGACGGTAGTCGTATCCGGTCCGGTAAAAGAATTGATCGAGCTTTTCCTGTATCCATTTTCGTACGGGATCAAAAAGAAGGGCGGTGACTACGATCGCGACCATCAAACCGTAGGGTCCGGAACTTGGAACGCGCGTGTGAACCAATTCTGCGATGGCAGCGACGCCGGCGAAGTAGGTTGCCACGATGGCCGCTGCGGCCAGCGTATAAGCCATGCCGCGTTTGAAGATCAAATCCACATCCATTAACCGGTAGCGGAAAATGGCGTATCCGAACGTGAGAGGCAATAGTCCGAGAGAGAGGACCGATACCTTCATGGCCGGCGAAGGCATCACTCCAAGCAGATACGGCAGCACATAGCAGACTGTGAATGGAGTAATGGCCAGTATGGTGCCGCGCATAATCCACTTGAGCTGCTGGCGGAGAATCGGAGTGGAAGCGTGACGGTAGTTGCTCCAAAGAACCGTTGCGGCGGAGGCGAAGAACGAAGTCAGATAAACCCAGTGCACGCGGTTGAGTTCGAAGAGCAGAGAAGCGCTGGCTTTAACGAACTCGAGGGTCAGAACCTGAATTGCAAGGAGCACCGCTCCTGGCGCGTAGAGGGCCGGAATCATCCAGCGGTGCTTGCCGATGAATTCGCGTCGCTCTGGAAAGGTCAAAACGAAGTGGAGAAACAGGGCCGGCTGCAGCAGCCACGCTACTTCATTCACCCAGAGGACGGACCAGTCGAAGACATTGAACTTGCCGGTGTAGTGCAGTGAGTAGAAGGCAAACGACACAAGGCAGAAGATGTAGAAGTGAGTGGAACCAACCGCCGTCCAGCGACGCAGAAGAACGTAGAGGCCGATGCAGAGGTAGATGAGCGCGATCAGGCGTAGCCAATCGTTCATGGAGCGCTCGGCCGGAACCAGAACCACTTCGACATCCAGCGGCACTGAACCGCGAATCAAGGAATATGTCGCCTTTGACCAAACGCCAGAGTAGTAAAGCTGCCGCGTGACTGCGGCCACGCTGTCTACCGCGCGGCCATTAACACTGACAACCTCATCGCCGTGCCGAACGCCGGCCCGCTCGGCCGGACCATTTGGTTCGAGCCGGTCGGCCACGACGTGGCCATTTCGTTCCATCCACCAAGCGCCATCATCGGGGACGGAGGACTGGTGCTCGATCTTATAGTTGAAACCAGCGAACAGCACCGCTGCTACCGTGAGGAGGGTCAGCAGGATGGCGGTAAAGCGAGCCTCAAATTCGCGGTTCATAGTTCGCGATTCACAAATCGGGACGGGTGGAGACACGGCGCGACCAGACCTTTTACGCCAATCTTCTATGAGCAACTTCACTGCCACCCTCCTTTCTGCGACAAATCAGCTAAGTCACTGCCGTGGCGCGACTTGGCTAATTATAGTGATGATTCACAGGAGGGGATATGAAATATGGAAGCCGACTTCTGTTTTTTGGGATAGCGATGCCAGCGTTTAGAACGCATCAATACCCGTGACACTTGCCCCGATAATCAGCCCATGGATGTCGTGCGTGCCCTCGTATGTCTTGACCGATTCGAGATTCATCAGATGGCGCATGATGGGGTAATCATCGGCGACGCCGTTAGCGCCTAGAATGTCTCGCGATAGCCGCGCGCATTCGAGCGCCATCCAGACGTTATTTCGCTTTGCCATGGAGATGTGCTGATGCTGGACTTTTTCGGCATCTTTCAATCGGCCCACTTGCAGCACAAGCAATTGGGCTTTCGTAATTTCGCTGATCATCCAGGCAAGTTTTTCCTGAACCAGTTGATGCGAAGCAATGGGCTGATCGCGGAACTGTTTGCGGAGCAAAGAATACTGCAAGGCGCAGTCGTAACAAGCCATAGCGGCGCCGAGCGCTCCCCATGCGATCCCATAACGCGCCTGGTTCAGACACATCAGAGGCGACTTTAGGCCGCCTGATTTTGGCAGTAAGTTCGATTCGGGGATACGCACATCCTGCAGCGACAAGCCTGAAGTTACGGACGCACGCAGCGACCATTTCCCGTGAATGTCGGCGGCTTTGAATCCAGGACGATCGGTCTCGACCAGAAAACCGCGAACCTTGTCCGCCTCATCTTCCACCTTGGCCCAGATAACGGCCACGTCGGCAATGGTGCCGGAGGTGATCCACATTTTCTCGCCGTTCAGGACATATTCGTTTCCAACTTTGCGGGCGCGAGTTCTCATGCCTCCGGGATTGGATCCGAAATCGGGTTCAGTGAGCCCGAAGCAGCCAAGTTTTTCGCCTTTCTGCATTGCGGGTAGCCAGGTATTTTTCTGCTCGTCGCTGCCGAAAGCGTATATCGGGTACATGACCAGCGCTGATTGAACGCTAACGAATGAACGCACCCCGGAATCCCCGCGTTCCAATTCCTGAGTGACGAGGCCGTATTCGACGTTCGACATGCCGGCGCAGCCATAGCCGTTGAGAGAGGCGCCAAAAAATCCGAGATCCGCCATCGGCTTTACGAGTTCGCGAGGGAATCGTCCGGCGCGGTTGCATTCTTCGATAATGGGGATGAGATTCTCTTCGATAAACTTGCGCGCGGTGTCACGCACCAGGCGCTCGTCGTCGTTCAGTAACGTGTCGAAGTCGATAAAATCTACACCGCGGAATTTAATGGCTGGCATAAAGCATCACTCCACAAAGACAAGAACGAAGAATGGCAAACTAATCAAGCTAGCAGATTGCTAAGGAAATCAGCAATGCGACTTGTTCCTAGGACAGGCGTTCCGGGCGCCAGCCTTAAGTGGAAGTCGAAACTTTCAAGGCCAGAGTTAGTTTGCAGTTTCCTCCAAAAATTTTATGCGTGGGAATTCCGAGTTAGCTTCGGAATCCAACGCGGCACTGATGCGCGATAGCGATCGTAGTCTTCCCCGAACTGCTTGCGTAGCGTCGGTTCCTCATAAAACACGACAAACAAATGAGCGGCCAGCAACATACAGGCCATGTAAATTGCGGTGGCCGGTGAGTGAAATAACCACGCTTGTCCGCCAATGATGAACGCGACTCCGATGTACATCGGGTTGCGAACGAAGCGGTGCAGTCCCTTGACGACCAGGATCTTGGGTGGCGCGATGGGCGCTGGCGTCCCAGCGCCAACCAGAGCGAAACCCCAAAACGCCGTGTGCAAGTAGATCGCAATTCCGGCGACGATGATGCCGATGGCCATCCATTTTTCAGCGCCGGAAGATGATATTGCGTGCTGCCGTAATCGCCATGGCACATAACCCGCAAGTGTTCCCGGCACGAGTATGGTGAAGACAAGCGTCTTTGCAATCGCCGAAACAGCTGTGCTCACAATGATTATCTTACGATTATCTTGACTCATATCGCCGCGTCGTCGACCGTTTGACCGCGCGCCCTCGGCAAAATCAGATCGGCTCGACGATATTCTTCTAATCTTTTTTCATTAGAGACAAGGACGACGACCGACGATAAGATTGCGCGACTTAAACCGTGCGGGTTTTTGTGGGCATGCAGCGTTCTGTCTTTTGTCTTCCAGACTTTCTATGAATAGAGCTCTCCGGTTGCTGATCGCGTTCCTCGTCCTCTCTGCGATCTATCTCTACACCTTTCCGCAAGCAAATGTTCTTTATGCCGGAGTAGTCTTCCTGCACGCAATCGGCGGGGTGCTAGCGGCCGTCCTGATCCTGGTTTGGCTGGTGCGATCGTGGCGCCAGCGTGAGCCGCTGCTTCGCGCCGGAATGATCCTTCTCTTCATGGGCGCGATTCCAGGCGTCGCGCTCATCTACACCGGGGCGTTGCGTTCCCATTGGAATATCGTCTACGTGCACATAGGCCTGAGTTTCCTCGGCGCAGGGTTGATTGCCGCAATGCGCATGGGGCATGGTGGATCGATCACGCAGCATACTTTCATTCGAATCGCAGCGGTCGTGGCAGCGCTCGCTGTGCTCGCTCCGGTTGCTCGTTACGTCCGCGAAACGCGCTGGAATCAGCATGGCAGGATTCAAAATCCCGCGCTCCCGCCGCTTACCATGAATGGCGAAGGTGATGGACCTTCCGGGCCGTTCTTCCCGAGTTCCGCGCAAGTCTATGGCGGAGAAAAAATTCCCAGCCAGTTCTTCATGGAGTCAGATTCCTGCAAGCGCTGTCACGAAGATATTTACAAGCAGTGGAACAGCTCGGCGCACCATTTTTCATCGTTCAATAATCAGTGGTATCGCAAGTCGATCGAGTACATGCAGGATACGGTCGGCACCAAGCCTTCCAAATGGTGCGGAGGGTGCCATGACCCGGCAGTTCTCTATGCCGGAAAGATGGATACTCCGATCAAGCAGATCGTCCACACGCCCGAGGCGCAGGCTGGGCTGGGCTGCATGATGTGCCACTCCATTGCCGACGTAAAGAGCACGATGGGGCAGGCTGACTTTTATCTCGAATATCCAAAGTTGCACGAACTTGCGGCCAGCAAGAATCCCCTGGTGCGTACGCTGCACGATTTCATGATCAAGCTCAATCCGGAACCGCACCGCCGCGTTTTCTTAAAGCCATTCATGAAGCAGCAGACGGCGGAGTTCTGTTCCTCCTGCCATAAAGTTCATCTCGATTCGCCAGTGAATCATTACCGCTGGATTCGCGGCTTCAACGAGTATGACAACTGGCAGGCAAGCGGAGTTTCAGGTGAGGGCGCTCGTTCCTTTTACTATCCTCCGAAACCGCAGCAGTGCGCCGATTGCCACATGCCGCTGCAACCTTCGAACGATATGGGAAACATTGCGGGCAATGTGCACTCCCATCGCTTTCCGGGTGCGAACACTGCCGTGCCGACGGCAAATGAAGACGCAGCACAGTTGAAGGCGACCGAAAAGTTTCTGACCAGCGGAGCTCTTACTGTGGATATATTCGCTCTTTCGCCCGCGAGCGCGCTGCTGAAGTCGGAGACGTTGAAATCGGGTGCGGTGAAAAGTGGAGCGGCTGGCCAGCAAGAACTGGCGACCACTTTTGCCGTGGGCGAAGAAGCGGAAGCTTCGGCAAGGATTCCTCACGGAGAAACGGCCGAGGCCGCTCCTGTCACGGCTCCTTTGGATCGCGTACGCCCCGTCGTCCGCCGTGGCGACACGGTTCGCGTCGATGTCGTGGTTCGAACTAAGCGGGTCGGGCATTTTTTCCCAGGGGGGACGGTCGATGCCTACGATACGTGGCTGGAACTAAAAGGCGTCGACGACAAAGGCCAGACACTTTTCTGGAGCGGCATGGTTGAGGACAACGGCAAGGGCCCGGTCGAAAAAGGAGCGCACTTCTACCGCTCACTGCAAGTCGACGCTCATGGTAATCCGATCAACAAGCGCAACGCGTGGTCGACGCGCGCCGTGGTATACGTCCGATTGATTCCGCCGGGCGCAGCCGACACGGTTCATTTCCGCATGAAGATTCCCGAAAAGACGGGTAGCAAAATCACGCTGACCGCGCGCCTCTGCTATCGCAAATTCTCCTGGTTTAATACACAGTTTGCATTTGCCGGTGAACACGAGAAAAGAAGCAATGATGATTCGACAAAGTCGGGCGGCGCAGCAGGGTCGATCACTCCCGATTTTGACGATGCAAAAATGGCGTTCACCGCATCGCTCCATGGAGTCTCGGCAAAAGAAGAAAAGATTCCGGACGTGCCCGTCGTAGCGGTGGCGCAGAACGAAGTGGCGATCGAAGTATTGCCCGCGAATGCTCCTGCACCTGCGCCGAAAGTACAGCTTGCAAAAGAAGACTGGCAGCGCTGGAACGACTATGGCATCGGTCTGTTTCTACAAGGCAACCTGAAAGCTGCGCAAGCCGCCTTCGAAAAAGTCACGGAAGTTGACCCGCAGAATCCCGACGGCTGGGTAAATATCGGACGCGCGGCCCTGCAGGAAGGCGACGTCTCGCACGCCCGCACTGTCCTTGAAAAAGCGTTAGCCCTAAGCCCCGATCTAGCCCGCGCCCATTTCTTTTATGCCGGAGTGTTGCGCCAGGAAGGCGATTACGACGGCGCCGCACAACATCTGATAAAAGTTCTGGCTCAATATCCTCACGACCGGGTGGCTTTGAACAATCTCGGACGGGTTCAGTTTTTGCAGCGCAAGTATCACGAAGCTGTGAAAACATTGCAGCAAGTTCTGGCCGTAGATCCCGAAGACTTGCAAGCGCATTACAATCTGATGCTCTGCTACAACGGCCTGGGCGATGAAAAGATGTCTGAGGAACACAAGGCCCGCTATCTGCGTTTCAAAGCCGACGAATCATCACAGGCCATCACGGGTCCATATCGCCAGCTCAATCCCGAAGACAACAATGAACGCCAAAGCATTCATGAGCATACGTCAGTCCCGTTGCCAATCACGAATCGCGTAGCGACGGACGCATTCGTCCGTCCCGGCGGGCACCGCTCCGCAGCCCATGTGGGGACGAGCGCCTCGCCCGTCCAATCCGAGCACAGCTCGGCAGTAGCCCACGCTATCCCGAACTCTGGAGCACAGAGGTGATTCGCTCTCTGAACCGAAATTCTCTTCGAGCGTTGGTGCGGGCCTCCGCGTCTCCGTACTTTTTATTTCTCTTACTCGCCCCAACCGGCTTTGCACAGGATCACATAACCTTCCGCGATATCACCGCTCAAGCGGGCATCCACTTCACCCACAACAACGGAGCGTTTGGAAAAAAGTGGCTGCCGGAAACCATGGGCCCCGGCTGCGCTTTCATTGACTACGACAACGACGGCTACCCCGACATATTGCTGGTCAACGGCCAGGATTGGCCGGGCCACGCCAAAAAAGGCGCGACCACACTTAAGCTCTATCACAATAACGGCAACGGAACTTTCACCGACGTCACGCAAAAGTCTGGCCTCGACATTTCGCTTTTCGGACTTGGAGTCGCAATTGGAGATTACGATAACGACGGCTTCGACGATATTTTTATAACCGCCGTCGGGCAGAGCCATCTCTTCCACAACAACGGTAACGGAACTTTTACCGACGTTACCAAATCCGCTGGACTGTGGGGTCCAAACGAGTTTTCTACAGGTGCCGCATGGGTCGATTACGATCGCGACGGCAAACTCGATCTCGTTGTTGCGAACTACGTGCATTGGTCCGAGCAGACCGATCTTTACTGCACGCTCGACGGCTCGCACAAGTCCTACTGCACGCCGGAATCGTATAAAGGAACGTCAGCCCGCCTCTGGCATAACCTTGGCAACGGGAAGTTCGAAGACGCCACGCAGAAAGCAGGACTGTACGATCCCACGTCGAAGGGTCTCGGTGTTGCCATTCTCGACTACAACAACGACGGATGGCCGGACATCCTGATAGCGAACGACACTCAGCCAAACAAACTTTATGTCAATAAAAAGAACGGCACCTTCGAAGAGCGCGCCGTACCCGCGGGAATCGGCTTCAGCGAAGACGGCGTAGCCCGCGCGGGAATGGGCGTTGACGCGGTCGATTATGATCGCTCCGGGAGCGCCAGCCTGATCATTACCAATTTTGCCAACCAGATGCTGTCGCTCTACCACAACGAAGGCAACGGATTATTTGTGGACGAAGCTCCGCGCTCGGAGGTCGGCCGCGCTACGCTGGTGACGCTCGGCTTCGGCTGCTTTTTCTTTGACTACGATAATGATGGCTGGCAAGACATCTTCGTAGCCGATGGCCACATTGAAGATCAGATCGAAAGTGTACAAAAGCGCGTCAGCTATGCCGAGCCGCCGCACTTGTTTCGAAACTTGGGCAACGGCAGGTTTGGAGAAGTCACAAACCAAGTTACGGAAAAAGCCGGCAACGGCTTCGCCTCTCCAAAAGTCGCGCGCGGCGCGGCTTACGCCGATATCAACAACGATGGAGCGCTCGATCTTCTGATGACGACAAACGCCGGTTCGCCGCATCTGTATCTGAACCGTGGCGGCACGAATCAAAGCCTGCGGATAAAGCTTGTGGGAACGAAATCCAATCGCGATGGCATCGGAGCGGTCGTTCGAGTAAGCGCTGGCAGTGACAAGCAGTGGCTCACCATGAAGAGCGGGTCGAGTTATCTCTCGCAAAGTGAACTGGTGTTGACCTTTGGGTTAGGAGCAAAGAATAGAGCCGATGCCATCGAAATCGATTGGCCCAGCGGACAGGTCGACAAGCTTGCAAAGATCGCAGCGGGCCAGACGATAACCGTACAGGAAGCGAAGGGCCAGATTGCTTCGCGGCAGTACGGGAAGAAATAGCGGCGACGGTTCGAGAGTCATTCTAGAAACTGTCATCTTGAGCGCAGCGGGACATTCGCGAAGCGAATGCCCCGCGCAGCCGAAAGACCCCTACCCGCAACCCAACCCAAAGCGAGCGAACCGTTCTTACGATGCCGCCGAACCCAAATGGACATACTTCTTCGAACCGCGCCGCCACGCTCTCAGATAGAATCATTTCCAAAACAAGATGATCAAGAAGCTCAGCCTCGCAATCACCGCCGTTTCCGTTGCGGCATTACTGATCTCCTTGTTCGCCGCAACCAATCCCCCGGCGAATCGCGAAGAGGCCGCCCGCCTTAACAATATTGGCGTCGCCTACATGAACCAGCAACTTTTCGCGAAAGCGTTGAAAGCGTTTGAAGACGCGGCGGCAAAAGATCCAGCGTTGGAAGTGACGACCGTGAATCGCGGCGTAGCTCTCCTAAACTTGCAGCGTCTCGACGAGGCGAAAGCGCTGCTAGAAAAAGCCGTCAAGGCGAATCCAAAAGATGCCAATGCGTGGTACAACCTCGGCCTCTATTACAAAAACTCCGCGGATGCCCGCGCCGCCATTGATGCGTTCCGTCGCGTCACGGAAATCGATCCCAGCGATGCCGATACCTGGTACTTTCTCGGATCAACCTACGCGCAACTGAAACAATTTCCCGAAGCGATCGCCGCATTCGAGCATGCGCTAAAGCTCGACCCGCATCATGCCTCCGCGCAGTTCGGACTGGCACGGGCCTACCAGCAATCCGGCCAAGTCGATCCAGCGCATGAAGCGATGAAAAAGTTTCAGTACATTACGCAGAACAAGCTAGGCGCGCCCATCAGTTTGTCATATGGGGAGCAAGGAAAATATTCGCGCGCGGAAGATTCGCCGATTGTGGTCGAGAAAGTGGCGCCCCAGATTCCGGTGAAGTTTGTGGATGTGACGCAACATGTGGGGATCATAACCAAGCCGAGCCCCGTCGGGTCCGCGACAATGGAGAACGGCCATGTTGAAAGGCATCTCGCGGAGGGCATCGTTGGTACGGGTGCCTGCTTTTTGGATTACGACGGGGACGGGCGAATAGATATCTTCGTAACGGATGATGGGCCGCAGGGCGGTTTCGGTCTTTACCACAACCTAGGCAGCGGCAAGTTTGAGGACGTCACGAAGGCGGCCGGGCTCGATCCGAGCTTGCATGGTATCGGGTGCACGGCAGGCGACTATGACAACGACGGCGCCACAGACTTGGTTGTGAGCTTTCGACACCGCGTCATGTTGCTACACAACGAGAAGAATGGAACATTCAAAGATGTAACTGAGGCCGCAGGCATCAAAGCCGACGGTCTCAATGTTGGTGTCGCCTTCATTGATTACGATCACGATGGCGATCTGGATCTGTATATTGCGCGAGCATCATTTCGCGCCCTAGCCGGAGGCGAAGCGGAGTGGGAAGACCAAGTCTGGCGCAACGACGGAAACGGTACCTTCACTGATGTCAGTCGAGAGACTGGACTTTCAGCAGGCGGGTTCCACGCCGCTGTCGTTGGTACCGACTACAACAACGATCGCGCGATCGACGTGGTTGTGACCGGCGTCGTACCAACGATCTTTGAAAATCCCCGGGAAGGAAAATTCCCAGCGCGCCAGCCCTGGACCGGCCCAAAGCCCGAGTTCGCCCTCGGCGTTGCCGTCCTCGATTTTGATCACGATAGTTGGATGGATCTCGCCTTCACCCACACCCTTGCCCCCGGCATCACGCTTTGGCGGAACAAGCAGGGAAAAGGCTTCGATCAGGTTCCTCTACCGAAAGTCGATTGGGCCCGCGCCTACGGCGTCGCCGCCATCGACTACGACAACGACGGCTGGGTCGATCTCGTCGCAGTCGGCGAAACGAAAGACGGCAAAGGCGAAGTCCGTCTCTTCCGCAACCTCGGCCCTGACGGCTTCAAAGACGTCACCGCCGACGTCGGACTTGACAAAATTCAACTCAAAGAACCCCGTGCCATCATCACCGGAGACTACGACAACGACGGTGCCGTCGACCTGCTGATCACGCAAAATCACGGACCCGCCGTGCTGCTTCGCAACGAAGGTGGCAACAAGAACAACTCGCTGCGGCTTGCGCTGAAGGGGCTCAACGATAACAAGAGCGCCATCGGCACGAAGGTTGAAGTCTTTTCTGACGGCATTCGGCAGAAGTTCGAAGTGTATGGATCGTCCGGCTATCTCGGACAGAACTCGCCCTACCTCACTATCGGCCTTGGGCAAGCCAAGCAGGCGGATGTTGTCCGCATGTTGTGGCCTACAGGCGTGCTGCAGGATGAAATCGAAGTTCCCGCCAACAAGGTTCAAAACATCACCGAGCTCGACCGGCGCGGCAGCTCTTGTCCTACTTTGTTCGCGTGGGATGGCCGCGAATATCAACTGGTCGGCGATATGCTCGGCGCTGGGGTTGTCGGGCATTGGATCGCGGCCGAGAATGGCCAAGTCGAGCGCAACATCGCCCGTCCAACGGAGACGATCAAGATCGATCGCAGCGCGTTTCGCGAAAAAGATGGCAAGCTGAGCTTCCGCTTTATGGAGCCGCTCGAAGAATCCGTCTATCTCGATCAGGTCAAGTTGTTAGCCGTCGATCATCCCGCCGATGTCGACGTTTACCCCAACGAATTCTTCGCCAGCAATCCGCCCTACCCGCCGTTCAAAGTTGTGATCAGCAATAACAAAGATGCGCGTCTACCCGCCGGTGCGTGGGATGAGCATGGACACGACGTGCTTCCCGATTTACTCGCGCATAAATATTTCGGCGACTTCAAAGTGCTTTCATTCCAGGGATTCGCCGAGCCGCACAGTTTAGAACTCGATCTCGGCGAGCCATATCGCGGCGGTCCGCTGTGGTTGCTGATGCATGGCGAAATCGAATACTACTCGGCCACGAGCATGTACGCCGCCGATCAAGCGCATCTGCGGCCCTTTGCGCCGTATGTTGAGGCTTTAGTTGCTGGGCCGAGCGCGGGAAAAGAAAAATGGGTTCGCGTTATCGACGACATTGGATTTCCTGCTGGCGGCCCGCGCACCATGACAGCGGATCTCAGCGGCAAACTTCCGCGGGGAACGCTGCGGATTCGCATCACGACAAATTTACAAATTTATTGGGACAATATTTTGATCAGCCGGACAAATCAGGAAAACGGTCAGAATCAGAGCGTCCGATTGACTCCCGTGCCGCTTGCGCGTGCCGAACTAAATTTCCATGGCTTTCCGCTGAAGATCGAAGGCCAGCCGCCGGGCAACGTGAAATACATTTACGAAAAAACCAGCGCCACCGGTCCTTACACGCGTCCCGCAGGCGCTTACACGCGCTATGGCGATGTGCGCCCGCTGCTCGACTCCATCGATGACAAGTTCGTCGTCTTCGGATCGGGCGATGAAGTCGCGCTTGACTTCGATCCGGCGAAGCTGCCCGCCCTGCCGCATGGCTGGGTGCGCGACTATTTCTTCACCGCCAACGGATACGAAAAAGATATGGATTTCTACGCCTACCACGGCGACACGGTTGATCCGCTGCCTTTCCGCAACATGCGCGCTTATCCGTATCCAGAACAATCTTTTCCGGCCGATGCCGAGCACATGAATTACTTGCTCGAATTCAATACCCGCTTCATGTCTGGGAACGAGGCCAGCGGATACTCCTTCCGCTATTGGGATGGGCGTTGATTGCGGAAACCCTGATTTGCCGAAAACACGAATCCAAGTCGTGTCAGGGTATGCCTTCAGGCATACCGCAAGCGGAAAAGATTGCTCCTCGTGTCGGAGGGTACCCCCCTCCCCCCCTTTTTTTCAAAGTCTTGAAGGTAAAGGACTTAGAGGCAAAGTCCTGATTGCAATGGAGTTAGCTTTGGTTCTCCCGAGGATGACGGTCTCTAAGCCATTGAAAATACTGACCCGAGTAGTCTTCGTTGCCAGCCATATTATGCAAAGTATTCAAAACACTATACTTATTGGCAAAGTATTCAAAACATGATACTTAGCTGGACTGCTGACTCGAGCGACGGTCGTGTCTTAACTAAGCCTTCACTTGCTGTGGCTTCTATTGTCAAGGAACGGGCTGGAGTAGTCACAAAACTCTGTTTGCTATTTCTATTTTAACGCTTCGTGTCAAGGAACGTGAACAACCGTAGTGGGCTGCGCTTAATTGTGGTGCTCGCAATAGGTTATTCCCGGCATGTGTGGGGACTTTATTACACAGTAGGGGGTCTGCGATTTTCCCGACGTTCCAACGATGAGCCCCGTAACATATAACGAACGCTTGCCATCGATAAGATTTTGAGTTGTGCGACTTCTAAATTGAACACTTTCGGGCATAACCACCTCGTTTTGAAACGGTATATTTATATCTACAGAGTTAGTCAGGGCTTTTTCTTTAGTCGTTTGTTCAAACAAATCCCACGATTTCTCTTCCAGCCTTGGTTGTTCTTGGAGATCAGAGCCGCCTATTGCATCCCTTTGTGCCTGCATCTGGAAGTAAGCTCGATAAATTGCATTTGGATTGCTGACGTGCTTGAGGTGGACGTAAACTTCTACGGGTTGCCCGAGCACGTAGGGAGCTACATCAACATGGGTAACGATGACCTCTCTTTGCGGGTCGCTAGGCGCACCCGGTGGTGGAGTGCTGGAATTAAACGATTTGAGAAGCCTTGATTTAGCTGTTACCACAGTGCTCACCTCGTATTCCTTGCCAGTGTCATCTTGGCAACTGACAGTTAACTTAGTACCCGGAGCCTTAACAGTCTCGGGACTGATTCCAGGCAATACGAAAAAAGCCGCACCGCCTAAGGTTCCCTTGAATGGTTTTTCGCTGCGCCCAAATATCAAATCCGTCACGGAAAAAGTAAAATACGTCTGGGAGTTATCCCTTGGATCAGCCCACCTAATATTCTGCAAGCTGGGTTCTCCCTCTACTACGTCCGTCGCCCCTTTAATTTTGGCTCGCAGTCGCCAATTGTGCGCCCTGCTTGGAACCCCAGTATTTTTTAGGCTAATTTGGAAAAACACTACTGAGGTGCTTGGTTGCCTTGGATCGTCGGTATCTCCGATGCTGTACCCTCCATCCATCGTAGGTCCTTCTTTTGTCTTGCCCGGTCCTTTGTCCACGGCGTGGACATCGGCAATCTCCATTCCAAAGTGGGGGGATGTTTTGTACTCTCCATACTCGATTATCAGAATGCCGACGCAAGCAGTAAGCAGCATCAATCCGATTACAAGAACTGTTTCTCTAAAAGAATCGTCCCGCTCACGATAGACCTTCAATGCGGCCTTCCAACATCGATACGCAGTTTCGGCCCCTACTATTATGAACGGAACTAAAATGGCGCAGATAATTAGACCAACCGGATGCTCGTCCCAGTCGGCTCTTGTACTTAGGTTGAAAACAATTTGTAAGGCGATTGTCACTATCGCAACGCCCGCGCCAGTCTTGATGTCCCTCCATTTTCGTTTTGCGTCGAAGGATGCAAACTCTTCCCGATACCTCGCGCGGAGGTGCTCTCCAAGGGTGCTAGGCCTTGGACGCCACTGTGGATTATGCATTCACACCTCCGCATCCCGCATGTAATAAATGGGTTGCGGGGAATAATACGCAGTTGACGTGGCTGTGTACAATCTCAGCATATTTCGACCAGTTATATCGAACGGCAATATTTGAATCTGCGAATGGGCGTCCGCGGCGAACGAATGCCCTCTCGGACCGAGAGTTCTTGCGGTGCGGCTGAACGGGTTGAAGCTGCAGTGGCTCGCGGTACAATCGCACTTCATGTCGGCCGCGCGGACGCTCAGCCTGATCTCATTTGCCGTCAGCTTGCTATTGGCGCAGGCCGCAAGCCAAAATCCCAGCGCCCCGGCAACAAAAATCGCGCCGCCAGGCGCCGCGAAAAAATCTGCGCGAGTCCAATCGGCCACGATCCAACGCACTACGAGTAAGCCCACCAATCCCGTCCCCATCTTTCGCGACATCGCCGCCCAAGCCGGCTTGACGGCCTCCCACATCTCTTCGCGCGAAAAATATTACGTCATCGAATCCATGAGCGGCGGCATAGGCCTGTTCGACTGCGACAATGATGGCAAACTCGATATCGTGATGGTGAATGGCTCGACCGTCGATCGCTATAAGCAGGGAGGCGATCTTCTTGTCACCCTCTGGCATCAGGATGCCAACCTCAAGTTCACTGACATTACGGAGAAGGCTGGGCTCATGCGCAAAGGTTGGGGCATGGGCGTTGCCGTCGCTGACTTTGACAACGATGGCAATCTCGATCTTTTCGTCACCGGATATGGCGGGAACGCGCTGTACCGCAACAAGGGCAATTGCACGTTCGAAGATGTTACGGACAAGGCCGGAGTCCGCGGCGGCGGCTTCTCGACGGGCGCGGCGTGGGCCGATTATGATCGCGACGGCAATGTTGATTTATTCGTCTCGCGCTACGTGCACGTGGATATAAACAATCTGCCAGCTTTCGGATCGACCAAATTCTGCCAGTTCAAGGGCGCGCCTGTGCAGTGCGGTCCGTGGGGCATGGAGGGCGAAACCGACCTGCTCTACCACAATCGCGGCAATGGAACGTTCGAAGAAGTTTCGAAGAAAGCTGGCGTTGACGATCCCGAAAAATATTATGGCCTCGGCGCGACCTGGGGAGATTACGACAACGATGGCTGGCCCGATCTTTTTGTTGCGGATGACGCGACTCCCAACCATCTTTATCACAACCATCACGACGGCACATTCACCGATCAGGCGATGATTGCTGGTATTGCGTTGAACAGTGAGGGGCAGGCGCTCGGATCGATGGGAGTGACCTGGGGCGATTACGATCACAGCGGGCGGCTCTCGATGTTCATCACGGAATTTGCCGATCAGCCCAATACGCTTTACAAAAACCTTGGGCATGGCGAGTTTGAGGATTTGGCAATGCGATCGCATCTGGGCCAGCCGAGTTTGCCGCTGGTAGGGTGGGGCACCACATTTTTCGACATGGATAATGATGGCTGGCTTGATTTGTTCGTGGCCAACGGGCACGTCTATCCGCAGATGGACACGGTGAAAGGAAGCGTCGCTTACGCCGAACCCATGCTGCTGCACCGAAATTTGCACGATGGAATCTTTGAAGAAGTTTCGAAAGCCGCGGGAATTTCTGACATGCCGCTGAAGTCGCGGCGGGGCGCCGCTTTTGGGGATATTGCTAATAACGGCAATGTGGACATCGTGGTGCTGAATGTCGGAGAGCCTCCATCACTTTTGCTTAATACAAACAAAAATGGGAATCACCGAGTGCTGTTTCGTCTGGTTGGGACAAAGAGCAATCGGGCAGCAATCGGCGCACGCGTTACGATTCGCGCCGGGGGGATGACGCAGTTCGACGAAGTGCGAGGCGGCGGAAGTTATCTTTCGCAAAACGATCTGCGGCTTCATTTCGGATTGGGATCAGCGACGAAAATTGATTTAGTGGAAGTGCGCTGGCCAAGCGGCAAGACGGAGAGTCTGAAAGACGTGGTTGCCGACAATATCTATACGATCGTTGAGGAAAAAGGGATCTTGAACGCAGTCCCGCTTAGTGTTGTGCCGACTGACCCGCGGTAGATGCTGAACCGTAGGTGGTTGGCAAGGTTTTTGCAGGCGATAAAAAGTTTGGTCTATTAGTCGACATTCCACCCGCTAACTTCAATGGCAGGCTTTGATAATTGCGCGTTGCCGACGTGATAAGTTGCAGTAACTTCGCGTTTTTCTCCGGGAAGGAGCGAAATGTAATTGTCTTGCCACACTACTGGGAGAATTTCTTCGCCGCCCTGGGATCGATCAAGTTTCAATCGCACGAAGAATGCGAGATTGTTAGTCGGATTCTGCAAAGTCACGTGGGTCACGACATCTTTGCTATTGGCGCTGCGTTCCGTATTTGTCGTCACCTTAAGTCTTACTTTGGGAAGTTGGGCGAGCGAAGTGTAATCGGCATAGGAGGCAGTCGGGGTCGTGTACCAGTTCGATTTCGACCAATCCAGAGTTTCTGGTTTCGTGGAGAGCCAATAGAAATTTGTGCCCACTAGTTTGCCGCTGTTGTCGATGATGCGAAGATCCAGAAAGTATGTGGGCGAAAGGCCGTCGACTTGAGGAATTTCAAAAAGTTTAGCCGTGCTGTCGGCGGCGGCGTTCAGAGTAATTTCCTTCGAAAATTTCTGTGTTCCATCCAAGTTAAAAAGTTGGGCTGATAATTTCAACCCCTTAGCGTCCACATATTGGCTGCTTACCAGCCACACGGAGTGGTCGTCGTATCCGTAAACCGGGTCAAGACTCTGCATCGCTTTTTTAGCGCCAAAATATCCGCCACCCGGGCGCAAATAATAATCGTAGAGGTGCCAGATCATCGATGGCCACGCATTGTTTAGCATCCATTGAATGACTCCGGTCGAGGTGTATTTATTACGGCTGTAGGCTTCGTACATCGCGCGTACACCCTCGTACGTCATCAATTGCGATTTTTTGCTGAACTCTTTCGCGCTGGCGGCTTCTCCATAGCGCGCGTTCAACGCATCGGTGAATACCTGGATGTTCTTGAATGCGCCGCCGCCGGCGTGAAAATTCCAGTATTCATCCAACGGCCAGAGGTGATCTTTCGGGATCATGCGTTCAACGCTCTCGATCGGCGGAACGGCCGGTCCCATGCTGGTTTCGCTGTTGAAGCCGTAGGCACCGCCGCAGCCCCCCGCGTTGCAGCGATTGTCGTCCTTATTAAGGTATGGGTCGGTTTCCCAATACGAGGGAGCGACGTACTCGTAGGGGCCGCTCATCTTGACGCCGCTTCCGTTCGTAACTGATAGCTTAGCCGTTGCCGAGGACACAATTGGATTTGGCCACTTCAGGTCTGCCTCAATCTTCAGATACGACTCTTCCACGTCCGGCGGCGGCGGATTGTCGCTGCCGTTGAGCCACGCCAGCAAGCTTGGATGGCCTCTTAAGCGATACATTTGGTCGCGCAGGGAAGAGTTTGCGATCTGAAAATCCTCATCTTTCCAACTTCCCCAATGTTCCCAGAAATCGCAGCAGCACCATCCTGCCATCACCAGGATGCCTTGCTCGTCGGCGGTTTTATAAAATTCTTCAGTTTCAAGTTTTCCTTCGAGCCGCACCGTGTTCAACCCGATGTCGCGCACGTAGCGGAACTCATCGGCCAGGCGCTCTGGCGTTTCGCGCATCATCAGGTCGGGAGTCCATCCGCCACCGCGAATTAAGATGTTTTTGCCATTGATTTTGAATAAGCGTTTCATCCGATCTGGCGCCTGCTCGCTAACTTCGGAAGTGATCTCGCGAATACCGAATTTGGTTCGCGAGACGTCGGAAGGCTTCCCGTCCACTTCGAACGACAAAGTCAGGTCGTATAAATTCGGCGTTCCCATTTGTGCCGGCCACCATAGTCGCGGATTGGACAGGTTAAGCTGCGGGAACTCAGCCGGCGAGAACACGACATCCTTGGACTCCCGGGCTGCGAGTTGCACCGGTTGTGCGAACTCGATGTTTTCGATTAGGCCTTTTAGCGTTCCGCTTATTGGCTGCTCGCTAGCATTCTTCACCTGTGCGATCACGGTCAAATGAGCTGCGTTGTTATCAGGTGAATTTACTTTCGAAATTACGGCCGGATTCCGCAATGCGACGGGCCCGCTTGTTGTCAGATACACTTCGCGCCAGAGTCCCATATTTTTGTCCGGGGGAGCGGGATTCCAGTCCACAAAAGTGATTGCGAGACTGTTCTCGGTCGGCGCCCAGACCTGCACTGCCAAAATATTCACTCCCGGCTTAATAGCGGATGTCACGTTGAACTCATAGGTTCGCCAGGCCCCAGCGACTTCATTGGAGTTGGCGATTTGTTTTCCGTTCAGAAAGATGTTCGCGCGATAGTTGATGCCGCGAAAATTCAGCCATACGCTCTTGCCCGTGTACACGTTGGGGAGCGCGAACTCTTTGCGGTACCACCAGGAAACTGCGTAAGGGCTATCCGGCGGCATGGCAATGTTTGAAAAGTTGGCGCCAATGGGATAAGTCAATCCCGGATACTGTCGTAAATTCATGCCATAAAAAGGATCGGGCAGCGCATGATTTTTCACTTGGGCAGCTACAACGGTTGTTGGAATATCAGCCGCGATCCAATTGGCAGTTTTAAAGGACGGACTGGAGATGGCTTCACCTTTGGCGGAGACTTTGACGGACGATTGCAATGCCCAACCTTCCCGCAAGGGTATCGTCATGGCAGGGGCTGCCTGGAAACTTGGTTGGGATACCGCGACCACGAGTGAACAAACCGGAAGGAGAAGCCGCAGAATCTTCATGAGTATCCTTGGTGAATTACGAGCAAAACCAGAAATGCAATTGCGCCCTACTTGATAACATCTTTATTAATTCGATTCAATAGGGCGTTGTTTTCGATTGTAACGAGGTCGGCTCGCGCGCCACGGCGTTAGTTTATAATCATAAATTCTCTCGTTCTGCGTGGAGTTATCTAAAATATGATTCGAACTCTTCAAAATGCAGGGCCGACCCTTAAGATTGTGCTGGGCGGCCTGCTGCTGATTATTTGCGGTGGCATGGTGATTACTCTCATCCCCGGTTTCGGCTCCAGCCTCGGCATTGGCGCGCCTCCCGCCGGTGTTCTTGCCACTATTGGCGACCAAACGGTCACCGTACCAGAAGTGGAGCGCGAGGCGAAAGCGATGATCCGCCAGCAGTTTCCGAAAGGTGGGCCGCAAGCCAGCATGCTGCTGCCTTACTTTGCCAGCCAGGCTGCGGAGCAGTTAATCAATCAAAAAGCTTTGGTGGCCGAAGCCCACCGCATGGGCCTTCGTGTAAGCGATGACGAACTAAGGGACGAATTGCAGCATGGGCAACTCGGCGCGACATTCTTTCCCGATGGCAAGTTCATTGGGCAGGAAGCGTACGAAAACCTTCTTCAACAACACGATTTGACGGTTCCTCAGTTTGAATCGGAGGAGAAGGGCTTTATTCTGGTTCGCAAATTGCGCGCTCTGGTTTCGAGCAGTGCGTTTGTGGGAGATGCTGACGTGCGCGATGAATTCGTCAGCCGCAACACGAAAGTAAAGTTTGAATATGCCGTAATTACGCAGGCCGATATTTTGAAGGGCCTCCATCCAACAGACGAAGAGTTGAAAGCCTATTACGATCGCAACAAAGCGACCTACAACAACTCGATTCCTGAGAAGAGGCAGATAAAGTATGTCGTCGTGGATAGCAGCAAAACGGCGGCGGCAACAACGGTTACCGATCAAGACTTGCAGTCCTATTACGACCAGCATCGCGATGAGTATCGCGTTCCCGAGCAAGTGAAGGTCAGTCACATTCTGATCAAGACGCCTCTCGCTGCTCCCGGCGCTAAGGAAGATGAAAAAGCTGTGGCCGATGCTCGCGCGAAAGCCGAAGACGTTTTAAAGCAAGTAAAAGCGGGCGGCGATTTTGCGAAGCTTGCCGAGAAATACTCTGACGACCCTGGCAGTGCGAAGAGCGGCGGGGAACTGGGTTGGATTGGCCGCGGCAGAACGGTGCCCGAGTTTGAGAAGGCCGCATTTTCGCTGGGAAAAGGACAGACCAGCGATCTCATCAAGAGCAGTTATGGATTCCACATCATTCGCGTTGAAGATAAGCAAGAAGCTCATCTTAAGTCGCTGGCTGAAGTGAAGAATGAAATTGCAGAAAAAGTAAGGCAGCAAAAGACGGCGCAGGCTACCGAATCTGCGGCGAACGCGCTCTTGAGCCAGGCGCGTACGAATGGATTAGACAAAGCAGCTGCTGCCAAGGGGCAGACGGCAGTCACGACGGACTACTTTACAAAAACCGACTCCCTGCCGGGATTGGGCGCGAGTCCGCAGTTTATGGATGCGGTCTTCAACGAGGCAGATAAAGCGCCGCCTGATGTAGTGCAGGTTCCGCAGGGTTATGTAGTTTTCCAGTTGCTCGGGGTAAAGCCGCCAGCCACGCCTACTTTTGAGGAAATCCGTTCAAAGGTTGAGAACCAGTTCAAGAATGAACGCGCCAGCTTTTTACTGCAACAGAAGACGCAGGAACTTTCTGATCGCGCCAAGGCTGGGCATGATTTGAAGAAGGCAGCAAAGGATCTGGGGGCGACGGTCAAGACGAGCGATCTGGTTGCGCCTGATGGCCAAGTGCCAGACCTTGGATCGATGTCGAACGCGAGCGCTATTTTCGCGCTCAAGCCGGGCGACATCAGCGGACCTATCACCGCGGGCGGTAACGGAGTCGTCGCGCAGCTTCTCGACAAACAGGCCCCGACTGATCAGGATTTTGCTGCGAAAAAAGACGAAATTCGGCAATCACTTCTGCAAGCCAAACAAAATGACTTGTTCGGGCTATTTGTGACGAATTTGCGTAAGGACATGGAAAAGTCCAAGCGACTGAAAGTTAATCAGGAAGAAATGAAGAACCTGACCCGCCAAGGTTCGCAGGAAGGCTCGTAGTCATACCATTGAGATGGGTTTGCCTCGTCTTTCCAAGATGGGCAACCGCTCTCCTCCACAACCGAGAAGATTTTGAATGTCATTCCCGCGCTCCAGCGGAATTCTGCTCCACCCGACCTCCTTGCCTTCACGGGGCGGGATCGGTGATTTTGGCCCTGCCGCCTACGCGTTTGCCGATTTCCTCTCCGATGCGCGCCAGAGCTTGTGGCAAGTGCTTCCTCTTAGTCCCGTTGGCGATGGGGACTCGCCTTATTCCGCGACATCGGCCTTCGCGGGAAATCCGCTGCTGATAAGTTTGGAACGGCTTGCCGAGCACGGCTGGATCGAGCACGCTCGAATAGAGGAGCTGCCCACTGCAGTTGCCGACATAGAGTACAAGACAGTCTTTCATCAAAAGTTACCGGTTTTATTTGAAGCGGCGCGAAACTTCGTGCGCACTGCTTCATGGAGTGCGCGCGCGCGTTATGACGCTTTTTGTCAGCAAAATCGATGGTGGCTCGATGATTTTGTCTTGTTTGACGGTTTGCGGGCGCGTTTTAAGTTAGAGAGTTGGAATCGTTGGAATCGCGACTTAACTTACCGTGATCCGGTCGCAATACGACAAGCACAAGAAGAAATGCGAGAGGATCTGGACGCTCGCCGGGTGGTGCAGT
>Ga0209332_1000066_pt1 | contig 26790 bp, 21 predicted proteins | sample BlaSpr_A8_OM3_M1_FD_187974 | JGI IMG/M metagenome (GOLD analysis project Ga0209332, IMG submission 187974) | Forest soil microbial communities from Thunder Bay, Ontario, Canada - Black Spruce, Ontario site 2_A8_OM3_M1 (SPAdes) (version 2) | ecosystem: Environmental > Terrestrial > Soil > Boreal...
CGCGCATAGATATCATTTTCATAGCGCTTCTGCCCATCCGGCAGCGATGTTACAGACAGCGTAGTCCGCCCCTCCGGTGCATACACCGTCCGCAGAAAATCCGCAAACAACTTGTAAGCGGGAATAACATCGGCGTTAATAGCATCGGTAATCTGCTGCGTCAACCGCTTCTGATCTTCTGCCGAAACGCTGGCCGGATACTTCTTCGTCGGAATCAGAAAAGGATCCGCATCAACAATCCCCTGGCACTGGACCGGAAGCTTCTCAATCAGAAATCGCACCGGCATCAGCTTGTCCTTCATGCCCGCGCGCAACACTTCAGTAGTCTGGCTCAACACTCGCGAAATCTGATGCAGCCGGGCAATGTAATCTTCGTAATGCTTGACCGAATCAAAAGGCACAGACAACGGCAGGTCGGCAAGGCTGGTATGAACGCCATTCTGCTGGTTAATAGGCATCTCATACTCTTTAAGATTGAAGTCAGTAATGCGCTGCTGCAACACACGAATCAAAAGATCGTGCGAAAGCTGATCCTGCTCCGAGAATCCATTGCTAGGAATCGCCTGCAGCCGCGCCAGAAAGTCTTCATTCGTCGTGTTCCGCTGAACAATGGCTGCCAGCGAGTACTCTGCCAGCTTGTCGTTATAACGATAATCGCCGTACGCCGTAGCGCGTTCCGGAAAATTCCGCAGATCCGATTCATACTGCTCCTCAAAGAGAGCATTCTGATCCGCAACCCGGCCAGCAACAGGCTTGACGTTCTGTGCCAACAAGCATCCACCAACAGCCGCGAAGAAAATCAAAAAAAAGTAATGGCGCATAGATTTAAGAGCCTACCAGAGCGAAAGCCCAAAACGCGAGCAACTCTCTCTGTGCCCTCTGTGAAACCCCCGTGTTCTCTGTGGTAATCGCTCTAGCAGTTCTCTCTGTGACCTCTGTGAACCCCCGTATTCTATGTGGTAATCGCTCGAGCAACTCTCTCTGTGCCCTCTGTGAAACCCCCGTGTTCTCTGTGGTAATCGCTCTAGCACGTTGACCACAGAGCTCACAGAGAAACGCCAGTCTTTTCGTTCCAGTACAATCTCCACGTGCCCGAACAAAAACCATTCCGCTTAACGGAGTCCGTAAAAGCCGCTGGTTGAGCCTCCAAGCTGAGTCCGGCGGCGCTGGACACGGTGCTTGGGAAATTAGCCCGGCAACACGACCCCAATGTTCTAGTCGGCTTCGATCACGCCGACGACGCCGGAGTGTATCTGCTCACGCCCGACACCGCATTAGTCCAGACCGTAGATTTTTTTACCCCCATAGTCGACGACCCCTACACCTTCGGCCAGATCGCCGCCACCAACGCCCTAAGCGACGTCTACGCCATGGGAGGTAAACCGCTAACCTCGCTAGCCCTGGTCTGCTTTCCCGAAAAAGGCGATTTGCAAATTCTCGAACGCATCCTCGCCGGCGGCCTCTCCAAGATGATCGAAGCCGAATGCACCGTAATCGGCGGCCACAGCATCCGCGACGAAGAAACAAAATTTGGCTATTCCGTGACCGGAGTGGTCGATCCCAAGCGCGTTCTAACCAACCAAGGCGCTCAACCCGGCGATAAATTGCTCTTCACAAAATCTCTAGGCACCGGAGTAATTTCCACCGCCATAAAAAAAGCCGCAGCCAAACCAGAGTGGATCGAAGCCGCAATAAAATCGATGACCACCCTAAACAAGCAAGCCGCCGAAATAATCAGCGGTTCAACTGTGGGGAGGGCAAGTGTGGGGATGGGCGCCTCGCCCGTCCAAGCGGAGCGAAGCTCCGCAGGGATTCGCCCGCCAAATGCCCCTCAACCATCGAATAAAGAGCCCTTCGCCGTCCACGCCCTAACCGACATCACCGGCTTCGGCCTGATCGGCCACGCCCGTGAATTGGCCAAAGCCTCCAACGTCAGCCTAATCATCCATTCAAGAAAAATCCCCATCCTCGAAGGCGCCCTGGATTGCATTCGCACCGGCCACATCCCCGGAGGACTAACCGCCAATCGCGACTTCGCCGAATGCCTCGTCGCCTACGATCCTGAAGTCCCCGCCGACATTCGCACACTGCTCTACGACCCCCAAACCGCCGGCGGCCTGCTCATCTCCGTCTCCGCCGAAGACGCCGACGCTCTGGCCCGCGCCTTAAAGGATGCAGGTGTTCCCGCCTCAGAAATCGGCGAAGTGGTACCCCACACGAAGCCTCTAATCCGAATTACAACTTGATTTGTGCGTCCAGTTAGTCCGCCTGGATCAACGACCAGATGTGAGCCAGGTGATGGTCATCATGCTCCGCCACAAAATACAAATGATCCACCAGCCGCATCGGAACTTTCAGTCTCGGATGGATTATGCTGCGAGCAAAAATTGCTGCGTCCATCTTCTCTGCCTTGCTCGCCAGCCGTAAGCGAGCACTTCTGAATCCAACCAGGATGTCATCGATCGAACGTTGGTTGTGATGCGCTTCGAAAGTCTTCCGATTACTCAGATCAGCCACAGTAAGCTGTGGCGCTTCCGCCAAGTAATCGTCGACCCGCGCCATCCACAGCGGCTCGAGATCCAGCAAGTGCCCCGCATGTTCCTGTGCCGACCACTTTTCATTCCCACGCGGCTTCCGAACCGCAACATCGCGAGAAATGCCACGTAACATCTCTTCCAATCGGGCCGGCGCGCCTCGCAATCGTACACACAGGTTCGCATGCTGCTCCACCGGAAACGTAAATTCAAACTTTCGTTCAAACCAAATTGGCGGTCGATTCATGTTCATGACTCACTCCAACGATGTCTCTCTACAAGATGCCAAAGCAAAAAGATGCGACGCAATCTGATAGAACATCTTTCCAGCCGTCAAAACTGGGAAACCTATTCAACGGCGTCGCATCTATAAACCAGAACGCGGACCATTACTCGTTGGCCCTTACTTTTTCAAATATGTATCGACCTTTTTTTGCGAAAGGAAATCTGAAATGAAAATCCGCACTCTTGGCAAATCCGGTCTTAAACTTTCCGCCCTCGGCCTCGGCTGCATGGGAATGTCCGAGTTCTACTCTGGACGCGACGACTCCGAATCCATCGCCACCATCCACCGCGCCCTCGAACTTGGCATCAATTTCCTCGACACCGCCGACGCCTACGGCCCGCACAAAAACGAAGAGCTAGTCGGACGCGCCATCAAAGGCAAGCGCGACAAAATCGTCCTCGCCACAAAGTTCGGCATCGTCCGCGATCCCAGCAATCCCAATGTTCGCGGCGTCAGCGGCAAGCCCGACTACGTGAAGAAAGCCTGCGATGCCAGCCTGAAGCGCCTGGGCGTCGACCACATCGACCTCTATTACCAGCATCGCGTCGATCCCGAAACTCCGATCGAAGACACCGTTGGCGCGATGGCCGATCTAGTCAAAGCCGGCAAAATTCGCCACATCGGATTATCCGAGGCCAGCGCCAACACGCTCCGCCGCGCCGTGAAAGTCCATCCCATAGCCGCGTTGCAGACAGAATATTCGCTGTGGACTCGCGACCCCGAAGAAGAAATCCTCGCCACCTGCCGCGAACTCGGCATCGGATTCGTAGCCTACAGTCCGCTAGGACGAGGCTTTCTCACCGGTCAGTTAAAGAAATTCGAAGACCTGGAAGCCGACGACTATCGCCGCTTCTCGCCGCGCTTCCAAGGGGGGAACTTTCAGAAAAATTTAGACCTCGTGAACGAAGTGGAAGGGATTGCGCGCGAAAAAAATTGCAAGCCATCGCAACTCGCATTGGCATGGGTGCTAGCGCAGGGCGATGACATCGTCCCGATCCCCGGCACTAAGCGCCGCCAATACGTCGAAGAAAACGCTGCCGCAGTAGATGTGAATTTAACCAAAGACGACCTGCGCCGCCTGAACCAAATTTTCCCCTCAGGCGCCGCCGCCGGATTACGCTACCCCGAACAAATGATGTCCCTAATCAACGGCTAGAGCTGATTTATCGCCACCCACGTAGCGGCGGACGCATTCGTCCGCCGCCGGGTTCCATCACGACAATTCAATCTAAGCGCACCCAAAACAAGCCGCTAACCGCTTCCCGCTTTCTCCAGCATCCGCTTCATAAAGCTAGGAACATGCACCACGGTGCGCCCCACCGTTCCGTGCCCAATCTCCTGCGTACCATCGTGCGCCCGCACCCGCAACGTATAAAAACGCCCGTCAAATGATTCCAGTTCAGCCTCGGCCTGAATCCGCATTCCAATTCCCGTCGCGGCGCGATGCTCCACATGAATCGAAATGCCCACCGTGATCTCACCCTCATCGCAAAACGGCTGCAGCGCATGGAAGCACGCCGTCTCCATCAGCCGAATCATGTCAGGAGTCGAATACACCGGGGGCAGCTGCGGATGATGCGCCGCCAGCGTGTGCTTCAGTTCGACCGTCTCAGAAGCTTCGCCGCGCACGCCAATAGGAACATGTCGAGCCATTGCATCCTCAAAAAAAACGAGCAACCGTTGACTATACGATTCGGAGACGCGCCGCAACAATAGAGGACCATACCCTTCGTGGCCCTCGGCCTTCGTGAACCTTAGTGCCCCTTTGTGGTAACCGCCTTTCTCTTGCCTCATCCCTGCACCCGCCCGCACAAAAAACCTTGCGACCAATCCAGCCCGGCACCCGTCAAACCCTACATGGAATTCCGACAATTAGGCAGAAGCGGTTTAAAGGTCCCAGTGCTCTGCTTCGGCACCGCCACATTCGGCGGCGGAAATGAATTCTTCCGCGCCTGGGGTGAAACCGATGTAGCCGAAGCCACCCGCCTCATCGATTTCTGCATGGAAGCCGGCGTTAATTTCTTCGACACCGCCGACGTCTACTCGCAAGGCCTCTCAGAAGAAATTTTAGGCCAGGCGATCAAGCACCTTCCCCGCGAAACCCTGCTCCTCTCGACCAAAGCGACCTTCCCCTTCGGAGACGCTCCCAACAACGCCGGCTCATCCCGCGCCCACCTAACTCGTCAGATCGAAGGCAGCCTGAAGCGCCTGAAGACAGATTACATCGACGTCTATCATATGCACGGCTTCGACGCCCTCACGCCAATGGAAGAGACTCTGAATACCCTCGACCAATTCGTTCGCGACGGCAAAGTACGCTACATCGCGGCATCGAATTTTTCCGGCTGGCACCTGCAGAAGTCGCTCGACATCAGCGAACGCTATGGTTGGTCCCGCTACGTGGCGCACCAGGTCTACTACTCGTTAATCGGACGCGATTACGAATGGGAACTCCTGCCGCAAGCCTATGCCCAAAGCGTGGGTGCCTTGATCTGGAGCCCATTAGGCTGGGGCCGTCTCACCGGCAAAATCCGTCGCGGCCAGCCCAAGCCCGAGGTCAGCCGCCTGCACAAAGCCGCCGAAGGCGGCCCCGTAGTCGCCGACGAATATCTCTACAAAGTAGTCGACGCCCTCGATGCAGTAGCCAAAGAAACCGGAAAAACCGTTCCTCAAATCGCCCTCAACTGGCTCCTGCGAAAACCCACCGTAGCCAGCGTAATCATCGGAGCCCGCAACGAAAAACAATTACGCGACAATCTAGCCGCGTCCACTTTCACCCTAACCCGCGAGCAAGTAGCAAAACTAGACGAAGCCAGCGCCCCCCAAGTCGCCTATCCCTACTGGCACCAGCGTCAGTTCCAAACCCTAAACCCGCTGCCCCCTTCGTATCGATGATCATGTGTGGAGCGGAGACTCCTGTCCGCTTGCTTTTGACTTGGTTCCGCCCCCGTAGCGACGGACGCATTCGTCTGTCACCTTTCAACTCATAATCTGGATGACGCTTACCTCTCTGCTGTCATCCCGATCGCCCTGAGGGATCCCCTACCGTTTTGGTTGTCATCCCGAGCGAAGCGAGGGACCCCTACTCCCTCCCCAATCTATGCAGAATTGCGCCTCTAGCACCGCACCAAAAAATTCTCAACGAACATTGCTACAATAAAAAGTAGAAACTCCCCTCCACACGTGGGCCCGAACCAGCACATGCAAAAGTTCGACGAACATTTCGACGTAGTCGTAGTCGGCGCCGGTCACGCCGGATGCGAAGCCGCCATGGCTTCCGCCCGCATGGGCCTGAAGACCGCGCTCTTCACTCTCAACGTCGATCTCATCGCCCAAATGTCCTGCAACCCCGCCATCGGAGGCATCGCCAAAGGCCATCTCGTCCGCGAAGTCGACGCCCTCGGCGGCATCATGGGCGAAATCACCGACGCCGTAGGAATCCAGTTTCGCCTGCTCAACACCTCACGCGGACCCGCCGTCTGGTCCCCACGCGCCCAATGCGATAAACAAGCCTATCGCCTGAAGATGCGCGAAGTCCTCGAGTCGCAGGCGAACTTAACCATCAAGCAAGCCGAAGTATCGGATGTGATTTTAGAGCAGCTCTCAGCTGTCAGCTCTCAACTGTCAGAAGATCCCGACTCAACTGCGAACCGAGAACTGAGAACTGAGAACTCATTCTCCGAGATTCGCGGCCTCCTCCTTCGCGACGGACGCCGCGTCTCCGCCCAAGCCGTCATCATCACAACCGGAACTTTTCTCAACGGCCTCATCCACTGCGGCGAACAGCAATATCCCGCCGGACGTTCCGGCGAACCCGCCGCCGTTCTCCTCGGTGAGTCGCTAAAAAAATTAGGCCTGCGCGGATGCCGCCTCAAAACCGGAACTCCGCCCCGCCTCGACGGCCGCACCATTGACTGGTCGCGCTTCGAGCAACAGCCCGGCGATGAAGATCCAACTCCATTCAGTTTTCGTACAAAGCGCGTCGCGCACCACGATTCCCAAGTCCCCTGCTACATCGCCTTCACAACCGAAGAGACGCATCGCATCATCCGCGAAAATGTCCACCGCTCGCCCATGTACAGCGGACAAATTCAATCCACGGGCCCGCGCTACTGCCCCTCGATCGAAGACAAGATCGTCAAGTTTCCCGACAAACTCACCCACCAGCTTTTTCTGGAACCAGAAGGCCTGAACACCCACGAAATCTACGTCAACGGCATGAGCACCTCTCTGCCCATCGACGTGCAGCTGGCCATCCTGAAATCCATCCCCGGCCTCGACACCGCCGAGATGATGCGCCCCGGATACGCCATCGAGTACGACTCCATCGATCCCACCGAACTCAATCGCACTCTCGAAACCAAAAAAATTGCCGGCCTCTTTTTAGCCGGACAAATCAACGGCACCTCAGGCTACGAAGAAGCCGCCTGCCAGGGCATCATGGCCGGAATCAACGCCGCGCTGAAACTAAAAAACGAGCTGCCGCTGATACTCGATCGCACCGAAGCCTACACATCCATCCTCATCGACGACCTCATCTCCAAAGGCACGAACGAGCCCTACCGCATGTTCACATCACGCGCCGAGTTCCGACTGCATCTGAGGATCGACAACGCCGACCGCCGCCTCACTCCCCACGGCCGAAGAGTTGGCCTGATCTCCGACGAAGCCTGGCAAAATTTCGAAGCCAAACAACATCGCCAGGAAGAAATAAAGTCCTTACTAGAAAAGACGAAACTAACATCATCTCTGGCAGAACAGCTTGAGCAAGCCATGCAAGTGCACGTGTGGGGACGGGCGCTCTCGCGAGCCTGCCCTGAGCAAGGCCGAAGGGTCCAAGTCGAGCAAAGCTCGACCCGGTCCGCCGACAGCAAGGCAGTCCCGCAGGATCTATCCTCAGCCGTCGGTCAACCCCTCGCCCAACTCCTAAAGCGCCCCGAAATCACCATCGAGCACCTGGCGCCAATCCTCAAAGATTTGCTACCAGCTTTTTTTGAAAGACCTCACATGCCCATCGAGGTCTCAGCGGCCCATCTCCCCTCCGAAATCCGCAACGAATTAAAGTCGGTCGAAACCGAAATCAAGTACGCCGGATACCTCGACCAGCAGCAGCGCTCCATCGACCGCCTGAAAAAGGCCGAGCAGCGCCACATCCCAGCTTGGTTCGATTACGGCGCCGTCAGTGGCTTGTCCCGTGAAATGCAAGAGAAGCTCGGAAAAGTCGTTCCCCAAACCATAGCCCAAGCCTCCCGCATCCCCGGAGTCACCCCCGCTGCCGTTTCGCTCATCAATGTCTATATTGAGATTCAAGCCCGGCGAAGAGAGCAAGCTGCGGCGCTATAAATTAAGACACCATCCCACAGGATCTACGTCGTAGGCCGCACGCAACAGTCATCACCGCGCCACCGCCTTCTGCACGGCCGCCCGCAGCTCCTCATACGAAACCGCACCCGGATGATACATCGCCACCTGCCCCGCCCGATTCAAAACCACCAGAGTAGGAGTCGTACTCGCGCCATACGCATTGAAGTTCTGTTTGCTCAAGGGCACAGGCATATCGAGCAGGCTGGAATAATATCGCTCCCGCACCGCCTCGATATACGCCTTCTCCTGCTCCGGAGAAGCATCATTCCCCTGCGCCGCATACCCATAAAGCTGCGTTGGCCCCATCACCACTAATCCGTCACCAGCGAACTCCTGCTTCAATCTCGCTATAACAGGAACTTCCGCCTTACAATCCACGCACCAGTGCGCCCAGAAAAATAAAAGTACCGGCGTGCCTTTCAGCGACGCCAAGGTCGACGGCTTCGGCCCCAGATACTGCGCCTCTTGCAGAGGCGGTGCCGGCTGTCCCACCAGCGCCAGCAAGTTCAGATTTTTTTGCAGCCGCGCTCCTATCGTTGTATTGCGATAGCGCGCCAACGCGGATCGCAGCAAGCTCACCGCCTGAGCATGCTGCCCTTTCTCCGCGAGCCCTTGAGCAAGCACCTCGTATGCCGCTCCCAAAGCAATCGCCAAATGCGGCTCCGACTCCAGTTTTTGTTTGTTCGCCGCTGCCGTCCCGCCAAGCTGCTGCTCGCACAGACGCCGAGTCTCCGTGGCGTAACTCGTAGCTTTCTCCCATTGACTAGACTCGGCCGCTCCGCGAGCCATCCACGACAGTGCCTCCAGATATTCCGGAGTAACTCCACGCTGACTCTTATAACTTTGAAGATCCGCCTCAGCTCCAGCGAATGACTTTTGAGCCAGCTTAGTCCGGACCTGTCCGATCACATCGGACGGCACCAGCATTTGACCGTAAGCCGCGGCAGATAGAGATGACGAGAGAGTTAAACACAGAGTTAACGCGAGAAAGACGCGCCCCATCCACCTTTCAGTTTCATACTTCATGAACTGATGATGAATGAGGCTGTCGTAAGTTGCAAATTCTACTCGCAAATTCAAGTTTGCAAATTCTGATAATGAGGATTTACGCAGCTGCCGTGTATCGCGCGTCGGCGCGCCCCAATATATGCATCATCTCGTGGAAGCCCGTGATCTCGAAGTTGAGAATCGAGCGGTTGTGAACCAGCCCTTGCATCACAGGCCTCGACGGGCAAAATAACTTCAACTTAATTCCGCGCTCGCGCGTCCAGCGCTCCAGGAACGCCAGCATCCCCAGCCCTGCGCCGCTGATCGCCTCCACTTCGGACAGATCCAGCGCTATAAGACTTGATGGTGCCTGCGCCTGCACAAAGTCGCGCAGCTTGAATACGGAGTCGCTCCGTACGATCCGCCCCTTGCATTCAATCACCGACACATCAGTCAATTCTTCGACATTAATAGCCAGCATCCGGTCCTCCACTGTCTCAACCTAGTACTCGCAAAATCAGGGCCAACCAATAACATCCATAATCGTCAGTCGTTTACCGTGCCTCCTACAGCTTAGGCCTTAGAATTTAGTATCCTATAGCCGTGCAATGTCTTCCTAAGGACAGGTCCGTAAGATTAAATAATGGAGCGCCGGACATCCCCGCCCGGCACCCATCCGCCTCCCAAATTCCATCAACCCCGCTCTGAAGCAAGGATATTTGCCCCGGCGTACAATCATCAATTCGCTCTTATGTCTGACATTCGCCGTGGTCTCATCATCGTCAACACCGGCCCCGGCAAGGGTAAAACCACCGCCGCCATGGGAACCGCCCTGCGCGCCGTTGGCCAGGGCATGCGCGTCCTCATGCTGCAATTTCTCAAAGGCTCATGGCATTACGGAGAACTCGATGCCGTCAAAGCCTTCGGAGACAAATTCATCATGAAGCAAATGGGCCGCGGCTTCGTCAAAGTGGGCGCCGAGAAGCCCGACCCCGAAGATGTACGCATGGTCGAAGAAGCCTGGGCCGCAGCCGAAACGGCGATCCAATCCGGCGAATGGGACTTGGTCGTCCTCGACGAAATCAATTACGCCATCAGCTACGGTATGCTAGACCCAGCCCAGGTGGCGGAATCTCTGAAGCGCAAACCAGAAATGGTTCACGTCATCTTGACCGGACGAAGCGCGCATCCGACAATTGTCGAGCTAGCCGACACCGTTACAGAAATGCGCCAGGTAAAGCATGCCTACGAAAAAGGCGTAATGGCGCAAAGAGGAATCGAATACTAGTTTTCAGTTTCCCATTCTCAAAACGGCCATCGCCTTTACTGAGAACTGACAACTGACAACTGACAACTGACAACTGCTCCATGACTTGGTTCAAACGACAATCCGGCGAACTGGACACCTCGGGCGAGAAGAAAGTCCGCACTGAAGGCCTCTGGGTCAAGTGCGATGGCTGTCGCCAGATTATCTGGAAGAAAGACCTCGAAGACAATTTCAACGTTTGCCCCAAGTGCGATAAACATTTCCGCATCGACGCGCGAGCGCGCCTGGCGCAGCTCTTGGACGACAACAAATACGAGATCTTCGACAGCAATCTAGTCTCGACCGATCCGCTGAAGTTCGTCGACCTCAAAGCCTATTCTTCGCGCCTGAAATTCGCGAAGGCCGATACCGGATTAAAAGACGCCATCATCAACGCCCACGGCAAACTAAACGGCAGGCCCGTGATCATCAGCGCGATGGCCTATTCCTTCATCGGCGGCAGCATGGGAGCAGTCGTAGGAGAGGCCATCACCCGCGCCATCGAGAAGGCAATCGAAACCCGCGTCCCCATCATCATCGTCTCCGCATCCGGCGGCGCCCGCATGATGGAAGGCGTAATCAGCCTGATGCAGTTGGCAAAAATTTCCGCCGCCCTCGCCCGTCTCGACGCCGCGAAGGTCCCCTACATTTCTGTTCTGACCGATCCCACCACCGGCGGCGTGACCGCGTCCTTCGCGATGCTAGGAGATCTGAACATCGCCGAACCCGGCGCATTGATCGGCTTCGCCGGCCCCAGAGTTATCGAACAAACCATCCGCCAAAAACTGCCGCCCGGCTTTCAACGCTCCGAGTTCCTTCTAGAACACGGCATGCTAGACGCCGTAGTCCCTCGCAAAGATCTAAAGCCCTACATAGCCCGCGCCCTAGACTTCATGGTCCACGCCGCGTAAAAGCTAGCACCCAAAAATTCTGGGCGCAGTTCTACACACCAGTCAAAGCCCCAAACACCTGATCCAAGCGACGTAGGGGCGGACGCATTCGTCTACAAGAATAGCCTGCGCGTCAGCGTGGAAGAGCGGCCCTTTCGGGCCGCGTAAGCTCCAACCTTCACGGGGCTTTAGCCCCGGTTCCACGCCGCCCGCTTCCTCTTGATGCGGACGCGCAATCCGATCAAACTCCCGAGCCAGTCTGTACAAGCCCCTCAGAAAGCCTTTCAAGGTTCATACCCCGCCGTTCGCAGACATAACGTCGAACTCGCACTCCGGACTTGTTACCATACTTTCAGCTAGTGCACTCTGAGCCAAATAGAATGTCTTACGACCAAGCAGTCGCGCAGATGTACGCCCTGGGCCACGAACTGGCGCAGACGCCTGCGCACAAATTCGACTTGGCTCACATCCGCGTCCTGCTCTCTGCGTTAGGCCATCCCGAAAAGCGCTTTCCAAGCGTGCTCGTAGCCGGCACCAACGGTAAGGGATCCACCGCCGCATCGCTGGCATCGATCCTTCAAGCCTCAGGCCTGCGCACGGGACTCTACACCTCACCGCATCTGGTTCGGATTAACGAACGCATTCGCCTCAACGGTCAATCCATCGCCGACGACGATTTCGCCATGCTGCATGAAGTCGTCGACCGGACCGCCGAGCGCCTCGTCGGCGAAGGTGACCTCCCGTGGCATCCCAGCTTTTTCGAAATGCTCACTGCCATGGCCTTTGAGTATTTCGCCCAGAACCATCCCGACATCGTTGTGCTTGAGGTCGGCATGGGAGGCCGTCTCGATGCCACCAACGTAGTCGATCCGCGCCTCAGCATCATCACCGACATTGCGCTCGATCATCAGAATTATCTTGGCACAACCGTCGCTCAAATCGCCCGCGAGAAGGCTGGAATCATCCGCCGCAACGGTATCGTCGTCACTCTGCCTCAGTCGCCCGAAGCCAACGACGTCATCGGCAACGCAATCCTCGATCTCGGCGCGCGAGCCGTGAATGCCGTCCCTTACGTGCCGCCTGTCTCGCCCGGCAGCGACAGCAGTTTGGCTATCGATCGCAATCCGTCTGCTCGCAACCAGCCAGCTTTTCGAAATCGTTACCCGCTCGAAGTTCGCGGTTCGCAAATTATGGTGGACTCGCCACTCGTCGGCCGTCATCAGCTCCGCAATCTCGCGCTGTCAATCGCGGCCGCCGAAGAATTGCACCACCAGGGCATGCATCAAATCACCCCTGCCTCCATCGAAAAAGGAATCCGCGATACACAGTGGCCGGGACGTTTCCACGTGATGCCTGCGACAAACGACACGCCCGAGTATGTCCTCGATGTTGCGCACAATCCCGCCGGAGCATGGTCGCTCCGCTCGACTCTCTCGGCCGCTTACTCTACTGCAGGAAATAGCCGCAACCTAACTCTCGTATTCGGCGTGATGCGCGACAAAGCCGTTCAGGAAATGACCGAAATTTTATTTCCCATCGCCGATCAAGTAATCGTAACCGCCGCCAATAACCCACGCTCCGCCACGCAAGCAGAAATCCGGCAAGCCGCAGCGCGCATGGCGGAAAGCACTCATATCGAGGACGCCCCCGACGTAGCTTCGGCCCTGCGTCAAGCTCAAAAGCAGGCTGGTACCAGCGGCTTGGTAGTAGTAACCGGCTCAATTTACATTGTGGGAGAAGCGATGCAAATCCTGGGAATCAGCATCTAAACAACGTGTAGCGCGGGCGCCCTCGCCCGCGAAAAGCTAGCATCTGGAAAAAAAGTGAACAAGATCGCCACCACCGCCGAACCAGAAAGAGAACCAGAAAATGACCGAGGACAACTCCGCTCAGAAGGCGTCTCCGAAACCCCCGCTTGGTCCAGCGGCGCCCTTCCACAACAACGCGCACAACACGGCTGGCCCAGCCGTTTGCGATCTTATTTCATCCTCGCGCCGCTAATCTGGCTCTACACCGTCGTCTTAGGAACCATTTCTCTAACTCTCTCGGTATTCGACCGTGACGGCAGCCTGCAACACAAATTCGCCCGCCTCTGGTCGAAGCTCGTCATGAAGACGGTTCTCTCGCCAGTAAAAGTTACTGGAACGACGGATTTCGACAATTCCAGGCCGAAAGTTTATGCCGTCACCCACGCCTCCGCTCTCGACATTCCAATCCTCTACGTTTACTTACCATTCCAGTTCCGCATCGTCTTCAAAAGCGAACTGCTCGCCTACCCATTTGTAGGCTGGCATCTGAAGCGTTCCGGGCAAGTCTGCATCAACCAGCAAAACCCTGCAGCCTCAATCGGCGCAGTCAAATCGGCGCTGCGCAGCCTCCGCAAAGGCATGCCCCTGGTAATTTTTCCTGAGGGAGGCCGCACCCCCAACGGCCAGATTCAACCTTTTTTGCCCGGCGCATTCTTTCTAGCCATCAAAGCCCAGGCCGATATCGTCCCCATCGCCCTGGTCGATACCTTCGACCTTCTCCCCATGAACACCTACCACATCAAATGCCAGCCCCTTGAGATGCGAGTAGGCGACCCAATCTCGACCGCTGGCCTAACCGTTCGCGACACCGACGCAGTTTCCGCCAAAGTAAAATCCGCAATCAAGTCGCTGCAATCCGCTGCAACAAATAAATCTCTCTAACAATCCCGCGATCATCGGTCATAATTTTGAATTCGATGTTTAAAATACCCCTGTGTCCCCTGTCCCTCTGTGCCCCCTGTGGTAAAGATCTTTAAACCCTGGGGGAAACAGAGGATCTATCCAAACAGTTCCCCCCAGAGGTGTCATGAATCCCCTAGTTCTCGTATTCTTATTTCTTGCCATGAATCTTCTTCAGACCGGCGCATACGCCCAAACCGCCACCCCCACCGAAGCCGAGGAATTCATGAACAAGGCCGAAGCCCAGCTAGCCGACATGAGCGTCAAAGTCAGTCGCGCCACGTGGGTCCAGGAAAATTTCATCACCGACGACACCCAAGCCCTCGCTGCCGACGCCATCGATCAACTGACCGCCATGACCACTCAATTGGTCGAACAGTCCAAGCGCTTCGAGGGTCTCAAACTCCCCTCCGACTTGGCCAGAAAATTTAAGCTGCTGAAACTCTCCCTCAACGCCCCCGCGCCCAACGACCCCGCACTGCGTCGCGAGATGACCCAGATCGGCGTGTCGCTGGATGGCGACTACGGCAAAGCCAAATACTGCCGCAAGAACGGCGAATGTCTCGATATCACAGCCATCGAAAAAATAATGTCCACCAGCCGCGATCCCGAAGAACTAAAAGAAGTCTGGCAAGGATGGCACTCTATCGCTCCGCCCATGCGCCAGCGCTATGCGCGCTTCGTCGCTCTCTCCAATCAGGGCGCGCGCGAAATGGGTTTCAAAGACACCGGCGCACTCTGGCGTTCGAACTACGACATGCCGCCCGATGAATTTTCCGCCGAGCTCGAGCGCTTGTGGAATCAGGTGAAGCCACTGTATCTGGCGCTGCACACCTTCGTCCGCCGGAAGCTGGAAGAAAAATACGGTCCCAACGTTGTCCCGCCGAGCGGCCCCATTCCCGCGCACCTGCTAGGCAATCCATGGGCCCAGCAATGGGGAAATATCTACGATCTTCTCGGCGTGCAGGAAGACAAAGGCGGCGTCGACGTAACCGAATTGCTCAAGAAGAAAAGACTCGACGCCAAAGGCATGGTCAAATATGGCGAAGGCTTTTTCACTTCCATGGGCTTCGCGCCCCTGCCCCAAACTTTCTGGGAGCGCTCCCTCTTCACCAAGCCCGCCGACCGCGAGGTCGTCTGCCACGCCAGCGCGTGGGACCTCGACAACATGGACGATCTCCGCGTGAAGATGTGCATCCAGGTTCGCGGCACCGACTTCGTAACCATCCACCACGAACTCGGACACAACTTCTACCAGCGCGCCTACAAAGATCAGCCCTTCTTATTCAAAAGCGGAGCAAACGACGGCTTCCACGAGGCCATCGGAGACGCCATAGCCCTGGCCATCACCCCTGAATACCTGCACAAAGTCGGCCTGCTCGAAAATGTCCCCACCGCCAGCAACGACATTCCCGAACTCCTGAAGCAAGCGCTCGATCGAGTCGCCTTCCTTCCTTTCGGATTGATGATCGATCAATGGCGCTGGAAAGTATTCTCCGGTGAAATCACTCCCGCAAACTACACCCAGGCATGGTGGGATCTTCGCCTCAAGTATCAAGGCGTCGCGCCTCCCGCAGCCCGCAGCGAAGCCGATTTCGATCCCGGAGCGAAATACCACGTAGCCGCCAACGTCCCCTACACCAGATATTTTCTCGCCCACATCCTGGAATTCCAGTTCTACCGCGCCCTCTGCCGCGAGTCCGGCTACCAAGGCCCGCTCAATCGCTGCACCTTCTACGGCTCAAAAGAAGCCGGAGCAAAATTCAACAAGATGCTAGCCATGGGCCAAAGCAAACCATGGCCCGACGCCCTCGAAGTCCTAACCGGAGAGCGCCAAACCGACGCCACCGCATTGCTCGAATATTTCGCTCCACTAAAGCAATGGCTGGACAAGCAAAACGAAGGCAAGAAAGTGGGCTGGTAGATTCTTGCAAAGAATATTACTAAGCGGCGCCTCGGGATTGATTGGACAGGCGCTCTCGCATTCATTCAAATCTCAACTCGACCAAGGCGAAGTTGAGATCGTACGCCTCGTGCGCAGCCCGGCTAAAGATGCAACTCAAATTTCATGGGACCCGCTCACGCCGTTATCCCCCACAGCGGTCGCCGGTTTCGACGCCGTCATCCATCTCGCCGGCGAAAGTGTTCTCGGACGCTGGACTCCCGCAAAAAAGAGAGCGATCTTAGATAGCCGCGCTCAAGGGACGCGCACCCTCGCGTCAGCCCTGGCCCAAACTGATTCGAAGCCCCGCGTACTTATCTCCGCTTCCGCTATCGGTTTCTATGGAAATCGCGGCGACGAGATTTTGCGCGAAGATAGTCCCTCAGGCCAAGGCTTCCTGCCCGAAGTCTGCCGCGAGTGGGAATCCGCCACTCACATCGCATCCGAAGCTGGCGTCCGCACCCTCAACGTGAGAATCGGTGTCGTGCTCAGCAACAAAGGTGGCGCGCTCCCCAGTATGCTCAAGCCCTTCAAACTCGGACTCGGCGGCCGGATCGGCTCCGGGCAACAATGGCTGAGCTGGATTCACATCGACGACATCGTCGGAGGAATTCGCCATGCCATAAATACTGCGGAACTCTGCGGCCCGGTAAATCTGGTGGCGCCGAATCCCGTGCGCAACGCCGAGTTCACCAAGATTTTAGCCTCTACGCTCCATCGTCCCGCATTTTTTCCCGTACCAGCGTTCGCGCTTCACTTAGCGCTAGGCAGAATGGCCGCCGACGAAATTCTACTTTCCAGCCAGCGCGTCGAGCCCCAAAAACTTCAATCGAGCGGTTATAACTTCCTTTATCGTGACTTGCGTGCGGCGCTGGAAAATCTGATCTGACAATCACTTGCCCGCTGACACCTGCAAATACGTTCGGCTAATGCGATCATGCCAGCACATTCCGCTCTCGTCCAAAAAACACCACACATAGCCCAGCCCCGCCGAAAACGCGGAAAGAAATGATGCCAGCACGCGCCACCGTCGTGAGCGCCGGCTGACAGGCTTTCCATCAAATCGCGTCAACTGCAACTTCGCCGCACGCAGTCCCGGCGTTGAACCGGTATAAACAACGAACAGAAATTCATAAGCCATCCACAACAGCACCGCCACCGCTCCCAGTGTCCCCACAAACACAAGACCAAAGCCGCCAATGTGGTTCACGCGCAGAAATAATGCTGCAAACGCCGCCACCGACGCCCCAACTATGCCCGCATCCACAAGAGCAGCCAGTCCCCTTCGGACGATCGAAGCGGGCGCGCACAACATATCATCGCTGCGCCGGCTATCCGCCGACGGCCGGGTAGGCTCAATCAGCATTCCCCCCAAAGCTGGGGGAGGAGGCAAAACCTCCGGCGCCTCCACGATCCGCGGACGATCCATGACGGGGTCGGCCAGTTCGCTGGCAATAAATACCGGAATCGCCGCTGAACGCGGAAACTCCAGTATCTTGCCCTGCGCTTCATTCACCTGCACTGGCTCGGGATATGAATTCGATTCTTGTTCTGGAATTTTCGGCTGAGCCCGCGACTGCAATGACAGTGTCGACTGCAACGAAGCCGACGAACTCCGAGGCTCGGCCCGAGAAATCCAATCTTCCGCAATCGACGCATGCGCTGCCACGTTGCCGCCCGGTCCGGCGACAGGAGCAGAACGGATCCGGCTTTCCGGCGAGTCAAAAGGCAAAAGCAGCGATGGGTAGCGTGGACTTCGCGGCTTGCGCCGGCTCCGATAGCGCTGCAAGCGATCCGCGAGTTCACCCCGCCAGGAATCTTCACCGTGACCATCCGCCCCGGATACCTCTCCGCCCTCAAAAGAAGAAGAGTCCAACCCAGACTCGACACCATCGCCACGGAGAGGCGCAGGCATCCCGGCATTATCGTCTGGCGAAAAGTTTGTCGATACCGTAGTCATCAATCCAGCCTGCTCTTCGAACCTCAAGAAGTAATTCGTCTCTGCCCTGTGTCCCCCTGTATCTCCGTGCCCCCCGTGGTAAGGTTTTCAATCACAGAAGCAAGCAGGTGAAAAAAGCAAAGAGGTTTACCACAAATAGCGTTTTTCCCTTCGTGCCCTTGGTGGTTAAAGCCCTTTGCAGCCAATCCCGCAATCAAGCGCAGCTTTGCCTCTCCTGCCGCTCGCGTGCTAAGGTCGATTGATTCCTGCTGGCAGACCGGCTGAGGACAGCAAGCGAGCTTGCGCAACAACTGCGCGCATCCAACTGCAAATGATCACCCGCTCTCGAATCTTTATCACGGCCGCGTTGCTCTGTCACCTGCTACTCGCAGCCGGGATAGTTACCAGCCAGACCCTTCCCCCTGATTCCGATTCTCCATCTCCTCCCCCCGCGCCGGTTCCCAAGCGTCAGGAAAATGTGACGATGCGAGCCGTGGAACAGGAAAAAAATGGCGAGATCTACCATCTTCGCGGCAAAAGTGAACTTTACTATCGCACTTACGTCCTCCACTCCGACAAAATGACCTATAACTCCGATACCGGCGATAGCGAATTCGAAGGCCACGTTTTACTCGAAGGCGGCCCCAATCACGAGCACGTTGAGGCCAGTCACGGTACCTACAACATCAACACCGAGGTCGGAACCTTCTATAACGCCATCGGAACCGTAGGCTTTCCCATCCACAAAACCCGTTTCATGCTCACCACCACCAACCCTTTTGCCTTCACCGGAAAAATTGTCGAGAAACACGGACCCGATCACTATTTGGTGCGCCACGGCACGGTGACCACCTGCGAATTGCCCCACCCAAAATGGAAATTTAGCGCCCGCCGCATCTCCGTGGATGTCGACAGCACCGCCAAAATCTATTACAGCAAATTCGATGTCGAAAGCATACCCATCTTCTATTTTCCCTTTGTGACCCATCCGGTTCAAAAAAACCAGCGCCAAAGTGGCTTCTTCATCCCCAGCATAGGCGACTCCAACACCCGGGGATATATCGTCGGCGAATCCGCCTACTGGGCCATCAATCGCAGCGCCGATGCCACAATTGGCACCGAGTATTACTCCAAGCGTGGCTGGGGTGAACAAGGGCAATTCCGCTATCGCCCGAGCGAAGCGTCATATCTCTTCATTGGCTATACTGGCATGCTCGATCGCGGCTGGACCGCCGTTCAGCCGCCACAGAATCAGGGCGGCGAAGACGTCCGCTTGGTTTCCGAGCATCCCGTTGGAGACTTCCGCGGCGTCGCTAACATCGATTACTTAAGCTCCTTCATTTTTCGCCTCGCCTTCACCGACATATACACCCAAGCCATCAACTCGGAAGTGAAATCGCAAGTATTCCTTTCCAACACTACCAACGGATATCACTTTAACGGGTTGGTGGAGCGCTATCAGAATTTCGAGGTCTGCGACCCCGCCATATTCAATTGCGGTCTCGAATCTCAGAACCAACTCGTCCGCATTCTGCATACTCCAAGTTTCTTTGTCTCCGGCGAAGAGCGGCAGTGGGGAAACAGTCCATTTTACTGGTCCTTCACCAGCGCCGTCGAAGGTCTGCAACGCCGCCAGGTCGGATTCAACACCGGTCCTCTCGTTGGCAGGTTTGACTTGGCGCCCTCGCTAGTCTTGCCTCTCCACTGGAAGGGCTGGTCCTTTCGTTCAGCACTTTCTCTTCGAGACACCTTCTACACCGAGCAGTACAACGCCGCCATCGCTGCAGCAACCGGCCGAGCTGCCGACGACAGCATTAACCGCAAGTCACTCGAAACTTCAGTCGAGTTAAGCCCTCCACCAGTGTCGCGCGTATTCGATCGTCCCTTCCTTCACCACAAGTGGAAGCACGTCATCGAACCACGAATCCGCTACGACTACGTAACCGGAATCAACAACTTTGCTGACATCCTCCGCATGGATGCAACCGACGTCCTCACCAACACCAACGAGGTCGAGTATTCCGTGATCAACCGCCTCTACGCCAAACAACTCGATCCCAAGAAAAAGGATTGCGCGAATCCAGTTCTCGGTACCGTGAGCGCCACGAACATCAGTGGCATGAATATGAATGGCGCGCTCCAGGATGGCGCCCTACCATGGGAACAGTCGCCACCCACCGAACCCACCGAGCCTCAACCGTGTGTCGCGGCCACCCGGGAACTTGTCAGCTGGGAGATCGGACAAAAATATTTCTTCGATCCCACCTTCGGCAATGCGCTTGTGCCCGGACTAAGAAATATGTTTACCACCACCGCCGATTTCACCGGCATCGCTTTTCTTAATGATCCGCGCCATTTCGCACCCATCATTTCACGCTTGCACATTGAAAATAGCGCGCATACCGATACCGAATGGGATCTCGATTATGATCTGCAAGCCGGCCGCATCAACTCCAGTATGGCTATGGTGAATTATCACACCGGCCCATTCAGCATCGGTGGCGGCGATACCTTCCTCCGAGTGCTCGACAATTCCCTGGGTTCAATCAACGGCGCCAGCGATTTCCACCAGTTTCGCTTGAGTTTTGGCTATGGGCCATCGACCAGGCGCGGCTTGAGCGGCACCGCTTCCGTCGGGTTCGACGCCAACCAGAATTACGTGCAGTACATAATGTCGCAGGCAAGTTATAACTGGGATTGTTGCGGTCTGAGCATGGAGTACATCCGCATTGCGCTGGGTACGGTGCGCGACGAAAATCAATATCGCTTCTCTTTCAACCTCGCAAATGTCGGCGCCTTTGGCAACCTCAAACGCCAGCAGCGACTCTACTAGATAGTGGCTCATCTCGAATCTGTTTTGAAAGGCACGCCTTCACAACTTGCAGAAAAACGCGCGCTTCGTATCAGGGTATGCCTTCAGGCATACCGCTATTGGCGCCAAAACATCGCGGCTTTAGCCGCTGAGGGAATGTTTCTTCAAACTGATCTAGTGCCCTCTACAAAATGTACTCTCGAAAATATCGCGTTCAACGGTAGACTTGAAATGGAAATCGTGGCCACCGACAACACGCTTCACGAAAATGCTGAGCGCCTGCGCCATATCCTCGCCCGCCATCCTCGCTTGATCGTCGCCTACTCCGGTGGCGTCGACTCTGCGTTTCTAGCATGGATGGCGCACCAGGTCCTCGGCAGCCAAATGCTCGCCGTGATCGCCGACTCCGCCAGTCTCGCTCGAACTCATCTCGAGGAGGCCCTCGCTTTTGCCCGCGACCACAACATCCCCGTCGCCGTCGTTGAAACCAACGAACTCGAAAATCCCGACTACATCCGCAATGATGCTTCGCGCTGCTTCCACTGCAAGGACGAACTCTTCACCGTTCTCGAACGTTTTCGCGCAGACCGTGGATTCGACGCCATTGCCTACGGCGTCAACGCCGATGACCAAGGCGATTTTCGGCCCGGACAACAAGCCGCGAAACAGCATTCAATATTGGCGCCCTTGCTCGAAGCAAACTTAACCAAGGCTCAAATCCGCGAATTAGCGCGGCAAGCGAATTTGCAAGTGTGGGACAAACCGGCCTCAGCATGTCTTTCCTCGCGCATGGAATACGGCCGCGCCGTTACGCCCGAAGCCCTCAGCGTCATCGAACGCGGCGAAGACGCTCTCCGCGCCATGGGATTCCGGCAATTTCGCGTTCGTCACCACGGCGAAATCGTGCGCATCGAAATTGCCCCCGAAGAACTCCCGCGCGCCCTCACCCCCAATATGGCGGCCGAATTCACCGCCACCTTCAAAGCTCTTGGCTTCAAATTCGTCACCCTCGACCTTGAGGGCTTCCGCTCCGGCTCAATGAACCAGTTGCTAACAACAGAAGACTTGCTCCGCGCTCGTCCCTAATTACAAATGGAGCGCCGGGCGTCCCCGCCCGGCCACCACGCCGCTAGCTGCTGAACGCCAGGCGAATGCCGCCGCTCGAAACGCGTAACACGCCCTTCCATCCGTTTGTCCCGTGAGATAATCAACCAAATTGCTCATACTCAGGTGGCTTCGATTCATGATGGTGCGCCGCGCATTTCTCGCTCTTCTCCTGATCTGTCTAGGCTGTTCAGCCCAGTCTCCTCCATCACAGCCGTCGTCACAGCCTCCTTCCCAATCAGCGGCGCCCGCCACCGCGCCAGACCTGACCAAGGCGATCGAGCGCCAGGTGCGATCGCATTATTCTCTCCCCCCCGATGTGAAAGTAACCGTGGGTTCGCTTCAATCCAGCGAGTTTCCGAATTACGACGCCCTCACCGTCACGTTTTCCAGCGCCACAAAAAAGCAGGACTTCGACTTCCTGCTCTCCCACGACCACAAAACCCTGATGCGCGTCACCAAGATGAACCTCACAAGCGATCCCTACGCGGACATTATGAAAAAGATTGACGTCGCCGGGCGCCCAACGCGCGGAAACAAAGACGCCAAAGTTACTGTCGTCAACTATGACGACTTCGAATGCCCCTTCTGCTCCCGCATGCACAACACCCTTTTCCCAGCCATTTTCAAGGAATACAGCGACCGCGTTTTATTCATTTATAAAGATTACCCACTCGAAGAAATTCATCCTTGGGCCGTCCACGCAGCCGTCAACGCCAACTGCCTGGCCGCCCAGAACAACGACGCCTATTGGGACTACGCCGATTACCTGCACAGCCATCAGGACGTGATCAAGGCTGAAAATGGTCGTGACGGCCAGAATTCCGAACTCGACAAACTAGCCGCCGGTCAGGGCCAAAAGCATAATCTCGATGGCACAAAATTACAGGCGTGCATTAAGGCGCAGGATGACAAAGCTGTACGAGCTTCTATGAAAGAGGGCGATGCCGTAGGCGTGGAAGCAACTCCCACGATGTTCATCAATGGACAAAAACTCGACGGCGCTCTTCCCCCAGACGAAGTTCGCAAGGCGCTGGACGACGCCCTAAAGCAAGCCGGAGTCGCATCTCCAGATCACAAGTCCAGTTCAACCAATGGCGCGACCGGTGAAACAAAGACGCCAACTACCGCCCCCATGAAGTAAGCTGTCATTGCTTTATACCAGCCCCATCAACGGCCCGAGCATTCAGGACCGGGATGAACTCTTGTCGTGGCGAGGAAAAAACTTTTGAAATATCTTGAACGCGTCGCACCACCCGCCCTCATCCTAATCGCCGCGTTATTGCTTACTCTGCCCGCGTGTAACCGCAACAGCAGCGGTGGCGGCGTCACCGCTTCCGTCAACGGAAGAAAAATCTATCGCAGTGAAGTCGACAAATACTATGCCAACCAGACTGCTGGCTCCGATCAACAGCCGGCGGGCGAACAGGCCGAGAGCCTTCGCCTGAGCATTCTGAATGAACTCATCGAAACTGAAATCCTGATGCAGCGAGCCGAAAAGCTCGGCCTCCTCGCCACCGATGAAGAAGTAGATCGCAAATTGAACGAGATCAAGTCTCCCTACACCGCCGAGGAATTCAACAAACGGCTTCAGGATAAGAAAATATCGCTTGAAGATTTCAAGCGCGACCTTCGTCGCTCTCTTACCCGCGACAAAGTTCTAAATAAAGAGATCACATCCCGCATCAACATTACCGACCAGGACGTTTCCACTTACTACAAGGAACACAAGGCTGAGTTCAACCTGATCGAAGCGCAATACCACCTCGCCAAGATTATGGTTTCCGGAGTGGCCACCGCCCAGGTGCATAACCTGCAAAACAGCAAGGCGCAGAATGACGCCGACGCCCGCAAAAAAATTCAGATGATCGCCAACCGCCTCGATAGCGGCGACGACTTCGCAACTATGGCAATGAATTATTCCGAGGATCCCGAAACCAGCAACAACGGCGGCGATCTCGGCATGGCGCCCGAATCGGCGCTCAAAACAGCCGACCCTTCCACCCGCGATGCCGTCATGAAGCTCAAGCCCGGCCAGTACACGCCCGTGATTCCCATCGCCAATCCCACCAACCATCAGGCATACGGCTACATGATTGTGAAATTGATTTCAAAAGAACCTGCGGGCCAGCGGGACGCAAACGATCCCAGGGTACAACAGGCCATCCGCCAGCAATTGCGCGAACGCCGCGAACAACTCTTGAAAGCCGCCTACTACGAAACCCTCCGCGACGATGCCAAGGTCACAAACTACTACGCCGAAGAAGTCCTAAAAAATCTAGGCGCAAAATAACTCACGCGATAACCCACGTAGGGACGGACGCATTCGTCCGTCCCCCCGCCTTGGTCAAAACCAGATATTCTGCACCATAAGAAATCCATGATCCGCTAGAAGTGGCCACCATCGCAGCGCCAAAAACAAAACTCCTTACCCCTCTAATTTTTTCGTCAAAACTTCATTCACTAACTGGGGATTAGCCTGCCCCTTCGACGCCTTCATCACCTGCCCCACAAAAAATCCAATCATCGTCTTCTTGCCCGCGCGATACTGCTCAACCTGCTTAGGATTCGCCGCCATCACCTCGTCGGCCAGCTTCTCCAGCGCTGACGTGTCGCGCGATTGCTCGGGCCGCCCCTCCGCTTCATAAACAGCAGGAAAATCCTGCTTCCGTTCGAAACACAGATCGTAAAGATCCTTCAGCATCTTGCCCGAAATCACGCCTGACTCAACCAGATCCGCCGATGCCGTAACTCCCACCATCGAAATTGGCGACTGTTCCAGTTCGAGGTTCTGTTCTTTCAGCCGCCCGAGCAATTCACTCTGCACGAGATTGGCAACCCGCTTGGGATTTTTCGCCGCTCGAGCCGCCAACTCAAACTCATCGGCCAACGAGCGCGTCAGTGTAAGCGTGTGCGCATCCCCTGCGCTGATGCCGTATTCCTTGATCATGCGCTGGCGCCGCGCCTCCGGCAATTCCGGAAGCATCAAACGAATTTGCGACTGCCATTTCGCGTCAACTACCAGCGGCAGCAGATCCGGTTCAGGAAAATATCGGTAGTCATGCGCCTGCTCTTTCGACCGCATGCCATAAGTCCGGCCCTCATTCGCGTTGTAGAGCCGCGTCTCCTGCGTGATCCTGTCACCGGCTTCAATGATGCCGATATGGCGCTCGATTTCATACTGCAGCGCCTGCTTAACGAAGCGAAATGAATTGACGTTCTTAACTTCGGTCTTCGTCCCAAATTCTTTCTGCCCGCGCGGCCGCACGCTGATATTCGCGTCGCACCGCAACGACCCTTCTTCCATATTGCAATCGCTCACGCCCGTGTACAAAATAATTTCCTTCAGCCGCGTCAGATATTCATAAGCCTCCTCCGGCGATCGCATGTCCGGTTCGCTGACAATCTCCGCCAACGGCACTCCAGTCCTGTTCAAATCCACCGCCGTCTTAGCCGCAGAGTCGGCGAACCCTTCATGCAAACTTTTTCCCGCATCTTCCTCAAGGTGCAGCCGGGTGATGCCGATTTTTTTCTTGCTCCCCTTTAAATCAATCTCTATCGCCCCAAACTCCGCGAGCGGCTTGTCATACTGCGAAATCTGATACCCCTTCGGCAAGTCCGGATAAAAATAATTCTTGCGTGCAAATATCGAAACTTCATTAATGCGGCACTCCAGCGCCATCGCCGCCAGAGTCGCAAACTCAACCGCCTTCCTGTTCAAAACCGGCAACGCCCCCGGCATCCCGAGACACACCGGGCACACATTCGTATTTGGAGGATTGCCAAACTGAGTGGAGCAGGAACAGAAGATTTTCGAAGCAGTCAGCAGTTGGACATGAACTTCAAGCCCGATGACCGCCTCATATTTCGCCAGCAAATCTTCCGATACGGCCGCAGTAGTAGCCATATCCGGGATTATAACCGCCTGCTAAACAGAGTACGTGGAGCAAACAGAGTAAGTGGAGCGCCGGGCATCCCCGCCCGGCCACAACCGGACCAGACTATCCCCTAAGGCCTCTTCCCCTCACCCGAGCCCAAATATTTCTCCAACGGAATTTCAAAATACATTACCTCTTTGCCGCTCGCATCCTGAACTCCCATCAGATAAAAAGTTGCCCCCGCCAGCGGCTCGGAAATATCCGTAACATCAAAAAATAAAAATCCGCGCGCCGTGGAATGCGGCTCAACGGCCTTGGCGCCGAACCGCGCCTCATCGATTTCTTCCATCGTTTTGCCGCTCACCCCGCCCTTCACTTCTTTTTTAGGCAGCGGAATCGGCAGCGTGTTCGTCCGGTCATTCCGCGTCGGACGCGACAGCCGGCGCAGCAAATCATCCTTATTTTCAGGCAGCAGCTTACTTCGATCCTTCGTATTCAGTTGCGCCTTCATTCCCACCAGCGAGATCGGCTGATCCCCGTCATTCGTGATCACAAAGAAAATCGGCACCAAATCAAAATTCCGATATTTCACGCTAAAAATTGACGCCTTCGCGTCAACGTCATAAGGATCGATGGCAACCGTGATTTTTTCCGCAGGATGCTCATCATGCGCCGGATAAGTGCGTGCAGCCCGCGCCGCTGGCATCGCAAATTCTTTCGCCGCCATCGCACACAGGCAACCCGCCAGTAAAACGCCGCCCACCCACAACATGCGCAACAACAACGACAGCCGCGACAATCGCGCATCCGCTTCTCGCTTCAACTCTCGCACTTCCGATTGATGTTGATGCATTTGTCGATTATAGGGTCTCGATCATTGGATGCCGTCTGCGCCGGTCTACGATATCCCACCGCAGCAAATGTTATGGCCATTGCCAGCGCCATTTAGAATGGTGCGTCCTTCATGTACGCACTTTACAGTTTGCTGCTCGCGCTATTTTTTTTCGTGACGCTGCCTTACTGGCTGCTCCAGATGATGC
>Ga0209332_1000067_pt1 | contig 26646 bp, 20 predicted proteins | sample BlaSpr_A8_OM3_M1_FD_187974 | JGI IMG/M metagenome (GOLD analysis project Ga0209332, IMG submission 187974) | Forest soil microbial communities from Thunder Bay, Ontario, Canada - Black Spruce, Ontario site 2_A8_OM3_M1 (SPAdes) (version 2) | ecosystem: Environmental > Terrestrial > Soil > Boreal...
CGCTGCACGATTTATCACCCCGCGTTTGCAATGCGCGCCACGTTCATAGAGAATGCCCCTTCGCTTGTGTGGTGGCGCGCTCTGCCCCGCCGGGACGGGACGAAGCCCCGTCACCACACTTATGTATAAATTATTCCACATGGAGGACAGATGAATTTGCGTCATGCAGTTGCGTTGACGGTGCTGGCGGCAATGTCGTGTGCGGTTCCGGTTCTGAGCTGGTCACAGCAATCTTCGGAGAAAGCAGTGACCGATCAGCTCGCCGCTTCGATTTACAACGGTCCGTCAATGGCAACTCTCGGGGAACTTGCGGACGGTATCGGCGGTCGTTTGACCGGATCGCCGGCTTATGTGCGCTCGACGGAATGGGCGGTGGCGAAGTTTCGCAGCTACGGCATTCAGAACGTGCGGCTGGAGCCATTCACAATTCCCGCAGGCTGGCAGCGCGGCACCGCGAGTGGAGCGCTTCTGGCGCCGTTATCACGACCTTTGAACCTGGCCTCATTAGGATGGGCGCCCTCAACGCCTGCGGGTGGAGTGCAGGGAACTGTCGTTCTGATTTCGGACGTTGAACCCGACGCATTGCGTTCACGCGCAGAGGGCATTCGCGGCAAGATTGTTTTTCTGGATACGGCCAAGATTTATGCCGACGGGTACGGAAAAGCGATTCCGAAGATGGAAGCAGCGTGGCGTTTCTTTCAAAAAACGGGAGTCCTTGCAGTGATCACACCCGATCGCGAGAAGAGCAACGTGTTAAATGCGCACGATGGCCTGTGGGGTGCGAAATTGCTACCGATGCCGGCAGCTGAAGTTGGCATGGAAGATTCGAAACTTATCCAGCGCGAACTGGAACGTGGGACAGTCACTCTCCAAATGACGATCGAAAATAAGACATCGGGTGAGATGAAAGTTAACAACGTGATCGCAGAAATTCCGGGAAGCGAGCGCCCCGATGAATGGATTCTGATTGGCGCGCATCTCGACTCATGGGACTTCGGCACCGGCGCGCAGGATAACGGCGCCGGAGCAGTGAGCGTTTTAGAAGTTGGCCGCGCGCTGATGGCCTTGGGAAAAGCGCCGCGACGCAGCGTCCGGCTGGCCCTTTGGGGCGGAGAAGAACAAGGATTGCTCGGATCGTATGCCTACACGCAAACGCACTTGCGCGAATTGAACGATTGCATCGCTGTTCTGAATACAGATAATGGCGCGGGACATCCGAAGGGATGGAAGGTGGAAGGCCGCGAGGACTTGAAACACGCGTTGCAGCCCCTGAGCGATGGCGTGTTAAAAGACATGGACGGCGGCGATATTTCCATGGAGGCGACATACAACACCGACCACGGCCCTTTTATGTTGCAGGGCATTCCAGCGCTCGACCTCGAAGTGGACATGACGCACTACATGGAGATCCATCACAAATCGAGCGACACGCTGGACAAGGTCGATGCGCTGGACTTCAAGGGCGGCGAGGCAATCGTCGCAGTGACCGCATATCTCATCGCGCAACAAGATCAGCCGATCGCTCCGCATATCGATCACGAAGCGGTGGAAGAAATTATCAAGAAGGCAAAATTGGAAGACATGCTGGTGAACGTGGGCGTGTGGAAACCGTGAGAGCCGGCTCTCCCTCACGGTCAAGGACTCTCCACCAAGATAATTTTGAGAATCGCGGCTGTTCGCTCTTCCGCCGCGACTAGACTTTTCGTAGAAACAGCGCGCCCAGCGGCGGAAGCGTCAAGCGCAGCGAGTACGGTCTCCCGTGAGTTTTCTCCGGTAGCGCTTCCGCCCCCCCCATATTTCCCGTGCCACTGCCGCCATACTCCATGCCGTCGCTATTCAAAATTTCTTTCCAGTAGCCGCCGCTCGGAACTCCGACCTTGTAACCAATCCTCGGCACCGGCGTGAAATTGCATACGACAAGCACCGGATTCTCGCCATCTTTGCCTTTGCGCAACAGCGATATCACGCTGGCGTTCGTGTCGTTGCAGTCAACCCATTCAAACCCTTTGGGATCGTTGTCGAACCAGTGCAGCGGAGTTTCGCTGCGATAGACGCGGTTCAGTTGCTCAACAAAATTCATCAGCCCGCGATGCATTGGCCCTTCCACCAAATTCCAATCCAGGCTGCGATCGTGCGACCACTCCTGATACTGGCCAAATTCGCAGCCCATGAAGAGCAGTTTCTTGCCCGGCTGCGCGAACATATACGCGTATAGCAAACGAAGATTGGCAAATTTCTGCCAGTCGTCGCCGGGCATTTTGTTGATCAGCGAACCCTTTCCGTGCACGACCTCGTCGTGGCTGAGCGGTAGCACGAAATTTTCCTGGAACGCATAGAGCAATCGGAAAGTCAGCGCATTCTGGTGGTATTTACGATGGATGGGATCATTTTGAAAATATTCCAGCGTGTCGTGCATCCAGCCCATGTCCCACTTCATTCCGAAGCCCAGCCCGCCCAGATACGTCGGCCTCGAAACCATCGGATACGCGGTCGACTCTTCGGCGTAGGTCTGAGTGTCGGGATGCTCTTTATAGGCTTCGAGATTGAAGCGGCGCAAAAAGTCGATCGCTTCCAGGTTCTCCCGTCCGCCATATTTATTCGGAATCCATTCGTCGTGCCTGCGCGAGTAGTCCAGATACAGCATGGAAGCGACAGCGTCCACACGCAAGCCGTCGATGTGATATTTGTCAAGCCAGAACATCGCGCTCGACATCAGGAAGCTGCGAACTTCGCTGCGGCCATAATTAAAAATGAAAGTCTTCCAGTCGGGATGAAAGCCCTGCCGCGAGTCGGCGTGTTCGAAGAGATGCGTGCCATCGAAGTAGGCGAGGCCGTGGCCGTCGGAAGGGAAGTGCGACGGCACCCAGTCGAGAATGACCGCGATGCCTTGCTGGTGCAGGTAATCGACGAAATACATGAAATCCTGCGGCGTGCCGTAGCGCGATGTGGGAGCGAAGTAGCCCGTCGTCTGATATCCCCAGGAACCGTAAAAAGGATGCTCCATGATGGGGAGCAGTTCGACGTGGGTGAAACCCAGTTTCTTGACGTAGTCAGCGAGGCGAGGCGCTATCTCACGATACGTGAGGGAACGATTGTCCTCCTCGGGGACGCGCATCCATGAGCCGAGGTGAACTTCGTAAATCGATATGGGCGCGTGCAGCGAGTTCATGGCGGCACGCTTTTCCAGAAACGCCGAATCGTTCCAGGTGTAGTCGAGGTCCCAGACTATAGAAGCAGTGCGCGGCGCTCTCTCGGCGAAAAGTCCCACCGGATCAGCCTTTTCAGCCCGGTAGCCATGTTGGCTCGACGCGATTCGGAATTTGTATAACGCACCCCTTCCAACGCCCGCGATAAAGCCTTCCCAGATTCCGGAGTTGCCACGCGGCTTGAGTTGATGCGACTGCGGATCCCAGCCGTTGAAACTTCCAATCACCGATACCTGGCGAGCGTTGGGCGCCCAGACGCCAAAGACCGTCCCCTTGGTTCCCTTCGATTCCACGAGGTGCGCCCCCATCTTCTCGTAAATGCGGTAGTGGCTGCCCTCGTTGAAGAGATGAAAATCGTCGGCAGTTAAAAGGGAAACGTCGTAACGAACCGGAGAAGCTTCCTGAGTTGGAGTCGAAGGCGTCATGGTGTCAATGCACGTCTAGTGTAGCCCAATTCAATGGAGAGGCGGGCGTCCTCGCCCGTCCATCCCTGATTGCTAAGCGGCGACAAAGCGGGGCCAAGCGGGCGAGGACGCCCGGCGCTCGATTGAAGGCTCCAACGAAGGCACTCTATCGCCGGACGATTTTCCATTACGAACGCTTTTCTTTTCGCGCCTCTCGCTTTTCCTTCGCCCAGCCAGTCTTTATGCTCTGTCGCGCACGCGCTAGAGCCAGCGCATCGGCTGGAACATCTTCTGTGATGCAACTTGCGGCTGCGACGTAGGCTCCACGCCCAATTTTTACCGGCGCGACCAGTGTCGAATCGCTGCCGATAAAGACGCCGTCTTCCATCACCGTCTTGTTCTTGTTCACTCCGTCGTAATTGCAGGTGATGGTCCCAGCGCCAATGTTGACGCCTTCCCCAATGTCGGCATCGCCCAGATAGCTGAGATGATTCGCTTTCGAGCCTTTGCCCAGCTTCATCTTTTTAGTTTCGACAAAATTCCCGACGTGCGCGCCTTCGCCAACGTCGCTTCCCGGGCGTAGATGAGCGTACGGACCAATCACCGCTCCGGCAGCCACACGCGCGTTTTCCATGAGGGTGCCCGGACGTACCGTTACTCCGTCTGCAATGCTCGAATCTTCTATTACGCTGTAGGAGCGAATGCGGCAATCAGCGCCGATCTTTGTGGATCCGAGCAATTGCACAAAGGGCTCGATGATGGTGTCGGCGCCCACTTCGACGTCGCTGTCAATAACGCAGGTGTGGGGATAGAAAATGGTGACGCCTTGATCCAGAAGAGCGCGGCACTTGGCCAGCCGCACCTGGGCATCGAGCACCATCATTTCTGCACGGGTGTTGCTGCCCAATATTTCGGCCGCGTTGGGAGTTTTGATAGCCGCCACCTTCTTGCGTGCGCGGTGAAATATTCCTGCCATATCGGTGAGATAGTACTCGCCGTGGGGGTTAGCCGTTGAAAGCTTGCCGATATGGTCATACAGAGCGGCAGCGTCGAAGGCGTAAAAACCCGAGTTGATTTCGCGGATTTGTTTTTGCTGATCAGTCGCCGATTTTTCTTCGACGATCCCTAGTACTTCCGCGTTGGCAGCTTTGCCTTTGCGGATCACTCGGCCATATCCAAACGGATTGTCCAAATCGGCGCTCAACAGCGTCATAGTCGCGTTCTGCGCGTTGTGAAAGGCGCTGAGTACTTTAATGGTCTCGGCGGTGATGAGCGGAGCGTCCCCGGAAAGCACGATCACTTGGTCGTATTTATTTCGTTGTTTGTTTCCAGAAAGCGCTTCGCGCGCCACCATCACGGCATGACCAGTCCCGCGCTGTTCGGATTGGACCACGAAGTTCACGCCGGTGCTGGCCACGACTTCGCGAACGCGATCTGACTCGTGGCCGATGATCACGAAGATGTCGCTCGCTGGCACTACCTTTTTCGCGGTTGCGATTACATGGGACAGGATCGGCTTGCCCCCGATTTCATGCAGAACTTTAGGATGCTTCGATTTGAGTCGCGTACCCTTGCCCGCGGCCATGATGGCGATCGCAATCCGCGCGGGCCCAGGCTTTGATCTGGAAGGTTTCGATGCTGGCGCTTTTCCCATGCTCAGTCAATATACCGCGAACCATGCCGCAACCTACGTCGCCGGAGCCCGTCTGTAGAGACACGGTAAGCCGGGTCTGGGCGCGAATCGAAACCAGCCAATGGAGTGCCGGCCGTCCCCGCCCGGCCTTCGAAGTCACTGCGAGACAGAGAAGACTATAAGCTCCCCAATTCAACTTCGAATCGTCTGTCGTTCCGGCGACTGCGCCATCAACGCCATCAAATCATGCGCGATGTGATCGGTTGCATGCCGCGCCACTTCGCCTTCGTCCAGATAATCTCCCATCACCGGGCACACGCTGAGCGCCTCGATTGCTTCGAGATCGACAACAATTTGCGAGGCTCCTTCCAAAGCGTATTTCGCCTTCATCTCTTCAGAGGCCCCTTTTCTATTGATGAGAGCGTAGTCGAATAGTTGGACGTCGGCGTGTTCGTTGAGGGCGCGAATATGATCCGCCGCAGTTAATCCAAGACTTTCATTTGCTTGGGTCATTAGATTGCAAATAAATACTTTAATGGCTTGAGATTCCACGATGGCCTCGGGGATTCCCCCCACCAGCAAATTCGGAATCAGGCTCGTAAAAAGCGATCCCGGCCCAATCGTGATGAGGTCGGCATTGGCGATAGCGTCGAGCGTCTGGGGAAGTGGACTCACGTCGGGCGGCACCAGGAATAACTCCTGAATCTTGCCCTTGCTGGCCGTGATCTGCGTCTCGCCCAGCACGCGCGAGCCGTCGTCGAACAACGCCTCTAGTTCGACACTCGACGTGGTCGCCGGATAAATATGGCCGCGGGTGAGCAGAATTTCGGAGGATAAGCGGACTGCTTCGGCGAAGTCGCCCGTGATCGAGGTCAAGGCGGCTAGAAAAAGATTTCCAAAGCTGTGGCCTTCAAGCCCCGAACCCTTCTGAAAACGATGCTGAAACAATCGTGAAAGGAGCGCCTCGTCTTCGGAAAGCGCAACAATGCAATTGCGCACATCTCCGGGCGGCAGCATATTGAACTCACTGCGCAAGCGCCCACTCGAGCCGCCATTGTCGCTCACCGTAACGACGCCGCACAGTTCCCGAATGATCGGCTGGCCAGCAGTGGCGAGCGCCGGAGCCATAACGTAACGCTTCAAACCCTTGAGCAGGGTGGAGAGGCCGGTGCCGCCGCCGATGGCGACGACGCGCAGCTCCGGGCCGGTCTTGCCCGTTTCAGATGGGTTGGTGAGCACGGGAAGCATACTGCCTCAATCGAAAATCAGGCCGAGAGCGTGCAGCTAGTAGGCGCTGGCTTCTTCGTCCTCTGGCTCAGTTTCCCCGCTGCCTGGGTCCGGATAGAGTAACTCTGTGAAGCGCGGATCTTCCGCCAGGTTCTGGAAGTCTGCGTCATTCCTTGCCTGGAAGCGCAACGAAGGCTTCACTTGAATCGCCTCACCCAGGGTCTTGAGCGATTCTTCCAGGTGGCTGGTAAGGCAATCGAGCGCTGCCAGCCCATAGAGAACGTATTCGGCCTTCGGCTGCTGCTTTAGAAGCTTGTCGAGGTGCTCTCGCGCCGTCACATAGTCGCCGGTGTTGATCAGAGAAACAGCGTAATCGTAATGCTCTTCTGTGGATTTGAATTGCAGCGCCGGCTTGTCCAGATTCTTGTCGCAAGCGGCAATATGGACATGCGCGCGATCGACAAGAGACTTGTCTGGTCCGGTTAATACCTTCTGCAGGTGTCCCTTGGCCTTGTCGAATTTGCGTTCCTGCAAGGCGCGCAGCCCTGATTCGTAGTTCTGCACGGCCTGCGTGTGCCGGGGATCTTGGGTCGCTTGTTTCTTGGGAGCTAGCTTTATTGGCATCAAACCGCCTTTAAGTTTCAGAATTTAGATAGTAGAGCCGATATGGTGAAGCCGAATACAGTAAAGCTGATTTTAAAACAAGAACAGCGTCGTCATCACTGAAACAGCGTTGTCATGCTGAGCGAAGCACTTATGCATTTCCGCCCCTGCAAACCAATCCATAGATCCTTCGCTTCGCTCGGGATGGCACTCGTGCGTTAGGCCTACTCGCGCGTTACTCATTAATTGATGGTGGCTGCGGTATCCAGGTCGATCAACTTCCAATCGCCCTTGATAATGCCCGCGCGAATCTGACGCGCCGTCTTGCCCTGCTTGTTCATCGTGTAAGTGTAATAAAGCTCTTTGAGGCAAGTGTCGCACTCGGCGCCGTGCGTGCTCGAGAAGCAGCTATGCAGGCTCTTGTGTCCCATGCTGCGGTCACAGTAGCAGTAACAGGGCTGCTGATAGATCACCTTCGGAATTTTTGCGGCCAGTTCATAAGCGTGCGTCTGGTACGGATACTGCGCATTTGATCCCCAGAGTTGATCTTTGGTCAAAATTGGCGCTAGTTCGGTACCGGCCGCAGGCGCATTTTCATTAAAATGCGGCACGCCAGCGTCGGCTTCTGATTCAAGCCATGGCGCTGAGATCATCGTGACCAATAAAAACAGCACAGCAGACGCAAAAATGCGAGTACGCATAACACTTAGCCTCGGTCACCTTATTTTACCTGAAGACATGCTATCGGGGATTACTGGCCCTGATTCGGTCTAAATCCAATACGTAGAGCGATTAACTCCGCTTTACCGTAGAGACGCGGCTTGCCGCATCTCCGGCACCGATTAGTAAGACGGGGCGAGCCCCGTCTTAGAGAAAATGCTTAGCCTAGCTTCTCGAAGAACAAGCAAATGGTTTCGATTCCGCGATGGAAGTTTGGAATGTGAAACTTCTCATTCGGAGCATGCAAATTGTCGTCAGGCAGCCCAAAGCCCATCATGACCGAAGGAATTTTGAGAACGTCCTGGAAGTCAGTGACGATTGGAATCGAGCCGCCGGAACGAATGAAAACCGTTTCTTTTTTAAATGTATCGTGAAGCGCCTCGGTGGCCGCCTTGACGAAACGATTGTCGGTGCCGACGACGCATGCCGGACCTTTGCTCCAAACTTTGATTTTTGTCTCGATTCCCTTGGGTGTGAGTTTCTTAACGAACGCGGTGTAACGCTTGAGGACATCCTCGGGATCTTGGTTCGGCACCAGCCGCATCGAAATTTTTGCCGAGGCCCTGGCCGGAATTACGGTCTTCGCTCCCGGAGCAACGAAACCCCCGGGCATGCCGTGAACTTCGAGAGTGGGCCGCGCCCAAGTGCGGTAGAGCACGGGATAGCCTGGCTCCCCGGTCAGAACTTTTGAACCTACTTCAGTCTTGCGATAAGTTTCTTCATTAAAGGGAAGCCGCTTCCAGGCTTTTAACTCATCTTTAGAGGGCGCTTTGACGCCCTTGTAAAAGCCGGGAATGAGCACCGTGCCTTTCGAATCTTTCAGCTTGCTGATGATCTCGACCAGTGCAAAGAGGGGATTCGGCGCGGCTCCACCATACATGCCGGAGTGCAGATCGGTTTTTGCGCCTTGGGCTTCGATTTCCGTGTAAACAAGGCCTCGCAGTCCGACGCACAGAGTCGGCAGATTTGGGGCGAACAGTTCCGTGTCGCAGACGAGCGCGAAATCGGCTTTCAACTTTGCTTTCTGTTTGCGGACGTACGCGGCGATCGATTCGCCGCCGACTTCTTCTTCGCCCTCAAAAATAACCTTCACATTAATTGGTAACTTGCCGCCATGGGCTTGCATGAGCGATTCAAGCGCTTTCACTTCCATCCAGAGCTGGCCTTTATCGTCCACCGCGCCGCGCGCGTAGAGATTGTTATTGCGCTCGGTCGGTTCAAAGGGCGGTGTGTGCCATTCGTCTACGGGGTCAGGCGGCTGCACGTCGTAGTGCGCATACATCAGAACAGTAGGCTTACCCGGCGCGTGCAGCCAGTCGGCATACAACAGCGGATGCCCCTGCGTCGGAATGATCTCGATATTTTCCATCCCGATGCGGCGTAACTCGGCGGCCACGAACTCCGCTGCCTTGCGCACGTCATTCTTGTGTTCGTCCAGGGTGCTTATGCTCGGGATGCGAAGAAGGGTTTTAAGCTCCTCGAGAAATCGCGGCTGATTGCTGCGGGCAAAATCTACTGCGGGGGAAGACATTAATTGTGACCTTTCGGTGCGAGATGACTTTGGATAAAACCGATTAAGTATACCGGATTGCCTGTGTGGCGCGGACACTCCTGTCCGCGAGCCGACAGCGCCCAACTCGTGCCGTACCAAATTGCAACGTACACACCGAAGCACAGACGCACTGTGACTTGCTACAAGGATTCCTCAGCACCTAACCGCTTGCTTTCAACGCGGACAGGAGTGTCCGCGCCACACAAGCAACTGAGGCTGCGGTGAGAGAGAAAGGTTGCGGCTTCTAAACTGCGAAGCGACCAGCGGAGAAGTTCGAGACGTCGACTGACGGATACTCTCCCGTCATTACTTCTGCCATGACCTTCGCGGTTATCGGAGCTAACAAAATTCCATCGCGAAAGTGTCCGGTCGCCACGAAATATCCCGGAGTTTCTGTAGGTCCAAGTATTGGCAGTCGATCCGGCGTTCCCGGCCGCAGACCTGCCCACGCATCCAGAAAGCGTGCTTTAGCCAGTCTTGGTACCAGATCCAGCGCCGCTTGCCGCAGCTGCTGGATCGTCTCTGGCACCGTCTGTTTATCGAATCCTGCTTCCTCGGCGGTCGCGCCGATCAGCATTCGTCCATCGCTGCGGGGAATCAGGTACACGTCCGGCGTTCGCACCACGTGCCTCACCAATTCTTTCTCCGGCATGATCACGCATAGCATCTGCCCTTTTACGGGACGGGTGGGGAATGCGTTGGGCCCGATTTGTCCAGCCCACGCTCCGGCACAGTTCACCACCATCTTTGCAGAAAATTCTGTCTTTTTAGTGCGCAGTCCAGAGACTTTGCCGTCCGCCAGTTCGACTGCCAAGACCTGATCGCCAGAGGAAAAATCGATGCCGCGATGGCGAGCCGCAGCAACAGCGGCCGCAGTGAGATCGCGCGGGTCGACGCAGCGTTCTTTCAAATACAAGGCGCTGAGCTTAGCGCCTACCCCGCCGTCTGAAGGGCGAAGTGCCGGTTCCAATGCTACGAGAGATTCCCCTGTCGTGAATGAAGGTAGCTGGCATTCATTTCGGAATGCTTCGTGATTGGGATCAACAAAAAGCAGCGTTCCCTGCGAACGCAAATCGATCTTCAACCCTGATTCATCCTGAAGCTCATGTACAAATTCCGGATACATCGCTGCGCTGGCGCTTGCCAGTTCTTGAAGTGGGGATAGCGTCTCGAGAGGGAAGTCGCAAAGCATTCCGCCCGCGGCCCATGAGGACTCGTGGCCCGGCTCACCCTTTTCCACTAACAATACTTTCAATCCCTGTTTATTGAGTTCGATTGCGAGCGAAAGCCCGATGATTCCCGCTCCGATGATGATGGCGTCGTATGTCCGCACGGTTTTATTTTAGTTCGGCCGCGACTGCCGCGTCTTTCGATCTCACATTAAAAGAACACGAAACGCAATTGACACCGGACCGCATCTCACAAACAATATGTCCTACAACCAACTTTGAGCGGAGAGTGCCACTTATGTCCGAAGGGGAGCAACCAGTTGTGTACCAGGCGGAGCCGCAGAGCAACTCCGGCAAATGGATTCTTTTGGTGCTGGCGATTGCCTATGTCGCCGCGTCAGGATATTTCATCTACGACCATCATCGAAAGCTGGAGAACGTTGCCCAAGAGGAAGCCACCAGCCAAAAAGAACTTGGCGCCTTGACCAAGCGCGTGCAGGCTGCTGAAGCCGATTCCGAGACACTGGCCCATCAGTTAGGCATGACTAAGAAAGAATTGGCCACGCGCACTGCCGAATTACAGCGTCAGCAACAACTCGCATCCGCACGCTTTGCGGCCCAGGCCGCACAACAGAAGGAAGATGTGAATGCGGTTGCTGGAGAAGTCGGGGCGGTAAAGACTGATGTTGGCGGCGTCAAGAGCGACGTGGCTGCCACCAAGGCAACCCTTGAGTCGACAATTGCGAAGCTGCAAAATACGATCGGGGACCTGGGCGTGCAGACTGGACTCATCGCCAATACCCGAGGCGACCTTGAAGCACTCAAACACAAAGGCGACCGCCAGTATTATGAGTTTACTTTGATGAAAGGCGCTAAGCCGCAGGCGATCTCGACCGTGGCGTTGCAATTGAAAAAGTCGGATGCGAAACATGGCAAGTACACGCTCAACGTTACTGCCGACGATAAGACCATCGAGAAAAAAGATCGAACGCAGAGCGAGCCGGTGCAGTTTTACAGCGGACGTGACCACATGCTCTATGAACTGGTGGTGTGGACCGTAGAAAAAAAGAGGATCACTGGCTACCTGAGCACGCCGAAAAACGCGCCGGTGCCAATTACCGCGTCGCCGAAGTCTTAGTCGATTGCTTGAATCACGACACAAGATGCTACCCGCCAACTCGCATACGCTTCTCGCGATCGCACTCCGTACTGGAATTATCTACCTTCTAGTGCTGGCTGGAATTCGCATCAGTGGCAAGCGAGAGGTCGGGCAAATGACTCCGTTCGACCTCACTCTGCTGCTTTTGCTGTCAAACTCAGTGCAGAACGCAATGACTGGCCCAGACACATCGCTGGCTGGCGGCGCCGTTGCGGCCACGACGCTCTTGATCATGAATTATCTGGTCGCCGAACTTTCCGGCGGAAATCGCCGCTTCCGAAAATATATTCAGGGACAACCCAGCCTGTTAGTTCATGACGGCGAAGTCATCCAGTCTCACATGGTCAGCGAACATGTCAGTATGGACGAGTTGGAGCGCGCGCTCCGAGAGCACGGGGTTGCGACCTACAAAGAAGCGGCGCTGGCAGTGCTCGAAGTGGATGGCTCCATCAGCGTGCTGAAGTATGATGACATTCAACCAACCGCTTCCACTCATCTCAACCGGCGGCGATTCCTGAAGAAGAACTAACTTGTAGAGACGGGGCTTGTCCCGTCTCCCCGTGGCCCGTGCCTCATGTGGTCTGTGGCACATGTGAAAAGAGACGCGGCGAGCCGCGTCTCTACGAGAGGCCGGTTGTGGAATTGGGCATCCGCTTAGGATTGCAGGCTACTTTGCCTTCAGCTTCTCTCGATCCTTCGCCGCATCCAGCGGACGCACCGGTTCGGTCATGCGTGCAGGATCGAGAATCTCTTTAATCTGCTCGTCGCTAAGCAGCTTCTTGGCGCGCGCGATCTCGATAATCGATTTACCCGTCGCCACCGCTTCTTTAGCAATCTCGGCGGCTTTCGCATATCCGATATAAGGATTCAGCGCCGTCGCCAGTGAAACCGTTGCTTGCACGTAGAAGTCGCAGCGATTCTTGTTGGCGGTGATGCCCTCAATGCATTTCACCGTGAACTGGCGCAGCGCGTTGGTCAGGATCGTGATCGATCGCATCACGCTATAAGTCATCGTCGGCATCATGACATTCAATTCGAGTTGACCGGCCTGCACCGCCATCGCGACGGCCACGTCATTGCCCACGACCTGAAAGCCGACCATAGCTACCAGTTCCGGGATGACTGGATTAATTTTCCCCGGCATGATCGACGAACCGGGTTGCAGCGCCGGTAAATTAATTTCAGCAAAACCTGTGTTTGGACCCGATGACAAGAGCCGCAGATCGTTTGATATCCGGATGACTTCGAGCGCGAGATTCCGCAGCGCTGATGAAACATTCGCCATGGCAAAGTTCGACTGCATGGCGTAACGCATATCGTCGACAGCGGTGAGTTCTTGTCCGGAGATGCGCGCCAGATTGCTAATGGCCTTCTCACGATAATCTGGATGCGTGTTAATGCCGGTGCCTACTGCCGAGCCGCCCAATCCCAATTCGCGGAGCGAGTCGGAAGCGGTGCGAACTGATTTTGCCGCCCGTCGAATCGCACCAGCGTATGCGGTAAACTCCTGCCCGAGACGCATAGGCACGGCGTCCTGCATGTGGGTACGTCCGGACTTCAGAATGTCGTGGAACTCTTTTCCTTTTTTGTCGAGTGCGGCGACCAGCGCGTCCAGCACCGGGAACATTTTTTCCAGTTCGAGCAGCGCCGCGAGCCTCATCCCGGTTGGGAAAACATCATTCGTCGATTGACCGTAGTTGACATGGTCGTTGGGGTGAACGATGGAGTAATCGCCTAGCTTTCCGCCAAGAATTTCAATGGCGCGGTTCGCGATGACTTCATTCGAATTCATATGAAAGCTCACGCCGGCGCCTGCCTGGAAAACGTCGACCACAAATTGATCGTTGAACTTGCCCGCCTGAACTTCACGCGCCGACTGAATGATCGCTTTGGCAACTTTCTCGTCGATGAGCCCGAGCGATAGATTGGCTTCCGCCGCTGCTTCCTTCACCATTCCAAAAGCGCGAATGAGCGTCGGATGCGCGCGCATTTCAGAGATGGGAAAATTTTCGACCGCGCGAGCCGTTTGAATTCCGTAGTAAACGTTCGCGGGAATTTCCTTTGGGCCGATCGAATCTTTCTCGTGGCGAGTGGCAGAGTTTTTGGGATCAGTTGACATTATGAGCTCCTAAACTCAAGGACAAAAAATAATGAAGGTTTGAACTGGACATTATACGGCGTAGATTCTGCGTTGGCCTGGCATCGTACAGCGCTAGATGGCCTTGAACTGCAAAACCTTAACCACGATGGACACGAAGTCAGACAAAGGCGATTCGTAACCTTCGTGTAACTCCGTGTCCTTCGTGGTTAAGGTTTTCGCAGATCGCAACCACGAGTTCAAATCGACTTCACCGGAATGGCGAGAACATCGTCCACCAAGCCAACTTCTTTTTGCACGAAGGGCTCAGCGTAAGTGACCCCGCCGAGCATCCCGTAAAAGCGGGCCATCGATTCCACACGCGCTCTAATTTCTTTTTCCGCAGGAAAAATTCCGCTGCCGGCCTGCTGGTCGGTGAACTGCGATTTGTATGCCATGAGCGACGCAAGCCGGGTTTCAAATTGCTCGGTGATGTCGACGACAAACGTCGGCCGCACATCGTGGTAAAGGCTGGCGTAAATAATTTTGAACGGACGATGAGGCACTGCCGCTGGGCCAATCTTCTTCGAAGTAATTTCACTGACAGCTGATGGCTGAGAGCTGACAGCTAACTCCAGCTTCGCCAATCCGGCCAAGAAGCTGGCTTCATATCCAAGAACAGAAGCCGTGTAATGATCGGGATGACGCCCTTGCCAGTAGGGAAGAATAAGGACTCGCGGACGCTGCTCGCGAATTACGCGCGCGACCTTCAGACGATTCTCCCAGGTATTTTCGACGCGGCCATCGGGAATATCAAGCGCTTGCCGCCATGAAACTTTCAGGATGCGGGCCGCTTCAGTCGCCTCGCGGGCACGATCTTCCATGGTGCCTCGCGTCCCCATCTCGCCCCTCGTTAGGTCGAGGACGCCGGTGCTGTAGCCGCGCTCGGCCATCTTGAGCAGAGTGCCGGCACAGGTTTGTTCCACGTCGTCACGATGCGCAGCCAGGGCGAGAATGTCGAGAGGCATTTTGTAATTTAGCAATCGGACAAATTGTCTTACGCCGCCGGCTTCGTCGTTCGCCGATTCGCAAGTACGAAAGCCAATCCGAACATGAACATCGCAAACAGAACCAGCGTCAAAATCGATGCCGTCAACGAGAATGTGGATGGCGCGCCGGGATACATGAGCGTGCGCAGCGCCTCGACTCCGTAGGTGAGCGGATTGGCATACATGAGCGCACGCATCCACACCGAAGCCCCGGAAAGAGGGAAGAGCGCTCCCGAGAGCAGCCACAGCGGAATCAGAAATAAATTGATGATGGCATGAAAGGCTTGGGTCGAGTCCATCGGCCACGCGATGGCGAAGCCAAGAGCCGTCAGAGCGAACGACACCAAGAATACCGTAAGCACGATCAGCCCGAACGACGCGAGCGTCATCTGCACGCCGACCAAGGGAGCGAAGACGAGAAAGATCAGTCCCTGGGCGGCCGCGAGGGTTGTGCCGCCCAACACTTTGCCGAGAACTATAGCGGCGCGAGGCACCGGCGCAACTAACACCGATAGCAGGAAGCCTTCGTTGCGGTCTTCAATCACCGACATCATGGTAAAGATCGCGGTGAAAAGAATAATCATCACCAGCGTACCGGGATAGAAATAATTCAAATAGTGCTGTTGGCCCGCGGCCTGACCGGAACGAAACGAGGTTCCAAAGCCTGACCCAATAACAACCCAGAACAATAAAGGAGAAGCGATAACGCCGACCACGCGAGCCCGCTGACGGTAGAAGCGCACGATTTCGCGCCACCACAATGTGAAGGCAGGGAGCAGGACACCGGCGGACGCTGGAGCGGTTGTGGTTGTCGGGAAGTTCGTTGTTGCCGTGGTTGTTGCCATTGCTATTAGTTTAGCAGCGTCTGGGATTCACTTCGCCCGCCGCGCTTGGATGCAGACCTTAAACCCTTCTTCTTGTCTCTGCGCCCTCCGTGATTCAAGCTTTGTCACAGAGACGCGGGGTCACAGGGAACACAAGGAACACCGAAACCGCGGGTCATCTATGAAAATGCCAATTCTTTTGCGCGCTGCACTGCCTTCACGACTGCTTTAATTAACGTCACGCGAAGCTTGCCTTCTTCCAATTCCATGATGCCGTCAATCGTGCATCCCGCGGGCGTGGTCACCGCATCTTTCAATAGCGCCGGATGATCGCCGGTCTCCAGTACCACACGCGCGGCGCCCATGGTGGTTTGCGCCGCCAGAAGCGTTGCGATGTCGCGCGGCAGGCCTACCTTAACGCCCGCTTCCGCCAACGACTCCAGAATGATGTAGATATATGCTGGACCGCTCGCCGACAATCCCGTGACCGCGTCCATATGTTTTTCGTCGACGGCAACCGTTCGGCCTACCGCATCGAAAAACTTCGTCGCCGTTTCCAGATGCTGTTTGGTTGCGAATTTTCCTTTGCACAACGCCGTCATGCCTGCTCCGAGCACGCAGGGTGTATTCGGCATCGCGCGCACTACCGGTACTTCTTTCTCCAGCGCCCGCTCAATCATCTCGGTTGGCACGGATGCTGCCACCGAAATAATTAATTGCTTCTCGTGAACATGGGCGCGAATCTCTTTCACAACATCGGCCACGACTTGTGGCTTGACGCAAAGAAAAATAATGTCCGCGTCCTTTACCGCCTCGGAGTTGTCAGTGCCGGCGTGCACCTTCAGTTTTTCTTTTAGCACTCGCGCCCGCTCCCCATGGGCCACGGTAGCCCAGGTTTGCGCGGGAGCAAGTAATCCATCGCGCAAAAAAGACTGCAGCAGAATCGCCCCCATCTTGCCCGCGCCCAGAACGGCAACTTTTTTCTTCGAGTTAGAACCCTGCACCATTAGATTTCTCCAGAAATATCCGTAGAGACTCGGCTCGCCGCGTCTTAGACGAGGCAAGCCTCGCCTAAGAAAGACTACACCACGCGACGAGTCCTACAGCGGAGACCTTCTTACTTCGTAATGTCCCCCGGCACCATCTTCAATATCTCGCGGCCGATTGGCAAGGATGCCGTTGCCGCTGGCGAAGGCACATTGAGCACATGCAAAAAGCGCTCTCGAGCAACGAAGCGGAAGTCGTCGACGAGCGCGCCATCCGGGTCGACAGCCTGCGCCCGCACGCCTGAACCTCCCGGCGTCATATCCTCCATCCGCACTTCGGGCACCAGGCGCTGGCAGGAGCGCACAAAATCGCGCTTGCACAATGAGCGCCGGAATTCTGACAGGCCATTTCTCCAGTGCTGGCGCGCCATGGCACGAAATCCGGAATCCCGGAATACTTCCATCGCCTCGCTCAAACTAAAATCGCGCCGTCGATATCCCTCGCGACGGAAAGCCAGAACCGCATTGGGGCCGGCGTCGACGTTATCTTCAATACGCCGCGTGAAATGCACTCCAAGAAATGGATAGCGCGGGTCGGGCACCGGATAGATGAGCGCGCGCACTAAAGATTGCCGCGCCGGCGTTAGGTCGTAATACTCACCGCGAAAGGGAATCAGCATCATTGCCGGATCGTCTCCCGCCATCCGCGCCACGCGATCGCTGTATAACCCTGCACAATTCACCACGTAGCGCGCCGAAAAATCTCCCGCCCGCGTCTGAATATTTACCGCCCCATCGGACCGCACGAATCCCAACACTGCCGCATTAGTCTTCACCTCTGTGCCGCACTCAACCGCGATCTCCGCATATTTCGCGGCCACCGTCGCATAGTTCGTAATGCCGGTCGATGGCACATGGAGCGCTTGTCGGCCTCCAGCGTGGGGCTCAATCTCAAGCATCGCCTCGCCTCCTAAAATTCGCAAACCTTCGAGGCCATTCGCCACGCCGCGCGCGAGTAGATCGTCTAATCGGGAGACTTCTTCAGAATCAGTAGCCACGATTAACTTCCCACAAACTGCGTGGGAAATTCCGTGGCGCGAACAAAACTGCACCATTTCTCGCGCGCCCGCCACACACAGGCGAGCCTTCAATGATCCGGCTTTGTAATAAACTCCGCTGTGGATTACGCCGCTATTATGGCCGGTTTGATGACTCGCAATTGCTGCTTCTTTCTCCAATACCAAAATGCGCAGGTGAGGGAACTGCTCCGTGGCTTGCATGGCAAAGGAAAGGCCGACGATGCCTGCGCCAACCACCGCTATGTCATAGGTCATAGTTAGCTCGTTAGCGGACAGTCCTGTCCGCGGCCTTCGACTCTTAAGTGTGGGGACGGGCGCCCTCGCCCGTCCAGGCCGTGCGAAGCGCGGCACTTCACCACCGATGATCGTACCTCAGTAGAAGTTTCTCGCTTCATGGCAACAGGCCGGAGCGACTGCGGAAAGGTATTCTCCAGAACGGATCTATGGTATGAACTTAAAGCTGAGCGGCAAAAACCTTTACCACAGGGAACACTGAGATAGCACAAGGAATCACGGAAGAAAACTTCCATTGGACGCGTGGATTCGTCGGGTTTCGGGTGCGGTTGCGTTTTATCGGAGTATCGACCCTACTGCACGATCAGCGTGACGACATCGCTATGAACCGTCCCCCCAACCGCCGTGGCCGTCACTGTTATTTGCGCTGTTTCCAAGTTGGATGCGGGAGCAATTGTGACGAACGCTGATCCGGGAGCGGCGGCCAAAGAGGAGATCGCAGTTACGGTCGCCGTAGACTGGTTCGGAACCGTCGTTGGAGCCGTATAGAGTCCGGTAGGATCGATGGTGCCTCCGCCAGAGACGGCCCAGGTTACGCTCTGATTGGTTGTGGCATTGACAGTTGCCGTGAACTGCTGCTGACAGGCTCCAGCTGGCCATGCATTACTTTCATCCTCAAATAGGGTCGCTAGTCCCGGATTTACTGAGACCGTGATGGGCGGCGGCGTGGTACTGTTTCCGGCCAATCCGCCGCAAGAAAGCTGGGCCATTAAGCCGAGGCCGAGACAAACCGCGACCACAGCACCGTAGGACTGCGGCCGGCCGCGCCTGATCCGTCGAGTACTCACCATTCCAATCACGATTGCCCATGGAAGGCTGAAGAGTGCCAGAACACTCGCGCTCGCCGAAGGTCGCGTTTTTGCCGGCCGAGGAGCCGCGCTTTGTATGGAGGCGCCGCGTGGCCGTGATTGAGTTCCAAAATTCGGCCCTGTAGTAGAAATTGTCAGCGTGACATTCGTGGTTGGCGCTCCTGCTGCAATCGCCGACGGGCTAAAGACGCAACTGGTTAACGCGGGTAAGCCCGTGCATCCAAAATCGACCGCTGAACTGAAAGTCGCGCCTCCCATCGGCGCTGCTGAGAACATATAGGTGGCACTCTGGCCCGCTAGCACCGTCACCGCTGTGTTCCCCGTGTCGGTCCAGGAAAAACTCCCGCTCGCGGCATTAACAGTCAGCGTTTCGGTCGGCGTCGCGTGGGTAAGCGTGCCGTCCGTACCCTGGATTGTGAAGTTGAAAGTTCCTGCGGCTGCGCTCCCCAGCGTGACGGTGAATAGCGCACCGGCATTTGTCGGCGTCAACAGCGATGGAGTGACAATGCACGTGGCTGGAGCCCCGGCCGAGCACGACAGGCTCACGCTGTTGCTGTATCCGTCCATCGCGGTCAGGGTTCCGTTCCAGGTTACGCTCTGATTGACCCCTGTGGTCGCCGGAGTCGGCGTTACCGCGATTATGAAATCCGGCGCTGGTACTTTTACGGTCAGCGCGAAGGTTTGCGTCTTAGCCGATGGTGCGCCCGGCGTTGTCGCGGAGATCGAAACTGTAACCGGGCCGCCGAGCGGAGTGCCTAACGCTGCCGTTACTGTCAGAGAAACGGTCACCGGTTGCGACGCGATCGGACTCACCGAACTCGACGGCGAGAATAGACAGTTCGCTCCCGATGGCAGACCGCTCGCGCAGTTCAGCGTGACCAACCCGTCGAAACTTCCCGCAGCCGACACCGTAAACGTAATCGCCTGCGATGTTTCTCCCTGGCCTACGCTCAATGAATTGGGACTGGGCGCGGTCAAATTAAAATCCACCACGTGCAAAACAACGGGAGCGTCATGCGAAATTGCGTGTGGATCGGTTCCCACCGCGTGCGCTGAAAAAGTGTAATCGCCGATGCCGCCGCCTGCGGTAACTGTGTAAGACGCGGTCGGCGTTGCCTGAGCCGGAGTCGTGCAAGTCGAAGGTGTTGTGCCCCAGCAGCTCAGGTTTACCGGGTTCGAGTATCCGACCTCCGATGTCAGTGTGCCATTGAACACTGCGGTTTGAGTCGGAAACACGGTTTGAGGAGAATTCGAAATCACGTTCGTGTAGTTCGCGGATAGCGGGAGACTCCAGATGCCGCGGCCATAGGTCGACGCGACCAGATTCTTTGTGCCCGCGTTATTATTGAAAACTTGCAGCGCGGATACTGGCGCATTCGGCAGAAATCCAGTTCCGCCGCTGGCGGGCGACGGCCCCGCTTCAGTCCAATTAGGCGTAACCGTCGAACTGACAAAAACACCGATGTCGGTGCCAGCATAAATCAGAGACGGAGTTACAGAGGAGTCCACCACCAGCGCGTTCAAGGGAGCGTCCGGAAGGCCCGTCGATCCCGTTCGGCCCGTCCAATCCACCCAACTCGCGCCCGCGTTCGTAGTCTTCCACACATGCGATGTCGGATAAGACGGCGTGCTGAATCCCATGATCCCGACATACGCGGTTTTGCCAGACGTGTCGGAATTGTCTATGGCGACGGCGGCGATGGCATACCCGTCAGGATTTATGTTTCCCGTCACATTGGTCATTAAGCTAACGCCGGCGTTAGTTGTAACCCACACTTCGCCGCCGGGGTCTCCGCTGAGCGGGCCATATCCGTTCGTGACCGCGTACACCACGGGCGAATTCCCGCTTACCGGCTGACCCCCAGCGGCCACAGCAGTTACCAGATTCGTTTCGCCGCCGGTGCAGACGCCCGTGCCCAATGTGTCGAAATCGTTGCTCAGCTGTAGCGGAGCCGTGCCGGAGGTGCTGACGCGCCACATCCGACAGGTTCCAACGAACATTTCAGCCGGGTTGTGTGGATCGAGAATATAAGGTGTGTAGAAGGCTCCTTCGTCACCGCCGAGATTGGGGGGACTGATGACCTCGGTGAAGCTGGTTTGGTCGCATGACGGGCCCGACTCACATTTCAGTATGTTGAGGTAAGGACTCGATGCGAACCACTCGCTGGGATTCGCCGGATTGATAGCGTTGAATCCGCCGTCGCCGCCCAGCGCGTTTTTCCATACGCTGCTGCTGGTGGCTGCATTGGTTTGGGGCGATCCGTTATCCTGCGTTCCGCCCAATAGAATGTTCGCATTTGTGGGATGGACGGAGACGGAGACGAATTCCGTCATCGAACCTAGGGTTTCGCTCAAGCTGTCGAATTGATTTGTACTCGTGCAATTGCCAGCGTTGAGTCCTGCATAACCATCGAGCGTGCGGCTGATTCCGCCATCATGCGCGAAGTATCCGGGCGATTTGCCACTCGCGACGGTGAATGCTATTCCATGCTGGTCGGGATGCACGTGTGCGGGCTCGCCGAGCGGGCCGGGATTGCATCCGTAAACGTGCGTCAGATTAATCCAGTCGCCTTGCGCGCAGGTCGTGCTTCCAGCGAGCGTGCACTTGTAAAGATTGATCGAACCGGCGTAAAGATCGGTGGCTACATTTCCATCGGTGATCGCGGCCAATGCCAGATTGTAGTATCCCTGCTCTACGCCGCAGCCGCTATTGCCGGCGCCGAACGCGCTGTCACCGCAGTTGGTGATTCCGTTGTCTGGGATTTGCGTCCAGTTTCCTCCGCCGTTCAAGGATTGCCAGATGCCCTCGTCAACCGGCACCGGATTGCCGTTGCTATCGGGTTGCGCATCGACGATCCATGCGTACATTTCGTTGCGGCCCAGCACGACGGCAAACTCTCCGCGATAGATCAAGCAAGTGTTTGCATTCGAGCTAGCTGGGCAGTTCGCTGATGCCAAGCCCGGCGTCGGCTGTGGGGTGAGCCGCGTAAAGTGTTGGCCGTCAGTCGAGGAGTAAAGTCCGTGGCGGCGGATGAAGGCGTAGAAGGTTCCAGCCGCGCCCTGGTTCGCGTTATAAATGACTGCCGTGGCTGACGCAGGAACGGCGCCGTCCGAGAGAATGACGCGGTTCCAGGTCATGCCCCCGTTAGTAGAAAAGTAGAGTCCACGCGCCGTTGAATTTGCGTCTTGCTCCAGGCCAGCGTATAAGCCATTGTCTCCGGCCGTAGCTGCCACCACCAAACTTGGGTTTGCCGTGCTGAAAGCAATTTTGCTGAACCCAACTCCCTGGAACGACTGCCCGCTCGACGCGCTCTGAATCTGTGCCCAGGTCGAGCCTCCGTCCGCCGAACGAAGAATTCCCAAACCGTAATAGGAATCGCCAGAACTATTCGTCTCTCCGGTGCCAACTAGAATCACGTTGCTGTTACCCGGTTGCAACGCGATCGCGCCCACGGCCAGCGTGGGCTGATCGTCAATCAAAGCCTGCCACGTGACCGATGCTGGGTTCGAACTCAAGCTGCCTGCATTCGTAGATTTCCAGAGCCCGCCGTAAGCGCCGCCGAGCAGAATGGTATTACCCGTAGTGTCTGCAGGATCAATTAATACGGACGTGGCTCGGCCCGAAACCCAGTTGTAGTCCTGCATACCGTTGCCTGTGGCATCTGAGGCCAGAGGAGCCGGGCCGAGAGGCGTCCAGAATGCCGCGCTGGAACTGGAGTTTGGCGATGACTCATATCGCATTGCCGCCGCGCGTTCGGCGCGCATCGCCATTTTTTGCCGATAGGCTCTAAAGCGCAGCGCCGGCGCCGACGCTCCCGGCACTGTGCGTCCACGCTGGTTCCAGTTGGAGTGCAAATCATCTCGCCGGTAGGGACCGTTTGAGTTTTCGCGTGCGGAAGGCACAGATGCTTGGCGGGTGACATCCTGAGCGAAGACGATCAGGAGGAATCCACCACTGTGAAAAACGAGCGCAAGGCATGGAGCGCAAAAAACAAATCGATTTAACCGCGAACTACCAGAGGCCATGATTGCGACGCTACGGCCACGCCATAAAAAGAGGCGGACGAGTAGAGTCTCTGCTAGTAGGAAAAGATTTAAACGTCCACGAAAGGCCCGCCATCGTTGGTGGGCACTCCCACGCGGCGGTCGAGACTGGGGATTGAAAGCCGAGAACGGGGCCAGACATCCGCTATACTAATAAGGTATGTCCGTGATCAAAAACATTGGAGCTATCGCTCAGGGGATGACTATCACCCTGAAGGAAATGTTTCAGCCAACCATCGTGGAAAACTATCCCGACGGTCCCGGGCCCACGAAAGGCGCGAAGTTTCAGGAACGGTTTCGCGGCATGCACGTGTTGCAGCGCGATGAAAATGGTCTGGAGAAATGCGTAGCTTGTTTCCTGTGCGCGGCAGCGTGTCCCGCGAATTGCATTTACATCGAGGCGGCGGAAAACACGGCGGAGAAGCGGGTCTCAGGTGCCGAGCGTTATGCGCAGGTTTATAACATCGATTACAATCGATGTATATTTTGCGGCTATTGTGTGGAGGCTTGCCCGACCGACGCGATCACGCACGGGCACGGATTTGAACTCGCGACTTTTAATGCAAGCAATCTGGTTTATCGTAAAGAGCAGATGCTGGCTCCGGCTCCGGCGCATATGGGAGCCAATCAGGTGTTTGCACAATCGGAACTGGATGCCGGCCTGAAAGAGTAAAGCCAATCAGAATTCTTTGACAGCGCCGGTCCCCAGCGGGACCGGCGTTGTTGCTATTCGCACTGCTTCATCCGGAAGAAAACGTTGGCGTGCGCCTGACTACCGCCCAGCGACCAGGACTTACGACCGCTTACTATATCGTCTATTCCAAGGCGGAGAATATACCCGCTATCTCGATCTTCACGTGTAGGCAGGCAGAAATGTTTGATGGCTTCGCTGCCAAGAAAAAAGCGAAAACCATTTTACGGTTTTCGCCCTTGTAGATAGCTATTTGTTTGTAGAGCTGTTATTGGTAAATCGCCATGAATCCCTCGATTTGCCCTTGAGAATCCCAAAACCCGCCGACGATAGAACGCTTGTCATTGATTCCGAACGGTATCGTCATGGAAGAGTTTGGATACGCAAACTTTATATAAGCCGGACTCTTTTCCACATCGCTGGTTCCTTCATTGCTTTCGACGTTTTTCGCCAAATAGGCGATCGTAGCGCCGGCACCGTAACCAACCATATCGGCGTTGTCGTTTACGGCATCCGTAAAGCTGTCACCATTTTCAAACTTCGGAAAGAAATCGAAGTCAGTTCCGCGTTTTAAAAAACCGCGCCACGAATCGCCCTTCACCGAATACCCCACTATCGTGCCGCCGTTGGAGATGCCGGTCGCGCCATTGCAATTCGGACAACCGGAGTCGCTGGCTACCTTCAAGTCGGTGAATGTCCCATTCGACCATCGGAACGAGCCTCCGCCCCATTGCCCGACAACGATGAGGGCCTTGTTGACACTCATTGGAATTGCTAAGTAGCCCTGCTGGGGAGCATTTATCTGTTTTATTGTCCCGGTGTGAAGCCAAAGAAACCCGTAAATACCGCCATCATTAGTAGTGTAAGTTCCCACCAGATCCCCATAATCATTCAGACCATTCACCACCGTACTAATAGCGCCGGGAACGTCGACCGTTTTATAGGTCCCATTAATATATGTGAATCCGTGCTTGGTGCAATTCGGCATATAACGTGTGTCTAGAACAGTTTCTCTGCAGGTGGTATCGGTTTGATAAAATCCGGCGATTTCGCCAGATAAGTTGATACCCCTAGCCTCGGTATTAAAACCGGCAGGATCGTTGATCGCAGCGAACTTAAAGCTTTGCGCTGATGCTGGAACGCCCAGCAAGAGTGTGTTAGCAGAGACGAATAACGCGAGTGTAACTAACTTCAACAGCGACATATGTTCCTCTTTTGGCGATGATGATCCCGTGCGTGGAAAGTGCCCATGCCACTCGACCATCTGAAAAATTATTGTTATCCCGCGTAGGGGTTAAATCAATCTGGTAAAACCTGTATGAAGATAAGAAAATAGTAGGTAGGAGTTATGTTGGTTAACGGATCAATCGAAGCGCTGGGCACGCTCATCGTTCCAACTTGGGTTGCCACTGCGGTCTGCGGATTTACGTTGTAGGTCAAAAGTGTGAAGCTTTGGTTTTGACGCTCCGCGACGTACAGCACTTCTACTGATAACGCGAAACACGCGGTGGCGAGCAATCCCACCAAGACGAAGAGGATACTAGCTCTCAACATAAGTTTCTCTTGGAAACCCTAAGGCTCCGAAATTCAGATGCTAGGCGAATGAGAGTTGGTTGCTGACTTAAAAGCTGTATGCCAAGAGAGAAGAGGTTTGAAATTGCTTCTAATTAGCCTGAATCGAGATCGGCTGCGTCGGGGCCAACACGCTAGAGTGCTTACGGACGACCAGCAAACCCACCAGCACCGCGCTGAGGAGCATGGCAACCCGAATGTAGACGCCGGCATGGAACGTGTGATCGCCGACCGCGGTACGCAGTAAGCCCGACGTCGCGCTAAGGGCGCAGAATCCGAAATATAGTTTCTCCATGCGATCGCGGGAAATGAGGAAGAGCCATAGGAGAATGACAGAGACAAGCACGAAGATGCCGCAAACAATCCAGGCGCCGGGGGAAACCGTGGATAAGTTCCATATGCCCGCTGCGGGTTTGCCCGCCGCCATCTGCCAAACGGCGATGAGCAGGAAAATGACGGAGTGCACCAGTGCCACGATGGCTCGTCTGCCGTTGGTGAGTATGGAGAATTCGGGCATAGCTATGAAACACTGTAGCCAAGCCCACCGTTTCAAGATGTGATCTGCGTCACGCCATCGAACAGTGTCGGTTTAGATGGTTTTTTGAATTGCAGCCAAACATTTGACTCCCTGGAGACGCTCCGATCGTGCAAAGCCATTTGCCCCAACGCAGCAAAAACTGTGCAGTATGGGACAGTTTTTAGAACGCCCCATATGTAACGTCGAAGTGTCTGCTAGCAACCCTTCCGACTCCCCGATCAGGTGACGGCCAACCTTGCGAAATAGACAGCTCGCGCTGTGCAAGGAGGCAATATGAGCGAAACATTGAGCACTTTCAAGAACCCTGGGTTCCCGGGTAAAAGACCTATCTCGGCGTCGGCTTCGGACGGTGATGGCAACCACATCCATAACAAAATTCTGCTTGGGCTCCCAGCCAAAGAAGCTGACATGCTCTTGCCGAAACTCGAATTCGTGCGGCTAAGAGTGCATCAAGTTTTGCATGAACCTGGCGATACATTGAAGTCTGCTTATTTTGTTGATAGCGGCTTGGTGTCGATTCTTAGCGTGTTTCCTGATGGGAAGTGTGTGGAAGTGGGGCTGGTCGGCAAGGAAGGCTTTATCGGGCTTCCTTTGGTTGCGGGTTTCCGCACTGCGAACACACGGGCGATCATTCAGATCGAGGCCTCAGCCTTCCGAGTGGACTCTGAGACTTTAGTCGGCATTCTCCAGCAGAGTCGGGCCCTCGACCGTCGCTTACAACAGTTTTCCCAGATCATGGCGATGGAAGTGACCCAGGTGGCCGCCTGCAATCGGTTGCACGAAGTGAACGAAAGACTGGCACGATGGCTGCTAATGAGTGCGGATATCGTGGATTCGAATTGCGTGCCGTTAACGCAGGAATTCCTTGCCCACATGCTTGGCACCCGGAGATCGAGTGTAACCGTGGCCGCCGGAATGCTGGAAACTGCCGGGCTCATTGCCAACTCTCGCGGTAGGGTAGATATCATCGACCGCCCGCGGCTGGAGGAAGCGGCATGCGACTGCTACAA
>Ga0209332_1000068_pt1 | contig 26562 bp, 19 predicted proteins | sample BlaSpr_A8_OM3_M1_FD_187974 | JGI IMG/M metagenome (GOLD analysis project Ga0209332, IMG submission 187974) | Forest soil microbial communities from Thunder Bay, Ontario, Canada - Black Spruce, Ontario site 2_A8_OM3_M1 (SPAdes) (version 2) | ecosystem: Environmental > Terrestrial > Soil > Boreal...
TTCCATCCCTTACGCTGCTGTGGAACTAGCGCGCAAGATTTTCGGAACCTTGGAAAACAAAAAAGTACTGCTGTTGGGCGCGGGGAAGATGAGCGAGCTTTCCGCTCGCGGTCTGCTGAACCACGGCGCCAGCTCCGTCTGCGTTATCAATCGGACGTTGGAGCACGCCACGGAACTGGCCGCGAAACTGGGCGGAGTTGCCATCCCGTTTGAGCAGCGCTGGCAGTATATGGCGCAGGCCGACATCATCATCAGTTCGACTTCCTGTCCGCATACGATTCTCAGCCGCGAGGAAGCGCAGATCATGGTGCGCGACCGCAAGAATCAGCCGCTGGTGATAGTGGATATTGCAATGCCGCGCGACATCAATTCCGCGGTGCGCGAAGTAAAAGGCGTTTTTCTTTACGACCTTGACGATCTTGAAAATGTGGTCGACCACAATGCGGGCGAGCGTGCAGCAGCGGCCGCCGACGCACAGAAGATTTTGCAGGCCGAGGCGCAAGGCTTCCGCCGCAAGCTGATGGCGGAGCGTGTAGTGCCGACCATCATCGCAGTGCGCCAGCGGCTGGACGAAATTTGCCGGCAGGAACTGGATTCCTTCCGACAAGAGACCGGGCCGTTTACCCAGGACCAGGATGAAATGTTGAACGCAGTCATGTCCCGTATGACGCAGAGGATCGCAGGGTCCCTGGCCCGTGAACTCAAGGAACTTCCAGAGAAGATGGAACAGGAACAGATGGCCACTGCGCTGCAGCGGCTGTTCCATCTGCAAACGCCGGAACGGGCGCTTGCCGGCACCATATCTTAACGAGGAGACTATGGCTAAAACAGAGCAAGTTGCATCTTCTTCGAAAGCCGCATCGGGCGGCACGCAGGCCTACGTATTGGCAGTTTTTTGTTTGGTGCTGGGGGTGGCGCTGGGCTATTTATTTCGTGGATCGGCTTCGCCATCCGTGGCGACAGACGCCGCAGTTGCTCCTTCTCAAGGCCAGTCGAAGCAACCACAGATCACTCCGGAACAGCAGAAAGCGATGGTTGATCAGGCGGTCGTACCTCTGCTCGCGGCGTTGAAAACGAATCCCGATGATTTCAATTCGTTGGTGCAGGTGGCGAATCTTTACTATGATGGGCGCCAGTATGCAGATGCCGTTAAGTACTATCAGCTCGCGTTGAAAAGCCAGCCCACGAATCCAGATGTGCTGACCGATCTAGGGACGGCGCTGTGGTACACCGGTGACGCCGACGGAGCTATTGCGGAATTCCAGAAGGCATTGAAATATCGACCCGATCATCCGGGAACGCTGTTCAACTTGGGCGTGGTGCGATGGCAAGGCAAGATGGATCCGAAGGGCGCAGTTGAAGCGTGGGAACAGTTATTGAAATTTAATCCGAACTATTCACAAAAGCAGGAAGTGCAGGAGTATATCGACCGGGCCAAGCAGCACGCGAAGGGCTAGGGGCGGGTCTCGGTTCGGAGTGCCGATCGCGGCGAGGAAAGCTGGTCGAGCTTCCCTCGACTGGACAGCCGGAAGCGGCCGTCCCCACATAAGCAGGGCCAGGCTGTCCTCGCATAAGCAGCAATGCATCTTACAGTTCGCGCAAGGCGACCGCTACAGGACGCCAGGCGGCGCGCATCGCGGGAGGCAAGCCTCCGAGCAGACCCATGAGCAGCGCGAAGATCACCCCGGCTACCAGTAGCGGTGGCGTGATGCGAAACGCGAAGGCCAGGTGTGAGAACGTTTGCCAATTCATTGCGCCGGTGGTGAGGCCGTTCAACGGCAGCACGGCGATGCAACCGATTGCGCCTCCGATAAACGAGATCAGCAGGGCTTCCACTAAGAAAGAAAACACCACAGCGCCGCCGCCGAAGCCCAGAGCGCGCATGGTGGCGATTTCGCGGCCGCGCTCGGCGACGGCGGAATACATTGTGTTAAGCGCGCCAAAAACCGCGCCAATCGCCATGACGAAGGCCACGAGCCCTCCGAGAATAGTAATCATTTGTGTCATGCGAGTGGATTGTTTGGCGTAATAGTCAATTTCGCGGCTTACGTCGAGATTGAGGCGCTTATCGGAAGTGACCGCATCCTTGAACTGCTCGTAGTCGCCAGCTGAACTCAGGTGCACGGTGGCGGACTGGAAAATATTGCTGGGTCGCTTGTAAACATCGTCGAGAACACGCGCATCGGTCCACACTTCGGAATCAAATGCGCTGCCGCCGGCGTCGAAGACGCCGACCACCTTCCAGTGACCTCCTCCAAAATTTACCGTGTTGTCAACAGTCAAACCCGAGTAGCTCGTAGTTGCGTTCTTCCCGACGATCAACTCCGCGAGGCCCGGCTGGAACATTCGACCCTGAACGATCTTGACGTTTTTGCGAATGTCCAACACGTTGCCGGAAACGCCGCGAACCTGAACGTTTGCATCGGTCCCCGTATCGCGCAAAGGAAAAGGAGCGACCACTACAACTTCAGAGGTCACGAGAGGCTCGTCGGAGCCGCGGGCTACGCCAGGAGCGTCCTGCAGAATTTTTACGTCTTCCAGTTTAATTCCGCTCATCATCTCTGAGGTTGCGCCGGCGCGCATGACGATGGCGTTGTCGGCAGAGCCGGACGCGACTAACGTGGCTTTGAAACCGCGCGCCAGCGAAAGCATGGCGACGAATACGCCGACGGTTCCGGCGATGCCGAGCACGGCGACAATGGATGAAGTCCAGCGCGCTTTTACGCTGCGAATGTTGTAGACGAACGGAATAGCCATCTCAAACCCTCCGCAGCGCGTTAACTACGCGCATGCGCATGGCGCCGATACCCGGGAGCAGTCCGCTGACCAGTCCAACCAGCAGAGCGGTCGCAAGGCCGAGCGACAGGATTAAAGGCGACAAGATGAGTGTTGGCAGCAGGCCGTTCAAAGCCGCACCCAGAGCGGGAACTGCCAGAAGGGCCAGAGCGAGACCGAGAAGTCCGCCAACCGCCGCGATGATAAGGGATTCAGCAAGCACAAAGAAAAGTACAGAACGATCACTGAAGCCGATCGCTTTCAGTACGGCAAGTTCGCTGGCGCGCTCGCGCACCGAGATGGCCATGGTGTTCCCGGTTACGAGAAGCAGAGTGAAGAACACCACGCTGCCGATGGTTATGATCAGGAATTGAATATTTCCGAATTGTTTGACCCAGCTAGCGGCGAATGCGGATTCGGTGTCCGTTTTCGTTTCAAAAGAGGAGTTTGCCGCCATCTCGTCAATGGCTTTGGCGACGCTCGCGGCATTGTCCGGGCTGTCGAGTTTCACGACATACCAACCGGTGTTGCCTTTGAATGTTGCTGGCATACGCTCTTCGAAATAGTCCCACTGTAACCAGAACTGGCTTTCATCGCCGCCTGGACGCTCGCTGTGGTAGATGCCGTCCAGATTAAACTCCCAGGTTCCAGAAACTCCGTAGGCGACGTTCTTGATGGGAATGCGATCGCCGATTTTCCAGCCGAAACGTTTGGCGGTCTTTTCACCTGCAATGGCGCCCTGGCGATCTTTTACAAAGTTCTGCCACTGATCATCGGGAACGACGAGCTCGGGAATGACCTTGCGCTGATTTTCAACGTCGATGACGAATTGCGGGAAAAAGTTTTTTTCGTCCTGATAGACGCCGCCAAACCAATTGTTGTGAGTGACGGCCTTGACTCCCGGTATGCGCTGAATTTTGTCGCGATAGGCCAGCGGCAGCGGTTGAATGATCGATACGCGGTTGATCGTGACCAGACGATCCGCTCCCGCGATATCGGCGCCGCGATTGAAAGCTCCGCGAACGACAGCGAGGAACGCAAAAAGAAAGAGCGCAACGGCGAACGAGCCGACGGTGAGAATCAGTCGAAGCTTTTTGCGAAAGAGGTTCGCGAAAATTAATCCGCGGAATTTCATGCCGCGCCTCCGGCTGGGACTTCTTGCGATTCGCCAGACTCGACGAGAACGCCTTTTTCAAGGTGCAGGGTGAGGTCGGCGCGCTTCGCAACCAAGGGGTCGTGCGTCACCATCAAGACGGTCTTGTTGTGTTCCTGCACGAGACGGTGGATCAGATCCATGATGTCATCGGCGCTCTTGCGGTCGAGGTCGCCGGTAGGTTCGTCGCAGAGCAGGAAGGTTGGATCAGCGACTATAGCGCGCGCAATCGCTACTCTTTGTTCTTGTCCGCCTGAGAGTTGGCGCGGATAGTGGTTCATCCGTTCCGTCAGGCCGACGATGCCGAGCGCGGTCTCCACATGCTTGCGGCGTTCTGCTCTGGAGAGACTGGTGAGCAGCAGCGGCAACTCAACATTCTGAAAGGCCGTGAGCACCGGAATTAAGTTGTACATCTGGAAGATGAAGCCGACATGCCGCGCCCGCCAGGAGGTCAGCTTGCTGGCCGACATGTGGGTGATTTCATCACCGGCCACGGTGATGCTGCCGCGCGTGGGAACGTCGAGGCCGCCGAGCAAATTCAAGAGAGTGGTTTTGCCAGAGCCGCTGGGCCCCATGAAAGCGACGAAATCGCCCTTCTCCACGTCGAGATTCAAACCTTGCAATACGTGGATTTCTTCGCCTCCGCGGCGGTAGGTCTTATCGAGCCCGCGGACCTGTATCTGGCTGTCCGATTTCCCCGAGCCATCTACTTGAACCATAGAAACTGCTCCCTTAATTATTTCTTGATCTGAACGTTCTGGCCGTCGCGGAGATCGGCCGGGCCATTTACGATTACAGTGTCGCCCACCGCAACGCCAGCGAGCACTTCGGTGTCGCTGCCGCGATTGCCTCCGAGTGTAACCGCGCGGCGCTCTGCTTTATCTTCTTTAATAAGGTAGACGACTTTCTTGCCGCCATCGTCGTGAATTGCATTTTGCGGTATCAGAATCGACGGCGCGGATGTCGCATCTTTTTTAGACGGTTCATCCCCGAGGAACGTCACCTTGATTCCCATGTCGGGCAAGATGCGCGGGTCGAGTTTCAGAAATGAAACGCGCACTTTCACTGTAGCCTTTTGGCGATCCGCGCTGGGAATGATGGTGCGAACGCGGCTCGGAATCTCCCACTCCGGATATGCGTCGAGAATTGCCGTCACCTGCTGGCCGGGTTTCACTCGCGTGATGTAGGCTTCGTTCACGTCGACCTCGATTTCATTGGAAGCCATGTTCACCACGGTGGCAATGCCAGTGCGCGTGAAGCCGCCGCCAGCGGAGATGGGAGAAACCATCTCACCCACTTGTGCGTCCTTGGAGACGACGATGCCGTCGAAGGGTGCGCGGATGGTGCAATTGTCTACGGCTTGCTGGGCCTCGGCGATGCGGGCTTCGGCCCCATTGGCTTGCGCCTTGGCCAGATTAATTTTGGCCTCGAGACTATCTACAGATGTGCGCGCATTGTCTAATTGCTCTTGCGGTTGCACTCCTGCTTTTTGGAGTTCGCCGGTGCGGTACAGCAGGATTCGAGCATTCTTCAGTTGGACCTCGTAATCGGCGATTGCCGCTTTCGAGGAGTCGCGGTCGGCTTTTGCGCTCTCGAGAGCCCGCTTGGCGTCGGCGTCATCGAGAGTGGCCAGCAGTTGGCCCTGGTTCACGTGCGTGCCTTCGTCAAAGAAAACGCCTGTGACGCGGCCGGTGATTTTGGCGGCGATGGTGGCTCGCTGGCGTGGAGTAACGTATCCCGTGGCGTTGAGCAATGCTTCGCGGCTTGCCGGGCCGACGGCTCTCTTCGCCACAACTACTTCAACCTTCGGTTTCGATCCTAATAGGCCATAAACGCCGGCCCCGGCGCCGGCGAGGATGATGATACTTCCAAAGAAAATGGCGAGACCTTTTCCCACTCTGCCGCTCTTGCGCTGACCTTCGTGGATGCGCAGGGATCCCAGGTCGTGTGCCGGCGGGTTTTCACGCGTTAGCATCTTTTGTGTTTGTTGCCCCTTCCCCAAGTGGATTCCGTCGACAGGGATGACTCATGATAATCCCATCGTTCGCCGAGACAAAGCCCACCAGGGCGGGCGGCGAGCTACAGTTGATCTTCGGCGAGGTTGGCTGGGGCGCCTTCTTCATCTCCGCGGATCAGGCCGAATTTCTTGAGCTTGTAGCGCAGAGCGTCGCGACTGATATCGAGCAACTTGGCGGCGTGAGTCTGGTTACCGTTAGCCTGCCGCATGGCTAGCTCGACCATAGCGTGCTCCACTTCTTCGAGAGACGTGCCGCCTTCCGGAATATAAAGACGGGGCAGGGTGCGGCCGTTGGGCAAGGCCTGTCCGCCGTCGGCGGACGATGTGCGTTCGAAGACGGTGCGACCACCGGATTCTCCGACGGAAAACGGCAGGTACAGCGGACGCAGCAGCGGTTCTTCTTCCAAAATCATTCCGCGCTCGATGGTGTTTTTCAACTCGCGAACGTTGCCCGGCCAATTGTGAGTTGCGAGAAGGCGGCGCGTTTCTTCGGTGATGCCGCGAATCGACTTCTTGAATCTGCGGTTGTAGCGGTCGATGAAAAAATCGACCAGAGGCATGATGTCTTCTTTTCGGTCGCGCAGCGGCGGAATGAAGATGGCGATGATAGCGAGGCGGTAATAAAGGTCCTGGCGAAATTCATTTTCGCGGACGGCTTTTTCCAGATCGCGATTGGAGGCAGCAATTACGCGCACGTCCACTTGCATGTCACGAATACCACCGACGCGGCGAATCACCTGATCTTCGAGCACGCGCAGGAGTTTTGCCTGCAACAAGGGAGACAACTCACCGATCTCGTCGAGAAAGAGCGTGCCGCCATCGGCGGCTTCAAACAGTCCCTTCTTCATTGTCTTGGCGTCGGTGAATGCGCCTTTTTCGTGACCAAAAAGTTCAGCTTCCATGAGGGTTTCGGGGATGGCTGAGCAATTGATAGCGACGAAAGGTTTCTGCTGGCGCGAGCTTTCGTAATGGATGGCTTTGGCGATCAGATCTTTGCCGGTGCCGCTTTCGCCTTGAATCAGAATGGTGGTAGCCTCGCTGGCCGCAACCTTGCGGACAAAGTTCATCAGCTCCGTCATTTTGGAGGAGACACTCACCACGCTGTCGTAACCGGCTCCGCGGCGCACCTCGCTGCGCAGCGTTTGGACTTCGGTGCGCAGGCTAGTGGCTTCCAGGGCATTCTTGATGGTGACGTGAAGTTCGTCGAAATCAATGGGCTTGCCCACGAAGTCATAAGCTCCGAGTTTGAGCGCGGCTTTGACATCGTCGAGTTGGGGATCGGCAGTGATCATGATGACGGCGCGGGCGTCGCCGTTTTTCTTGAGTTGGTCGAGTACTTCGATGCCGGTGAGGTCGGGCATGCGGACGTCGAGCAGGACGAGGTCGGGTGTTTCCTGCTGTGCGAGTTTAAGCGCCGGGATGCCAGAATCGGCCTCGATGACGCGGTAGCCCCACTCCTCGCACTTCTGGCGGAGCGACCAGCGGACGAGGCGTTCGTCGTCGACCACCATGATTTTTTCAGCAGGCATTGGAGTTTAATTTACTACGAATGGAGGGAAATTGGTGCTTGAGGCCAACGGGACCGCAGCGCCTGAAGGCGCTGAAACGGCGCCTTTGCGGCATGCCCTTCGGCTGAGCTCAGGGCAGGCTCTGAAGGCATGCCTTGGTGCGAGTCGTACTCGCTAATACAAATCTATTCGCCCGCTAATCAGCGGCGGTGCTGATGGGGTGCGTGTGAAAGGGCAGCAGCACAGTGAACTCGCTGCCTTTTCCTACGGTACTGCTGACTTCGATGCGGCCGTGATGTTCTTCGACGATGCGGCGCGCGAGTGACAGTCCAAGACCGGTGCCATTGCCTTTGGTAGTATAGAAAGGGCGGAAAATGTTGGAGATGTGCTGTGCGGGTATACCGCGGCCACTGTCAGTCACAACCACGCGGGCGCAATCGTCCAGCGAACTGATCTCCACTCGGATCGTGCCTGTACCCTCCACCGCCTGCACCGCGTTCAAGAGCAGATTCAGAAGTACCTGGTGGATTTGATCGCTGTCGTGCTCGGCTTCCGGCAAGTCGGGCGCCTTATACAGTTCAATCTTGATCGGCTTTGAGAGTACTTGCTGACGAGCCAGCATCACCGCATGTTCCACCGTCGTGTTCAGATTGCTCAGTCGAATCTGCGGAGGGTGAGGGCGGGCGGTTTCGAGAAGATCGGTGACAATGCGATTAATCTGCGAGATTTCCTGGCGAACATCTTTAATCACCGCGCGCGCGGGACTGGTAGAGGGAAGATCGCGGGCGACAATCTCGATGACGCCGGCGATTCCGGCCAGCGGGTTGCGAATTTCGTGAGCCAGGCCCGCGGCCAGTTCGCCGAGGGTGGCCAGATGTTCGGCGCGCGACATTTGGGTGCGATGCAGGCGATCGATTTCGTCGCGGCTCTCGCGAAGCTGCTGCATCATGTGATTGAAGTTGCGGCCGAGGTCGCCGATTTCATCGTTGCGGCGGGAGAAGCTGACGGCGACGTTGAGGTCACCTTCGCTGACCTGCGCCATTTTTTCCTGCAGTTCGACCATGGGGCGCTGAATCAGATATGCCAGCACGAGCATGGAGACGGCGCAGATGGCTACCGCGCCCGCGCCCGCGACGATCAGCACTGCGTGGCGCTCGGGGTCGCGCAAAGAGACCGTGGCAAGGGTGAAGAGCAGCAACCCGGCCAGGAGCACAAAGCCGACCGGCAAGATTGCTTTGAGCTGCCAATTGACGCGCACTGAACCCATGCGGAAGTCCTCATTCCGGATGACAGGAGCTTTCCTGCCGGCCGGCGCTGCTTTTGCCGCGAACTCTACGCGGCTAGGCATAAGCGTGTAGTCCTGGCAGCAAGTAGGTAACGCCGAAGAACGTGAACATGACGACAGCGAAGCCGAGGATGGCAAAGTAGGCGGCGCGGCGGCCTCTCCATCCTCGAGTGATGCGCATGTGCAGGTAGCCCGCGTACACCAACCAGGTAATCGCAGCCCAGGTTTCTTTGGGGTCCCAGCTCCAATAAGATCCCCAGGTGCGATTAGCCCAGTAGGCGCCCGCCGCGATCATCAGGGTGAGTAAAGGAAATGCGATCGCGATGGTCTTGTAGGTGATGCGGTCGAGTTGGTCGGCGCTGGGCAACATGCGCTCCAGTTCCTCGCGCCGCCACAGCAGTAACAGATATAACAGGGAGACAAAAATTCCGCCTATGAGGCCGGAGAGAATGAATGGGCTGGCGGCCAGCGTAGTGGGGAACAAGCCATCAGCGTCGAGGGAAGCGTAGTGGCCGTCGCGAACGCGCAGGATAAAGAAGATGAGGGCAAGAACCTGGAGCAGGATGCTTAGGAATACGGCGCGATTGGCCGTGTCGAGGAATTCTTGATTTTGCGTCTTCCGCCAGATCAAGTAAAGAACGAACGGAGCAGCGACGGCGGCCAACACCAGAAGCAGCAGCCAACCGAGATCGGGAATCACGACGAAAAGGCGCACGCTCTTGGAGAGAAATACTTCCGATTTCTCTTGCGGATTCCAGGCAACGACGCTGAGACCGCCCCATTTTTCGAAGCGAGTCAGCACGCCCGCATAAGTTGCAACGCCGAAGAGGCTGGTGGCAGCCAGAAATGTTTCCGTTTTCGTTTTGTCCTGGATCAGAAACATCATGGCCAGAGCGAAACTCAGTGCGCATGCGGCATAGGCCAGCATGGCCAGCGTGACATGAACATGCAGCCATGTGGACTGCAGAGCCGGAACCAGCGGACGAACCTCGGTGCGCAGCAACTGCATGAGCACGACGCCGACAATCGCCACCGGCATGGTGACTGTGCCGATCACTTTCACGTCAAATTTCTTTTCTGCGATCAACGTCAGCACGGCAAGCGTCCACACGAACATGAGCAGCATTTCGTAGATGCTGGCGAAGGGCGGGTGCCCTGCTTCGATCCACCGATGAGCCACGGCGCCAGTGTTGGCGATCAATCCCGCCCAGGTCGCCAAAGAGGCGAAACGAATGTATGCAGGAGTGCCGGTGATGCCGAATCCCAGATAAAGCGTTCCCGCGCCGGAATAGAAAATCAGTGCCGCGTAAAGTAAGTTGGAGTCGTTGAGCAGGTTGCCGCTCTTGACCACATTTAGAAACGCCATGAACAGCAGAAACGCAACTCCCAAGCCAACTGCGACCACTAAAGCTGTCCCGGTGGGTACTGGTTGCTGTTCGATTTTTGCCACTCGCGCCATAAACCATCCTCCGTTGCCGGACTTACTTTCCGGTGAGTACCGCCGCGGATGCCGCAGCGCCTGTTCGCACTGAAACTTTTAGTTCCGATTCGATTTGCTCTACGAGATCGTTGAAACGCTGCTCGAAAGCATCCTTGTTCTTGTTCGCGATTCCGCCGATCCAAAGCTGGAGTTGGCCACTCGCATCGCGCACTGGCACGACCCACATTCGCGTATGCACGAAATAGAAGACTACGGTCAAGCCAATGCCCATGAGGACCGCGCCGGCCCAAACCGCCCACTGCCCGGGTTCATGCGAAACTTCGAGGCCGGTGAAGTAGGCCATCTGCACGTCTTTGCCTTCGAATGCGTAGGGGGAAGAGGCATTCTGCTCAAGGCCTTCGATGGGGGGTAGCCAGACATCTACGGCTTGGCCGGATTTCTTGGACTCCACCACTAAGTGCGCGGCGGGATTTTCCAGTTCGTTAGACCGGGCGTAGACCTGGCCGTCGCTCACTACATAGTCAGGAATGAACTCAGCGAGGCGGACGGTCGTGCCAGCATCGAGAGGAAGAGTTTCATCCAGACCAATGGTGATTTCTTTCGACGGCTGACCATTGCGAGGAGTGGCGGCGAGCACAAGTCTGTCGATCTTTCCAGTTTTGCCATAGCTCGCTTGATAAAAGCGTATGCCGCGATAGACCAGCGGTTCGTTGACGACGATTTGCTTGCGCAGCGTGACTTTGCCGTTCTCTAAGACCGAAAGATCGGACCACCAGCGTTTCGGGGTTCCGTCGGCGTAGTTCTCCTGGCCCGCTCCATCGCAACGGATGGCAAAGAGCAAGTTGTGAGGGTTGCCATTCTGCGGCTTGACTTGGCTCGACTGCTGGCCGCGCGTCAGAGTTACGAAAGCGCGCCATCCGAGCAGCGCGTCGATATTGGTGCCGAGAAAAATCAGTAGCAAGCTGGCGTGGACGATGTAAACCGCCATTTCAGAAAACCGGTTGCGCTCGCCGAAGAGGGAAAAGTTTTTCTCGCGGACAATCCGCTCCGGCCCAAAACCTTCTTTGTGCAGCACACGTTCCGCGATGCTCAGCGAAGCTTCCTCATCTTGAATCGGAATCAATTTATGCTGGGGAAGGGCTTTGCGAAAAGCGTCATCGGGACTTTTATAAGGACGGGAGAAAAACCTCCACGCATTAGGGAAGCGTTGCACCGATGCCGCGATGATGCTGAGGCTCACCAGGCTCAACAACAGTACAAACCACCAGGCGTGGAAAACGTCGGTCAGGCCCAAAGCGTCGAGCAGTCGAAGCACATGCGGCGAATAGGCCCGCAACATCTCATCGGGTTCGGTGGCGGGACGCTGCAGGATTACGGTTCCTGCCGCCGAAAGGATCACAACAAGAATGAGCAAAACGACGCCGGTTTTGATAGCGGCTAGAGTTTGCCAGATTTTTCGAGGTGCAGATGCGGCCATGTCTTTCGCCTCTGCGTATGGAGAAAGCACGTTTCCCACCATTGGCGGCGATTGTGCTGATGTTGCTGAGAACGAAAGAGATAAGCAGGAACTTCGGGCACACGACACAGAAGGAGTGTGAGGCATATCACACAACCGGACCGGGCCTTGCAGGAATTTCGCGCAGGGCTAGGAAAGTGGCCGGTGGTCAGTGATCAGTGGCCAGTAATCTTGCGACTGGACACCGATCACTGATCACTAGCCACTGACCTTAGGGTCATTTTGACCATTGGACTGTGGGATAAGCCCCCAATCGTTGAGACGTGTAACGAGTTGCGTCCTTCCAGGGAGTACGATCTTCTCTGCGAACTTCCATTGTTGCAACCTGTTACATCCTGTAATGGGAACTTTCCGGTCTTGGCGAATTAAGGCAAGGCGCGTGCAAAAGAAACGGAGGAGGACTAGGGAGAGTGGCGCGAAAATCATTCAACTCATCGCTGGGCAGCGGTCGAACAGTCAGTGCGCTCGTTTGCTTTCTTCTCGTCCTCATCTTTACCGCTAAAGTTTCTGCTGCGAAGCATCCAGTTACACTTGATCCGAAAGCCGATCCATCGACTTGCCTCGCTTGCCATGAAGATAAATCGAAGGGCAAGTCGGTTCATTCCGCGATCGCGATGGGCTGCACTGCTTGCCACGAGATTCGCACCGATAAAGATGTCACGCGCATCAAGCTGATTACAACCACATCTCACGCGCTCTGCTTAACCTGCCACGCGGATAAGAATGCCGCCGACATCAAGGGCACGATTCATCCTCCGGCGGTACGAGATTGTGTGAAGTGCCACGATCCGCACACCTCGGACAATAAATATCAATTGTTGAAGCCCGAGTCGGGAGATCAGAAAGAAAATCTTTGCCTCAGTTGCCACAAGATTGGGGTGGACGTTCCTGAGAAGGGCAGCCGGCACGCGGCCCTCGATATGGGTTGCGAGACTTGCCACATTACCCACAAGACCGGAGAACTCGGCAAGGCCGAGTTTGATTTTCATCTGACCAAGTCGCCACCGGCGCTTTGCATCGATTGCCACGATGTAAAGAACGCCGACCTGCAGAAGTCGCACCAGAACCAGCCCTTCGAAACCGCCAACTGTGTGACCTGCCATGATCCGCACCAGTCGGCTGTGCCCAAGCTGATGGCGAAGTTTACGCATCCTCCGTTCGCCGACAAGCAGTGCGAAGTCTGCCATGCTCCGGCGAAAGATGGAAAAGTTGTGTTAACGCAGCCAGACGCCAAGGCATTGTGCGTCACGTGCCACGACGATAAAGCCAAACTGATCGATACCGCGAAAGTTCCGCATCCCGGCGCAGCGGGCGATTGCACAGACTGTCACAGCCCACATGCCAGCAGCCAGCCCGGACTGCCAAAAACGAATGCCGTCGATATTTGTCTCGGATGCCACAGCGACATTGCCGACGCGGCGAAGAAGCCTGACCATCACCAGCCCGCGTTTAAGCAGGGATGCGCCACCTGCCACCAGCCGCACGGGGGCGAGAACGATCATTTACTGCGTGCGGCGACTACGAATTCTCTTTGCCTCGAATGCCACGGGCCGGATCGAGCACCGAAAAAGCTCGAAGCCGAGCACCTGGTAACGATCTTCAATGGAAGCGTGACGCTTCCGGAAGATTACTTCTCGAAGAACAAGGTGGTAGCACTGCCCTTGAAGTATGGAATGGGGCATCCGGTACAGGGTCACCCGGTTTCTGACCTGATCGATCCGGCGAATCCGGGCAAGGTGGTTACGCCGATGAATTGCCTGACCTGCCACCAGCCGCACTCTTCTCTGCAGCCCGATCTGCTGGTGAAGGACCAGGCGAACAACATGGCGTTCTGCTCGACGTGCCACAAAGATCTGAAACAGCGGTAGCAGTGGAGATGACTACGATGCCTACAAATCGACCCAACCTGAATGGTCGCAGCCCGGTTTTTCCGACAGCAAAGTTTCTGGCGCTGCTTATTCTGCTGAGCCTCGTGCTCGCGGCGCCAGTCTCCCTTCTGGCCGACAAGAAAAAGAAGAACGCCGGTCCGCCTAAGCCCGCGCCGGTCATTGATTACTCCAATATCGTGTGGCCGAACCCGCCCGCCATCGCGCGCATTAAATACACGACGTGGTATGCGGCCGAGAAAATCTCGCAGGTTGAAGCTGGAAGCGATACCAAGAAGGCGAAATGGATGGACCGTCTGGCCGGCACACAATCGAACACGGATGCCCCTAAATTCCTATGGCAGCTCGGTGAGCCTTACGGAATCGCGACTGACTCTAAGGGCAATCTCTATGTTGCCGACCAGAAAGTGGGCGCCATCTTTATCTTCAACACGGAAACCCGTGACGTCGAGCTGATCAAGAACAAGACTCACGGCCACTTCGTGCGCATCATTGGCCTAGCCATGGACGATAACGATCGCCTGTTTGTCTCCGACCCCGCGCTGAGCCATGTGCTGGTTTTCAACGCTCAGCACAAGACGGAAGACGTGATCACGGACGGGCTTGTGAGTCCTGGTGGGCTGGCGCTCGATATCGAGAATCGTCTGCTCTACGTTGCCGATGTCGGACTGGATCAGGTTCTGGTCTACGACGCTGACACTCTTAAGCTGAAGCGTAAGATCGGTACCCCGGATACGAAACATGCCTCCACCACGCCCGGCGATTTTGCCCGGCCGTCAGGCATGGCAGTAGACCGAGACGGCAATCTCTATGTCGCCGACACGCTAAACAACCGCATCGAGGTCTTCGACGGCGACGGCAAATTCATCCGCACGTTCGGTAAAGCTGGCGACGGGCCAGGCTATTTCGCGCGTCCGAAAGGCATTGCTATCGACAGCGACAACCACATTTGGGTGATCGACGGTATGCAGGACCGGGTGCAGGTTTTCGATCAGGAGTCGCAACTACTGATCAGCTTCGGCGGACATGGGCTTCTTCCTGGAATGTTTCAAGGCATCACGGGCATCACCATCGATCAGAACAATCGCGTGTTTACCTCGGAGATTTTTCCCGGACGCGTGCAGCAGTTCCGCTACGTGACCGATACGGAGGCGGAGCAGGCGCGCAAGGAGAAGGAAGCGGCGCGGGAGAAGAAGGCGGGTGGAGCGTTCAGCAAGGATCCGGGTTCGCCGTCCGCTGCCCAGGCTGTTCCGCCGAGCAAGTAGTTTTGCAGTTGGTTTGAAAGGGCGCGGCTTTAGCCGCGCCGCACTCTCCCGCAAGAAATTCAGCAGCGGCTTTCAGCCGCCCTTGGTTGAGGTGTTCGTGCTTGTTTGCGGCGCGTCTGAAGCCGCGCCCTTTCAAAGCCGCTACGCGATGAATTTTTCCGCCTAACCCCGGGCGGTATGTTGCACTTCACAATGCTTCTCTTTCAAATACAGATACTTACCTTCCTGCTAAAGTGCGGGATTTCACCAACAGGTCCTGTCCCGCTGGCTCTTTTCCCTCACTTTAGACTGCTATTTCGAAGCCGCCGGGGCGGGTCACTGCACATTAAACCCCTCACATTACTGGAGTTACAGCCAGCAGGCCGTTGCGGGAAGGTTTGTCAACCTTCGGTTAAGCAAATGCTTATTCAAAGGCGGGGGCAGCTGCGAGAAAGTCGCAGACCGGGCCTAAAGCCTCCAGAGTTTGTAAGGAGCTGCACAAATACAGGAGGTTTTACTAATCATGAAGAAAGTCATCGTATTAATGCTATTCGTCTTAGCCGTATCGGGACTGATGATCGCGCAGAACGCGTCGTCAACGGTCGACGTACTCGGCGCGCATAACAATCAAGGCCGCGGCTGCGCGGGTTGCCATGCTCCGCATAGCGGATCGTTCGGTTCTGGCAACAACAAAGGCGCCGGAAAGGCCGATGCAGGCAGCTATGCATTGTGGGGCCAGGATGCCAGCCCACTGTATGGCGCGACCATCGCATTCGGCGACAGCGGGAAATACACAGAAGTTCTGCCCACCAGCATCACGGCTGGCACCACTGAAGTCGGCGGCATCTTGCTCTGCCTCAGCTGCCATGATGGCAACGTCACGTCTTCCAACATGATGACCGGCAAGTCGTACGAGCAATCGATTGGCCTGTTGACCAACACCGCTTACGGCAATGCTCCGATACCAACCCTGCTCGGCAACGACGGCACCACGGCTGGCAATTACACCAACGATCACCCGGTGGGTGTGAATGCCAACATCAGCACCACGCAGCCTGGATTGGTTTGGAGCGGAACAGCATTCAGCGTTACCGCTGGCAGCCAATTTGCCCAGTTCGTAGCCAACTATGGCTGGCCGGCGCTGGCGCCTGGAAAGTATTCCAACCCATTCGGCGTCAACGCCGCTGGTAAACCTTTTGTGGCTTGCACCACTTGCCACAACCAGCACGTGATGACGATTTACACGTCGAGCGTGGCAAGCCCGATCGCGGGAGATGGTGGCGGCAAGTACTACAACACCTTCTTCTTCGTGAACGGCCCCTACAATCCGAACCTTCAGACCTACGCCAGCAACAAGGCGCCCTCGACGACACAGTTCTGCCGTCAGTGCCACTTTGGCGAAGCGAACGAAGCCAACAACACCAACACGATTACGACTCAGTTCCAGTAAGAATGTTTGAATACCGGGGGAGAGAAATTTCTCTCCCCCTTTTTTCTGACAGTGAGCGAGGAATTATGAAATACAAACTTTCAGTCTGCATCCTGGTGGTGACGGCGCTGGCCGCCGCAGCGCAAGTGCCCTCCCACGCCCCCAGCGGAATGGGAATGTCGCCAGCCGCCGCGCAGGTTGCGCCGCCGCAGATCAGCGACAAGCTGGTGGCGCGGGTGAATGGCGCGGTGCTGACCGACCGCGACCTTGTCCGCGAGATGTTCACGATCTTTCCCTACGCCATACAGCACAACGGATTCCCCAAGGCGCAGGAAGCCAGCATTCGCCAGGGTGCGCTGGAAATGATCATCTTTGAAGAATTGGTTTACCAGGACGCCAGACGGCGAAAGCTGGTAGTTTCCGCAGCGAAGGTGAATACTGCCGAGGCCGAGTTTCAAAAGCAGTTCCATAGTCCTGACGAGTACAACCAATACATGCAGATGGAGATGCGCGGCTCGCGGCAAGTATTGCGCAAGCAGATCGAGCGCTCCCTGCTGATTGAAGAAGTGCTGAAGGCGGAAGTGGAAGATAAATCGGCCGTGACGCTGACCGAGGTTCGAGCCTATTACGATAAGACTCCGGCGCGCTTTCAGCGGGCGGAGTCGTTCAACATCCAAAGTATTTCATTTTTGCCGCCGCAAAAAGCCACGCCAGACGCGATTGCCGCAAACCGCAAACGCGCTGAAGATGCGCTGGCTCAAGCCAAGACTACGAAAACCTACCAGGATTTTGGCCTGCTGGCGGAAAAATTTTCGGAAGACGACTTCCGCGTAAATATGGGTGACCACAAAGCGGTGGGCCGCGATCAGCTGCCGCCGCAGATTGTGAAAGCCGCGCTGGCGATGCAGGCGGGGCAAGTGAGCGGCCTGATCCAGATCGACAACGCTTTCACCATCTTCCGGCTTAACGCGCACAATCCACCGGCCAAGCAACCCTTTGCCCAGGTGAAGGCCGATCTGCGAATCGAATTGCAGAAGAACAAGTACGAGAAGCTGCGTTCGAGTTTCGCGAAGCAGTTGAGAGCGAAGGCGAAGATCGAGATCGTTTAGACAATAAGTGCTTTTCACCACAGAGGCACAGAGACACAGAGAAAAATCTTCTAATCATTCTTTTTTCATGCGGTGTTCTCTGTGTCTCGGCAACTTTGTGGTGAGTCCTCTTTTTGCCCGTTGTGGAATTCAACTCGCCGAACGGGCGATATCGCGCAGGCGCCAGAACGGAAATCTTCCTGATGCATCCCGCAACACTATAACCCCTTCATTGTCAGCGCCCAGCGATTTATTAGGACCTCCTGAGAATGGCACAAATAGTGCCTTCAGTAATGCTATCTGGCCGGAGAACAAGAGGGGTTCCGAGGGTGAAAAGAGCGGGCACAGTGACGCGGATTGCAACAGGCATCGCCGGATTGCTGATGCTGCTAGCAACACCGCTCGCCTCCGCTCAGCTGCAAATTGGGGACGACTTCAAGATGAAAGTGGGAGGCCTGTTCACTGCGGGGTACCAGGGAATCTACGGAGAGGGCGGCCAGATCGAATCAAGTCACGGGTTGGATTTTGGCCTCAACGGCAACATCAACGGCTCTTACTACAATCCCAACTTCCTTTCGTTCAATATTGTCCCTTATGTGAATCAGTCGCAGGCCAACTCCAACTTTCAATCGATAACGGGAGCGAGCGGCGTCAGCGCGACCGCAAATCTATTTAGCGGCAGCCACTTTCCGGGGTCGATCAACTATCGTGACGACAACAATAGCACCGGCAATTTCGGACTGACTGGCCAGCCGAATTTCACGACTCACGGGCGCGGACAAGGTTTCGGCATCGCATGGAGCGCTTTGCTTCCCGACATGCCTACCCTCTCCGTCGCCTACTCCCAGGGCAGCGGATCGGGCACGGTATATGGGACGAATCAGGAGACCGGCAGCGATACGAAGCTGTTCAATGTGAGGTCTTCCTACTCAATCGAGGGTTTTCACCTGAATGGTTTCTTCGATCACAACACGCTGGATGCAAAGTATCCAGCATTTCTGGCAGGCGAGCAGGAATCAGTATCGAACACCACCGGTCACGATTTTGGTTTTGGCGCGAACCGCAACCTGCCGGTGAATGGATCCTTTTACGCCAATTACAACCGCTCGACCGCATCCACCGATTTTCTGGGAGCGGAAGACACCAACACCAGCTACACCACCAGCACCGAGACCTCCGGAGTCAATTTTCGCCCCACGCAAAAGCTTACCGTCTTTTCGAACGAAAGCTATACCGACAATCTTTCGGGATATTTGAACCAGACGCTTATCAACAGCGGAACGGTGCAGACCCCGATTTCTCTTGGAACAGGCTCGCGTTCTTTACAACTGGGCGGAGGCGCTTCGTATCAGTTTACGAATTTTCTTTCCTCGCAAGCGCAGGCTACGTATTACGACCAATTTTATTTCGGCAAGAGCTATAGCGGAACTTTTATCACCGGCACGGTGAATTACAACAAAAGAATCCTCGACATGTTCACGTTTTCCGCTGGGGTGGTGGAGGAGTCGAACGGACAGGGCAGCAACTCGGTAGGTTTCGTGGGCAATGCGAATTACTTTCACAAGATCAAAGGCTGGGAGACTTCGGGATCATTCAGCTACGCGCAGAACGTGCAGTCGGTGCTGGTGACGTATACGACGTCTTATTACAACTACACCGCGCGGGTACATCGGCGGTTCGGGCCCGGCTTGTCGTGGATGGCGACTTATAACGGAAGCCGCAGCGGCCTGACGGACCAGCAAGGCACGGACAATCACAGCGACGGATTCTCTTCATCCATCAGTTCACGGCGCTTCACCGTTACTGGGAACTACACGAAGGCGACCGGACAGTCGATTCTAACCAGCGCGGGATTGGTATCACTTCCGCCAACGCCGGGTGTGCTGGCAAGCAATCTGATTCTGTTCAACGGAGACAGTTATGGCGGCGGCCTTTCCGCGACGCCGCTTCGACACCTAACGGTTTCCGCGAGTTTCAGTCGCGCGATTAGCGATACGCTCAGCAATGTGACCAGCTCCCGGAATAATACGGAACTCTTCAACGCTCAACTGCAGTACCATTTCAGAAGAATTGGAGTGTTGGCCGGGTTTACCAGGTTCACTCAGGGTATTAGCGCCAGCGGCGTTCCGCCGGGAACCGCCAACTCATATTTCATTGGGGTATCGAGATGGTTCGACTTCTTCTAAGCGGCTGCGGGGGGCGCATGCGCTGGATTGGAGCGGTTGCCGCGCTCGTCGTTTTATTGGCAACGCCAGTCTTGGCCGCCGGTAAGCCGAAGACGCCTCGCCAGTCGATGCCACCAGAGTTGTTGCTCGATGGCGGCCGCAAGCTGACTTTCGAGCGCAGCTTCAGCCTGGAGCGCGAGGTCAAGCCGAAGCGCAGTTTCTGGACTCGCGTGGTCGATGTGATCGCGGGCGAGCCTGATTTTCATTTCCTGGTCAATCCCTACAGCATTACGACTGATTCGCGCGGACGCGTGATCGTGACTGATCCTGGTGCGGACGGGATCCACATTTTCGATTTCACCGAAAAGAAATATAAGTTTTTGTCGCGCAAAGACAGCGGCAAAAATCCAATGATTTCGCCACAATGCGTCGCGGTTGATACGCAAGACAATATTTATGTGACCGATTCGATGGCGGGGAAGATTTTCGTGTTTGATCCGAGCGGAAAATTCCGGCGCATGATCGGCACGCTGAAGGGCGGCGAAGGATTTTTCAAACGTCCCACGGGAATCGCAGTGGATTCGGCGGAGCAACGCATTTACATCACCGACACCTTGCGCGACAAGATTTACGTCATGGATATGCAAGGCGAGGTGCTTGGAACGATCGGGAAGCCAGGCGCCGGCGAAGGCGAATTCAACTATCCCACCGAACTGAAGCTCAGTGGACAGGAAATTTTCGTAGTCGATGCCATGAATTTTCGCGTGCAGGTTCTCGACCGGTCGGGGAGTTTTCATTACGCCATTGGAAAGCTTGGAGATTCAGCCGGAGAAATGTTCCGCCCGAAAGGAATCAGCTTCGATTCCGAAGGACATCTTTATGTGGTCGATGGACTGTGGGGCATCGTGCAGGTCTTCGATAGCCAGGCCCGGCTTTTGTATTACTTCGGCCAACGCGGAACCGGCTTCGGAGATTTCCAGTTGCCGAGCGGAGTGCAGATCGACGGCAACGACCGCATCTATGTCGTGGACTCTTTCAATCACCGCATTGAGGTTTTTCATTATTATGCGGCAGCGAAATCGCCTGACGGAGGCAAACCGTGAGGGGCACAGCGGGAACGGTTTGCATGCTGCTGATAGCTGCGTGTCTAGCCGCCGCTCAACAAGCGCCCGGCGACTTGCTGGGCATGCATAACTTGACGCCCGCCAGCGGGGCTTCGGTTTATTCCCAAGGGGGTCTGGGATGTACCTTCTGCCACGCGCCACACAGTGGGATCGGAGGAATTACACCGCTGTGGAACCAGACGCTCTCAAAGGCGGCCTACACTCCGTACAGCAGCACTACCTACAACGATCAAGGCAACACCCAGCCCACGTTGGGAACGACCAGCAGCCTGTGCCTGAGTTGCCACGACGGGACCGTTGCGGTGGGGCAGTCGGCGGCGTATGGCACGCTGCCGGTCACGGGATCGATGAACAGCGCCGATTCTTTCGGGTCAAATCTGAGTGGAACCCATCCCTTCAGCCTGGTATTGCCGATGAAGGATGCCTCGAATCTGGTGGCGTCACTGGTTTCGCAAGGAAAGACCGCGGATCCAACCGGAGCGGTGAAGCTGATCAACGGGAACATCGAATGCACCAGTTGCCACAACGCGCACGTGCAAGGCACGGACGTTATCGCGCAGAAATTTCTGGTGCGTGACAGCTCCAGCGGCCAGATGTGCCTGGCATGTCACGATCCGAACCGGGTACTGCAGGGTCAGCCAAACCCGCTGGCGGGCTGGACAAATAGCATTCATCAGACCGCAACGAACCAGCCGGCCGCCAATGCCTATGTTGGTTCTTACAGCACAGTTGCTCTCAACGCCTGCACCTCGTGCCACATGGATCACAACTCGACCGCGCCGGCGCGCCTGCTTCGTCCCGCCACACCGCCGGCCCCGGGTATGGATGCAGCCACTCAGGATTGCGTGACCTGTCACAGCGGTGGAACGCTACTCTCCCCTGCCGCTCCTAACGTGTTCGCGGAAATGACAAAGATCAGCCACCCCGCGCCTGCCGGTACGAATTTTCATGACGCTGCCGAGACCCCGGTGTTGAACAACAATCGTCATGCGACTTGCGTGGATTGCCATAGCGCCCACGGTTCCAATCAGGCAGTTGCCTTTTCAACTCCGCCCGTCGTTCGTCCATCCCAGGCAAACACTACCGGAGTCAGTGTAACGGACGGTACCACTACTCTGCTTCCTGCCATCAATCAGTTCGAAACCTGCTTGCGCTGTCACGGCACAAGTATCGGCAAGCAGAGATTGCTCATCTACGGTTACGCGCCCACGCGAATAGTCTCGGCCCCGGATCCCCTGAATGTAACCCCGGAATTCAGCGCGACCGCAACTTCCAGCCATCCCGTGACTCACGTCCGCATGAGCGTCCTGCCACAGCCCAGTCTGCTCACGAATATGCTGAACCAGAACGGCACGGCATCGCGGCTGATGGGAGTCCAGATTTTTTGCACCGACTGTCACAATAGCGACGACAATCGCGAGTTCGGCGGCACCGGTCCTAACGGTCCGCACGGTTCGGTGAACTCGCACATCCTCGAGCACAATTATCAATTCAGCCAGGCCGCGTCACCCGGCGGATTGGTTACAAATACATTTCCAAATCCCGACCTCAGTCTCAATGGACCGTATGGCATGTGCGCCAAGTGTCACAATCTGAGCAGTGTGGTAGCGAATGCGAGTTTCCAGCAGCACAGCAACCACATATCTCAGGATGGATTCTCCTGTTCGACCTGCCATACCTCGCACGGCATGGGATCGATTTCTCCGACTGTATCGGGCGAGCGGTTGGTCAATTTCGATTCCAACGTTGTGGGACAAAATAATGGCGCTCCCATCTCCTATAATCGCAGCAGCAACACCTGCACCTTGACCTGCCACCAGGTTGCCCACAACGCCGACGGCACGATCTCAAGTGCGGCTGCCCTTAAGACCAGCCAAAAAATAAGAACAAAATAGGCGGGGAAATGCGCCTCAGATTGAGGCGAAAGACCCGCCTTCCGGCCGCTCCTCATCAAAGGCCTACGCAGGTTGCACGTAAGCCATTGAAATTGGGGACGATAGAAGGTTGCGACTGGTGCCGGTTTTGGCCCCTCCGATGCACTCTCATCTGTGGGCTTTTCCGTTTGCCCGCAGCTCTAAATAGGGAATTCAAAGATGAACCTAGCATCGGATATGTCCGCTGACACTAAGCCGCGCTGGCCTTCGACGCCACTGTTAGCGATGTGCGCGTTGTGCCTGAGCACCGGATTCCTGGCGGGCTATTTACTGAGAGGTTCGGCGCCCGCACCGCTGCCTGCGGTTGCCTCCACGGAAAATGCTGCTCCGCAGGCATTTGGAGATCCTGACCCGGCCCAGCAACCGCCGCACAAAATGCCGACGATCGATGACATGAAGCGCATGGCAGATAAGAAGGCCGCGCCGCTGCTGGAGAAATTGAAGTCCGACCAAAAGAATCCGCAGCTCGAGAACCAGATTGGCCTGATCTACGAAAATGCTCATCAGTTCAAGGTGGCCGCCGGATACTTCGAAAAATCCCTGCGGCATGATCCGAAAAATATTGCAGTGCGCGCGGACTACGCTTCCTGCCTTTATTACACCGGGGACGTGGATGGAGCGCTTGCCCAGTTAGACCGCTCGCTGGGTTACGATCCGAAGCACGCGGGGACGCTGATGAACATTGGCATCATCAGGTGGAAAGGGAAGAACGACGTGAATGGCACGGTGGCTGTCTGGGAGAAAGTGCTTCAGTACCATCCCGACTTTCCGCAGAAAGATCTGGTCCAGCACATGATCGCGCAGGCGAAGCAGAGCGTGAAGACGGCGAAAATTGGGAGCGACGGACAAAAGGGTTGACTCGCGGTGGCCGTAAGGCAGCAAACGGCTACAAAGTCTGTTTGAAGAATTGGGCTTTCCTCGGGTGGCTGAAGCGCTCTTGTTTTGCAGAGCGTCCATGCGAGGACCGCCAGGGCTGGATGGTAACGGGTCTGGCGACGAGGTTAGGCCCACGGAGTTAGATCCGGTCCAGCCCTGATCGAATTTGCTGAACGAGGTTGAAGAGACAATCCCGCCGCTGCCGAGCAGGAATTCGCCGCCGCTCGCCCGTTTGACGGATTTCCGCTGGCCACGCCAGACGGCTGGTTGCATTGATTTTGACCGCCGCTATTTAATCCCGCGTGCTCATCGCCGCTTGATTCTCTGAGGCTCTCATTTGTTGGTCCATGTGTCGCTGGATGCGCTCCCATTCGGAACGCACAATCATTTCTTTAATGGTGAATTTCGTTTCGCGTTTGGCGTCGTCGACGCGGACCGCAAGTTCGTTCTTGTGCAGCCGGAAGTCGATAGACTCGGCGAGCGGGATGAGCTGGTTGGAGGACTTGCCCACGATGACGTAGACGACGTTCTCCGATAGCAAGGTGTACTCCGGGCAGTATTCCTGCGGCATGGGGGATGCGGGGCCGAAGGCGACTGCGAAACCGTGATGAGCCAGAACGCAATCTCCCATGTGCATCCGCACGACGGAGCCGTGTTGGTAGATTCCGCGTTGACCAAGCAGCAAGGTTGGCAAACTGCAGAATACGAAAATCAGCGAAAGCGATTTTTTCATAAACGTTCTCCTAGTGCGTACTGTTAGAAGGGTCGTAGTAGCCGCGGCGGCTGCGGAACTGCAAATTCAGATTGTGGGTGGGTAGAATGCGAACCGAGTGGAAATCCGAACTGGACTGCGGCAACGCGTACGTTACAATGCGCTCCGAATGCAGATCGTTGATGACTTCGCTGAATATTTTGGTGGCGCCATCGCCGCTATGAAAATAACGTCCACCCGAGTCCTCAGCAACCTTCTGGAGCGTGGCGCTACCGTTTGAGGGCGCGGTGGCATTTACGTCTACGGCGTAAACTTGCACCTCGCTAGCCAAAGTTTTTTTCAACATTCGGCCGAATGAGTCTTTGCTGACGGTGTCGTCGCCGTCGGAGAAGAGAATGATGACCGGCAAGACATCCGGCTGCCGGCGCTTGCTGAGCAGGCTGGTCGCCGTATCGAGAGCATCGAATAACGGCGTCGTTCCCCCTTTTGGCGAGGAATCAACCTGATCGGCGGTCAATGACCTGCGACAATCGCCGGCGCAGACTGCGTGGGTTTCTGTACCGCTGAAGGACAGGACAGAAAGATCGTCTTCCGAATTCCGTGGCCACTCGGAGACCAGTTGCATGACCGACGACATTTCCTGTTTGAAGTTGGGCAGGACAGAATCGCTGGAGTCGAACAGTACGATGAGATCAAGCTTGAGTGCAGTAGTGCGGCTAAAACTTCGGAAGGTTCGGATTACTCTTTCATCGTCGATCACCGCAAAGTCGTCCTTTTGCAGATCTTGTACGGGCCGGTTATTTTCCGTGGCAAAAAACACGAGACGCACTTCAGAAACCGTGCTGTGGTATGTGGAATTCGAGGGTTCATCCGGATCGCTTGAAGAGTTTAGGCAAAAGGCAAGACTGTGAGCGCAAATAGCCGCAACCAGAAACACGAGCAGGCGCGATGGACTAACAACCCGCATAAACGTTGTTCCTGGAGCTTTGGACATAGGAAAGGGCAATAAGGTTGCAATAATCGGCAAGATTACAAAATAGTTGACAACCTTCTATTTTTGGAAGGTTACTGGAGTTTCAGGAAGGGAAAGATTCTGCTGACGCCGGCTCGCTACTTGCCTTTACACGCAAGCGGGTTAGGACATAGAGTGAAGTGCCTTTGTTTGGTCGGTAACTTATATGTCGCGACCTCGCTCTCCGCGCATCGAACTGGTACCCTCAGCCGGAACAAGCGCTGGAAGTCTGCTTTCCGCCGATCTTCTTGAAGCCTTGCCGGATGCGGCGGTTGCCGTGGATCTCGATGGAACTATTGTTCAGGTCAATTCACAAACTCGGGAACTTTTTGGCTACCAGCGCGATGAATTGATCGGGCAGAAGATCGAGATGCTGGTACCCGAACGGTACCGGCAGCAGCATCACCATCATCGCGAAGTCTTCGCTGAAACCCCCAAGACGCGCCGCATGGGAGCGGACCTGGATCTGTACGGCCGGCGTCGTGATGGTTCCGAGTTTCCGGTTGAGATCAGCCTTAGTCCAGTAGCGACAGAAAAGGGATCGTTTGTGCTTAGCTCGATCCGCGACATCAGCGACCGCAAGAAAATCGCAGAGGAGCTACGAAGGGCAAATGAGGAACTCTACCGGCGTACCGCCGAGCAACTCGGCGAATACCGATCCAGGCTGGCCTCGATTATCGATTCCTCCGAGGATGCGATTCTGAGTAAGGCCCTGGACGGAACGATAACCAGCTGGAACAAGGGCGCGGAGCGCATTTATGGGTATAGTGCCGAGCAGGTCGTAGGGAAAAACATTTCAATGCTGACTTCCAGCGATCGGCCAGATGAAATCCCGGCAATTTTAGAAAAGATCGCGCGCGGGGAAAATATCGAGCACTATGAATCGACACGAGTGACCAAGGATGGTCGCCACCTGGATGTCTCCATCTCCGTGTCTCCGTTGCGCAATGCCATTGGCGAAATCGTAGGTGCATCGGCGATCGCCCGTGACATTACGGCCCAGAAGCGTGCGGAAGCTCAGCTTCGCCAATCTCAGAAAATGGAGGCGATCGGCCGCCTGGCAGGCGGGGTGGCGCACGACTTCAACAATATTCTCGGCATCATTTACGCCTGCACGGAATTCCTGCGCGACCGTGTGAGTCCCGCTTCTGAACCTACCCTCTACATCGAGAACATCCGCAAGGCCGTCGACCGGGGCACAGCATTGACCAGGCAACTGCTCACCTTCAGCCGGACTACCAAAGTCCAGCCACTAGTGCTTGACTTGAACGACCGTTTAAAGGACATCAGCAAGCTCTTGCGTTCGCTGCTGGGGGACGATATTGAAATTCTGATTGTGCCGCGTTCGCCATCCGCCGTGGTTGAGGCTGATCCTGGAAGGCTTGACCAGATCGTGG
>Ga0209332_1000071_pt1 | contig 26202 bp, 23 predicted proteins | sample BlaSpr_A8_OM3_M1_FD_187974 | JGI IMG/M metagenome (GOLD analysis project Ga0209332, IMG submission 187974) | Forest soil microbial communities from Thunder Bay, Ontario, Canada - Black Spruce, Ontario site 2_A8_OM3_M1 (SPAdes) (version 2) | ecosystem: Environmental > Terrestrial > Soil > Boreal...
CCGCCCTCCACTTCCAACTCGAAAAGAATTTCGTCCTCTTCCAGAAACGCAATGTAAAAACTGCTGGTATCAAAAATCTTGCCGAGTTCAACCTGCACAGTTCGAAGCACCTCATCCTGATCAAGATGCGAGCTGATCGCCTGCCCGATCTCGGTGAGCAGTTCGTACTCCTTGGTTCGACGGTGCGCCTCATGGGTGACAACGTAGTTTTCGAGGGTGAGCGCTATCTGTAAGGCCAGTCCGATGAGCAACCGCAGATTTGAAGAGCCGAACATGTGCTTCTCGGCATGCGGGAATAGGAGAACTCCGAAGTTATGCTCGCGCGTCTGAAGGCTAACCGCCATCAGATCGGTGATTCCCTCTGCCAGCAACGTTTTGCGACAGACATCGAACTTCCCACCCGAAAGTGCCGGCAGCGGCTCTTCCAGTTCCGCCAGGTTGCGTAAAGTGACGACTCCGCCTCGCTTGTATGCGAGTTCGGCGATGTAGTCGCCGGTCTGCGATTTTTGCAACTTTTCCAGAAACTCGGATGAAAAGCCTTTCTGCACGGAAGGTAGAGTATTGCGCCATTGTTGTGAGACAAAAAAGATCGCCCGGCGCGAAGGCAGCGGCGCCACTAGCCGTTCCACAAAAGCTTGGAGGCTTGGCACCAGGTCGGATGCGGAAAACAGCCGGCGCGGATCGACGCCCAAGGTCGAGAACGCCAGCGCATTTTCCTGCACCGCGTTACGCTCATTTTCAAACAGCACCATCACCATGGCGATGGCCAGCAGCATTTGCGGAATCGGCCCTAGAAATCCGCCAAACTGCCCCACCATTTCGAGGAAAGGCTGGTGAATCTGCCCGGCGTACATGAGCGCGGCCCATAGCGCCAGCGAGAAAGCGAGCGTTCGGAAGGCCACTGAGTTTCGGCGGAAAGCGTAACGGTAAAAGTGAAAGGAGCAAAAAAGAAGAGCAGCACCCAGCCACACTTCCAGCCGCAAATATACCGGCAGCGGAACGCCCTTATCAACAAATGCGCCACTTACGATATGTGGCTTCAAGCCAATTAATGCCAATGCGGTACCGGCGAGCGCAAGCACGCCGTCGTACCACCTCCGTTGAAACGGCTCCCTCATCAACCGTGTCGATATACAAATGCAAATCGCCATCACCACGAGCAATAGCGAACTCAAAAGGAAAAGCGGCGCCGTCGAACCTAGGAAGTATTCCAGTGCCTTTACGGCATAATGCAATGTGTAAGCTGCCCATGCGAATTGCCAGAAGCGAAAATAATCTTGACGGTTTTGCTCATAGAGGTAAGTAAAGACGAGCAGAACCAGCAGAGCGACGGCTCCGGGGATAAGCACTAACCCTGTGGCAACGCTATTCACTCTTTATCGTTCCTTGTCCTTCGCTTACTAAGGCTCTTGTAAGCGAGAGTCGTCCAAAAGCCAGCCTAATCCTGTCACACTTGAACCCTCGAAAACAACACATGCCTTCCTTGGTTCCACGAAGGGACAAGCCCTATCGACAACATGCGCTCTTAATATCTTCTTATTATGAGATGAGGCGAAGCTACAGCGAACTCTGGCTCCATGATTACCTAAGTAATGCGGGTAACCCGTACCTTAGGACAGACCGCATGAATTTCATGCTCCCAAACTGATATCCCGCGGCTCTAGAGCCGTAAGCCCCGTTGCCGCTATACTCAAAAGTTATGCTTCGTGTCCGATTCGCGCCGTCGCCCACCGGTTTTCTGCACGTGGGCAGTGCCCGTACCTTTATTTTCAACTGGCTGTACGCCCGCCACAATGGCGGAACCATGGTCCTGCGCCTCGATGACACCGACGTTGAGCGCAACACGGACGCCTCCGTTAACTCTATTTTTGAGGGTCTCCGGTGGCTCGATCTCGGGTGGGATGAAGAGTACAAGCAATCTGAGCGCCTGAGCCTGCACCGCCAGATCGCCGACGCCATCTTTCAGAAGGATCTCGCCTACCGCGATTTTACCCCCGCCCACGCTGGGGACACTGAAAAATCTGGCGCCAATCAGACTTGGCTCTTCAACCCAGGTATGCGCGAGTTGTCGCGCGCCGAAAGTGATCGCCGAGCCGCCGCCGGAGAATCCTTCGCCCTGCGTTTTCGCGTGCCCCGGGGCCGCGATGAACAAGTTCGCTTCACCGACGCCGTCTATGGCGAGCAAGTCAAGTTGGCGGACGACATTGAAGATTTCGCGCTTCTCCGCTCCGACGGCATGCCGACTTACCATCTCGCATCGTGCGCCGACGATATCGATCTTCGCATCAGCCACATCATCCGCGGCCAGGACCATCTCTCGAACACTTACAAGCACGCCCTGATTTTCGAAGGCGCCGGCGCAAAGATACCACAGTTTGCGCATCTTCCGCTGCTGGTTGCGCCCGACGGATCGAAGCTTTCTAAGCGGCGTCACGGGCCGGTGGTCAGCGTCACCACTTATCGCGATGCTGGATTTCTCCCGGAAGCATTCATCAACTTTTTATGTCTGCTGGGCTGGTCGCCAAAGGATAACCGGGAAAATATGACGCGCCAGGAGCTGATCGACGCATTTTCTCTCGAAGGAATTAATCGCGCGAATGCCGTAGTGAATTTCAAAGAGCCTGCCGCAACCCCCGACGAAACCTTCGATCCGAAAGCTCTGTGGCTAAATGCCGAGCACATTCGCGCGTTGCCGGTTGACGAACTAAGCGCGCAACTGCTGCTGGTAGTCCGAGCCGCTGGATTCCAAGTCACTTCAGAAAAGATGGACGCCATCACGCCGCTCATCCGCGAGCGCATTAAGTTATTGCGAGACGTGCTGACCGCGGCCGACTTTTTCTTCATAGAAAAGCTGCCGCCCTACGACCCCGCTGAACTGATTCCCCAAAAAGGCGACGCAGCCATGGCGCTCAAAGTTCTAAAGCGCGCCAAGGAAGTTTTGACCCAAACCGAATTCAGCCACGATCCGCTGGACCATGCCCTGCGCGCGGCAGCGCAGGAGATGGGCCTGAAGGCAGGACAAATGTTTCAGCCCATTCGCGTGGCTGTCTGCGGCCGCAAGAATGCTCCGCCGCTGTTCGAAACGCTTCAAGTTCTAGGGCGAGACACTACTCTGGCAAGAATCGATCAAGCAATCGAGAAGTTGAACTAGACGGTGGAGCGACGGGCGTCCTTGCCCGTCCATAGCATCGCGGCCCGGCCGGGCGGGGACGCCCGGCACTCCACAAGCAAGCGGTTAGCTCACAGTATTCAGCAGTTCAGCGATCGCCTGTCGGCATTGTTATTTTGCAGAAGCAACATTTCGTTCTGCCCATGAAGCATATACGTGCGTGTGCGCTGCAGCCACATCACTCCACCGACAACGAGCAGCGCACCAAGCGCTAAAATCGCAATCCGCCGCCCAACCGCATCAGGCTGAGGAGCGACCTTGGCGATAAGGGCTCCAAGCAGCAGTCCCATAAGCAGCCCGCCGATGTGCGCCGCGTTGTCTGTGCGAGCGATGACCGCTCCAAAGAAGAGGTTATAACCGACAAACATCACCACACTGCGCAGCATTCCGCTCATCGCGGCGCGTGGTAGAGAAAATTCACCCAAATAAAACGATGCGATCAGTGCCCCGGCAATGCCAAAAATCGCGCCCGACGCCCCAACGCTCAGAATGACGGGATTCCAGATCACGCTCGCAAGACTCGCAGACAGCCCTGAAAGAAAATAGACCGCGGCAAATGTCCAATGTCCGTAAACCGATTCGGCGAGTCTGCCGAGATCCCACAGGCACCACATATTGAAGGCGATGTGGAGCAAGCCGCCGTGAATAAATACGCAAGTGAGTAATCGCCACCACTCCCCGCCAACCGTGAGCGGCCCAAAATTAGCTCCCCAACGTACCAGGTCTTGGCCCGAAGGATTGCTGAGCATGGAAACGCCCGACAACAACATCACTACAAAGACCGCGACATTGATGCCAAAGATCGCTTGTGTCACGGCCATTGAGCTCGATTGCCGCCGCGCCCAGGGTGCCGATTCAACCCGCTGGTAAGGCGAATCTTCACCACGCTGCGCAGCTTCATGCTGCACGCACCACCGGCAAAGCTTCTTCCCAAAAGAAAAGCCCGGAAGCTGCCGGCCGCATTGAACGCAATTTGCCATAGGAGAATCAGAGGACGTTAGCGTTTCAGCAATGCCTCTAAACGCAGATTATCATGCGTTCCTTACCGTCGGCCGCGCATGCGCATAAGAAGCCTTTCCTTAGTGAACCTTCGTGTCCTTTGTGGTTATGATCTCTCTTCCCCCTATCCGAAGCTTGTTGGGTCGATCGCAAACTGATCTCAACCTATGGGATGAAGCCTTCGCAATCAGCTTCTCCTATAAAATACTCACAGTATGAGCACAGCGAATTCATCTACTATTGAACCTGCCATGAGCTCGCCCGCAGAGCCGCGTCCCTCCAACTTCATTCGCGACACCGTGATTGAGGATCTGAAGACAAAGAAATACGGCGACGCTGTCATCCAGACGCGCTTTCCTCCCGAACCCAACGGCTATCTGCATATCGGTCACGCCAAGTCGATCTGCCTGAACTTCGGCCTAGCCGATGAATTCGGCGGCAAGACGAACCTGCGCTTCGACGACACTAACCCGGAGAAAGAAGAGCAGGAATACGTCGACTCCATCACCAAGGATGTTCGTTGGCTAGGCTTCGATTGGGACGGGCTCCACTATGCCTCCGACTATTTCGATCAACTCTATGATTATGCCGTGAAGCTAATCAATGACGGCAAGGCCTACGTCGACGACCTGAGCGCCGACGAAATTCGCAAGTATCGCGGAACCCTCACCGAGCCCGGCAAAGAAAGTCCGTATCGCAATCGCAGAGCGCAGGAAAATCTCGACCTATTTGAACGCATGCGCAAGGGCGAATTTCAAGATGGCTCGCGCGTTCTCCGCGCCAAAATCGACATGGCTTCGCCGAACCTGAACATGCGCGACCCGGTGATGTATCGCATCCTGCGCGCGGATCACCATCGCACCGGTAGCAAGTGGTGCATTTATCCCATGTACGACTTCGCGCACGGGCAATCCGATTCCATCGAACACGTCACGCATTCGATTTGCACGCTCGAATTTGAAGACCATCGCCCGCTTTACAACTGGTTCATCCAGCAACTCGGCATCTTCCCATCGCAGCAGATTGAGTTCGATCGCCTCAATCTCACCTACACGCTGCTCAGCAAACGCAAACTGCTCAAACTCGTGCAGGAAAAATATGTCACCGGGTGGGACGATCCACGCATGCCCACGCTCTCCGGTATCAGGCGCCGCGGATACACGCCGGAATCGATTCGCAATTTTTGCAACGCCATCGGAATTTCAAAAACGAATGGCACGCTCGAATTGGCCATGCTCGAGCACTTCGTTCGTGAAGACTTGAACAAGCGCGCCCCGCGCGTAATGGCAGTCTTGCGGCCGTTGAAGGTTGTCATCGATAACTACCCGGAAGGTCAAGTCGAAGAAGTCGACGCCGTGAATAATCCCGAGGACGAAAGCGCAGGCAAGCGCAAAGTTCCTTTTTCCAAAGTTCTCTACATTGAGCAGGACGATTTCCGCGAAGATCCGCCGAAACAATATTACCGCCTCTCGCCAGGGCGCGAAGTACGCCTGCGCTACGGATATTTCATTACCGCCAGGAATGTGGTGAAGAACGACAAAGGAGAGGTGATCGAAGTGCATTGCACCTACGACCCCGCCACCCGAGGAGGCAACTCCCCAGATGGGCGAAAGGTGAAATCCACCATCCATTGGGTTTCAGCAGCGCACGCCATCGACACCGAAGTGCGCATGTACGACAAGCTTTTTACGGTAGAAGACCCGGATCAGGTCGAGGAGGGCCAGGAGTTTACAGCGAATTTGAACCCGAATTCGCTGGAAGTAATTACGCAAGCCAAGCTGGAACCATCGCTGGCAAATGCGCCCGTTGAGGGCCGTTACCAGTTCGAACGTCTCGGATATTTTTGCGTGGATCCCGACTCTAAGCCGGGGCATTCAGTGTTCAACCGCACCGTCGCCTTAAAAGACACTTGGGCGAAAGTTGAAAAAAAGAGTGAAAAAAAATCGGGAGCCTGAACGGCTCCCGAGAAATTCGTCGACTCGCGCCATTTCAGAACACGCTGCTTCAGAACACCCTGCACGCCTCGTCAAACTCCAGCCGCGGATTGCGCGGAAACAGCTTGCTCTTGTCACCGTAGCCGAGGTTGCAAAGGAAGTTAGCCTTCCATTTGCCGTCCGGGAAAAATTCGGCATTTACTTTTGCCTGATCGAATCCCGACATCGGTCCGCAATCAAGCCCCACTGCGCGAGCTGCAAGAATGAAATAACCTCCTTGCAGCGTACTGTTTCTGAAAGCGGTCTCTTCAATCAACGGTTTATTTCCCACGAAGTACGCACGCATGTCAGCGTGAGGAAATAACTGCGGAAGCTTCTCATGGAACTCCAAGTCATAGGCGACAATCGCCGTAACTGGAGCCGTCTTCGTTTTCTCCACGTTCGGCGGCGCGAGCGCAGGGATAAGTCGCGCCTTAGCCGCCTCACTCTGCAAAAACACAAAGCGCGCGGGACTTGAATTCGCGCTGGTTGGCCCCATGCGCGCCAGGTCATAGGCTTCTTTCAGCTTCTCTATCGGAACTGGCTTGTTTAGCCACGCGTTGTGAGTGCGCGCTTGCCGGAAAATTTGGTCCAGGGCGTCGTCGGAAATCTTTTTGGGCTGGGTTGCGGTCTCTGCTATTTGCGTCATCGTTTCCTCACCCTTCTGTTCGGAACTACTGAATAGATGACGACGCACTCCGATCCGTCACAAAAGTTTTCTTGTCACCGCAACATTCCAAACGTCGCGAGGCGAACAACCTTCGAATGGAGATGCAATTTCAGCTTCCGTGTCTCCGCATCCACCACAGCATTGCCCGTCGCTGCTCCTAAAATGCGGTTGTAATCCGCAACAAATGTGGACGCGCTATAAGCAGGCGCCGCATTCATCGTCCTGAAGGCGGCAGCATTGTTGCATGATGGAATCGCTGCCGTGATTGCGCTCACCGTTCCCGCCACCAGATCGGCGAGCATCGCAATCTTGGTCTGCGTGGCGGTGTCGCTTACCTGTGCCACTTGCAGCACGAGCTGTTGATCCGCCTGATAGGCGGTCACTGCCGCCTGCAGTTGCTGGCAGACTCCCGGCGCAGCCCCGGAAGATGCCTTAGCAAAATCACCTGCCAGTGTCTTGATAAGAGTCGTGTCCGCACTGATCTTCGCCACCAGATTGCCGTTCAAGGGCTGTCCCTCCGCCACCGCCACGATCTGCAGAATATTTATCAATGCCGGCGCCGCCGCTGCCAGAATGGAATCAAGCGTTGAAACCCATGCCGTCGAACAGCCCGCGCACAACAGGGCCAAAGTCAACGTACATACCAGGCTCCCCTTCATGAACAGAACTTTCCTCATTAACGTTCTCCTTTTTGATTTGGTCGAATTGATACTGCGGGTAATAACTACTTGCGCTGAGATTCTGCGCCGGCAACACGCATGGCTCGGTTCCTCAGCGACTGCAAGTCGGTCTGAATGAGTATCAGTTGTGCCTGAATGCCCTTCACGGTCGCCGAGTTGCTGTTGCCCATGGCTTGCAATGCCGCGATCGCGACATCGCGTAGATTTGCTTGGGCGCTATGCTCTTTTTTCCACTCCTGATCGGAAATCCATTGCTGCGCGCGCTGGCCCGCCATTCTTTGCGCTGCTCCAAATGCCAACAGGCCATGAATTAAAAAGCCTACAAGCGCAATCGTGGCAGCGCCGTAAGTGTTCCAGAAAGTGGGAGTCAGCTCAGTTAGTAACGTCATAACTGGGATTTCTGTTGATCATTTGCCAAGCCGCCGCCTACATAGGGCGAAGGCAGCCAATGAGCCAAAGCAACCGCCAGTGGCGCGATAATCGCGGCCGTGCTGGCATGGTTGGCCCAAAAGGCGGCAACCGCAGGCGTCGCAGCACTCGCAAGCGTGGTCAGAAGAAGGACTGCGGTAGGTAAATATGCAGCGTACTTAGTCAAGTTAGTACCCCCTTATCAGTCAAGTAACGTGGGCAGATTATTTGCCGCACGAGGAACTATGCTCACGCCCTGATACCCGATTCATACGGTCCCGCTGGTGAATTCTTCGTGAGCATTTCCCGGCGAGCTACTGTTCCCTGTTGCGGAAGGCCAATATGCACCCATCCGTATTCAAGGATGAGTTGGTCGTATTCAATCGCTGATTTCAAGACGGCTCGCGCCACTTCAACCGGCGCACCAAAGTCAGGACAGACCATGTCGCACGCCAGGCCGTAACAATGCGCGCTCGTCTCTACTCCGCCCACAGCCTGATTCACCTGCGGAGATCGGTAACCGCTGTGTATGACAATCACCTTCCCACCCAACAGCGTTATAACTTCTTCCATAACAGCCGCTACCAGCGCGAGGTTCGTGATGACATTTGGCCCCGGAGTGTTGTCCAGTCCGAGCCGAACCGCCGCTTCGGAGAAAATAAATTCCTCCAACGTGAAATGCTCTGAAAGTTTCATGGATTTGTTTTGCATTAGTGAAGAACCTTACGATCAGCGTGTGCCCAGCGATACTGCCGAAATAATTTCAATGCGCGGAAAGTAATCCATACACAAACAAATCCGTTCGTGGACACGCCGCATTGGCGAGAGGCGTGCTCCCACAGCTCTTCCAGTTCGCCGTGCCTGCATCTGACGAGTTGCTGAAAGATGAACAGCCGCTGATATTGCCCGTGAAGGTTGTCGAGGCCGTCGACGTTACAAAAATGTTTTGAGAGTTCAGGCAGGATTCCGCCGTGCCGGAAATCGCCACGTTCATGCCGGCCGTAAATGTCGTTGCGTTAGTCACCATGATCGTCGCGTGGCCAGAGCCATCGCTTGAAGTCCCGGTAATAACACCGGCCGTCGTATTTCCCGCCGATATGGGGTCAAGGCAAGGCTGTGAGCCCGTTCCCGTCCAACCATTCGTGCAGCCCAGCGTCAGATTCCAGTCCGACGCCACGATGACGAACTTGCCCATCGGATCAACATTAGGCGTGGTGTTTTGGATATTGAAATTAAAATTCGTGCCCGTGTTGTACACCGATCCAAAGCGATAGACGCACGCAACCGGAGTACCACCGCTAAGGCAGTGCGCGCCGCTGGGATTCTCCACCGAGTTTTCCGTAGCGATGAGTTCGTTTGTGCCGAAGGTGGCAAAGTAATTCGGACATGGTCCATTGACTGTTCCCTGCGTTCCCGTGGGTGCGCTTCCCGGAGTGCCATTAACGTCGCAGACCTGTTGCGGGTAATCGAAGATCGGCTGATAGTCGAGCGTGCCATCGTTGTTATAAGTGCTATGTCTGTCCCATGTTCCAGCGACGGGAGAAGAAATTAACTTGGTTCCTGGAATCGCCGGGTTGTGCCAGGTATGAACCGAGTCTGCTGGAGAGGTAATGCCAGCCAGATAACCGCCGGTTGTATGGCCCTGGCAGGCGAGGGCAAGGCAGATTCTTACGTTCGTGGTTTGAAGTTCCCACTCAATATCCTGATCGGTGCAAGGAGTAGTTCCGCCGGAGCACGAGCCGGGGTTGGTAGAAGCTTCTCCCACTGCAGCCGAAATTTTCCCATAGATCGGATTCTGCAGGCTCTTGCCACCGTGCAGGAAATAGCGGTCTGGCAGCGGATTCCCGCCGCTTACGCCGATGGGCTGGGCTCCATCCGCCGCGCAGGAAGAGGTACAGGTTCCGTCCGTGGGCGTTACGGTGCTCGGCCATATTCCCGTCCCGTAGTTCCCCGTGATGACCCCATTGCAAGCGTCGTAGAATCGCCATCCCGGAACGCCTCCGGGGCCCGCGCCCAGCGTGACGCTGAACATATAGATCGGCCCGTAGTGGCCTGCGAAATTCAGCGGATCTGCTCCCGATGGCGTAGGACACGTCGCTGATGGATAGCTCGCCGTGGCCGAACTGACTGCGCCCGTTCCTGTCACGGTACTCAAATACTGAAACGCCGTGGCCGTAGGATTCGTGCAACCGCTTGCCGTTCCGCAAACCGTCCAGTTGCCGTTATAGGCAGTAGTTGTCGTGACTCCGGCGATCACTATGGGAGAGCCAACTACTGGAGTCCAGCCGCTCATTGTGTTGTTCGTGACTGAGACAATGCTTCCGCTTCCGCTGATAGCTGTGATAGCTGGGCCTGCGCCAAAGATCGGTTTGTTCTGTCCGTTGTCGCCAAAAGCGGAGACGATGGTGGTTCCGGACTGATCCCCGGCGAGTGTACTTGAGAAATTCGCCACGAAATCCGGAGGGAAGGGATTACACCCTGAACACCCCGGCGGAGCGTTCGCCTGAATGACGGTCGTCCGGCTATAAACCCAGTTCAGGGCATTCGCATAGGTGGCTGGGACGTTGGTCGCGCTCGATCCTCCCGGCACGCAATAGCCTGTTCCCGCCGCGACCGTACAAGCGCTGATCAGGAGCTGATTGAATTTCATCGTTCCCGGAACGACTTCCCACATCAGGTTCGGATTGGTTAAGTCGAAGATCCATGAAGCGGATGAGTCAAACGAAGTGCAGTTTGAAACGCATGTGGAGTTACCCGTGCCGCCGATTGACGCCATGGTCGAAGCCATGGTTATTGGATTAAAGGCGAAGATGCAGGAAGTTCCGCCAGAGCCTTGCACGATCACTTTACTGTCGTCCGAGGCTATGATATTAAAATTCCCAGACGAGTTATTGTTAAAACTGGGTATCCCCGCGCATGGCCCACTCGAACGACTCGCAAACGAGTAATCGGTCAAGCGCACGACTTGCGTGTTGAATCCGGGCAAGGTAACAATGTTTCCCGCGCCCGTCAACCCGCCCACACTCGGCGCCAGTCCGCCATTCGCCACCGGACACGCTGGAGTCGTGTTGACCGGCGTATACGTTCCACTCGACCATGCGTTGCAACCGAGATACGGAAGCCCCAGGCCACTGCATCCGCTCTCCAACCCCGTCTCGCATGCGTCGGTCCGCGCACTATACGTGAATGGACCACCGGCCGCGCCGCTCTGCCACGTCGCTCCCCCTTGATACTTCGTGAGACCTGAGTACGACGCTTGCCCAAACGCAGGAAGGCAAAAGACCGCAATTGCCAAAAGCTTCTTCATCGCTTCTTTGCTCCGCACTTCTTTGCTCTCAAAAATCGCATCGTGCATTTAAAGGCAGACCCACAGATCCCCGCTTCTGCTCTCCGAGGTCACTGCAGCTTCGCTATAATGTTTGTTCGCTCTCCCACGCAATCTGTGGGATTCATTGAAAGGGAATTATGCCGACTGAAGTTGTAATGCCGCAGATGGGCGAGTCAATCTTCGAAGGAACCATTACCAAGTGGTTGAAAAAGACCGGTGACAAGGTTCAACGCGACGAACCGCTCTTCGAAATCTCCACCGATAAGGTTGATGCCGAGATCCCCGCGCCCGCCAGTGGTATCCTCCAGGAAATTAAGGTCTCAGAGGGCAGCACAGTTCAGGTCAATACGGTCGTCGGTGTCATCGGAGACGGCAGCGCCGCTCCCAAATCTGCTCCCGAGAAGGCCGCCGCCGCCCCGGCCCAGCCGGCGCCCGAGCCCGCGAAACCCGAGCCTACAAAAAAAGAGGCAGCCGCTTCGGCTCCATCTCCGTCGCTCGAATCCAGCCTCACTTCCGCAGACGAGGATTCCGACGTTCGTTCGTCCCCTCTAGTCCGCAAGCTCGCCCGCGAACACAACGTGGATCTCGCAAAGGTCAGTGGAAGCGGTACCGGTGGCCGCGTCACCAAGCAGGACGTCCTCGATTTTGTGGAGCAACGCACATCAGCCCCAGCTGCCCCTGCGCCGTCTTCCACGGGCTCAACTCCATCGCCTCGCCAAGCGCCGGCGTCTCCACCGTCTGTCATCCCCGGCGACCTGGTACCAATGTCGCAAATGCGCAAAATTATCGCGCAGCGCATGATCGAATCGCGTCGCACCAGCGCTCACGTCCACTGCATGTTTGAAGTGGACATGACTCGCATCGCCAATCTGCGCAACAAGCAAAAGAGCGGATTTGAAAAGCGCCACGGCGCACGGCTTACTTTTATGCCATTTTTTGTGCGCGCTGCCATCATCGCGCTGCAGCAATTTCCCATCGTCAACAGTTCGCTGGAAGGCGACAGTGTCCGCTACCACCAGCACGTCAATGCTGGAATCGCCGTCGCCCTCGATTGGGGATTAATCGTTCCCGTCCTCAAAAATGCCGATGAGCTGAACTTCCTCGGATTACAGCGCGGTATCACCGATCTCGGTGAACGCGCCCGCTCCAAGAAACTCATGCCCACTGACGTAGAGGGATCAACCTTTACCATCACCAACCCCGGCCAGTTTGGCGCAGTGTTCGGCTTGCCCATCATCAATCAACCGAACGCCGCCATCATGGGCGTCGGAGGCATCACCAAACAGCCCATGGTACTCACCGACAAAGATGGCTCCGATTCCATTGCCATCCGCTCCGTAGTCCACCTGACGCTGGGCTATGACCACCGCATAATCGACGGCGCCATCGCCGACCAATTCATGGCCGTCGTAAAGAAAGCTCTAGAAAATTGGAGCGAAGAAGTAGGCTAATGGAAACTCCCGATGGAGCGACGGGCGTCCCCTCCCGTCCATATCGCCTTCCGACTTAGCCCAATGATCAAACCAACGGCGTCTCTCCCAGCAGCAGCGGCCCGTCTTCCGATCGTTCCACAAAATATCGCGCCACGTCATCCCGCAGCCCCGGTTTGTTCCCCGTCCACCGCCACAGCCCTTGATAATCTCGCGCAATGTCAGTCGCAGGATTAAAGTCCCACTTTTGCAAAAGCGCCCAGCGCTCGCCATAAGCGCGCAACGCTTTGCTTCCGTGAAAGGCATGCGTCGCGAAATTATCGACGCATCCCATTGGAGAACGTCCCTCCACGCGATTCAGTTTCGCGGCGCGCGCTTGCCAATTCAAAACCGTTTCCACATAGGGTTCAGTACAGCGCTTCATTTCCGACGCGACGTTGATCGCTTGCACAAGACCAAAGGCCTGATGCCAGTCCGCGCTGCCCAGGATGCATGTATCCAACATCCCCCCCACCGTCTCGAACGCGTCCCGGCGCCATGACCACGCGCCTCCCGTTGCACCCGGTGCATGCCCAAAGGGAAATGTCTTCGTCGGTTGCAAAGGCGCGTAATAAGTGTCTGCCCCTCCGCGTCGCGCTCGCCGCGAATCTAAAAACTCACCTTGGTGCGCATGATTCCACGCAAAGCTGGTGCTCATACGATAAGGGCGGTGGCCGAGATAACTAGTCGCCGTCTCACCCGTAAGATCGGCATAGGTACTGAAGAGCTGGACAAAGCTGTGGTGCTGCAGCATCTGTATCGCCTCCAGCGCCCAATCATGCCGCGTGAAGTGAAAATCTCCATCAACGTAACCACCGTATTGCCAGTCTTGAGGGAACCGGCGAACGCCCTCGTTGATCGCGCATTCCTTGATCCAAAGACTCGAGTCAGTCCTCAGTTGCAAATCGAGTGGGTTGCTCGAACTCGTAACCTCATGCGGCCGGTCTCCAAAAGCAATCTCCACAACATGCAGAACGACGTTCGGGCTGTTCTCCATGTGGTAACGAAAATCATGAAAATTTTCTCGCCTGCGCTGCCAGCGATATGGGTTCGAATACACCGACACGATATGCAGCTTTTGCCTTTCCGCATACTCCACAAATTCGCGGTGAACATTCGGATGCTTGAAGATCACGGTATCTCCTCTAGAATTCGCGCCGAGCCTTGAAAGGCGGCGTCCCATTGTTTGTGGAGCGACGGGCGTCCTCGCCCGTCCACCGTCACCTGTATAGAATGTCCAGTGTTTATCGCATGTCCACTCATCTCGGTCAAAAGAACCTAATACGACGTCCGCAGTTTTTGTCATCCTGAGCGAAGCGAAGGACCTCTGCATTTGCTTTCCCGCGGCAGAAATCCATATTCCTTCGCGTCGCTCAAGATGACAAAGTAGTTCCAGTTCAACTCACTGTCGCTTCACAGCGGATAATCGACATGCAGTGAAGCCGAGTAACGCGAGTACTTCGGCGGAACGCTGCTGTCATAACTTTTCAGGAAATAGGTTTGCGATCGCGCGTACCGCGTAAGTGAAAAGCTGCTACTCGTGTAACGTCCTACAAGATTGCGGTTGTTATTCATCCCCCAACCCGCATCGGAGTAGCGCACTTCGATACCGCCGCCTGCTCCAGGGGTAAATCCGACATCAATCGTCACCGTCGTTGAAGTCACGTTAGTAAAACCAGCGTCATTGAGGTCGGCAAGATAAGCATTCCCGACAAGACTGACGTCGATTGGCGTTAGCACCTTCTTCTGTTTTACTAACGCCGTCACAAAAGCAAAATCCAGCGCAGGATCTCCGGCGTCCACAAACTTCAGCGTGTAGCGGCTGTTTTCGCCGGCAATATCCGCAATCTGCACATCAACTTCGCGCACGATCGCTGTGAATACCGCCATCCGTGATGGCACATTCACCGCAAGTCCATCTCCCGGAAAAATATCCGCCGCGCCTCCCGGCAGAAATTGGCTCCACGCCTGATACTCGCCTGCCCAGCCTTGCCCTGCGTCATCGAGTAATGCCAGCGCCGCAATTTCACAATCCGCCGAAGTACGCGGCACCGGCATTCCAATCTCACGTATGCTTCCCCGCACGCCGTCGTCCCCGCCATTTTCAAGAGCTGCTATGCTGGCAGAGTCAATCACACGTGCCGCCGCATGCCCTTGTCCCCGGTAACTCACCTCTATCAACTCATTCGCCGCCGGTATGTACTCTGGATAGAATTGCAATGCCGGCGTAGTCGACACCTGACACTGCGCACCCTCCAGCAACGATCCCACAAGCACCGTAACCGTACTTTCTCCCGGCAGTGTGCTGCGCACCAAGGCATCAACCGGCAGCCATATATAAGTGAAAGCTGCGGACCCTTGCATGCTTCCAGCATTAATCAGTGCATAAGTGCAAAACGAAGACGCGTTCGCAATGATCCCGTCATAAAGGACGGTTGCCGGCGCGACCTCTGTCGCTGGATTTGTTGGATCAATATCTTGTAGTTCCAAAACAACACGCACATTACAAGACACGCCATTTCCTCCCAGCGGCGTTCCCGACGGATGCAGCGACGAATGAAATACTTGCTGCATTCGATACACTTCCGTTGGATAAAGCTGGGTCGTGAATACATAATGGTGCCCGGGTTGTGTAAGAAGCGTCGTGCCCGTGGCGGCGCCTCCGATCAGCGCCTGAATAGAACTGTTACTACCCGAAGCAGTTATGCGAAAGCCCGCCAAACATCCCGCGATCGTAACTGCGCCAGAATAAAGACCGCCGATAACTCCATTTGACGGTCCGTTGAACACAATGTCCCCATGCTCCAGGACCGTAGCGCCGCCTAACTCAACCTTCTCAATAAAACTCAGCAGGGTTTGCCCATCCACGCCGGTTCCCCCCGCAAATTGCAGTTGGCCGTTGCTGACCGATATCACAGCAAGCGGATCGGTCGCGATCCAATGAGACGGATCCAGCTCTAAGTATGCCTCGTCCAGAATGGTCCGGTTATACAGCGCTACCTGACTGCTTCGCGTGAACGGCTTTTGCGACATATAAAATTTTGTCGTGAATCCGTCCCCGACAAAGTAATCCGTCACATGAGCACCTGGCTCAAGCGGCCCCAAGATTGTCAGATCATTTACCAGCCGGTTTACGCTTTGCAATTTCAAATCGCACGGCGAGACTGTTGATGCACTCTCCGCGAGCGCGTACGTATTCGAACCCAATGGTCGAAAATAGAGTCTGCCGCTGTCGTCCCGATAGGAGCAGCGCCCTGAGAGCGCAATCTCCGCCGCCAATTCCGTCCACTTCTTAGCCGGATTAACGCTGAAATAAGGAATCGCATCTCCTGTTTCAACGCCGCTCGTATCAAACCAGCCCGGCAGCGCCTCGATGACTAACTGCGAAAAGGCATCACCAGCGCTGCGATCCACAAATGGAGGATGTGGTGGTGGCGCCTTCTTATCCATCAGCATCACATCGCTGAGCGCATCTACCTCGTAGCGATATAGCATACCTTGATCCGCCCACCCCAGATACTGGTAGGTTGGAACCTGAGCGACGTACCCCGTGAACAAATCATTGCCATTGTTCAACGACAGTACAACGCGACCGCCAATTATCGGCACCACAAAACTTTCCTGTCCTGGCGTCAGGCCAAACTTAAATTCTGTGGGCTGGTTAAGTTTTCGAACCAACGCCGGACTAGTCGCGTTATCGACATGCGCCGTGTAATCCCGCGCTCCGACACCGTCAAGGTTGTCAATCGTGAGTTTCATGTCTTATGAGCATTCCTTTGTGCCTTCCCACGTTTCCCGCGGCTTCCCCCTGTGTTCCCCTGTGTAACCCCGGTGTCCTCTGTGGTAAAGGTGTTGCTTCCCGCGAGCAGCGCATCGGGACTCATAACTTGCAGGCTCCGACCGCATTAGTAAACCGCCGCTCCACCACCCGGAAAGTAACTCCGATAACTCAACACCACCGCCCCGTCATTGCCATCTACGGTAGGCAGCGCGACGAAGGACGCCTGCAGCGCTAACTGCCCAATCGGCTTTTGAATCTCGATCACACTTTCCCTAAGCCACGCTGCCTTAGTCGTGCACGGACTCAAGATCGGATAGTAGAAACACACCCGCCCGCCTGATTCATCTTGCGCCACAAACAATCCTGACCACTGCTGCAGGAATGCACCCCCTTCGCGATCCACAAACGCGATCACCTTCTGCACCGACGCTCCCGACAAAGGCGTCCCTCCCGGCAATGCCTGCGCCAACAGCAACGATGTCGCAGTTACTATCGCAACTCGACTTACATTAAACGTAACTCGCCGGACGTAATTGGCGTCCTCGCGAACGTCAAGCGCATTTTTCACATACGCTCCCGCAATGCCCGAGCCCACGTAGCCAACTTCTTCCTCGTAATCCACGTCGCACGCCACCAGGTCGCCAGCCTGGAATCCCGCAATCGCGCCCGCTCCCAACACCAGTTCGGTGGCCGTTGAACCCGGTAGCAAAGGAACGGCCCCCAGCGGAATGCCGCCTGATCCCGCCCTCGAAGCGCTCGGGTCGGTGGCCAGAACGTTCATATGTTCCGCTCCCCCGGCCAAAGCCATCTGCAATTTTCCCCAATCACGAAATTCGAAATCCACGCGCGCTCCCAAAGCGTGCCGCGCTTGTGCCGACACCGCGCCCACCGTCCCCGCAATCAGAGCCTCAATCTGCGAGGTAGTCGTCCGTTGAAGATTCTCAATCCACCCCAGGTCAATCCAAGGCGCTGTCGGAGCATCCAGTTGAAACACGTTATCTTTGGAAGGATCAAAGATCGCCGTCGGCCCATTCACTCGATCGACCGGGGCAAAGTAAGCGCGTGTCTGCCGCGCTATGGGTCTCAGTCCCGCCCGGGTCATGCTTCTACCTCGGGCAGAAAGAAATAAATTCGCAACTGCGCATACCTGTCCACTCTCGCAGTCGCAGCACTCCATTGCTGCTTCTGAATCGCAACGTCTCCCGGCGCAATGCCCATGACTGGCACAGTCCAGAAAATTCCCGAACCCAAATCCGCAATCGGGCTCTGGCTGTAATCAAACATTTCCGTATGCGGCGGATCGCAGATACCAAGAAGCTCGTCGTCCATCTCCGCCAACATGCGGCCTCGATCAACCCCGCTCCCGCCGCTGCCTTCGCTGGCATACCAGATGTGGCAGTCCAGGCCGAGCATTGGACGGGTGCTCTCGGCAATCAGGATTTCGCCAAAGTCCACATAGAAAGCTCCCGCCTGCGCTTCTCCAAAACGCGGTTCCATGTTTTCTCTAACCACAATCGCTGGCACCGTGACCCCGTCGATCACCATCGTTCGCGATGCATTTAGCGATGTGAGCCGCCCTCGCAGCGCCATATAGAAACTATCTTTCGCAGCCTGCATATCTCTCCTATAAGTCGAGCGTAAGTGCCGACCTAATGCTGCCGGACTGATTCGGCTCTTGCTTTCACTGATAGCTGATAACTGACAACTGATAGCTGAGAGCTAACTACGACACCGCTGCGACGCGGTACAGATAACTCACTCCGCCCATACGTTCAACGATGAATCCCTCAATGTGAAACACTTCGCCGCAATACACCAATCCCAAGGCAGTCTCGAACAGCACTTCTGCCGAGGCCACATTCCTCTGGCTGACGGACTCTGCCATCGCTGCCTGGCCCGCGAGTAACTCAATTCGCCTGCGGGGACCGCTGTTTTCCGTCGTTAATTCCATAACCATCACAGGTGTGATCACTACTTGCTCGACCCCCGGGTCAACCAATCCCAATTGCGACACCGCATCCGCCGGCAGTCCCGCCGCCGCAAACAGAAGCGTGATTTGCGTTCCGCCCAGAGTTTGTAACATGGCATCCGCGGCCCGTGCCGCCGCCGTCCCAGAAATACCAGTCATTTCTTACCCCACCCTCTGCGCCACGAATGGCGCCAGTAACGACTGCACCGTTTCATCCAATAAAGAATCGGAGAAGTACATCAACTGCATTCTGTCTGGAAGCACATTCCGCTTCACATTCAGCGCCGGAGTGGCTTGCGCATTCTTCACTATCTGCGCGCACGCCACCTTCACCACATCAGGAAATGGATCAAGTCCCGCCGTATACACAATTTCGATTTCCGTAAATGTCCACCCAAGCGCGTTGACGGGAAGCGTAACTTCTCCGGTCTCCAGGAATACATCCAGATCCGCTACGTTCAGATCGACCCACGTTCCCGGAATTCCGAACGCGATTGCCGCATCCCAAACAATCGCTTCGAACTCCACTTCGCCTCTCCGCGGAGTTGCATATCGGGCCTGCGCAGAAACTATTGGAGAAGTCGCAGGCGCTACCGGATTCAGCGGCAGGTACGTGAGCCGCACCGGCCTTTGGCCGTTCTGTGTCCGCATGCGTTCCGTGTACTGCGCGACTGCCAACGTGACTCTTCGGCAATGCGCATCCACGATCGCCGACGCAGCCGTCACCCACGACAACGCCGTCGTCGCCTCAAGGCCGTAAAGTTCGTATTCCGATGGCTGCAAGTAATTCATGATGGTTTTCCAGTTCTAAGCCGCGCGGGTCCTCAGGTATCGGCGGATGCCCCACTCTTTCGCGCTTTTTTGCGAAAGAGTGGGAACACTCCGTCCCGCGCGCCTTCAACTACCGGTCGACTTTTACTTCGTAGTGCGCATAATTCGCGCCCTTCACCACAATCGCTCCGAACTTCACCACGACGCTTTGCGTCATCAAGGTGCTCGGTGTTCCTAGCGCAAATACCCGCGGATTCGGATCTGTCAGCCAGTGGTACTCGATCAGGTCCTCGGTAACGATGTAAGCTGGAAGCACGCTTCCCGCTCCACCATTGCCCGTGTAACCAATCGCCCACTCCGGAATCAGCGGTAGGTCGCCGGCTTGCGTGCTCAACATCTTCACGGTCAGTCCGCCTGTGATCTGCGCCGTTGAGAGCACCACATTGAACTCCGCTTTCATTTCGCGATCGATAAGATCGAGTAATACTGGGTTCGCATAAATCGCTGTCGGACGCACATCGAATGACGAACTCGATACCATCTGCGCGATGGTGCTCTTTAGTCCGTCTACGATGCTGGCCCCAGCTGCGATCGTGGCAGTGTTCAGGCCCGCCTCGATCTGCCCGATCGCGCCGAAATATTGCGCGGTAGTCGGGGTGCTCAACGAAGTATCGTTTCCGTTCCACAGCGCAACATCATGGGTTCGCAGAACGCCACTGATGGAATCCGCAAGATCTTTGGCTTGAAGATAGGCAAACTGGCTTTGCTGCGTTCCCACCTCCCGATCGAATAGGTTGTAGTTGATCTGCGATACCAGCGCCTTCAGTGGGACGCTGCGCTCCACCCGGGTAGGCGTAACCGTGGCAGGCGCAATGTTCCGCGGGTCGACAAATGCCTGGCTCGCCGTGGGCGAAGCAATCGCCGTTTCCTCAAAAAACCGTGACGGATGTCCCGTGGCCGGCACCTGCTTAATGCGTTGGCCAAACACTCCGCGACGCCGCACGATGTCTGTGATTTCCGTCTGATACCGTTCAATTTCAATCGCCCCCGGCCCCAGAAAGTCCGCTGCCGCGTGCAAGTCCAGAAAATTAGCCTTCATGTCTTCTCCTCAACTGAGTTTGTGTACTGCTCTAATTCCGTGCATTGTGGTGGAGCGACGGGCGTCCCCGCCCGTCCACTCGTTCGCGTCACTGCTTCTTACGCAATAAAAAAAGACGCGATCTAATTCGCGTCCAACTAACAACGACTGACGATTCGTGCCTAATGACTAACGACCAACGACCAGCGACGAATGCCGACTTAGTCGATCATCCCAGCCCGTGCCAGCTCCGCTTTAACCGCAATCCGTTGCTCCACGCTCAGTGCCGCAAGCGTCTTATTCAGCATCCCCGGATCCAGTCGCTCGCCTTCGATCTCATTCTTTCCGATCAGCGCCGACACCACGGGCGATAATGTCTTCCGCACCATCCGCGACGCCTGAGCCTTCAAATCGGCGTTCGACTTCTCCAATTGCAGAACTCGGTTCTGCAACTCACTTCCACCGCTGCTGTCCTGTCGCCGCTCGGCCGTCTGCGTAACGCTCTCTTCGACCGCAGCGACAATGCGATCCACTTTCGCATTCAATACCTCCTGCTGTGCGTCCAGCTTTCCGAGAACGCGATCAAGTATTTCGGTAGCTGCAGCCAGTCGCTCCGCCGCCACCATCATCTGCTGCACCATTTCTTCATTCATCCTTGTAACCTCCCTGGTTTGTTTTGCATCGGAGTATCGCTAGCGATACCGTGAGACTCAAAGTCAATTGCAAGATAGAAAACGCCTAACCCAACTCGATCCAAGTCGAGGCATAAGCGGCCTTATCTCGCCTAAGCACCGCGGCTCCCGTAAACGTCACTCGGTTCAGCACCCACACACTGGCCTTTATGTCTTCCACCAACGCATCCGTAATCTCGTATGACATTCCGAGTTTCACATGGGCGGCGCGCGTATTACCGCGCTCACTTTTCATTCCTGCCATCACGGATGCCATCCGCGACTTGGGCTTGCCAATCTCTTTCACAATCTCTGGAAAATCTCGCGCATACAAAAATCCGCCAACTTCAATCACGCGCCCCACAATTTCCGCTCGCGTAATCACTCCGATTTTTCGGCGCGCGTCATGACGATCAAGGCTAGGCGAATAATCCAGCCCCATCCCCATCAACGACGGAATCGCCGCCTCCGCCGCCCCACGAGTGAGCAGCACGCGATGCCCCCGCGCTCCCGAAGGCGACTTATCCGATGCAACATCGACTACCGTCAATACACCCCGAAATCCTGCTCGGTTCGGATGCCCCAGTACCATAGGCATGTCAATCGCCATCGACTCCAGTGACAATCCCATCTGTGATCTCCTCAAATCTGTGGACGCTATATGGCGTTTGACACTTAACCCTCTGGCCGCCTATGCAACTTGTGTTACCCGGGTGTCCTCTGTGCTACCTCTGTGCCCCCTGTGGTAAAGTTTTTGACCTAAGTCTTGACTCTCAAACAATCTCCGCCATCCCCCGAGCTCGCCGCACTTCATTCACCGTCACCACTCCATTGCGCAAAAGGATCTCGTCGATCTGCGCCTGCTCCATCTCGTCCTGCGCATCGACGTCGGTAAATACAAACTCCAGGTCCGTCCACCCCAGCCTCTTGGCAATCGCATCGCGGGTCAGATATTCAGCCACCAGTCGCGCCGTAGGAACAATCGCCGAACGGAACGCCATTTCCGTCATCTCGGCTGCTGTCGACCGATTCACGTCCTGCTCTAACCCCAGAAACACAGCCGGCAGATCAAACGCGTTCGCAATAATCCGCAACAAGAATTCCTGCCAAGCGAGCCGTAGGTCCGCATCCGTCCCGGCGCCAAATCGCAGCACTTCCGGCTTCGACTCCGCCGAAATAATTGGAACTCGCCCCGTCCCCTCAATCTCGTCCTGCCACCACCGGATCAGCCGATCATGATGCGCCGGCGTCAAATCCTGCAGCCACAGCGCATACTGCACCACCGAATTTGAAGCCAGCCGTCCCGCATATCGATATGCACTCAAAAACGCATTAATCGTCTCGAACGCCACCTCGACTCGCCCCAACCCAAACGGAGTGTGCGACCGCGGATTCAGCCGGATGTAACTCAGTTCCTCATCGTTCAATACAATCTGGCCCTCGGCGCCATACAAGCCCGTAACCTGCGCGTACCGCGGAGAGTCCGGCCGCCCATCCCAATCCGTCATGATGCGAATCGTCGCGCCATCCACCGGCCACATTCTTAGGGGAACCATGCCCGCCGATTCGAGCGTCCAGCCCTCGACGAAATCCAACTCAATCGCTCCAAACCCCCCAACGATCACATCTTCCAAAACCTGCTCAAGTAATGATCGAAACGAATCGTCGGGATTCGGCGCCTCAAAATTTTCCGTCAACACTTGTATCCGCTGCGCGCCATCCGGAATCTGCTCCAGCGTCCGCCCACGCCGCGGCTGAATCCGCCATCGCATTCCCACAATCCTGTCCTTTATTACGTTGATCGCCCGCCGTGCCACCGGAGTCTCCGCGAACCTCCGCAAATTCGCCGGTGTAGGCTTTGGCACCAGATTGTGTGGCGCGGACACTCCTGTCCGCGAACTCCCGCCCGGCATTCCCACCCGCGAAAAATTAGGAGAAGAGAACGGGGCCAGGTTCGACCCCGCTCCCGCCGTCCGCCGTCCATCCAGCCCGGCAAACAAATTCCCGGCCCGCAATTCCCGCAAAGAAGACAAAGACACTTCTCCCACCCGGCGCACAGCGCCGCGAACCCTCTCTCGAATGTTCATGATCTCGATCTCCTCGCTCTTCGCTTCTAGCCCCCCGCGCCCTGTCATCCTGAGCGAGGATTGCTGCTTACGAAGTAAGCGGCAACCGCAGTCGAAGGACCCCTACATCTTCCGATCTCTCGACAGCCTCACGATCGTTCTTCCAAAACAAAACGGCACAGCTTTCGCTGTGCCGCACTGCTAGATTCTCGCAGAACATCTCTCTTAGCTCACATCCGCCAAATCAAACTCTCAATTCCCGCCGCACTTCGTCCGCAATCTCGCCTATCTCCCCGACAACCCGAACCCGCATCGAATTCTGTTCCATCATCCCAATCGCTAGCCGAGCCCTCTCGTCCCGCATCTCCATCGCACGATCGACCACCGCTATCAATGATGGTTGCAACTGTTCCCGCCGCATTCCTTCCTCGATTCGCGAGTAACGATACGCGAAAAGCTGAGCTTGGTCCGCATTCGCCCTCAGGGATACCGCGTGCAGCATCTTAATCGCGTTCCCCACCCGATAACCAAAATCAATTGAGAATCGATCGTCAGTTCCCAAATACCCACTCATATCCAAATCTCTTTGCATCAGCTCCAGCACACCGGCAGCAGCAAACGCATCATTCATCAAACTCACAATCACACCGCGTCCGCTGCGTTGCTGAACTCGCTCGCCTCTTTCCACCGGAGCCAGATATATCGACGCAAGTACTTCCATCTCTTTCGCTGGATCGTCAGTGGACACAGCCTTTGTCGGAGCCACATCGATCATCGATCCAAATCGTTCATTCACCAACTGTAGCAATTCGTCCCGGCGCTGAAAAAGTCCCAATCTTCCCCGAATCTCGTTTTCCACTATCCCGAACCATTCCGTTTCCACATTCGGAGCCACGCACTGCAGCATCCGCCAATCCCGCGTGACCCTGAGATCGGCAAACCCACCATCGCTCTCCAGCAATACCAATCCCACCGTAACAAAATCATCCTTCAGCGCATTCGGCAAAAGCCGCAACAGATGAAGCTCGAGATGTCGCTTCTCAGCCATACATCCTCAAGTTTGACTCCGTGACCTCTGTATCTCTGTGCTCCCTGTGGTTAAGGTTTTGACTTTCGAACCTAAGCGCGCCCGAACTTTTGAGTTTCGCCTCAAGCCTCGCTCCCCCACTCCGGAAACGGACGCCGCGGCGACCCCCGAAACGCCAGAATCAACTCCCGCACAATCGTCTTCCTCTCAATCAGCCGCTGCACTAGCGCTTCCAGTTCTCCCCACGATCCCGCATACCACGATGGCGGTATCTCGCCCGCCACTTTCCAGATCGCGTCTTCATCCAATTGCTCGACCCGCGATAACCAGGGCTCAAACGATTCCCACCCGTTCACCCGCGCATAAACTTCATTCCTCGGATAAACCCCGCGCAGCGGAAAGTCCGGAAACGTCCACTCTCCCGCGTTAAAGCAATACCCTTGATCGATAAACGCTGCTGAGTATTTCTTCTCCCGTAATTTGCGCCAGAACGCTGCCTGCCGCCCATCGGCATTGCAAGTCCATTTATCAAGGGCGAGCATCCCAGCAAATGTCCCAAGATTTCGAACTCGATCCAGCATCTCTGGAGGCAAGTAATCAAACACCTGCCCTTCCACCGGACTCACCACGTACCGCGACCCAAACTGCAATCCTGCCTCAACCTGAATCTCGCGGCCCGCCAGTAAAATCGTCAGCTCCGCCGTGTGCTCCACCAGCCACGGCTTCACCTCTACAACCTCCGCCGCCGGCACTGGAAGCCCAACTTTTTCCGCCAGCCGAGTCGCCAGAAATTCATTCGCCAGCACTCTTTCATGCTGCGGATTATTTCGAAACTTCACGACGTAATAATGCCCATCGTCGCAGCGCATAAGATGACTCTGCGCTCCGCCCCGCATCCTTCTTATATGCTGGACCGCTTCAGTTGGCATAAGTCCCGAAAGCCTGTCCTCCGTGCCCTCTGTCCCTCAGTGCCCCCTGTGGTGAAGCCCTTGACTTTTGTGCACTGAACCACAACACGATACCGGGATGCCCAGCCTGTTGCCAGTGATAGCGAACACACTAAAAATGTTCAATTACAGTACGGCCCGATGCATAGCGGCCTCAGTGCAACTGTCCCGCCTCCGTTTTCCTCACCTGCCACGCAATCGCCGAGGCCATCACGCAATCATCATGCGTTCCTGCCGCTGCCCCCGTATTCCCATTCACCAATCTTACAAATGTACGAAATTCGCTAAGCAGCAGCGCGCTTCGGAAGTGCCCTGGCTCCGCCGACAAAATCACACACAAATTTTCAATCATCGCCGGACGACTTACCGCCGTCGTAAAAAAGCCTGCTTGGTTATTTTGCCGATAAACCTCCGGATATTGGAGCGTCCTGAGTCGCTCCAAAACTCCGTATCCGTGATTGTTCCTCTCCACTGCTACCAGCGCCGTGTTGTATTCCCGCCCCAATTTGTCCAGTTGCTCTCCAAACTCACCCGGAGGACAGTGGCCATGGAATTCCGCGCACTGCGTTCCCAACTCCCGGTCAATCACTTCCGCGCACGAGTAATCTCCGTCGATGCCGCCCCCCGCCGGATCAGCTCCAATCACATACCTCCGTCCCGCCTGCACCGGCAACCAGATCACCAATCGTGCGTTGTCGCGCACTTCGATCGGCTCCGTCGAACGACTTAGCGCCCGCTCCACCGCCAACAGATCAAACACGCATTCTCCCGAAGCCCGGAAGCATTTCACCGGATCCTCGGCGAACTCCTGCACTGCAAGTCCGCGTAGTGAGGCCCATTGTTGCCGCCGCCATGCGATCTGCTCCAACTTGAGCCCGTGAAGTTCCGTCAGTCCCGCCTCTTCATCCGTGAGTGGCGGAAAATCTAATCCCAGTTCAACGGAATATGCAGGATCAAACCACCACGGAAAAAAGTGACGTTGATAGCCGGTTTCCTCCGCCCGCTGCCACTCCTGGTAAAAAAGCCCGCCCGCTCCATTCGCAGTGGACTCGAGCACGATATCGCCGCCAGGCACTACGGCCGATCGCAACGATGCCAGCGCCTCGTCGCCCTTTCGGCCCCAGCGCGAAACCTCCGAGCAATGCAAATTCTGAATGGTGCGTCCGCGCCCCGCATTCTCTTCCGCCGAAGCCAGG
>Ga0209332_1000072_pt1 | contig 26067 bp, 24 predicted proteins | sample BlaSpr_A8_OM3_M1_FD_187974 | JGI IMG/M metagenome (GOLD analysis project Ga0209332, IMG submission 187974) | Forest soil microbial communities from Thunder Bay, Ontario, Canada - Black Spruce, Ontario site 2_A8_OM3_M1 (SPAdes) (version 2) | ecosystem: Environmental > Terrestrial > Soil > Boreal...
TTCTTATATTTGATCAGAGCTAGATCGGGCTCGATGCCGGTGGTGTCGCAATCCATCATGAAGCCGATGGTGCCGGTCGGCGCTAGCACGGTTACCTGCGCGTTACGATAGCCGTGCTTTTCGCCGTGGGAGAGAGCTTCGTCCCAGCATTGCTTGCTGGCTTCGAGTAATGATGCGGGGACATTCGACTTATTAATGTTGTTGACGCTGGCGCGGTGCATTCTTATTACGTCCAGGAATGACTCGCGATTGATGTACCAGCCGGGGCAGGCGGCTCCGGGCATTTCGTCTGACTTAGTAACTCCGAGGCGCGTTTGTACGGTGTCGGTGATGGGAGTCAGGGGCGGGCATTGTTCGGCAATGCGCGAGGATTGGAGATAGGCCTGTCCGCACATGATGGCGGTTACACAGGCGGCATAGTCGCGTCCAGCGTCGGAGTCGTAGGGCAAGCCTGCGGCCATTAGCAGAGCGCCTAAGTTGGCATAGCCCAAACCTAGCGGGCGATAGTCGTGCGAATTTTTGCCGATGATTTCGGTGGGATATCCGGCATTGTCTACCAGAATTTCCTGGGCGGTGATGGTGATGTCCACGGCGTGGCGGTAGGCTTCCACGTCAAACGTGCCGTTGGGCGCGAACTTCAGCAGGTTGAGGCTGGCCAGGTTGCAGGCGGAGTCGTCGAGGAACATGTACTCGCTGCAGGGATTACTGGCGTTGATTCTCGCGGTGTTCTTCGAGGTGTGCCAGCGGTTTACGGTGGAATCGTATTGCATTCCGGGGTCGCCGCACTGCCAGGTGGCTTCGGAAAGTTTTGCCAGCAGGTCTTTGGCTTTGTAAGTGTTGACTACGCGGCCGTCGACGATGGCGCGGGTGGAGAAGTCGGTGTCGCGCATTACGGCTACCATGAAGTCGTCGTTTACGCGGACGGAGTTATTCGCGTTCTGAAAGAAGATAGAGCTGTAGGCATCGGAGTCGGGATGCGAGCCGTCGTATCCCTGCGCGACTAGGGCGTGGGCCTTGGCTTCTTCTTTACTCTTGCAGTCGATGAAGTCGACGATGTCGGGATGGTCGATGTTGAGGATGACCATCTTGGCGGCGCGGCGTGTTTTGCCTCCGGATTTGATTACTCCGGCGAAGGCGTCGAAGCCTTTCATGAAGCTTAACGGGCCGCTGGCGGTGCCTCCGCCGCTTAGAACTTCGGTGGAGGAACGCAGGGTCGAGAGATTGGTGCCGGTGCCTGATCCCCACTTGAAGAGCATGCCTTCGGTCTTGGCCAGGGTGAGGATCGAATCTAGCGAATCGTGGACCGAATTGATGAAGCAGGCGGAACATTGCGGGCGCTTGTATCCGGTGGCGCCGAATTCTACTTTTGCGGCAGTCTCATTCCAGTGCCAGTTGGTGGCGTCGGAGTTGGGCTCGATGCGATCGCAGCCGACGTTGAACCAGACGGGAGAGTTGAAGGCCACGTGCTGGCGGACGAGCAGGTGGACTAGCTCGTCGTGAAATGTTGCTGCGTCTTCCGCGGTGCGGAAGTATCCGTCTTTCATGCCCCAGTCGCGGATAGTTTCGGCTACGCGGGCGATGAGCTGGCGCACTCCGGTCTCGCGCTCGGGGGTGCCGATCTGGCCGTGAAGATATTTTGAGGCGACGATGTTGGTCGCGGTCATGGACCAATCCTTGGGGACTTCGACGTTCTTCTGCTCGAAGATCATGCCGCCCTGGGAGTCGGCGATCTGAGCGTCGCGGAATTCCCACTCAACTTCGTTATACGGAGAGACGCCGGGTTTGGTGAAAAAGCGGCGGAAGGCTAGGCCCTGGGCCTTCGTCTTTTTGGTGGCTACGTTATTGACGGCGGCGCTGCTGGCGGCGGATTGGGATTTAATTTGGTCGCGCACTTCGGGCATTTCTCTCTCCTATGATTAGATGATGGCCAGGGTCAGTCGATTGTTCATTTGGCGCTGTTTTTCGGGGCTCATTTTTATAGAATTGCGGTTTTTTAAAGTGTTATCTAGTGCGAATTCTCGTGCCGGGGGAGACGGGGCAAGCCCCGTCTCTACAGGAAATTATGGTGAGGGGTCGGCTTGGACCAATTGGCGATAATTGTGTTCGGACAGCGCGTCGGCAATTAGCCCTGGGGTTTGGCTAGGGTTGGCCTCGCTGGGACGGGGCTGAGTCCCGTTACCACACGAACTTGGACACTCGATTCCGTTGCGGACGAATGTGGCGGCTACTAGTTCCATTAACTCTTCCATCGGGGCTCCTATCGGCGCTGGGTGGACGGCGAGGTCGCCCGTCCCCACACTCAAGCTAAATATGTCACCGCTTGTTGCCATCCACTGCGGAGGGATGGTTTTCCCGTGAATGGGAGAGAGGAAAAGTCACCTCAACTTGACATCACTTCCCTGGGTTTTTTGTTTGCTGCTCCTTTTGAGGAGTCTTCGTAACTTGCTCTGGGATGCTTAACGTACTCCCGTATATGGTGCCTGTCAAGAGATAAACACAACCTGTTGTAGCTCTAAAGTGGTATGCATTTTTAATGTGACTGCTATCCCTTTCATATTTCTAGGTCTAATGGATCGACTGGAACGGCCAGCAATCTGCAACCAGCACCACCGTTAGCACGAGCATCTTTCGACACGAATCTTTTCTGCTACTTTTGTCTTGTATTTTCAGGTTGCGCAATTCCTCGCCCGTCATGTGGCCGGATACGGACGTGAGTTCATTGCATGGAGCCAGACTGGCTGTGGAGAAACATGGGCTGGGTTCGGTGATAGGGCAGATTGCGTTGCCGCGCTTTCATCGGTCGCTCGCGGGGGAAGGAGCAATGCGGGAACGAGGGGCACGTAGATGTCCTCGAATAGGGCTTGCGTGGTGATTCGAGTGACGCCGTCGCTGGATTCGACTACGTAATCGCCGGGACCGCCGGATTGTTCGCGGCCGAGGGCGTCGATAAAAATGAGCGGCTGGTGGAGTTGACGAGCGCGCACCAGAAAGCGGGTGCGATAGACGGTCCATTGATCATCAAAATTCATAGTGCATTCTTCCTCCCCGCGTGGGGCGGTTGATGGTTGCAGATGCAGTTGCTGTGTTTCGGATTTTTGAGCGAGCACGCCGCTCATTTTTAATGCGTTAATGCGCTCAGTGTTAATGAATAATCGTGAGCAAGTGGAGCGACTTTACGCGGACTCGCATGTCGGGTCAATTACACAAGAGTTGTGCAACGGTGGAATTCTGGTCCCGTGTTCGACGGAATTGCCGGCAGAAAATAATGAGTGGTGAAGTTCGTCGATAACCGCGCGAGTGGCGGGGTTTGAGAGCGGCGAGGGATATGTTTTGCAAAGCACATTTGTTTTCCGACCGGCATTTGCACAAGGGGTGCACAGGATTAAAACAATTCGGGGCTTGAGGTTGAGGCGAATTGGAAAGAATGGCAGCTGTGCCGCGTTCGATGGGGGTAGCGCGAGATACTTGTGTGGGGACGGGCGCATTTCGTCCGTCGCTACGTAGGCGCCTCTCTGCAGACTGAGAGGCGGCGAAGCGGTTTGCTATAATTCACAGCGATTCAAAACAAACTCAGGGGCCGGCGGTGCTTCTTCTGGCTGTGCGGTTGACTAGGGCAATCCCAGACTTCGGAGACTCTATGAAACTCGCAGCGGTTATGTCGCCGATTGTATCGTCGTTTCTAACGTCGGCTCTATCGTCGATTTTGATTTTATTCTTGGGCGTGCAATGCCTGCTGATGGCAAGCGGTCCGGCGGCTCTCGCGCAAGATAAAACTCTCGCGCAAAATAAAACTCTCGCACAAAATAAAGCGAGAACGGCGTGGGATGATTTGCCGGATTTCTCGGCTACGGAAAGTAGAGGAAGCCTGAGTTGGAAGATTTATCACTCGGGCTCCAAGCTGCGAGTGGAACCGAGTACGGCGGGCGCAACCATTTGGGCTCCAGAAGAAGATAAGGTTTACAACCTTCTTATCTTTCCTGAGAAGACGAACTGCATCGTGATGAAGACGTCACAGGCGCAGATGATGCGCAGCCCGCTGCAACTGGTTTACGGGGCCAACACTACTTTCAAGCCGACTGGGAGCAAGGAGATTGTGGATGGGCACTCCTGTAGCGTTATAGAGGGAGTCACCACCACCAGCGACGGCAAGACGTTCAATTCCAAAATTTGGGCGGCTGACGATCTTAAGGGTGTTCCATTGCGAATCAACATATATGCGGATCCGCGAGTGGTGACGGCTACTTATCACGATGTTGTGGCCGGCAAACCGAATGCGGCGTTGTTCACCCCGCCCAATAACTGCATCCCTCCGGAGAAGACTTACCAGGTCGCTCCGAAGAGGTGAATCAAGGTCAGAGGGCAGAGGTCAGATTGCAGAGGTGTAAATCTTGAGCGGGCTTACCTCTGCAATCTGACCTCTGAATTCTGACCTTTACAATCTGACCCAACAAAAAAGAGGCCCTGTGAACCAGGGCCTCAAAAGTTATACGGGTTATACGACTTCTACTTGCCCAGCAATCCGCGCGGGCTTCCCACACCGGTGCAGTAATCCCAATGCGAGCCTACCGCACAGCCGTTCGAGCCGGTCTTCACGTCGTAGAAGTTCTTGGTGTACGCCGCCGCTCCTCCGAGCTGCGAGTAAAGGAGGTTATCCTCTTCGGCTGTGTAGAACCCACTTCCGGTCGTCCCGTTGATACGCCCCGTACCTAACTTGTTCGCGGCATTGTTGACAATGCCTGCAAGCGAGGGCGAGGCCACGCTGGTTCCGCCGACTTGGTAGTAGTTACAGGTTCCGCCGGCATAGGCGCAATCGTAGACAACTACGCCGCTGTTAGGATCGGCATTGAACGACATGTCGGGCGTGGCGCGGTTGGCCTCTCCGAAGATCGGGTACTGGTAGTCCGCCCACGGTCCAGTATTTGCTGTTGTGAAGCCGGTAACGTACGTTTCCTGCGAGCTGACGCCCCCGCCGGATCCTGCCCAGCAGCCCTCTGACTTAAACGCCAGGTTTGCCGAGTTACGGTAGACGGTAGTGCCGCCTGCGGAGACCAGCCACGGTGAAGAGCTGGGATACGCCGCGCCGCAGCCCGAGTCGCCGGCCGAAGCGAAATAAGCGGTGTTTGCGTAGAAGTAGTAGCCGAAATAAACGTCATCGGCCGTCTCACCCGCGAACTCGGCTTGTCCCCAACTATTGGTGACGTCACCACCGCCGTAGGTGTTTTGTACGAGCCCTCCGGCCACATACTCTGCATACAGCAGATCGGCGTCCGAATTCGAGCACGCTTCCACGAGAATGATGGTGGCCCTGGGCGCCATCACGTGTGCCCATTCGATGTCAAGAGACTCTTCCAAACCCCAACCTGGGTCAAAAGGAGGCGTGGTGCAGCTGCCATTACCATTGGCATAGACCTGAACAAAGTTAGCCGCCGGCAAACCGAAGTGGGTGTCGAAGGTCGACAATTCACCAGCCGCATATGGGTTGTCGTAGGCGTCGACGATGGCGATCGCTCCCCAACCACCCGTTTGCGGTCCGCCCGCCGAATTGATGTTCGGGACGCATGGACCGGTGCTACCCGGGATCTTGTACAAACAACCCATCGAGCTGGGCGTCTCGTAATGCGTGACAAGACTGAGGGGACCCACGCCCGCCGCATCTGCCATGGCTACTCGGCCGTTAGTGCTTCCGAAGACCCAATTCGTGTGCGCGCGACGACCCGCATCTTCCAGGCGTTCGACGCTGGATTCTGGCGTGAGCCAGTTGTGAGGTCCAGCTTGAGCGGTTGAAGCTGGAGAGTTTCCGCTGCCGGGGAGTTTTTGCGCTCCGGCGAAGGTTGAGAGACTGCCGACCAACAGGGCTGCTGTGGCTACTGCGATTAACTTGCTGCTTTCGAGTCGAAACATGCTTTCTCCTGGTTAGAAAATTTGTTGATTTTGACTTACAAACCGCAGTCCGTCGGCTTCTAATAAGAATCGTTATCCCGTCCGATAGAGTGTGGTTTAACTACGCTTGAATGGGGCCCCGGGGCATGCTCAACAACGCAGATGAACACTGTCTTGATTGCTCACGCCTCGCTAAAAATTAAAGTTGATGTGCTAGCTGCCTAAACTGCTTGCGAATCATTGATACCGGCACATTCTTTCGGCGACCGGCCATGGCTAGGCAGCTGCCAGGCAAAAGGGCATCGCACTGATGGAATGCTTTTTCTAAGTCTGTGGGGGAAAGGGTGAAACTCTGCACGGGACGCGGACTTCACGGCCCTCGATTGCAGGTAATCTTGTTCTAGGCGCTTATATTTGTCAAGAAACAAATCGCAATTAAGCGAGAAAATTTTTTATAAAGTGATCACGTACGCAATAAGTTGCATCTCTTGACCAAAGGATTGCCGTAGTTCTGTTCTGGCGAAATAAAAAAGAGCCCACCAAGGCGGTGGGCTCTCAATGACAAAACCTAGAGGGCAACGGTTCTACGGAGTGCAACCGCCGCTGTAAGCGCAGTTTTCATCGTAAAACACCAAGTCATATTTCCCACCAGTAACGGAGTAAGAAATACTTTGGCTGTCCTGGTCATTTACCATGATCGCGTTGACAGTGCTGGGCGAGGTTGAGCCGGAGTAAGCCGGCGTCGGCAGGCTATGGTTGTAATTGTAGAAGCTGTAAGCGAAGTTCTCGGTCCAGAAGTCCTGGACATAGTTTGCCAGCGGATAATTGAAACCCGAGCGGCAGCACGGACGCTCGACGATGTACTCTGCCGAATTCCCAATCAAGCCAGGTCCGCCATTGGAGGTAATGTTGTAGGTGTTGGCATAATTGAGGGTTTCATCGTAGAGATATACATAGCCGTTTGTTGAGCTGGTGTCCCAGGTCTCAACAAACATGTCATCGCCAGGGTTTACGTTGTACGCGGCGATGATGCTGTAGGCCGGCCACCATTCGAACCAGGCGAAGTAGGATGTGGCCCTAGAGCTCCCACTGCAATAGGCGCCAGAATAACTACCGCCCTGGAGTAAAGCATTACCATTCTTGTAGCCGTCAATTCCGTTCCAGCTCACTTCCAAGTCCCAGCCGCCGTCGCATACACCGCCGAACGCCTGTTGCGCGACCGGTACGTTGAAATCTGAGATGACGTAGTAATACGAGCCGCCCGTACCGTTGTACTTGGTGAGCGCATTCGTATTGATTACGCCGCTCCAGTTGTAAAAATATTTGGTTGTGGGGACGGCGGATATGTCAGACGAAGCGCCGGATGGAGCCTTAGCGGCGCGAGCGGGCTGGCTCTGAAAGTCTGTAACTTTGAGGTTTCCGTTCCAGCGTCTCTGTGGATGCGACATGGCTCTCGCCCACTTCGCGTAACCAGCGGCATCTTTCTGTGGGTCGGGGCGGGGCGGGAAACCGTAAAGAGCATTGTCCTCTTCCGATGCGGTTAGAGGATTGAAGTGGGCGGGGGGAGCATTGAATGTGCGAATCCCAGCTATATTTGTCGCCACCGTGGCGGAAGCATCGTAAATGGCTTTTGCCGCCTCGCTCTGTGCCGCCATAAAGGTTGAAGTGCTCGCTACGAACACGATCGCTGCTGCAATTACCAGCCCCGCTTTCAAAAATCGGCAATTCTGTCGTTGCATTATTTTCTCCTCCCGTTTCAAGGGAAACTTGTGAGGGCAAGAGCTTCGCTCTCCGAACGGAGGCAGCCTCGGACTGCGTATGCAAAGGAGAGGAATGTCTCTTGCGTGTTTTGAATTTTTGAAGGTTTTACGGGCCCGAAAATCAGGGAAGCTTTTGGGGAAGAGTTGCTTCCGTACTAACCTCGGCATTCTGTATCCAGCCGGGTGTGCTGTCAAGAGAAATAATGTGAAAAAGACATTTCTTCAGGAAGATTCAGACGGGTATATTTTACCGGGATACGAAAGCTGGACGGCCTTTTGGGCAAGGCTTCTGCCGTTCCTACCGCCGCATGCGCCCAATCAGAAACAGCACTATTGAAAGCACTACGCTAATCAAAATTGAGCTGGCGAGAGGGAAATAAAATGTAGTGTTCTTGCCGCGATAGAGGATGTCGCCGGGCAGACGTCCGAGGGGAAGGCCGGTTCGTCCCAGCAACATTACAATGCCGCCAACCACCACCAGAGCCACGCCTACTATCACTAGCAAACGTCCCATTTCAGCCATGCTTGAGTGTAACGCTGCTCAAGATAGAACTGCATTGCGGTGGCGCGGAGATGGTGGTCGGCAACACTACCGCAGCGGCTAAACGACGATCTTGGATTCGATGGAACCGTTGTCCTGAGCGGCGGCGGACGCGGAGATGCTTCCTAGTAGAAAAACAAGCAAGACAAAGAGGGTAAGCGGTTTCATTTTCCTCGTCATTGAGGCCGGTTGTGGCCCACATAGAAAAGACTAGATGCAATCTGCCCGGGCCGCGAGGCACCAAGGCACCTTTACAAAGGCGCTGCCCAGAGCCGCGTTCTCCGAGGAAATCGGCAGAGATATACAAGGTTGAGCGGGCGGGGCAAACATTTCCGTGTGATTTCTGCTCTTGTATTTCTAGTGCCGGCGGGAGCAAGCTAGTAAAAGAGAAAGGAGCGATTACGCCGTTATGATCAATGTTCTGCTCCACCACGAAGTTGCCGATTATTCCTCCTGGAAAGCAGTTTTCGATTCGGCTTTTGATTTGCGCCGTAACCATGGCGAGCGCGGTTGCCGGATATTTCGAGGCGCCGGAAACTTGAATGACCTGACGCTTTTCTTCGAATGGGAAAGCATGGAAAAGGCGCGAGCATTTCTGGCGTCTGACGAATTGAAAGCAAGAATGGCTCAGGCGGGAGTGAAGGGCACGCCTCGCGTTGATTTTCTTTCAGAGGTTCAAAGCGTTCGGCTCACAGCTGCTGACTGAACGGGTTGGCCGGCTTCGAGAGCGCAGTCACTCTCTGGGGCTAAAGCCCCTCGCTATGCACAGTGCGGATCGCAGCGGTAAACCGCTGCGCCACCCAAAATTAAGATCGGCTGGAGCCGCCACCCAAATCAAGGACCCGATAGAGATTGCTGGACAATTCCGGGTTCGAAGCACATCCCCTAAGGGGCATCTCAATTCGCAGAAGCGATGCCCTACGAGACTGGTGCCCTGATACGACGAAGGGGCCAGGGAGGGGGGAACCGATTGCCGGCGGCTGGCATCAAATATCGTGCATCGGCAAACAGGGCCGGAGATTGGCCTTCGTACTGGCAATTTTTCTCTTTCTTGGTTGCCCTCAAATTTCGTAGTTAAATTTAGTCGTTCAGGAGAACTCCATGGCAAAGAAACCGGTCTCCACTGCTTCACATAAAAGTTCAGCTCAACCCCATTTCTCCCAGAAGGCCCGCGAACTGCAGGCATTTGGCACGGTGACGAATACGATGCCGTTGCAACTGGAAGAGGCGGTGCGGCTGGAAATGACGGAACAACTTAACCAGCTATTGGCGGACACGATGACGCTACGGGATCTGTACAAGAAATCGCATTGGCAGGTTTCGGGCGCGACTTTTTATCAGCTGCATCTTCTTTTCGACAAGCACTATGAAGAGCAGAGCGAGTTGGTCGATACGATTGGGGAGCGGATTCAACTTCTTGGCGGCATCAGCATCGCGATGGCGGCGGATGTTGCCGAGTTGACGCGGATTCCGCGTCCGCCGAAGGGTCGCGAAGAGGTGCCTGTGCAGCTTTCGCGACTGTTGGATGCGCATCAGGTTATTCTCAGCCACTGTCGTGAACTCGCGGAACGCGCCAACAAACTGGGCGACGCTGGCACCAATGACATGGTGGTGAGCGATGTGCTTCGCACCGGCGAATTGCAAGTGTGGTTTGTGAGTGAGCACCTGGTAGAGGCGCCGCTGGTGGAGGCGGACTCGGAGCGGCAATCTGCGTAGGCGTTAAATGAATTCGGTGCGATGTTTGGTGTACGAGATACGCGGACTAACATAATCAATAGCCCGCGTTTTTCTTTTGGGGCGCGACGGGCAATTGTTCGATTGTTCGATCGATGCGGTTGAGAAAATTAGTGGCGTGCGGAAAGTATATGCAGAATTTGTTGCAGCTCGTGCCGCATGTGGGTAACGTTCACGTTCGGACTCATGGGGAACGGAAGAGCGGACTGGCTGCGGTCGGATTTAATTTCTGCGCGCAACTGCACACGCGCTCCAGCGATGGTAAAGCCATCTTCGTAGAGAAGTTTTTTGATACGGACTACTGACTCGACATCGCGGCGGCGGTACATACGCTGGCCGGTGCTGCTCTTTATGGGCTTGAGTTGGGGAAATTCAGTTTCCCAGAAGCGAAGGACGTAGGCGGGAAGACGGCACAGTCCGGCGACTTCGCCGATGCGGAAGTAAAGCTTGTCCGGAATAATGATCTCGGCGTTGCGGGCCGCTTTCTTCGGTGCTTTCTTCTGCAGGCTCATGGAGGCCGTTTCCGTACTCCTTGTATAGGCGTTTTTAGCACGACCTGCGCCGCGGAACAACACCCAAAAGTACAAATGGGCCGTGGCAAGGGCGCTTTCAACTTGCCATGCGCTCTTTAATCTAAAGAGGATGAGCAGGTTTTTGGCTGCTACCTATAACTGCTATCTATAACACTGGGACACGGAAAATATCTCTGCATTTTATTTTTTCGGTGGTCCAGTCGGATATTAATAAAGATGCGGTCGAAAAAAGCCTCTCAGGAGGTGCTTCTCCTGAGAGGCTGGGGAACTCGTTGACGAGCATTGGCGCGATTAGTGTTTCTTTTTTTTGGCGGCTTTCTTCTTGGTTGCCATGAAGTATTTCCTCCGTTTGAACGATTTGTTCTCCCAAGGTTCACAACAGGGCACCTTGATGCCCAAGCTACCCTACACGTAGTGTGGGCAACTGTGCTACCCCAAGATATTGCCATTCGTATGTTAATTGTCAATAGAAATTTAGTGATCAGGAGCAATTTGGTTAAACGCTTGCGGAGAAGTCTGATTTCGGATTTCGAGTTATTCGGAGAGCAGAGGCCGAGGGAGAGAGTCAGGTCACAATGCCTGTGCGATAATTTCAGAAGAATCTATGTCAGAACACAAAGTTTTCTGCGCGAAATTGAAACGTGAATTGCCAGGACTTCCCGAGCCTCCCTTTGACAGCGAATTGGGTAAGAAGATTTACGAAAATGTCTCACAACAGGCCTGGGGCCAGTGGATGGAGCACTGCAAGATGTTGCTGAATGAGTATCGTTTGAACCCGGCGCGGAAGCAGGATCAGGAAGTGATCGTGCAACAGATGGAGCAGTTTTTCTTCGGAGAAGGCTCCGCGCGTCCAGCCGAGTACGTGCCTCCGACACACTAAGCGTTATTCGAAAGAAGGCGGATCAGGCTGCGAGGGCTTGGTGTCGATCGCAGTTACTGATTGGCTACTCCCAGTGCTTTTTTCTGGTCTCATTTCATATTACGTTGCGAGGTTTGGCGGGGGGGCCGAGAATTCTTGGGAGGGGTAGGGGTCCTTCGGCTCCGCTCAGGATGACAGCTAAAAATCAGGATGACAGCTAAAAATGAGCATGACGGTTGAACGTTACCCGCTACTCAGCGGAGCACCCAAGAGTCTTGTATCGAATGGGCTGAAGCCTATGGGCTCTATAAGGAAAAGCGGGGTTCGGTGCGGTTCGGGGTGACGTATAATTGGATAGTTGATGAAAGCTTACGTTTACGTCTCATTAAAGAAGAGCGTTCTGGATCCGCAGGGTAAGACCATCCACGGCGCGCTTACTAAGATTGGCTTCAAGGGTTTGCACGACGTGAGGCAGGGTAAGTATTTTGAAATTACTCTGAATGGCGGTATTACGAAGGACGAAGCGCAGAGTGAAGTGGAACGGATAGCGCGGGAAGTTCTGACGAACCCGGTCATTGAAGAGTATCGTTTTTCCCTCGAAGATCAGTAGTTCGCGAATTTAGGCGCGGCAAGCCGCGTAGATACGCAAACCATCGTCGGTTCCCCACCGAAGGATTCATCATTGAATTCATAGGCGTCAAATTCACGGTCATCGCAGTCATCGTCGTCAAAGTCATCGTCGCCAAAGTCTAAGGAGCAAACATCCGATGTGCGGCATTGTAGGATATGTGGGCAAGAAGCAGGTTGTCCCGGTCATTATTGAAGGACTGAGGAAGCTGGAATATCGGGGATACGATTCGGCGGGGATCGCGGTGGCAGGGAACGGCACGGGGCTGCAGATCCGGCGCGCGGAAGGCAAGCTGCGCAATCTGGAAGAAGTAATCCGCCTGAAGCCGCTCGACGGCACTTATGGTATCGGGCACACGCGCTGGGCAACTCACGGCCGTCCGACGGAAGAAAACGCGCACCCACATCGCGATTGCACCGGCAAGATCGTAGTCGTGCACAACGGAATCGTTGAGAACTACTTGTCGCTCAAGAAGAAGCTGATCGCTGAAGGACACAAGTTCACGACCGAGACGGACACGGAAATCATCGCGCACTTGATTGAGAAGCACTACTTCCAGACCGGCAATGGTCATCGGCTTTTACTCGAAGAGGCGGTGCGCAAAGCTGTAAAAGAATTAACGGGTGTGTTTGCGCTGGTGGTGATTGCGACCGATGAGCCAGGCAAAATTGTGGCGGCACGCAATGGGCCTCCGGTTGTGATCGGACTGGGCAAAGACGAATACTTTGTGGCGTCCGATGTGCCGGCGCTGCTTGATCACACGCGCGATCTTTTTTTCCTCGCCGATGGCGATCTGGCGGTGCTAACGCAGGAAGGCGTGCGCGTGACCGACTTCGACGGCAAGCCGATGGAGCGAAAGGCGCAGCGGATTACTTGGGACCCGATCATGGCGGAGAAGGCGGGCTTCAAGCATTTCATGCTCAAAGAAATTTATGAGCAGCCGCGGACCGTCCGCGAAACCACGCTGGGGCGCGTTTCGCAGGATACGGGAACAATTTTTCTCAATGAGATGCAGGTCAGCGATGCCGAATTTAAAGCGCTGAAGAAAATTAATATTGCGGCTTGCGGGACGAGTTGGCACGCGGGGTTGGCCGGGAAGTTCATGATCGAAAATCTGGCTCGCGTTCCGGTGGAGATTGATTACGCGAGCGAGTGGCGCTATCGGGATCCTATTATTGGACCGGATACGATGACGCTGCTGATTTCGCAGTCAGGCGAAACGGCCGACACGATTGCGGCGCAGCGGGAGGCGAAATCGAAGGGCTCGAAGACGCTGGCTATTTGCAATGTGGTGGGGTCGATGATCACGCGCGAAGCGGCTGGCACTGTCTATACGCATGCAGGCCCGGAAATTGGCGTGGCTTCGACTAAGGCTTTTACGGGGCAGCTTACCGCTCTTTATTTATTCGCTCTATATCTCGCGCAGGTGCGCGGCACCATGACGCCGGAACAGGCCAAGGCGGCAGTGCAGGAGCTCACGCACATTCCTGGGAAGCTGGAGCAGATTCTTACGCAGGATGAAGCCTGCGATGAGCTGGCGAAGAAATATGTGCGCGCGCAAGATTTTCTTTTTCTTGGACGAGGAATTCATTATCCCATCGCGCTCGAAGGCGCGCTCAAGCTGAAGGAGATTTCATACATTCACGCGGAAGGGTATCCGGCGGGAGAGATGAAACACGGGCCCAATGCGCTGATCGACGAAAATCTACCGGTGGTGATCATCGCCACACGGGATGTGAATAGTCCGCAGTCGATGGTGCGTTATGAAAAGACGATGTCGAACCTGAAAGAAGTTAAGGCTCGTTCAGGAATCGTGATAGCGCTGGCGACGACTGGCGACAAGGAAATTCTGGAAGAAGCAGATCACGTACTCTTCGTACCGTCAGCGCCAGAAGAATTGTCGGCGATTCTGGAAATTGTGCCGCTGCAATTGCTGGCGTATCACATTGCCGTTCGTAGGGGCTGCGATGTGGACCAGCCGAGGAATCTGGCGAAGTCGGTGACGGTGGAGTAGTCAGCGGCCAGCCTTATTCAAAGGCTATTATTGGCTATTCTTCTCGGCCTTCGCGCGTTCTAACTTCCACGGCTTTGGAGCGGTGACTTGGGGAGGAGCCAGTAATCGAAGCTCTCCCTGGTCCGTTCCGGTGAGCCTCATCTCAAATTGAACGGTATCTTCCGAGTTGTTTTCTTTCGCAGTGATTCGCAGTACGCCGCTCTGAAGTTTTGCCTCGAGGATAGGAGACGGTTCGTTACTATCGATGGCATGGGCGCTCGTGAGTTCGCCGCTGTTGTCCAATTGGATAGTGGCGCCGCGAACGGTCCCCACCAACTTCCCTTGATGTTCGTCCAGTTTTATCGTTGCGAAAATTTTGCCTTTGAATCTCGCATTCCAAGTTCCCACGAATGAATGCAATTCAGCGGCGTTGTTAGGAGTTCCGGATGCTTGAAGAGCCGCACCCGTTAATCCGATAGATCCCGCGACTAAGATCACTGAGGCACTGGACCAGACGGACCATCCCTTCGCGCGTATTTTTCGAATGCCGGATTTTGCTAGTGAGCCCATAACGCGATCCTCCAGTTTTGTTGTCGGATATTCTAGACCGTGGCCCTAAAGAGTTCAAAGGCATGGCTGAGTCCGCACGGTTCCAAAAATCATCTAGATGATGATGGTTCAATTTAAAACTTTTGACGCGCATGTGCTGCGCTCGGTCGCACTGTCGGAGTTCACCAAGCACCTTGAACTCGAGGTGGATGCTGTAAGTCGATTTGGCTTCGTTCCGGGGCAATGGCTTTCGGTGAAGGCGACTACGCCTGAGGGCGAGGAGATGACGCGCGCTTATTCGATTGCATCGCCGCCGTCCGACAACGGGCATATTGCCTTCTGCCTGAATCGGGTAGAAGAGGGGTTCATGTCGAATCATCTTTTCGGCCTTGGGGAAGGTTCGAAGATTACGTTTCAGGGGCCGTTTGGCGATTTCATTTTACGGCCGCCGCTGCGAGACACGGTTTTCATTGCCACGGGGACGGGAATTGCGCCGTTCCGATCTATTCTGCAGTGGGTACTGGCGGAATCGAGCCGCCATCAAGGACGGCAGTTCTGGCTGCTGTTCGGGGCGCGAAGCGAAGATGATCTTTACTACCGAAATGAGTTTGAACAGCTCGCCGCCAAACATGATAATTTTCATTTTCTGCCGACGCTGAGCCGTGCGACTCCGGAGTGGAAGGGCTTGCGCGGATATGTGCAGCAGCATCTCGGAGAAATCGTGGGAATGAGGACGGACATGGACGCCTACATTTGCGGCCTGGACAAGATGGTGACGGCAAATCGCGAATTGCTGAAGAGTTTGGGGTGGGATCGAAAGTCGATCCGCTACGAAAAGTACGATTAGTGTTAAGTGCGCGGCAGCAGCAGAGTGGCAGTTAGCCTTACAATCAGCATCCAGTTCTGACTCAAAAAAAAACTCTGAGGGGAATTTACCGTGTACGTTGCAGACGACAAGCGGTATGACTCGATGCCTTATCGCCGCTCGGGGCGCAGCGGCTTAAAGCTGCCTGCGATTTCGCTGGGGCTGTGGCACAACTTTGGCGGCGCGGATACCTTCGAAAATGGGCGCGCCATGCTGCGGCGGGCCTTCGATCTCGGGATCACACATTTCGATCTTGCCAATAATTATGGGCCTCCGTATGGATCGGCGGAAGAAACATTTGGCCAGATTTTCAAAAAAGATTTTATGCCTTACCGCGACGAGCTCATCATCTCGACGAAGGCAGGGTGGGACATGTGGCCCGGGCCGTATGGCGATTTCGGTTCGCGCAAATATATGCTGGCGAGCCTCGATCAAAGCCTGAAGCGCATGGGGCTGGAGTATGTCGATATTTTTTACCATCATCGACCGGATCCGGAGACTCCGATGGAAGAGTCGATGGGGGCGCTGGATACGGCGGTGCGTTCGGGGCGATCGCTGTACGCGGGTATTTCCGCATACGACGCCAAGCAGACTGCGGAGGCGATCAAAATTTTGCGCGCCCTGGGAACGCCTTGCCTGATTCATCAGCCGAAGTATTCGATGCTGGTGCGTGATCCCGAGCAGGGGTTGTTCGATGTGCTGGAAAAAGAAGGTGTAGGGTCGATCGTCTTCAGTCCTCTGGCGCAGGGTTTACTCTCCGATCGTTATCTGCAAGGCATTCCGGCTGATTCGCGCGCGGCCCGCGATTATGACTTGAAGAAGAAAGAGATTTCGGAAGACAAACTGGCCACGGTTCGGGAGTTGAATAAAATCGCCAAGGAGCGAGGGCAGACGCTGGCGGAGATGGCGGTGGCCTGGGTGCTGCGGGATCCGCGCGTGACCAGCGCTTTGGTCGGAACGAGCAAAGTGTCGCAGGTGGATGACAATGTTGCCGCGCTTAAGAATTTGAAGTTTTCGGCGGAGGAGTTGCGGAAGATTGATGGCGTTCTTGCGGGAAAGTAAGACGGGGTGGGCTGCTGCGACGAAAACGATGCGTGTGGCGGGGTTATATTCAATTCGGACGGGGCACAACACCCCGTCACCACACAAGACTAGCTGATAGATGAAAACAGATAAGACCAAAATCGTTCGCTGCACTTGGGCAGGCAATGATTTATCCATCCTCTATCACGATCAGGAATGGGGAGTGCCGCAGCACGATGACGGGGTGCTTTTCGAGTTTCTGATATTGGAGGGGGCGCAGGCGGGACTTAGTTGGGACACGATTCTGCGCAAGCGCGAAAACTACCGTGCCGCTTTTGATGGCTTCGATCCTAAGAAAATTGCGAAGTACGACCGGCGTAAGGCGCAGCAGTTGCTGCGCAATGAAGGGATCGTCCGCAACCGGCTGAAAATAGCTTCGGCTATACAGAACGCCAAAGCATTTTCTGCGGTGCAAGAGGAATTTGGTTCCTTCGATCGCTACGTATGGCAGTTCGTTGGGGGCAGACCGCTTGTGAACTCTTGGAGGATGGGGGTGCGACTTCCCGCAACCGCCCGGGAATCGGATGCCATGAGTAAGGATATGAAGCAGCGCGGCTTCAACTTTGTGGGCTCCACCATTTGCTACGCGTTTATGCAGGCTACGGGCATGGTGAATGACCATGCGGTGGAGTGTTTCCGCTATCGCGCCTGATAGATATCACTCGTCAAAAGACGTCTCAGTCTTCGGTTGACTGTTCTGAATCGCGACCGTCCAATAAAATAAAAGGGTTGTATGCAAGAGCCTTGCTAGTGCCTGCAAAGTGCTCCCGAGCGCGAGTGATAATTCTGACTTGAGGGAATCATGCGAAATTTGCTGAAGGTTGTGATCGCTTCGATGATGTCGGTGTCGTTTCTAGTGGCCCAGGGTTCGCCTGCGGCGCCGCCGGCGAAAGATAATCCGGCACAAGAAGGCGCGAAACAGTCTGATTCAGCGAAGCCGGCTTCCGACGTGCGTTTCAACGTCGACATGATCGATACCAAGATCGATCCCTGCACAGATTTCTACGCGTACGCTTGCAGTAAGTGGCTGGCGAAGAATCCGATTCCGGCTGACCGTTCTTCGTGGGGGCGCTTCAATGAATTGCAGCAGCGCGGGGAATATATTGTGCGCGAGATTCTGGAGAAGGCGGCGGACCAATCGTCACGGGACGCTAATGAACAGAAGATAGGCGACTACTACGCCAGTTGCATGGATGAGAGCGCGGTTGAGAAGGCGGGCACCAAGCCACTTGACCCTGACTTTCAGAGCGTTGCGGCAATCAAGTCAAAGGGCGAGCTTGCGAAGGAGATCGTGCGGCTGCACCGCGAAGGCGAGGATGTGTTGTTCAACTTCGATTCCGGCTCGGACTTCAAGAATGCGAGCCAGATCATCGCCCAGGCCGACCAGGGCGGCATGGGGATGCCGGATCGAGATTACTACTTTAAAGACGATCCGAAGTCGGTTGAGCTGAGGAAGAAATATGTTGAACACGTAACGAAGATGTTCGTGCTGCTGGGCGACAGTCAGGCCAAAGCCGAGGCGGAAGCGAAAGTGGTCATGGATATTGAGACGGGCTTGGCCAAGGGCGCGCTTGACCAGACCAGCCGTCGCGATCCGCAGAAGGTTTATCACAAGCTCACCGATCAGGAATTGGCCGCGCTCAGTCCGGCGTTCAACTGGAACGTTTACTTCGAAGGCGTGGGTGCTCCGCGATTTGATTCGCTTAACGTAGTTGAACCTGATTTCTTCAAGAGCATGCAGCAAGTGGTAAGCGCACATTCGCTTGAAGATTGGAAAATTTACCTGCGATGGCACGTTGTCCATGCGAATGCACAGATGCTGCCGAGTGCGTTCGTGAACGAAACTTTTGATTTCTTCAGCAAAACGATGCAGGGGACGAAGGAACTGCGTCCGCGATGGAAGCGGTGCGTGAGTTTCGCTGATAGCGATCTTGGAGAAGTGGTGGGGCAGATTTACGTCAAGCAGACTTTCGGCGCGGAAGGTAAGGAACGAACGCTGGCGATGGTGAACACTATTGAAAAAGCGATGGGGGAAGATATTCAAAGTGTGACGTGGATGGGCGCGGATACGAAGGCGCAGGCGATTGTGAAGTTGCATGCCATCACGAACCGGATTGGATATCCGGATAAGTGGCGCGATTATTCAACACTGAAAATCGTACGCGGCGAGGCTCTAGGGAACTCGCAGCGTGCCAACCAGCATGACTTTGAACGCAGGCTGGAGAAGATTGGGAAGCCGCTGGACAAGCGGGATTGGCCGTATCCGCCGATGACGATTAATGCGAGCTACGATCCGACGCAGAACAACATTACTTTTCCCGCAGGCATTTTGCAGCCTCCGTTCTACGATAATCGCGCGGATGATGCGATGAATTTTGGGGGCATCGGGGCGGTTGTGGGACACGAATTGACTCACGGTTTTGACGATGAGGGCAGCCAGTTTGATGCCGAGGGAAATCTGCGCGACTGGTGGACCGCGGACGACAAGAAGCAGTTTGAACAACGCACCAGCTGCGTTCGAGATCAATACGCAAATTTTGTAGCGGTCGATGACCTGAAATTAAACGGGAAATTAACTTTGGGCGAGAACGCGGCCGATAACGGCGGGCTTCGATTAGCTTATATGGCCATGCTCAATACATTTGCGGGCAAGGAGCCGGCTGCCATCGATGGGCTTTCCGCGAAGCAGCGTTTCTTTCTGGGATGGGCGAATGTGTGGTGCCAGAATCGCACGGACGCGATGTCGCGAATGCTGGTGACGGTCGATCCGCACTCGCCGTCGAAGTACCGGGTGAACGGGACTGTCTCGAATATGCCGGAGTTCCGCGAAGCGTATCACTGCGCGGCAAATGCGCCGATGGTGAATCAGAACGCTTGCCGGGTCTGGTAAGGAATTTTACTTGTGTGGGGACGGGGATCTCACCCGTCTGGCCGGGCGGGAACGCCCGGCGCTCCACTAACCATTACCTCGCTGCTACGTCGGCTTGTTCGTGGGCGTGATAGCTGGAGCGGACTAGCGGGCCGGACTCTACGTGTTTGAATCCGAACTTCAGCGCTGCATTTTTTAGCGAGACGAATTCCTGCGGCGAATAGTAGCGCGTCATTGGAAGATGATCTTTGGAGGGGCGCAAATACTGCCCAATCGTCAGAATATCCACGCCGCGTTCGCCCAGATCGCGGAAGACCTCGATGAGCTCAGCGGTCTCTTCACCGATACCGACCATCACGCCGCTCTTGGTTACTGTGTCCGGATCCCACTTCTTGGAATTTGATAACAGGTCGAGCGTCCGCTTGTAGCGAGCGCCCGACCGCACCGCGCGATAGAGTCGCGGGACGGTTTCGGTATTGTGATTAAGGACGTTCGGCTTGGCCTCGAGAACGATGCGCAACGGTTCTTCCAGTCCTTGAAAATCTGGAATCAGAACCTCGACGCGGCAATCGGGGACTAGCTCGCGAATCTCGCGGATGGTTTCGGCAAAAATCTTTGCCCCGCCCACATTGTCATCATCACGATTCACGCTGGTTACGACGGCATGCTTCAGGCCGAGGGTAGCGACGGCTTCGGCAACGCGGCGCGGTTCGTCCCAGTCGATCGCCTGGGGGCGCCCTTTAGGGACAGCGCAAAAACCGCAGCGGCGGGTGCAGATATCGCCGAGGAGCATGAAGGTCGCGGTGTGGTGGTCCCAACATTCGCCGATATTGGGACACTGCGCCGACTCGCAGACGGTGTGCAATCCGAGGCTGCGAGCGAGCTTTTTCAGGTTATGAAAGTTTTCTCCGACTGGCGCCCGGGCCTTGAGCCATGCGGGCTTAGGCGTTGGAACCCTGGGACCGAGATCAATCTGGATGAGCTGTGACGAGGCCGACATTATGATCAGAGATTGTGATTCAGCGATGGGTGGTGCACACTCAATCGCGACAACTTTAAGTTTATCAGGTTGCTTCGGAATGCTTCGATGCTAGGGCGGCCCCTGAAGGGGCTTCGAACACGAACGGGCCAACCTCCGCTTACCCCAGCGGTTCGAACAAGTGGCCTTCGGTGCGGTCGCCGAGTTTCGGAAGATCTTTTTTTGCGAACTGCAAAAAATGAGGCGAGGTGCGATGAGCTTCGAGAGCGGCATCGTCCTTGTATTGCTCGTAGATAAAGAACCGGCGAGGATCGGTCTTGTGTTTGTGGACCTGATACATGAGGCAGCCGGGTTCTTTGCGGGATTCCGCGGTGAGTTTTTCAAAAACCGCAACGACGTCGGACTCGCGTCCGGTTTTAGCCATCCAGGTTACAGCCAATACAACCATTTATCTCTCCGTTCTCGTTACGACGGCCCCTGAAGGGGCTTCTGATATGAACGACTTGCGGTATCGCTGGAAGCGATACCCTGATACGAAACTGGAAATCTGCTGCGCACGAAAAACTGGAATCTAGACAGCTTTTGACAATCCCAACTCATTAATAAAATCATCGACCAGTATCGTCTGCTCACGATCTGGGCCGGTGGAGATCATTGCTACTCGCGCTTTCGTTTCTTTCTCTATGAATGACAGATAATCGCGAGCGGCCTTTGGCAACGCTTTGAGAGTTCGAATGGCTGTTGTTGGAGTCGCCCATCCCGGCAGGTTGCGATAGATGCATTCGATCTTCTCGTAACCGCAGGCCTGGGCTGGCACTTCCTCGGTTTCCTTGCCGTCGATCTTATAGCCGACGCAGACTGGAATCTCAGTGAGGTGATCGAGCACATCCAACTTAGTAACTACCAGCCACGAAATGCCGTTAATCATGCCAGCGTAACGAAGCAGAGGAAGATCGAGCCAGCCGGTGCGGCGAGGGCGCCCGGTGACGGCGCCGAATTCGTTGCCGCGTTTGCGCAGATCGTCTCCTTGCGCGTCGAGAAGTTCCGTGGGGAACGGGCCGCCGCCGACGCGAGTGCAGTACGCTTTGGTGATTCCAATGACGGTGTCAATCGAAGTGGGAGGCACGCCGGTTCCGGTCGCGGCGCCTCCGGAGGTTGCGCTCGATGACGTGACGAACGGATAGGTGCCATGATCGATGTCTAGCATGGTGCCTTGCGCGCCTTCGAAGACGATCGACTTGCCTTCCGCGAGAGCGCGATTCAGTAACAGCGCGGTGTCGCGGACGAAGGGGCGAAGTTGCTCGGCGACATCCGAGTATTCCTGAAACATTTTGTCGGCATCGAGCGGCTCGGAGTTGAAGAGCGCATGCGCGATCATGTTCTTTTCGCTACAGGCATTCTCGACGTGCGTGCGCAGGAGCTTTGTGTCGAGAAGATCGGCGACACGCAATCCGCGGCGCCCCATTTTGTCTTCGTAAGAAGGGCCGATGCCGCGGGAGGTGGTTCCAATTTTGACGCGGCCGGGAGCATTTTCGGCGCCGAGTTCCATCATGCGATGGTAGGGAAGAATTACTTGCGCGCGATTTGAAACGAAAAGATTGCCGTCAACTTTTACCCCTGCGGCTCGCAGCGAAGCGACCTCTTTCAGGAAAGCAAGCGGATCGATGACTACGCCATTGCCGACGACGCTCGTGCACTCGGGGCGGAGGATGCCGCCGGGCACCAACTGCAGAACGAATTTCTTGCCGTTGATGATTACGGTGTGTCCGGCATTGTGACCGCCGGCGTAGCGGGCAACCACGGAAAAGCTCTGAGTAAGAACATCAACGATCTTGCCCTTGCCCTCGTCGCCCCATTGCGCACCCACAATGACCGCAGTTCTGCCTCTGCCCGTTTTACTTCTGCTCAATCCGTTCTCCATTTGGAATAAATCGCGGCTAAAAGGCCGCCCCGGGGTCGCACACACTGGTTGCTCCGCTTTTGAATAGACTGGGAAACTGGGATGATCGGCGGCGCTGGTGTGTACCCTCTAGCATACCGAATCTGGTCGTGGACGAGCAAATTGGAATTCGAGGGAAGGTGTCGTGGCAAGGCTGCTCCGCGTCTGGACGGGTCAGAGGCCATCACCACACGAGCTGCGGAATGACTTCGGTTGGCTGGCATCTTGTATTCTTGATTTGTGCCTGAACTTCCTGAGGTTGAAACGATCGCGCGGGGGCTGGACAAACGGGTCGCGGGGGACAGCATAGAATCGGTTTGGATTGGATCGCGGCGGCAACCGCTCAAGTCGTCTGCTGATGTGATCGCGGCGACACTTGAGGGCAAGCGAATCGTGCGAGTGCATCGGGCGGGCAAACACATTGTTTTTGATTTGGAGCCGGTGGTAAAGAAGCCGGCTTCCCGGACTCGAGGCCGGGTGAAGAACGGAAATGTTCGTGGTACGGATGAGACGCGGCTAGCCGCGTCTCTACAGAGGGCTGGAGGAGCGTCCTCCGAGGCTGTGACTGCGCAATGGATCGTTCATCTGGGAATGACGGGGCGCATGGTGGTTTCCGAGGCCTCGGCGGAAGTCGTAAAGCACACCCACCTGATTGCGAAGCTGGAGTCGGGACGCGAATTACGTTTCATTGATCCGCGCATGTTTGGCAAGTTGAGCGTTCATGCCGGAGGATTCGATCCAGGCGGAATCGAGCCGCTGGAGGTTGATGAGGAGCAGTTTGTGGAGTTGTTCCGCGGCCGCAAAACTCCAATTAAGAGCGCACTGTTAAATCAAAAACTGCTACGAGGGGTGGGAAATATTTATGCTGATGAGTCGTTGTTTCGGGCGGGCATTCGTCCGCGACGACGGGCGGCATCAATAACCCGGCGCCAGTTGACGAAGTTGCGCGAGACGGTCGGTGAGGTGCTTCGCGAGGCGATTGCGCAGGGTGGGTCTTCGATTTCTGATTATGTAGATGCGAACGGCGAGGAAGGATTTTTTCAGCTGCAACATCGGGTGTATGGCCGTGAGGGCGAACCTTGCCTGGTTTGCGGAACTTCAATTCGGCGGGTTGTGCTCGCTGGACGCAGCAGCCATTATTGTTCGAAATGCCAGAAGTAGCGCTGATAGAACGATTTAATATTGACTCAGGTAAACTCGAACTGTAGAAAAAGAGGCTGGACCGAGTGTCGCCGCATTCGCATGACCCGAGTTAAAAATCATGAATAAATTTTCAATTGGAGTGGACCTTGGCGGGACTAACTTGCGCATCGCGGCGGTAGACGACAAGGGCGCCCTGGTGGAGAAAGTGACGCTGGGGACGAAAGTCTCGCTGGGCCGCGATCATGTTATCGACGAGATGTGCACTGCTATTCAGCACTTGTCGGATAAATACAGGAATTCTGCGTCGTTGCTCGGGATTGGCATTGGCGTTCCGGGCATCATCGATATGCAAACTGGCATGCTCCGCGAAGCTCCAAATCTGCCTGGGTGGGCGGAGTATCCTGTGCGCGATGAGATCGAGCGCAGGCTTAACACGATTGTGATTCTTGAGAATGATGCGAATCTTGCGGCTCTCGGAGAAAAGTGGCTCGGCGCCGCGAAAGATTATTCCGACGTGGCGATGCTAACTCTCGGGACGGGTGTGGGTGGCGGGCTGGTAATGAACGGCGTGATCTGGCGCGGCGCGAACGGCATGGCTGCAGAGTTTGGGCATACGACAGTTGAGCCGGACGGGCATCCATGCGGCTGCGGAAATATCGGGTGTCTCGAGCAATATGCGTCGGCGACTGCGGTGGTGCGGCTGGCGCGGGAAGCAATCGAGAAAAATCCGGCGTCGGCATTGGCGAGCGCCTCAAGCGCTGACCCGGAATTCAGCGCGAAAACTATTTATAACCTTGCGATTCAGGGTGATGAAGATGCGCGGCGAATCTTCAACTATGTTGGACGTTGTTTAGGCATCGTGCTTTCAAATCTTGTGAATTCTTTGAATTTACCTATCTATGTGATTGGCGGCGGAGTTTCCAGCGCCTGGGAAGCTTTTTCGCCTGCCATTTTTCAAGAGTTGCGAAGACGTGCGCTGGTCTATGCGGCGACTGCGCCGCCTGATCCTAATGCCAGCAAAGAAGGCGCCTCGGCGCATGTTCAATCGGGACCCGGCCATAAGACGATTATTACTCGCGCTTTGTTAGGGAGCGATGCCGGATTATACGGCGCTGCGCGACTGCCGATGGTCACCGAGACGCAGCGCTAATCGCGCTTAAACTTGGATGGGCGTGAGCGCTTGAATGCGGTCGATCGCGGCGTGCTCGATGGTCGTGCGGACGTCGCTCGTGTAGTACGAGTTGGCGCTGAACGGGCCGGTGCTGAACGCGACGATTTCAAATGAGCCGGCGTCGTGAATGTTGGCTTGGTTGACCGGACTTGATAACTCGGCGTTGCGCGGGGCGGGACGGCCGAGGACGCCCGTCGCTCTACGGGTCGAGCGGGGCGGAATAGTTTCGCTGGTCGCGCTTTTGGCATGGGCGGGTCGGGCAATTCTGCGACCGACTTGGGTGATTTAATTCCTGATGCAGCCGATTTAAGTTTTGCAACTTCGAGCAGAGTTAGATTACGCCAATCTCCGGGCGGGACATCGAGCGCGAGCGGGCCGTACTGGACGCGGCGAATTTTTTCGACGTGGTGACCGACTTCTTCAAACATTTTTCTGACTTGGCGATTGCGGCCTTCGATAATCGTCACTTCAAGCCAGGGATTGTCGCCTTCACGGATGAGGCGAATTTTTGCTGGCGCGGTGCGAACGCGGCGGCCACCTTTTTCAGCAATCGAAACTCCGCGGCGCAGCTTATCGAGCTTACCTTCGTCGGGCTGTCCAGCAACCTTCACCACATAAATCTTCGCAACATTCGACGACGCCTTCATCAATGCGTTGGCCAGCGTTCCGTCGTTGGTCATCAGCAGCAGGCCTTCGCTGGCCCAATCCAGGCGTCCGACGGGATAAACGCGACCTTTTACTTTGGTGACGAGATCCATCACGGTGGGGCGCTTCTTCTCGTCGCTGACAGTCGTTACATATCCCTTTGGCTTGTTGAGGACGACGTAGGTGTAACGCTCGGGGCCTTGCAGGAGTTTGCCATCCACGCGGATGTGATCATGTTCGGGATCGGCTTTGGTGCCGAGTTCTGTGACAACGTTGCCGTTGACGACGACGCGCCCGGCGGTAATCAGTTCTTCGGCTTTGCGGCGTGATGCCACTCCAGCTGCGGCGATAATTTTTTGCAGACGTTCGGCTGGCATGGCTACTCCGGTAGGGTGTTAGCTGACATTTCGTTTTTCTTCGGTGGAAAGATCGGCGTCGGTGACGTCGGCGGTGTTCTCGGAATTTTCGGCGGAATTTTCGGCGGGCTCGTCCGTGCGCGAGTCGTCACCGGCATCTTCGGCGGAGGATTCTTCGGCTATCGGCGTGATTGACGCCGCGTCAGATGCATTCGACGTTTCGACTGGAGCCGCTTCGCCTGGGATCAGGTCGCTTTGGAATGACTCGGCTAGCAGCTTCTCGAACTCTTCCATGCTCGGCAGCTCATGGACATCTTTGAGACCAAAACGCAGCAGGAATTCTTTGCTCGTTTTGTAGAGGATGGGGCGTCCGATGACCTGTTTCCGGCCAGCGGTGGTGATGAGCTTGCGCGCCATGAGGCTGCCCAGAACGCCGCCTGAGTCGACGCCGCGAATCTCGGAGATTTCGGGTGCGGTGACGGGCTGTTTGTAGGCGACGACGGCGAGGGTCTCGAGCGCCTGTAGGGAGAGCTTCAGGGG
>Ga0209332_1000074_pt1 | contig 25143 bp, 21 predicted proteins | sample BlaSpr_A8_OM3_M1_FD_187974 | JGI IMG/M metagenome (GOLD analysis project Ga0209332, IMG submission 187974) | Forest soil microbial communities from Thunder Bay, Ontario, Canada - Black Spruce, Ontario site 2_A8_OM3_M1 (SPAdes) (version 2) | ecosystem: Environmental > Terrestrial > Soil > Boreal...
CGTTCTCGGAGTTTTTGCAAATGCTCTACAAGTGCGGTGGGGAGCGGCACGGCGCGTTCCTCCCAGTTTTTCGGGCCGAATCCCCAAAGCGGTTTGGCGGTCACGCGGACCAAACTATTGCGAAAATCCATGTCACGCCAAGCGACATGACGAACCTCGCAGTCGCGGAAACCCGAAGCGAGCAGGAACTTGAGAAATACGGCCTCATCCTGGTCCGCGTGTTTGAGCATGGCCTCGATTTCTTCTGCTTCGTAAATAGGACGGATGGTATCGACGTACTCTGGCCAGTCCGTCGATTCAATCAGTTTGATCTTTCCGTAACGTTTAAAAAGCTGGAGCACAACGACGAGTTTGTCATAAACCGTGCGTTTGCCAAGACCGTGTTTGTAGCAATCGGTCATGAACTGCAAGATGTCGTCGCGGGTGATCTGGTCCACGAAAGATCTTCGGCACCACACTCTGAGAAGTTTGTCGAGCGTGTAGCGGTAGGTGACGTAGGTTCGTTCTTTGCGGTGAGCCTTAATGAAATCAAGATACTCGTCAATGGCTTGACCAATCGTGACGCGCTGCTGTTCCGGTTCCTGGCTTGCCTCAATGATTCCCGCCTTCTGCGCATTGACCTCGATTGATTTGCGGCGTGCGGCTTCGACAACCTCTGCAAAGTCGCCGACCGACTGGCGTCTTCGTTTTCCTCCCTGGTACCACTCGATGTGGTAGTGCCCTTCGGGGTGGTGCTCATCGCGACCGGAGACCCAGACATGGTCGCGCACCATCTTGCCGTTCCTTTCGACCACAGCTGCGAACGGCCATCTCTTGCCTATTTTGATTCTCTTAATGACGTTGACGCGGCCGGCATACTGTCTTGTCCTTCCCATCTCCTCAGCTCCTTCGCCGAGGGACATGTAGCATGGACCGCGAACTAGGTCAAAAGAGGGGAAACGGACAGCACGATGGACAGCATGGGAGGTACATGTATGAAAAGAAAGGGATCTGGTTAGAAGGCAGCGTTCTAACAGACTCGTCTGCCGACCAAGTCAGAGGCTGCTCCAGCGAGCGTTTCGGATTTCTTACGTGATCCATTTGATCCTCTTTGGGCCATACCAAGGGCATGAATCCCGGTCTCACCGAGCGGCCAGAAACCAAGCCGCGACCAGTAAGCCCTCAGCTTGCGCACCGCCTCATCACGTCCAACACCGGGTGCTTTTAATCTTTTCAATGCCTTCTGATCACGGGCGAAGGCAGGAGTAAATTGCAGTGGCCAAGGTTTGCACGCTACCAGCCCACAACCGGAACCGAAGATGTCGATAGTCCTGTCGACGGCAGCCGGGCCGACCCCCATCCCCCGCCATCTCGGACGGATCTCCATGCAGTCGATGATTAGCAGGTCGCATCCGGAAGCCTCGTATTCGTCTTGTATTTCCTCCCTCCAGTAACCGGTTTCCAAATCGAACAGGAGTTCCCAGTATTCCGCAATGCTTCCCTCGATGCCGTCTCCTAGCCTCTCGGTGCTAATGCCATGGTCCATGGCTTCGCCGAATTGCACTAAGGACGCCCTTATGTAACCGGCGTCTTCCTCGTCTCGAAGATCCTCAGACTTGACGAAAACCCTGCCCACAATGGAATGGACAAAGTCTGCGCCAAAGTATTCTTCGCGCAACGAGGCGCGGACCGTGAACTCGACGCTCGCAACGATATTCGTCTTCGTTTCTTCCGTCTTCTGGGAGACGGCGGCTTCTTTGTCAGTCTTCATGTCGCACCTCATGCCGCTGTTTACCGTAATGTTCAGAATCCGTCAAATGGAGCAGATCAACGCATCTGAGTCTGAGGGAGTTTTCAACTGAGAACGCTACGGGTGGTGACTCAATCGGCCTCTGCGATAGCAGCCTCCAGCCTTTGGAGTGCTTACACGCATAACCAGCGTGGTTCAAAGTAGTTACGAGTAGCACTGAGCGGCTGAATAGCCGTCCCACTACCTGTTTAACCTAGCGGAGTGTGGCCCAATCAAAGCGCCAGCGGCGGCTGCTGACACAAAGCGCTAAACGATGACGCAGCAAGAGGTTTCTCAACGCGAATCACACGTTTCGAAAAATAGGAGAACAACACCGAGCAACCCCGTTTGACCAATATCTGCTTTCGGTTTAAATAGAAACTCGCGGATGCAGTGACGTGATCGGTGGCTTTCTAGCCGAGTCACCGGGCGGTGCGAAACTCCGCCACGATGAGGACCCAATGTCGACCCAACCCGGTCCGGCCAATCCGGTCATTTCTCTTTCAACGGCACCTGAACCGTACGTGGACGTCAAACGAGCAGCGTCCTATTTGTCCGTCGCTGTCAAGACGCTTAATGAATGGGCTCGCCTTGAGAAAATCCCTGCCTACCCGTGGGGGGACGGCAGCAGGAAGACCTGGCGCTTCAAACTCACCGAACTGGACGAGTGGATGCAGGGGAGGATAAACTCCGTTCGTCGTCCGCCTCTTTCGGAAAGGACGGTAAGACGTGAGAAAGAGGCACACTAGCACAGGATTTCCAAGTGTAGTTAAACGCAAGAACGGAAAGAAAGTAGTCATCTGGCGATGGTACGAGAAGGGCCAGGACGGCAAGTCTCACGAGCGCTGGAAGACCCTCGGTTTGGCAAGTCGGTTCAAGTCTGATGCCGCGGCACAGCAAGAAGCAGAACGCCTCGGCCTAGGCCGACCGATCGAAGAGGGGCCACGTACTTTGAAGGAACTCGTCGATCACTGGTTGGATACGGAATGCCCAGGGACGGACGAAGATCCGAACGAACGTCGGGCCTTCTCCACTCGGGACAACTACCGCGGTTATCTCCGGAAGTGGGTCAAACCGCGATGGGGAGACCAATCCCTGGACCAAGTCAAGGCCGTGGCCGTCGAGAGTTGGCTGTCGACCTTAAAGAAAGACGATGGTTTGGCCCTAGCCGATGGTTCGAAAAAGAAGATCAGGGACCTGATGCATCTTCTGTACGAGCACGCAATCCGCTATGAATGGACAGACCGCAATCCGATTACGTCTGTTCGGCAAAGCGGCGTGCGCCAGGCAACACCCATCCGCCTAAGCGTTGACCAGCTTTCCCAACTTATCTACGGTGAGTTGAAACAACGAGAGCGAGTGATGGTGTTGCTGGATTTCGGAACCGGACTGCGGAGGGGTGAACTGAGTGGTCTCCGGTGGGAAGACATCCTTTTCGACGACAAGGTTTTGATCCCAAAGCGCTCAATCGTGAAACAGCGCATTGGTAAGGTCAAGACGGAAGCTTCGAAAAAGAGCATCCCACTGGATGATGTGCTGATCGAAGAATTACTGGCTTGGCGTCGGGAGACTCCTTATGCCCAAGACAGCGACTACGTCTTCGCCAGCACAAAGATGAGGGGCAAGCAGCCATACTGGATGAGTCGGATCATGCAGCATCACATCAAGCCAGTCGCCGCGAAAACCGGGATCGAAATTAAGGGATGGCACACATTGCGCCACTCCTACACGACCCTGCTGCGGCAGAACAACAACAACCCCAAAGTAGTGCAAGGCCTGTTGCGGCATGCCTCGTACTCAATCACGATGAATGTCTACGACGAAGCGATGTCGGAAGAGAAGCGTAACGCTCATCGGGGAGTGATTCAGCAACTGAACCGTAGCGTAACCCGTAGCGCGCCAAAACCAGCAATTCCGCAAGTAGTTGATAAGGTTGGCGTCCCCGACGGGATTTGAACCCGTGTTACCGCCGTGAAAGGGCGATGTCCTAGGCCAGGCTAGACGACGGGGACGGATGCGAGGTGGATGTACGGAACAACACTTGATCGTAACAACCCTTCGAGGGCCTGTCAAAATGCGGGGATCTGCAACCGGCCCAAGCGTCAGAGGACGATTCGGGCCCCACAGCGGTATTCTCTGCGCCTGACTCAACGGTTCTTTTTGCGATCAAATATCCAGCTGAATATAAATAGCTTGGCGGTAGCGTGAGAAAGTGGTCCCTGCTGCATCTTTTTCATCTCCTCGTCCGTATAACCGGGTAGCATGAACGCCACAGTTTATTGCTTCTTGAACGCGATGGAATCCGAGGCCAGCGCAATTGCCCGTGGTCTTCGCCGGCGTGATCCGGACCTGCTCGACCGTCTCATCGAGCAGTATCAGCACCGACTGCTCCGCTATCTGGTCTACCTATCGGGAAATCGTGAACTGGCTGAGGATCTGTTCCAGGAAACCTGGATTCGCGTGCTGGAGCGCGGGCATCAATACGACGGCAAACACGAATTCAGCACGTGGCTTTACGCGGTCGCGAGAAATTTGACTATCGATTATCTGCGAAAGAAAAATCCTCTTAGCCTTGATGGATTGATGGAGGACGAAGAGCACGCCCCGCTCGAACCAGTCGATACTCGGCCCATTGGCTGGGAAGTTGTGCAGCAGCATGAACAAGCCGAGCGCATCAATGCGGCATTGGTTAGCATCCCGGCGGAATATCGCGAGGCCGTGGTGTTGCGCTTTCAGGAGGGATTAACTTTGGACGAGATCGCCACGTTAACCCAGGCGCCGCTGGGCACCGTGAAATCACGATTGTATCGCGGAATGAGCTTGCTGATGGGGTTGTTGGAGAGAACACAGGCATGACTCGGAACATACATCACGAGGCAAGGGAACTGATTTCGCTGGCTGGGGCAAAAGATGTGTCCGATGAGCAGCCCAGGTGGTTATACGCTCATCTCGAAGAGTGCGCAAGTTGCCGGGGCTATGCGGAAGCGGCTGGCCGGGTGGTCGCCGCTCTGCGTTCCATTCCTTTGGCAGCTGATTCCCGCCTGGTGCGAGCCACGCAAGCGCGTGTGCGCTTCCACGCAAGCAGACTGCGGGAAACGCGTGAACGCATGTGGCTGGTGGCGATGGCCTGTTTGGGAGTGGGCCTTTCTGCGACCTTGACCCTCCCTCTTTTGTGGCGGCTCTTCGCATGGATGGGAGAACGGGCCGGGGTTTCGACCTGGGTTTGGCAGGCGGGTTTTATGTTTTTCTGGATCGCTCCGGCGTTGGTCGTGAGTGCGTTGCTTCTGGCTCGGGGCGCTCACTTCAACAACCCCGTAGAAAAATAGTGGAGATGAGAAAGCCGTGAACCCTATGCAGGTGAAAACCGAAACTCGAACCGGACTCAGTGCGGAAATCAAGATCGTTCCATGGTGGGCATGGATGCTCGCGGGAATCGCATTTGTCGCCGCGCAGATCTTCTTCAACGGTACGGCGCTTTGGCATTCGGGCGCGCCGCCGGCGTGGTGTAAAGCGGTACTTGGGCTCCTGGCGGGCATAGGGGGAGGATGTTTCCTGCTGCTTATCGGCTATATCAACCGCGACGCGAAACGCCGCGGGATGAGTCCAGTTCTTTGGACGATCATGGCCGTTATTATTCCCAACGCTCTGGGCATCATTCTTTACTTCCTCCTGCGGCAACCGCTGGGAAGTGCCTGCCCGCAATGCGGAAATACTGTGCAGACGGGATTCAATTTCTGCCCGCGCTGCAGCTGCAAACTGAGCCCGAGCTGTCCGCAATGCCAGCGCTTGGTTGGTGTGAATGATATCTATTGTCCGTATTGTGGAACTTCGCTGCGCGAGCCTGCGACCCTGGGTTCTAGTCCCTCGCCGGCATGAAGATCACGCATCGATAACAGGAGTGCGGAACAATGCGGTTGCCGTTATTGGTTCTTCACATAGGCGCTGGCGTGTTAGCGATGTTCGCCGGCGCCGCCGCGATGTCTTTCCGCAAAGGTTCCCGCTGGCACGGGAGGGCGGGAAGCGTCTTCGTCGCAGCGATGCTGAGCATGGCGGTAGCCGCCTCGTTCCTTGCCTACATGAAACACCAACCCAACAATGTGTTCGGCGGCCTTGACTATCTATATGGTTTTCACTTGGTGATCGAAGCAAGTACTGCTTTCAGATTATTGACCCCGCCGCAAAGCGTCCCTATATTCGCCGCACTTCAATGTGTGGGCGAATTCTCGCGCGTGTTTTTGCGAAACCAATCTTGATTCTTGAGGACGAATGGGGAAAGCATGCCTAGCGCGAAGACGCTGACGTTGTTCCTGATGGCCCTGCTTACAAGTTTGAATGTTACCGGACAGCAAATCACAGGGAGCATTCGCGGAACTGTTTTGGATCCGAGTGGCGCGATTGTCCGGGCCGCTACTGTGACTGCAAAGCAGATCGAAACCGGCTTAACACGGGTTGCGATCACGGACCGTCAGGGAGAGTACGTGCTGGTCGAACTTCCGATCGGACATTACCAGTTAGAGGTTCATGCGAAAGGCTTCCAGAAGTACTTGCAGCAAGGAATCTCGCTGGACGTGAACCAGACTGCGACGGTCGGCATTCACCTCAACCTCGGGTCGGAAACGCAGCAGGTTGAAGTGAGCGCGAATGCGACGCTGGTGCAAAGCACGGTCAGCAGTCTCGGGCAGACCGTGATGGAGCACGAGATCCTCGATCTCCCGCTGGACGGGCGCAATTTTTCTCAGCTGGGACTACTTCAGCCCGGCGTCGTGCCCCTGACTCCGGGCCTTCTCGAAGCTGGCGGTCCGGCGCGACAGAATCAGGCTTACGCCGTCGATGGTCAGCGTCCGGAATCGAATAATTTCTTGATCGACGGCGCCGACAATGTGAGCTCCGTGGATGGGGGATTTGTTCTCAAGCCACCGATCGATGCGATTGCCGAGTTCAAGATTCTGAGCCACAACGCTAATGCGGAGTTCGGACGGAACACCGGCTCCACGACCAACATAGTTACGCGGTCAGGGTCCAATGCATTTCACGGGGCCGCATGGGAATTTCTGCGTAACGACGCGATGGATTCGTCCGATTACTTCACGCATAGCGTTCAGCCTTTGAAGCAGAACCAGTTTGGCGCCACCTTCGGAGGAGCGATCGTCAAAGACAAGACGTTTTTCTTCGGATATTACGAAGGGTTCCGCAACCGGCAGGGGGAAAGCGTGCCTGCGACTGTGCCTTCTGTGGCGGAAAGGGGAGGCAACTTCGCGGAACTTTGCACGAATATTTCTGGAGCTTCCATCGATCCGACCACCGGTCTGTGCAGTAATCCGCAAGGTCAGCTTACTTTTTTTGGAATGCCCGTGCCCTTCAACCGGATGACGCTGTTTACGCCCATCGATCCGATTGCGACGAATGTGCTGCCGTTTTTTCCCCTGCCGCAACCTGGGACGAATGGATTCATCGCCACTCAGACGCTCATCCAGAATAACAACCAGTTCGGAATCCGTCTGGATCATTATCTGTCCACAGCAGACAACCTCAATTTCCGGTACATGTACAGCAGCGGCCCGACGACAGATCCTCTCTCGCCGGTGGGCGCCAATGTCCCAGGGTTCCCCGTGGGAGAATACGACCGGGCGCAGAACTTTGTCGCGCAAGAGACACACATTTTTTCGCCAACCACCATCGGCGTCGCTCGCTTTTCCTTCTTGCGCAATGTATTCCTTCTGGACGAGCACCTGAACCATCAGTCGCCATCGTCATTAGGGTTTCAGTACGCTCCCACACTGCCGTCGGCCTCCGGCCCGCCATTTATTCAAGTCGGCGGTTACGCTTCGGTGGGCGATCCCATTACTGGTCCGCGCAACACTTATCAGAACACGTTTGACCTCTCCGGCTCTTTGAGCTGGATTCACGGCCGCAACGAATTCAAGTTTGGCGGTGGCTACCGGCGCGACCAGATCAATGCCTTGCAGGGGATCGCCACCAACGGTTTCTTTGTGTTCGCCGGCATCCCATCGCAGGCGAATTTTCTCTACAACGACGGCTTTGCCAACTTTCTCTCGGGTAATCCAGTCGTGTTCCTGCAAGGCGGCGGAAATTTTAACCGCGAAATCCGCGATCGAGCCTTGGATGCCTACGGCCAGGATACTTACAAAGTTATATCGAACTTAACTCTGAACCTCGGACTTCGCTGGGAGCTTCCTTTCCCTGCCACCGAGAGCCACAATCAGGTGAATCTCTTCGTTCCCGGAGCGCAGTCGACGGTGGTGCCCAACGCCCCGGCAGGACTTCTCTATCCCGGCGATCCGAGCGTTCCGGCGGGATTAATTGCAACGCAGAAAACGGCATTTGCTCCGCGCTTCGGAGTTGCCTGGGATCCGCGCGGGGACGGCAAGGCCGTGGTCAGCGCCGCCTACGGAATCTTCTACGAGCCGTACTACACCGGCGAAGGCGGTCCGCTGCAAGACCCGATCAGCGCGCCTCCATACTTAAAGACTCTGCAGCTGGGATTTCCGATTAACTCATTTGCTAATCCGTTCTATGCGCCTAATCCTTTCGGAGTGCCTTTCCCTGAGCCCATGACCTTGCTCGTCGTCTCGCGCAATCTGCATCTGCCGTACGCTCAGGATTGGAATTTGAATATTCAGCGTTCGTTCGGAACGAACTGGCTGCTTCAGGCTGGCTATGTCGGCACCACCGGCGTCAGGCTGCCGCGATTCATTGAAGGAAATCCTGCGGCGTATATCCCGGGCTTCGACACTACCAGTCCGGGTTGTGCGCCGCCGGCAAGCCCTTGTCCCAGATCCACCGAAAATAACGTCAACCAGCGGCGTCTGTATTCGGGATGCACACTGGCGAATCCAAATAATTGCGTCTACGGATCAGTCGGTGAGATTGCGAGCATTGCGAACTCCAGCTACAACGCTTTGGAAGCCAGCCTGCGCAAACGCTTCAGCCACGGCCTGTCGTTTCTGGCGTCATATACTTGGTCGCATTCCATCGATGACGTCTCTTCGTTCAATATCACAGGATCGGCTTCGCAGCCGGTAGCGGGCGAGAACGATCTGGCGCAGGATCCGTTTAATCTCGCGGCAGAGCGCGGCCCTTCCATGTTTGATGCTCGCCATCGACTCGTGCTCAGTTACCAATGGAGCCTTCCTTTCTTACAGAATTCGACGAATTGGTATGGCAAGGTTCTCGGCAACTGGCAGTTGAACGGGATTTTCACGGCCATGAGTGGCACACCATTCACAGTATTCGACTCCAATGACGTTTCACTGCAAGGGCAGGCGCCGGAGATCTCGGGATTTTCCAGCAACCGGCCGAACGTTGTGGGCAATCCAAACTCTGGACCGCGTACGGCGGCGGAATGGTTCAACGTGAATGCCTTCCAGAGAATTAACCAGGCCCCGAACTCTTCCGTAGAGCAATTTGGCAACGAAGGCCGCAATGCGCTGGTTGGACCGCGATACGTGAACTGGGATGTATCGGCGTTCAAAAACATCCGGCTGACGGAACAAGAGGAACTTCAATTCCGCGGGGAATTATTTAACGTTCTGAACCATACAAATTTCCGCCTGCCGGTCAGCGACATTGAGTCGGCAACCTTCGGGCAAATCCAGTCGGACGTAAGCCCGCGCGTGATTCAGGTGGCGCTGAAGTTCTTGTTTTAATGCTGAAACTGAGTCCATTCTCTCGAAGGCTCCTGCTCAGGCTACTGATTAGCCTGATGGTCGGTTACGTCTGTTTCGGGGCTTATGTCTGGTGGGCGATGCGCCAGCCTCCTGAAACTTTCGCACGCGTCATGTCAAGGATGCCGGGTCCCGTCCCCTTCCTGATTTTTCCGTTTGAAACGGCATGGACGCAGGCTCGCGCCGGGACGCTTCACGTCGGAGATCAAGCGCCGGATTTCTCTCTACTCAAGTTGGACAAGAGCGAGCGAGTTCAGCTGTCGCTGCTAAGCCAACGGCAACCCGTGGTTTTGGTATTCGGCAGCTACACTTGACCGCCGTTCCGGCGGGAGGTTCCTGCCCTCAACAAGCTCTACGAACAGTATCGCGGGCGTGTCGCCTTCCTGGTTGTTTACATTACCGAAGCGCATCCGAGCGACGTTTGGCAGATGGAGAGCAATGTTAAGGACAAGGTTATTTTTGCTAGCCCGAAGACGGAGGAAGAAAGGGCATTCGTCGCTGGGGCTTGCGTACGGAAACTTGGGATTGAATTTCCTGCCGTGCTCGACGAGTTTGGCAATTCGACCGAAAAAGCCTACACGGGCTGGCCAGACCGGATCTATGTGATCGACTCGCAAGGCCTCATTGCCTACAAGAGCAAGCCTGGCCCCTTTGGGTTTAAGCCAGAACAGTTGCAAATGGCACTCTCTCGGGCTTTGCCGACCGGAGCGAGCGTAGAGAAGAGCGAAGTCCACCCATAGCGATGCCGGCTCAACGCCCTCTCGGAGCAATGAAATGGCGGGAGCAATGTCGGATGGACGTCCAACCTCGGGGGGCAATCCGATCAGCAATGGAACCAGATCGGTAACGATAAGTCTTCGTTCCAGTCGGGTTGTCGGAAGCTTTGCTAGCAATTGCCGGTGGATCACGGGCAAAACAGAAGTTGACTCTTCAATCTTGTCGGGAGGGGCGCGGCATTTGAATCATAGGCTAGTAATAATTAGGAATGATGCCGAAAACCCTTTGGTGCAATGCATGACTTGCCGAATGCTAGCCGAGACCGCGCGAAGCAGAGCGCGACTTTCCAAATTCGAGACAAGGGTGTTCGTCAAGTCCAGGAGCAGCTTAAGTCGGTCACTTTCGCATTGCAGCTCCGGCCTCGCGCTTGGCGCTGCGTGTGGACTTTGGGAATTGAATGAGCGGTCCGGTATTGGCGAGGAACCCATCGCTTCACAGAATTAGGTGTATATCGGGGAAATTGTCACCGAATGGAACAACTCACCGCGATCACCGCGACGGGAGGACGTCTGCCAGTCCGTCGGCATGTTTCATCAGATGTAACGAGAAGCCAGAAGGCTTCGAAGAAAAATGTCGCGATTATCGCTGGCCGGAGCGTGTGAAATCAGATATTCGCTTGTAACCACACGGAATTCCCTGATAAGATTTTTAAAATCCACACATCGGAGCGAGAATGCAGGCTACGCTTGCTCTGGAAGACGGCAGAGTCTTCCGAGGCAAAGGCTACGGCGCCAAGGGCGAGTGCTACGGCGAAGTCGTTTTTAATACTTCCATCACCGGCTACCAGGAAATTTTCACCGACCCTTCCTACTCAGGACAAATCGTTGTCCTGACCAATCCTCAGATCGGCAACTACGGTACCAATCAGGAAGATAACGAAGCCACGCGTCCGTGGATCGAAGGCCTGGTGGTGCGCGAGTTCTCGAAGGTGAGTTCGAACTGGCGCTCACAGCAGGTGGCGGAGGAATATCTCGAGCAATTCAAAGTCCCGGTTTTGTCGGATATCGACACGCGCGCTCTGGTGCGCCATCTGCGTGACCACGGTGTGATGCGTGGCGTGGTTTCAACCATCGAAAGTGACGCTGAGAAACTGGTGGCGAAGGCCAACTCAATTCCGAAAATGGATGGCACCGACCTTGCCAGGGAAGTGAGCACGAAGCGCCCCTATGTGTGGGAAGTGGGCGAGCGCTCGCACGAACCGGTGGCGCAGGTAGGGGTAAAAGATGATCCGGAGCGCTTTCACGTAGTAGCTTATGATTTCGGAATTAAGCAAAATATTCTAAGGAAGTTACGTGGTGAAGGATGTCGCGTCACGGTGGTCCCGGCACAGACCACTTCGGAAGACGTTCTCGCTCTGAAACCGGACGGAGTGTTTCTGTCGAACGGTCCGGGTGATCCGGAGCCGTGCACGTATGCAGTCGATTCCATTCGGCGCTTGATGGGACGCCAGCCGATCTTTGGTATTTGTCTGGGGCATCAACTGACCGGCATTGCGCTCGGCGGAAAAACTTTCAAACTGAAATTTGGCCACCACGGCGGAAATCATCCGGTGAAACAGTTGTCGACAGGCAAGATTGAAATCACAGCGCACAACCACAACTTTGCCGTCGATCCAGATTCGCTGCCACAGAGTGAAGTAGAACTCACGCACATCGACTTGAACGACTCAACTCTGGAAGGCTTGCGGCACCGCAACCTACCGTTGTTCACCGTGCAATACCATCCCGAGGCCGCGCCAGGGCCGCACGATTCGCATTATCTGTTCAAGGATTTCGTGAAAATGATGGAGGAGTGGAAAGGGTGAACCGCATCCCTCAGACACGGACGCTAAAGGTTGCCCTCTCATTTACATTATTTTTCGTCCTTGGCCGCTTGACTCTAACCGCTTGTTCGACTTCGATTAGTGGTCACCAAGAAGTATCCGATCACTTCGTTGTGAAGGTGGTTACGCTCGGCAAACCCGTCACAGGCCTGCACCTTGAGCTAAGAACAATTCCCAAAAACCCATCTAAACGGGGCCAGCTTGGGTCCAGTGGCATTACTGATGAAAACGGTTTGGCTGCGTTTGTTGTAGTCAGGGCCGGATATTACTCTGTGGACATTAAACACGACGAGTTTCCTTCATCCACCGACATCCTGGTTAGAAGCCATTTGCGGAAGAGCACGCATGAAACGATTACTGTTGAATGGCCGAACATCGAAATTTTGCATGTGCAGTCCATTGCAGGCCTCCTCAATGGTCAAATCAGAAGCGGAAATCCGTTGAGTGACCAGACGCACCCGGTCGTTGTTCCCCTCGGCGGGGCAAAGCTGACTCTGTTACAGGCTGTGTCGGAGGATATTGTGGATTCACAAACGGCCAGCGATTCCGGGGCTTTCAGCTTCCGTGCGGCCGGTTCCGGACTTTATCTGTTGCATGTCCAGGCGCCGGAGAATCTAGAGACACACCAAATCGGCTACGACGGTCATATCCCCATTGAAATTGATTCTTCAGCAAATGCTCCAAGCCTCAATCTCTCGATCTTTCCGCCCATGTGTGGCACGCTCATATACCGGAACGCGGAAGGAGTCGCGGCCCAATAAATGCCTAAACGCACTGACATCTCGAAAATCCTGATCCTCGGCTCTGGCCCCATCGTCATCGGCCAGTCTGCGGAGTTTGATTACTCCGGCACGCAGGCCTGCAAGGCGCTCAAGTCTGAGGGCTATGAAGTCGTGCTCGCCAACTCCAATCCGGCGACCATCATGACCGACCCGGAGATTGCCGACCGCACCTACATCGAGCCGCTTACGCTCGAATATCTGGAAGAGATTATTCGCATCGAGCGGGAAATGGCGCCGGGCGCTGGTTTCGCCGTGCTGCCCACTGTGGGTGGACAAACGGCCCTCAATCTAGCCATTGAACTTTCCGACGGCGGAGTTCTGGAAGAATACGACGCCATTCTCATCGGCGCGAACGTCGCGGCCATCAAAAAAGCCGAAGACCGGCTCTTCTTCAAAGATGCGATGCAGAGGATCGGCCTCGATGTTCCCAAGTCGGCGCTGGTGAACAGCAGCAAAGACGGCCTCGAGTTCGCCGGCAAAATTGGTTTCCCCGTCATTGTGCGCCCGTCTTTCACCTTGGGCGGCTCAGGCGGAGGCATCGCCTACAATCGCGAAGAGTTGGTCGAAGTTCTCACCCGCGGTTTGGATTTATCTCCCGTGCACGAAGCGCTGATTGAAGAATCGGTGCTGGGATGGAAAGAATTCGAGCTCGAGGTGATGCGCGACACCAAAGACAACGTCATCATCATCTGCTCCATCGAAAACTTCGATCCCATGGGCGTACACACCGGCGACTCGATCACCGTCGCTCCGGCGCAAACGCTCACCGACCGCGAGTATCAAGCCATGCGCGATGCCTCGATTGCGGTCATCCGCGAAATCGGCGTCGATACCGGCGGATCGAACATTCAGTTCGGCGTGAATCCCGAAACTGGCCGCATGGTCGTGATCGAGATGAACCCGCGCGTTTCGCGCTCCTCCGCGCTGGCGTCGAAAGCCACAGGATTTCCAATTGCGAAGATCGCGGCAAAACTTGCGGTCGGCTACACGCTGGACGAAATTCCCAACGACATCACGCGCAAGACTCCGGCCTGTTTCGAGCCCACGCTCGACTATGTGGTTGTAAAAATTCCCAAGTGGCAATTCGAGAAATTTCCCGGAGCCGATGAGAATCTCGGAGTGCAGATGAAGTCAGTCGGGGAAGTGATGGCGATCGGCCGCACCTTCAAAGAAGCTCTAATGAAGGGAGTTCGCTCGCTCGACACCGGAAAGCGCCTCGGCGGCGCAAAGATTGAGCCCAAAATTCTCACGCAGCGTCTCGTAACTCCGCACCCAGAGCGTCTCGCCTACATTCAGTATGCCCTGCGTCAGGGACACACGGTAAAGCAAATCGCAAAGATGACGTCGATGGATCCGTGGTTCCTGTATCAGCTCAAAGAAATAAATGATATGCAGCTTGAACTGGAGAAGCATCCCATCGAGTCAATCCCGACCGAGGTGCTGCGCGAAGCCAAGCGCATGGGCTTCTCCGATGGACGTCTGGCAAATGTTTGGCGGCTGGAGGGGCAAGAGAAGATTCGCCACCTCCGCAAGAAACACGGCGTCATGCCGGTCTACAAGCGCGTCGATACGTGCGCCGCGGAATTCGAAAGTTTCACGCCTTATCTTTATTCGACGTACGAAGACGAAGACGAAGCCGCTCCCACTGAGAAGAAGAAGATAATTATTTTAGGCAGCGGCCCCAACCGGATTGGGCAGGGAATTGAGTTCGATTATTGCTGCTGTCACGCCTCGTTCGCTCTGCACGAGGACGGTTACGAGACGATCATGATCAATTGCAATCCTGAAACCGTCTCCACCGATTACGACACCAGCGACCGCCTTTACTTTGAGCCGCTCACCTTCGAAGACGTGTGGGCCATCTATCAGCACGAAACCTCGAAGGACGCGCCCTGCGGCGTGATCGTGCAGTTTGGCGGCCAGACGCCGCTCAACCTCGCTCTGCCTTTGAAAGCGGCAGGCGTGAATATTATCGGCACATCGCCCGAGTCAATCGATCTCGCCGAAGATCGCAAGCATTTCAACAAACTGCTCGAAGAGCTGGAAATTCCCCAGGCCGCCGGCGTAATGGCAACTTCTCTGGAAGAAGCCATTGCGGGCGCGAATCAAGTTCAATATCCGGTGGTCGTGCGCCCTTCCTACGTGCTCGGCGGGCGCGCCATGGTGATCGCATACGACGAAGAATCCATCGTCCGCTATATGAAAGAGGCGGTGGAGTACTCGCATGATCGTCCAGTACTTATCGATCACTTCCTCGAAGATGCAATTGAAGTCGACGTAGACGCTCTCTCCGACGGCGAAGACGTGGTCATCGGCGGCATCATGCAACACATCGAAGAGGCCGGCATCCACTCCGGCGATTCGTCCTGCGTACTCCCGGCGGTGGACATTCCCCAGCCCTTGATGGATCGCATGCGCGAATACACTTTCAAGCTCGCGCGAGCGTTGAAAGTGGTTGGGTTGATGAATATTCAGTTCGCCATCCCGCGCAGTAGCGGGACCTCAGGCAACGGCGCGGAGGGCGGCACAGTCTATGTGCTAGAAGTAAACCCGCGAGCCTCGCGCACCGTGCCGTATGTTTCCAAAGCCACCGGCATTCCACTCGCGAAAATTGCCGCGCGCTTGATGACTGGACGCAAGCTGCGCGAATTCCTCCCGGAAAATATTGACCGCCGCACCGATCTCGATACCGGAAGCCATTACTACGTAAAGTCGCCCGTATTTCCCTGGAACAAGTTTCCCGGCGTGGATACCGTGTTGGGACCCGAAATGCGATCGACCGGTGAAGTGATGGGCGTGGGCGACAGCTTCGGCGAGGCTTTCGCCAAGGCGCAGTTGGCGGCTGGCCAAAAGTTGCCGACCCAAGGCACAGTATTTATTAGCGTCACCGATCACGACAAACGGTACGTCGCTGAAGTCGCCCGCAAGTTTGTGCACATGGGCTTCAAACTGGTTGCCACGTCGGGTACGGCCGATGTGATCGAATCCGCCGGGATGAAAGTTGAGCGCGTTTACAAAGTGAAAGAGGGCCGCCCCAACGTAGTCGATTTGATCAAGGGACAGCGCATCCATCTCATCGTCAATACGCCTTCTGGAATTGAACCTTGGTTCGACGAAAAAGCGATCCGCCGCGCCGCAGTGATGGCGCGCATCCCGACGATTACTACGCTCTCAGCAGCACGTGCGGCTGCTGAAGGAATCGCGGCCCTGCAGCGCGGCGAAGTGAACATACGGGCGCTGCAGCAGTTGCATGCGGAACGGAATGTCAAAGCTCTATAACGTAAGCGGAAAATCATCCCGCTGCTAACTCCGCCTGAAAAGTGATACGCTTTACCCGCTATGCTCCTTCATGGCATTTTCCCTCCGATTACCACGCCCTTCTATCCCGACGGCAACGTCTACTTCAAAAAGCTCGAGAGCAACGTCGAGCGATATTCGCGAACCCCTTGTGGCGGCATTGTGGTGCTGGGTTCGACGGGAGAGGCGATTCTTCTTTCCGATCAGGAGCGGCGCGATGTGCTGAAATCCGCGCGCGAGGCGGCGGCTCCAAATAAAGTGCTGATCGCAGGTACCGGGATCGAATCAGCCATCGAAACGCTTCGGCTCACCGAGTATGCCGCGGAACTCGGCTACGACATTGCCATGGTCCGCACCCCGCATTACTACAAGAAGCAGATGCAGGCGGCAAACATTCTGGCGTTTTACCGCACCGTCGCCGATCGCTCGCCGCTGCCAGTTATCATTTACAACTTTCCTCAGGCTACTGGTTATGACATTCCTGTCGAGTTGGTGACCGAACTGGCGGAGCATCCCAATCTGATTGGGATTAAGGAATCGAGCGGCGACGTCGAAAAAGTGCGAAAGATGGTGGAGGGCACTCGGCACATCCGCCGCAGCGCCACTGTGACTGAAACCTTTGACGCAGTCACGCCGCGCATGCTCGCGGCTGCAATCCCAAACGGCGGAGGCGAGTTGGTGCAAGTCGGCGCACTGTCCGGTTCTGAGACCTCCCATGCTTCATCCCAAGCCGGATCTAAAAGGTCGAGCCCAAAGTCCCCAGCGGCAACTCAGTCTTCGGCCACCGTCACCCTCATCGGTGATTTGAAAACGCGGCAGAAAGAAGTCGGGTTCCAGGTGCTCGTGGGGTCGGCACAGAGCCTGCATCCCTCTATGGATGCCGGAGCAGTGGGCGCAATCCTCGCTTTTGCCTGTGTAGCTCCAACCTCCTGTTATGAAATTTACGCGGCTTGGAAAGAGGGCGATACCGAATTGGCAAAGCTGAAACAGGAACGCATCGCCAAAGCCGCGGAAAAGGTCGTGAGCGCCTTCGGCATCCCTGGCGTGAAGTATGGCATGGATTTCAACGGCTACTTTGGTGGCCCCGCGCGCCTGCCCCTGCTGCCGCTCACTGGTGAAGTGAAGGTCGAGGTCGAAGGCTGGCTGGCGGACGTAAGAAACTAATGCGAGCGTGCACATGGATTTGTCGGGCGCCAGAAAATCAGGAAATGCACGGCCAAAGCTTGCAAAAGTCTCCGATGACATGAAAGCGTGGTCGGCTGCGCTGACGACCGAGTTTGAAGCTTGGCCGCAGGTGGAAGCGAGGCCGTTCTTTGGTTTCACCGCGCTCTATCGCCGAAAGCAGATCTTCGCCTTGCTGCCTCGCACTCGCGCAATGAAAACTCCAAACTCGCTGGCTTTTAAATTGGAAGCTCCGACACCCAGCACTCTTACAAAGCTGCGACGCGATCCACGGATTAGTGCAACGGAAATGCAAAGGTCACGCTGGTTTACGTTTGAGCTGACCACTGCTTCCGATCTTCGCGATACTCTACGTTGGCTGTGGCAGGCGCACGAGGAGGCCGGGAAAAAAGCGAAACGACAATGAATTCATGGGCTCACACCGCCTTGTGATCGGAATCACATTTCCCGTATACTGTGTTCGAACGAACGTTCGAATCACACTAGCCGCTCTTATGGCGAGCCCCTCCCCAGTAGTCCGAGTGTCACCCCGGCGGCATCGACGCCCAGCGCCGCCTGCCACGCGTTTTGATCAACGCCTGGCCGAAATCCTTACCCACGCCACCGACGTCTTTTGCAGAAAAGGATACGAGGGCGCCTCTATGCGCGATTTATCGCGGGCCAGCGGGATGTCGCTCGCTGGGCTTTATTACTACTTCGAATCCAAAGAGCGCCTGCTCTTTCTCATTCAAAAGCACACTTTCACGACCATCGTTCAACGGCTGAAAACCCGCATAGAAGGTGTGACGGACCCAGAACAGAAAATCCGCATCTTCATTCTCAATCACCTGGAATACTTTCTCGCCAATCCGGCCAGCATGAAAGTCCTGTCCCACGAAGCTGAGGCCCTGAAGAATGGGTTCGCCTCGGAAGTGGCGGCGATCAAGCGCGAATACTACCGCATTTGCGTGGGGTTGCTCGATGAATTGAAGCGCGATCGAGGCTTGCAGTTTTCCACCCGCATCGCGGTACTAAGCCTCTTCGGCATGATGAATTGGATTTACACCTGGCACAACCCGCGCGTGGACGCAGACGCCGATCACATCGCCGGCGAAATGGGTGACATTCTTCTGCGCGGAGTGATGAATGGCAGCCGAGCACGCAAGGATGAGCGCTGAGATGAGGTCTGTTTCCATTTCGACGAAAACCAAGGCTCTTCGCTTTGACCGGAATGACGGAGGAAGTAAGCAAGATCAATTTGATATTCGATGACATTGACGACATAAGGAGCTACAAATATGGCGACCACAACCCAGCCGGCGACCGGCGAAACCACCAAGCAGCTTGTTAACTACCGCAGAGATGGCGGCGTAGCCGTGATCGAAATGTGCGATCCGCCGGCCAATACTTATACGTACGAAATGAACCGGGAGCTTGATGAAGCCATCCTGCGCGCGCGCATGGAGAATGACGTCTACGTCATTCTGTTGACTGGCGCCGGAGACAAATTTTTCTCCGCCGGCGCCAATATCAAAATGCTGTCGAGCGTCGATCCCACTTTCAAATACTATTTTTGCTTGCACGCCAATGAAATGCTGCTGCGTCTGGAACACACTCCGAAGCTGGTGATCGCCGCTATCAACGGTCACTGCGTGGGCGGCGGCTTGGAGATCGCGATGGCCGCCGACATCCGCATTGCGCGCAAAGATTCTGGCAAAATCGGCCTGCCCGAAGTTAACCTCGGCGTGCTTCCCGGCACCGGCGGCACTCAGCGCCTCTCGCGCCTGGTAGGGAAGAGCAAGGCCATCGAGTTGATGGTCACCGGCAACACTTTCTCGTTTGAAGAAGCGCAAGAGCTGGGCATCATCAACGACATTTATGAACGCGACGGTTTCATGGAGAACATGATGGAGTACGCGAAACAATTCTGTCCTCCCAACAAGGCCGCCAAAGCCGTCGGGCGCATCAAACGTGCGGTGCAGACTGGGTGGGAGATTCCCATGGAGTCCGCGTTGGCCGTGGAGCGTGAAAACCAGCAAATACTTTTCCAGAGCGACGACGCTAAAGAAGGTCTGGCAGCGTATGTAGAGAAGCGGCCAGCGGTGTTCAAGGCAAAATAGATGCTTGCAGCCAAAGTGAAAGTCGAACCCGGGAAGTTGCTGATCGATGGGCAGTGGGTTGATGGTGCGAAACGATTCGACACCATCAATCCGGCCACCGGCGAAGTCTTGACCCAGATCGCGGAAGCATCGAGTGCGGACGTGGATCGCGCCGTCGAGGCTGCGCGCCGCTCTCTAGAAGACCGTAATGGCCCGTGGCGAAAAATGTCGGCCAGCGAACGCGGACGCCTGATCTGGCGGCTCGCCGATCTCCTGGAAGAAAACATCGACGAATTCGCGGAACTCGAAACTATTGATAACGGCAAGCCGATTTTCGAATCGCGGTACGTCGACATGCCGATGGTCATTGACGTTCTGCGTTACTACGCGGGCTTGGCCACAAAGATCCACGGCGAAACCGTGAACACGCTCGAAACCGCATTTACCTACACGCTTCGCGAGCCGGTGGGCGTGGTTGGCCTCATCGTTCCCTGGAATTTCCCCCTGTTGCTCGCGTCATGGAAAGTCGGCCCGGCGCTCGCATGCGGCAACACAATCGTATGGAAGCCAGCCAGCCAGACCTCGCTCACCACGTTGCGTTTCGGGAAGTTGGCGGTGGAAGCGGGCGTGCCCGCAGGCGTGATTAACATCATCACCGGGCCGGGTTCGGTGGGCAGGGCAATGGTGCAACATACAGGCATCGACAAGATCGCCTTTACTGGATCAACTGTCGTTGGCCAGGAAATCATGCGCAGCGCCGCCGATACCTTGAAGCGCATCACGCTCGAACTCGGCGGAAAATCGCCGAACATCGTGTTTGCCGATTCCGATATCGATAACGCAGTTAAAGGTGCGATCACCGGAATTTTCTACGGCAAAGGAGAGGTGTGCAACGCGGGCTCGCGCTTGTTTCTTGAGAGCAAAGTGAAAGACGAATTCACGGAAAAGCTGGCGGCGCGCGCGGCCAAGATGCGCCCCGCAGACCCGCTCGATCCCAAGGCGCGGCTAGGAGCCATTGTCAGCCAGGAACAGATGCAAACCGTACTCGGCTACATCGAAGCTGGGAAAAAAGAAGGAGCCAAGCTGATCGCGGGCGGCAATCGCGTCAACGTCGATGGTGGCAAAGGTTTCTTTATCGAGCCCACAATCTTCGGCGATGTAAAGAACAATATGAAGATCGCGCGCGAAGAAATTTTCGGGCCCGTACTCTCGGTTCTCACCTTCGATGACATCGACGAAGTCATCGAGCAGGCCAATAACAATCCCTACGGCCTCGCGGCGGCGGTGTGGACGCACGATATCAAGAAAGCCCACAGCGTCTCGCGTCGCCTGAAAGCGGGCACAGTCTGGATTAATACCTACGGATTGATGGATGCATCGCTCCCGTTCGGTGGCTACAAGAGCTCAGGCTTCGGCCGCGAGCTTGGAACGCATGCGATTGAGCATTACACCGAGTTGAAAACAGTTTGGCTGAATATGGCGTAGGAGTGGAATTATTATGCCGGGAAAAGTAGCAAAAATCGGAACCTTCAGTGACTGGATCGGAATGTTCAACGACTGGCGCAAAGATATCGGCGTCAATACGAAGGACATCGAGGATTTCCATTTCGACACGCTCTATGGCGCCATCGACACCGAGGAGATAGAGTTCGGCTCCTACAAAGGTCGCCGCAAGTGGGAAAACTTGCGGCAGATTCCCACGCAGCAGATGCGCGACGCGCTGATGAACATGATCGTCTACCAGGGCGACACTGAATTTGCCAGCGTCGAGCAGCAGCGCAATCTCCTCGAAAACGCGCCCACCGACTGGGATCGCCGCGCCATCACGCGCGTGATGATCGAAGAAATGCGTCATGGCTGGCAGATGTGCGCTCTGCTTGTCGATCACTTCGGTTATTCGGGCAAAGTGGAGGCCCAGAAAATGCTCGAGCGCCGCGCCTTCGAGAACAAGCGCTTGCTGGGCGCCTTCAACGTCGATGTCGATAACTGGATGGATTTCTTCACCTACACCGACTTTGTCGATCGCGACGGAAAATTCCAGTTGCAGATGCTGAAGTATTCCGCCTTCGCGCCTTTGGGCCGGTCGATGTCCTACATGCTGCGCGAAGAAGCGTTCCACATGGGCACGGGCAACGATGGCCTGCGCCGCATCGTGGAAGCGGGCGTTATTCCCGGCTGGCTGATTCAGAAATATCTCAACAAGTGGGTTTCCAGTTCCTACGATCTCTTCGGCACTGACCATTCTTCTTCCGCTCATTGGGCTTATGTGTGGGGCGTTAAGGGACGCTACGACGAGCCGAAGAATGATAAGGCTCCAGATCTCGATGACCTCAACGACTACAACCGCAATCTTTATCGCAACGAAGTCGCGGGCCTGATCGAGCGCTTCAATGGCTCGCTGAAGCCCGGTCAGCCCAAACTTTACGCGCCCGATATTAAATTCAATCGTGAGATCGGCCGCTGGAAGGGACAAAAGTTTCATGCCCAGACCGGCGAAGCGCTCGAAGATCGCGCTTACGAAGAGCACCTGAAGGACTACATGCCCGGCCCAGCTGATCGAAAGTTGTTGCTCGACATTATTGACACCGAGAAGAAGTGGATCGCCGAGAAGGCGGGCGCCCGCGATCCTCTGGCGAGCATCGGTGAAGTTCGCAAGTCGGCGATTAATTTGTAGTGGGAAGTTAAGAGAGTCACAATGGCGATTGCGGTGGAGTCCAAACTCATTAGGCTAAAGGTCGATACTGACTCGCCCGTGGCGCGAATCGTGCTGTGCCATGCGCCGCTGAACGTCATCGACATTCCGATGATGGAGGAGTTAGCCTACGTACTCGGAGACGTCGAAGCTCGTGCTGACATTTCTGTGATCGTGTTGAGCGGCGAAGGCAAGGCATTTTCCGCTGGCGTCGATGTGGCGGCCCACACTTCCGACAAAGTCGGAGAAATGCTGCACAAGTTTCACGCCGTGATTCGCTTGTTGGTTGCTAGCAAGAAGGTCACCATCGCTGCCGTTCACGGCCCTTGTCTCGGCGGTGGTGCCGAACTGGCCATGATGTGCGACATGGTTTACACCACCGCCTCCGCGCAATGGGGATTTCCCGAGATTAAACTGGCGTGTTATCCGCCGGTGGCGTGCACGGCGCTGGCCGCACTGGTGGGGCTGAAGCGCTCCGCTGAACTAATTCTCACAGGGCGCACCACCACCGGTAACGAGGCAGCGCAGATGGGCCTAGCCAATCACGCTGTGCCGGATGAAGATTTGGTGACCGCCGTTGAGAATACCGTGCAGGAGCTGTTCAGTCTGAGTCCGGCTGCATTGGCGGTAACCAAGAAGGCTGTCTACGCTTGGGACGCGATGCACTTCGACAAGGGCCTCGCGCGGGCGGAGAAGATTTATCTGGAAGAATTGATGAAGACCTCGGACGCTCAGGAAGGTATCCGCGCCTTCATAGAGAAACGTGACGCGAGATGGATGGGGAAGTAATGGCAGATGCCCCGGTCGGACTGAGGATAACGTGGCAAACAGCGTTCCTCCTGTCGGCGAGTGCGTGGTTCGCATTCAAGGTTCAGGCGCGGACAGCGCGATTTGCATTCGGTCTCCTTACCATCTCTTCCGGATCTCGGATCATCTTCGCGGTCGCGCATGCCTCCGCGCAAACGCAAATTCTGAACGCACAGATTATGAGGGTGGTCGATCTTGTTGTCATGACTGGCTTCTGCGTTTATGTCGTACATGAGTTCAAGCAGCGGATTAAGCGGGTCTAGTGTTTGTGGCGTAGGACAAAATCACTGCGGAAGTAAATAGATGGAATACGAGATCACGCCTGAAGAAGTGAAGACGAAGCTCGACCAAGGTGATGACTTCACTCTAATCGATGTCCGCGAGCCGTGGGAGTTCGAAACGGCGAGCATTGCGGCAGCGAAGTTGCTCCCGATGGGAGACATTCCGTCCAGGGCGCATCAGGAGTTGGATCCCGAAGACCACATTATCGTGATTTGCCATCACGGCGTGCGCTCGCTGAACGTTACCGCGTGGTTGCGCCAGCAGGGTTTCGAAAAAGCTCAGTCGATGCAAGGCGGTATCGATGCTTGGTCGCGCAGGGTAGATGGTAATGTGCCGCTGTATTGAAGCTTCTAGATGCTAGCTTCTAGCTAGATCGTTTCGGCAGTCGAGGTTTGCTAGTAGCTAGAGCTAGCAGCTGGTTTTCAATGAAAAAAGAACTCATCGAACTCCGCATCAACGGCCGCAGCCACGAGCTTGCCGTCGAACCGAGCGCTCTGTTGCTCGACGTGCTTCGGCAGGATCTCGAACTCACCGGCACGAAGCGCGGGTGCGACGAGTCTTCCTGCGGCGCGTGTACTGTGCTGGTGGAGGGCGTTGCCATGATGTCATGCACGTTGCTGGCGGCGAGCTGTGAAGGACAAGAAATAACTACGGTCGAAGGCGTCAGCGAGCACGGCAGTCTGGCAGCGATTCAAAAAGCCTACGGCGACTGGGGGGGCGCGCAGTGCGGCTTTTGCACGCCAGGATTCATCATGACTGTCAAGTCACTGCTGGCTGAGAATCCCGACCCGTCGGAAGCTGAAGTGCGCGCGGCCTTGAGCAGCAATCTTTGCCGCTGCACTGGTTACAGTCAGATGTATGAAGCGATCAAGTCGGTCATTGCGGCGGAGCAGCGAGGCACTTTTCTAAGTAGCGGCAGCGCAAAATAAATGAGCAACTTCAGCATCATCGGCAAGCCCACCGCCATGATTGACGCGGCGGAGAAGACTACAGGCAGCGGCAAATATACTGACGATCTCCGCGTGCCGGGTATGCTGGTTGGGAAAATTCTGCATTCTCCCTATCCGCACGCGCGCATCAAGTCCATCGATACCAAGCGCGCTGAAGCGCTCGACGGTGTCGTCGCCGTCGTGATCGGCAAAGACGCCCCCAATCCCTACGGAATTCTTCCTGTCGGCCACGATGAGCATGCGCTTGCGCTCGACAAGGTGCGCTACGTCGGCGATAACGTCGCCTGCGTCGCCGCAGCGTCGGAATCGATTGCCGAAAAAGCATTGGAACTCATCGACGTGCAGTATGAAGTTTTGCCCGCCTACTTCGATCCCGAAGAGTCGATGAAGGCGAAAACTGATTTCATTCATGACAACAAGCCCGGCAATTTGGAAAAGGATTATCACCACGCCTTCGGAGATCCCGATAAAGGCTTCTCCGAGGCAGAGCACGTCGCGGAAGCGCGATTCGTCGCAAACGAAGTGACGCATGCCGCGATGGAGCCGCATTCCACGCTGGCATCGTTCGAACTCGATCCTCACACCGGCAAGATGGGACGCCTCACGGTATGGTCTTCCACCCAGGTTCCGTACTACCTGCAGCACAAACTCTCGTTGGTGCTGGAAATGCCGATGTCGCAGATTCGCGTGATCAAGCCGCTGGTTGGTGGCGGATTCGGCGGCAAGAGTGAAGTCATCCCCCTAGAGATCATCGCCGCAGTCGCGGCACGCAAAGCGCAAGCGCCGGTGAAGATCACTTACACCCGCGAAGAAGTTTTCTGGGCGCATCGCGGCCGTCCGCGCACCATCATCGATTTGAAAACCGGCATCAAGAAGGACGGCCGCATCACCGCCGTGAAAGCCCGTGTGGTGCAGGATGGCGGAGCCTATTGCTCCTACGGAGTAGTCACGATTCTTTATTCCGGCGCGCTGCTGGGCGCCCTTTATGACATTCCGCACATTCAGTATGACGGCTACCGCG
>Ga0209332_1000075_pt1 | contig 24931 bp, 20 predicted proteins | sample BlaSpr_A8_OM3_M1_FD_187974 | JGI IMG/M metagenome (GOLD analysis project Ga0209332, IMG submission 187974) | Forest soil microbial communities from Thunder Bay, Ontario, Canada - Black Spruce, Ontario site 2_A8_OM3_M1 (SPAdes) (version 2) | ecosystem: Environmental > Terrestrial > Soil > Boreal...
CTGAGCGAACGCCTAAAGAGACATTCGAAAACTGATTCGAGAATCGAGCTTCGTGTCGTAAGACTTGCGGCAGATGGCGTATGGCTTGAGAGAATCGTGAGCACAAAATCGAAAAACCTAAAGGGTGTCGAAGAATATCTCATTGAGATGACGCGAATCTGTTAAATTGCTCGAGCCATGGCACCAAAGTATTATTCTAAGGCAGCGGGGAACCATTTGGAGTATGACCCCAACATGGGATTGGCATCTGTTTTCTCCTTTGTCGCGGCGTCAGATGGTTAGGATCGTTCCGCCGTCGATTATATGCTTCCTGCCCCTGATGAACGGAGCGCGATCCGAGGTTACAAGGTTTCCTATCGAGCGTGCGATGCGGCATCTTCGATCAAAGCTGCAACTTCCTTTGGCCTCGATATGTAGACCGCGTGGCTGGCGCCTGAGACTTCGACCTTGTGGCTGTTGGCTCGCATGGCATACCACCGTTCCAGGTCAGGGTTGATGGCTCTGTCCTTTGCCGCTACCAACATCCAGCTCGGTTTGCTTCTCCATGCAGGCTTGGTGATGGCCGCTTTGAAATTGTCAACTAAGTTGAGTACCTGCGATCGCGCCATGAAGCCGGCCTGCTCAGCCGACAGGTCGGCTGCGAAGTATTCATGAAACTGCGCGGGGTCAAGGTAAGTGAAACCGTCAGCCGTCTTCTTTATCGCAGTCGACTTGCTGAGGTCACTGGGGAAACGCCTTCCGTCGTCCGCCTCATTCTCTCCTGCATCTGGCATGTGGGCCGCGATATACACCAAACCGGCGACAGATGGATCCGTCCCCGCTTCGGTAATTACCGCTCCCCCATAGCTGTGACCGACAAGAATGCACGGTCCATCTTGTAGAGCGAGGACGCGCTTCGTGGCGGCGACATCCTCTTTAAACGACGTCTCCGGCTCTTGAACGATGCTGACGTTGTAGCCATCTTTGACAAGAATGTCGTAAACGCCTTTTCAGCCAGTACCATCTGCCCAGGCACCGTGAACGAGAACAATATTCCGAACGCGATGATCTTGTCTCTGCGCTGAGAGCGCACAACAAGTAACCAGCAACAACGCTATGCAGAGCGATTGAGACACGCCTCGTGCTACGCGCATAGCCTTCATTGAATTACTCATTTTGCCGCTCCTTTCTGAATTTGATTTGCATACCGGTGCTCGAGGTCGGTCATGTTGCTGGTGGCTCTAGCTCAGGGGCCTCCTCTTGCTCTCCTGTCGTTTCCCATTTGATCCACTTCAGATCCAATACAAAAATCGAGTAGAAGACCGGGACCAGGAGCAATGTGATAGACGTTGCGACGGCGAGTCCGCCGATCTGGGCATAGCACAGAGGTTTCCAGAGCGGGCCACCTTCGAGTGCCAGAGGAAACAAAGCCAGGATGGTCGCACCCACGGTGATCATCACGGGTCGAATACGCTCAATGCCGGCATCCGGAAGAGCACGCTCCAGCGGTTCCCCTTTTTCGTGCATCTCCTCAATGAAGTCGAACAGCACGATGACGTGGCTGACGATAACTCCGAGCACCTTCGTGCACATGGGACAAGCAATAGTCGTTGACAATATTGTGACACTATTCTTGTCCCCTTTCGGGTAGTATGCACTCGGCTCGCTAATTCTAGGAGCGATGTTTTTCCCAGGGAGAAAGTAATGCAAGGTAAGAGCAAGGCGACAGATGCAAGTGGCATTTTTCAATGGCTATCGTACGTTACTGTCGTGGCCGCGATGAGTTGTACACAGCTATCGGCGAGTCCGGTGGAGGGCAGGCTCGTAACGGACAACACACCGAGCTACGTAGCGACCGCGAAGAATCTTGGAGCGGAGGACCCAGCAAGGATTATCGAAGTGAGCATCTGGCTTCAGCTGCACAATCGGAGCGAATTCGACGCGCTAACCCAGTCATTTTACGACCGCTCTTCCTCTAACTACCATCACTGGCTAAAACAGAATGAGATTGCCGCCCGCTTCGCGCCAACGGCGCAAGAAGCGAAGACGGTGCAGGAGTTTATCGCAGCGCACAATCTGGAGCTCGTAAAGATGGGGCCCAGCAACTTCTACGTCAGAGCGCGGGGCACAGTCGGCGATGTCGAGAAAGCGTTCCACGTTCAGCTCAACAACTATCAGGTCGGCGACAAAACGATTCGCGCCAATGCCAGCGATCCTTATGTGGAGGGAGCGGCGGGGCCGTTGGTAAGAGCCGTGTCAGGGCTGGATACGGGAGAGTTCGCGCATACTTTGATGGTCCGGCCGACAAGCATAGGTAGTTCTAAGATCTCCACCGCGGCCGCGGCGCAGGCGCCAACTGTAAGCAATTCCGATTTCTTTTCTTCGCAATGTTTCACGGGCACGGAGAAGGAGTCGTTTTCCACCAACGGTGACGGCGAGTTGCCGATCGTCACTTTCTCGGGCAATAAACTGAATCTGGAGAGCCGGACCAGCCCAGGCTGCGGCTACACGCCCGCCGAAATCCAAACTGCTTACCATCTGACGGGCTTGTACAACGAAGGCTTCAATGGCGCGGGTCAAACCATTGCCATTGTCGACTGGTGCGGTTCGTTTTCGATTCAAGCGGACGCCAACGCATTTTCGAAGAAGTTCGGGCTGCCGCAGCTGACTTCGTCGAACTTCCGCATCATCTACACGGCGCACAGCGAGTGCATTACCTTCGACCAAGTGGAAATCAACCTGGATGTGGAGTGGGCGCACGCAATTGCGCCGGGAGCCAATATCAATCTCGTGGTTCCGCCGTCGCCAAGTTTCCAGGATGTAGACGAGGCCGAATTTGATGTCGCGAACCGGAGTCTGGGAAACGTGCTCTCGGGCAGCTTTGGTGCGCCGGAGGCGCTGGTCGCGGCGACGGAGGTGGAAACGGAGAACCTGATTGCAGAGATTGGCGCTGCCACTGGGATTTCCTTCAACTACTCGTCGGGAGATAGCGGCAACTTCGAGCTCTCCGATAATGTTTTTCTCCCCACGGTCAGCGCTCCGGCGGACTCTCCCTGGGCCACGGCGGTCGGTGGCGTCACTCTGGCGCTGAAGCCCGACAATTCCATTGCGTGGCAGGCAGGTTGGGGGAACAATGCAAATGTGCTGGCTTCGAAGGGGACGGTAGCCGACCCACCGATTGGCGAATTCTTCGGTGGTTCGGGCGGTGGTCCGAGCAACTGCGTCACCAAGCACACTCTATTTCGCCGACCGATCTGTACCGGCGGCTTCCTCAAACCGTCGTACCAGCAAGTATCTGTGCCTGGTAAATTTCGCCAACTTCCCGACGTCTCATGGCTGGCGGATCCCTTCACTGGGGCCGTCATCCTGATTAGCATTCCCGGCCAGTTTCCGGAAAAGATGTTTCAGGTTGTTGGTGGGACGAGCCTCGCTGCTCCAATGTTCTCCGGACTCTGGGCCATCGCCAATCAGGAAGCACTGGCTGGGGGCGGAACGGAACTCGGTCAGGCGGCGCCTTATCTCTACTCACTACCGGCGGGAACTGTTTACGATATCGTGCCTGTTACGTCGAAGACTAACGTGACCGGATCGATTAAGGACTCGAACGGCATTACCAAATACACTGCGGCGCAGTTGGCTTCGGCGGATCCCACCGAACACCAATTCGTCAGCGCTATATGGGACATCTTCAATCTAGAAGAAACGGCGGCCGTCGTCTCATTCGGCACCGATAACGGTCTTCACACCAATGCAGGCTGGGATAACGTGACCGGAGTGGGGACGCCCAACGCACAGGCGTTCGCGGATTTCTTCTTCGGAAAATAACAACGCGCGATTGCCCTGCCATCTCTTGGGTGGCAGGGTTTTTGTGCGCGGAATTCATACTTAACCGCATCCACCCGGCGGGGATTCCTCGACGAGTGTGCGATCATGAGCAGGCCTGCCAAACGATAATCGGGTAGTCAACTCAAAGAATCGCCCGCACGACGCCGCCGTCCACTCGCAGTGCTGCCCCGTTTGTCGCTGAAGAAAGCTCGCCTGCCAGGTAGGTCGTCATCGCTGCGACTTCATCCACGGTGGCAAAGCGCTTCAGCAGGGACGATGGCCGCACATGCTCAAAGAACTCCTTCTCGAGCTCTGACTTCGACTTGTTCTGCTGCTTCGCCATTGCCTCGACAAAGTCGCCCACACCTTCCGACTCCGTTGGCCCGGCAATAATGCTGTTCACGGTCACACCGGTTCCCGCCACCGACTCCGCAATCCCGCGAGCCACGGCAATCTGTGCCGTTTTCGTCATTCCGTAGTGCACCATCTCTGCCGGGATCTGTACCCCCGACTCGCTCGACATAAAAAGGATGCGGCCCCAGTTCTTCTTCAGCATTCCTGTAAGATAGTGTCGCGCGAGCCGCACTCCGCTCATTACGTTGACCTCGAAAAAGCGATACCAGTCGGCATCGGGGATCTCGGCGAACGGCTTCGGCTCGAAAATTCCCACGTTGTTCACGAGCACATCTACCGCAGGAAGTTTCGCGATCACCGCCTCCGCGCCGGCAGAACCCGAAAAGTCCGCCGCAATGCCATCGACCTTGGCCCCCGCAGCATGCGACCGGATCGCCGCAATCGCCGCATCGACGCGGTGCTGTGTGCGCCCGTTCACATAAACATGCGCGCCTTCGCGCGCAAGCGACTTCGCAATCGAAAGCCCGATCCCTGCCGTCGATCCCGTTACCATCGCAACTTTTCCATTGAGTTTCAAATCCACATCGTCCTCCACATGAAAGCCAGGCTCGTTTGATTCACAACTCCTCCCAAACGGTTCTGCAAGCGGACGAAGACAAGAAAGTACGCTCCTTGCAGTCGCGCTCGATGGCGCCGTTGATTGATCCATTTATTGCGCAATTGAGAGTGCTGACAATCACCGCCGCGCCAAATCAGTTGCACTACGTAGTCCTTATCTTCTGTGCCTAACTGCTCTGACCTTTTTTCCACGGCTCTTGTCGTCAGTACATCGCTCCCTGCAGAAAAATGCAGGGCCGATGCTGTGGTTTCCGAGGTTTTCAGAAGTTCGTGACACGTTTAGTTTTTGGAGAAATAGCCACGAGCATAACCAACCGAATTTTAAGGAGAACCTGTGCGCTCAGAAGGTCATGGAAGCAACGGTCGACACCTACTTCGCACCGAACAAAACTATCCGGGAGTTGCGTGAGCTGATAAAGAGCGGAGCAGGGATTGATCCGCTGAAGGACTTCAGCGAGGCCGCGCGCGAAGAGTTGTGGGCTTTCATCTTGCCATGAGGCCGCGATTCGCCCGTACTCGGCAGGGGTGATTGGTTCTCGACCGTCCGTTCGGCTCGAAGACTCCCGGATTGTTTCACCGACATATCTACGGCACGCAGTTTCGCAATAACCGACGCTGGCGCGGATACGAGCAGGCGTTATCCGTTTGATCCCCGCCAGAATGCTCAGCGGCGATTGAGTTCATTCAACCTCAAGGGAGTCTCTTTTCGTAGGAACCGTGTGAAACTCAGACCCAAAGGCAAGAGGACATCAAGTCCACCGAAGGCGTTATCTTATAAGTGGCGCTTCGCGCTGGCTAGCTATCGAACGGGTCCACTAACAACCGGATTCAGAGTGTAATGACCCGTTAACAACACATGACCGTCGTAGTTGCTTCAACGGGGGAAACGGAGCAGAATCTGCTGTGGTGGCCCAACACCGTTCCCTAGTCTAGTTCGCCATGCAAGGTAGGCGCTATTCAATCTGATATGGACAGCTAAGATGAACATGAAAGCGATCGCAAGCAGCGCGGTGTCACTCAGTCCACTGGTCGATCACGTGGTGATCATCGTCAAGGAAAACCATACCTATGACAACTACTTTGGCACCTTCCCGAACTCGGAAGGCGCTAATAACCTGACCCACGAGCCCGATCCTCCAAACGTCAGTCCCAACCATCAACATCAGACCTGGATGAATCGGGATAAAGATCAACGGTATCACGTGCAATACACCGAGTCGGATATCCCCACGTACTTCGCTCTCGCGCGCCAATACACGCTTTGCGATCATTTCTTTTCGGAGGTGGCCGGTCCCTCAACTCCAAGCCATCTCATGCTGATTGCGGCCGACTCTCCGGTTATCGACAATCCGCCCTTTAGCTCATCGCCGGCCAATTTGTACGATCTGAGATCATTCCCGCTCGCGTTGCAAAAGGCTGGGCTTACCTGGGGAAATTACGGCGGTTACGCCTTTCACTACATTCGCGAACTCGCCCATCTTCCAGCAAATTACAGTCGCGACTTATTTGCTCATCAGGCAGCCTCAGGCCAACTGCCTTCCGTTTCCTGGTTATATGGAGATGGCAATCCGCCGTACAGCGAACATCCCCAGCAGAATGTCGCTCAAGGTTCGGAATGGACTGGTCAGCAGATTCAGGCCATTGTGGATGGTGGATTGTGGCCGCGCACAGTCATCTTTGTTACCTGGGACGATTGGGGCGGATGGTATGACCATGTCGTGCCGCCGAACGTTGAGAAATGGGACAGCAAACGAGCACAGTACCCCGGAGACGCGCATCCCGAGTTCGACGGTCAGCCGTTTCGCTACGGCTCCCGCGTTCCTTGTCTTGTGATCAGTCCCTACGTGCGCAAGGGATTTGTTTCGCGGACGCAACACTCCCACATCAGCCTGTTGAAATTCTGTGGAACCTTACTTGGCATTCCGTCCATCAATCCGAGGCTGGATACAGCCGACGACATGTCTGATTGTTTTGACCCGGCGCAAAGCCCGCTTCCGCCACCGAAACTTCCGGCGCCTACTTTCCTGGGCAGAGGGGGTGCAGTTCCGGCGAGTCCCGCTAAGCCTCCAAAATCCCCGCCGAAACCGCCGTCGAAGTCAAAGGGAAATCCTAAGCGGAAGGGAAAGCCCATGCCGGGTCATCGCTAGTTGCGATGCTGTGAAGTGGACATCTGTGGAACGAGAAGGAGGGCACTTTGACCAGCACAAAAACCAATACACCCCGCCGTCCGATGAATGTGTATGTTCGCCGAGGCTCCAAAGCAGAGACGGCCATCCGGGCGCGCTCCGGATCGCCGGTTCCGAAAGCGATCGCGCCGGGCATACCTCCCAGCCCCGACCACGATCTCAAGTATCAGGGCGGAAAAACAATTCAGGCCTTGAGGTTCATGAATTTCTACGTCGGCGGAGACGCCTGGAATCAAAGCGACATGTCGACTATCGATAAGGCTTTGGCCGGGGCGATGTCCGATCAGAATCTCAATAATGTAGTGGTGCAATACTTCCAGGGTCCGATTACCAGCAATTTCGACGGTGCGCAGACGCTATCCGGGCCCGCACCGCAGGTCGTCTCACAAGGGGACGTCGAGCAACTGGTGGTAATGCTTTACAAAGGTGCAAAATTGGCCGGCCATGACCTGACCTCCACGGTGTTCAACTTCATGCTTCCGCCGGGAACCGTTCTGAATACGGACACGGCGGTCTCAGGTAGCGCGCAACAGGCGACGGCAGCGGTTAAGAACCAAGCGGCCGGCAAGAAAATGCACATCATATTACCCCACGATGAAGCGGATTCGCTCAACGGACTGGGTGGCTACCACGGCTCCGTTCACGTCTCTAACGCCGACGTAGTTTATTATGCGGTCGGCGTTTACTCTCAAACCGAGGCTGACGGAACGGTGAACGGTATTCCGGTTTTTGACCAGCCCTGGAAAAATGTGGTCGCCACCTTCTACCACGAATTGAATGAGGCAAGAACCGATGCCGATGTCGAGGATGCGATCCGTGCCGGGAACGCGCCCAATGCGAACTCGTTCCTCGGTTGGATATCAGATCAGGGGGAGGAGATTGGCGACTATCCAGTATCGGAGGCCGGGGGAAGTCTGACGGAGGTATTTCAGGAAGTGGAACTCGCGGACAATACCGGCAAGGTGCCAGTGCAATTTATGTATTCGGATGCGGTTCATGGCCCCGAAGGTCCGATTGCGAATCCGAATCCACCGGTCAAAACTTAGTTCCCATTGAAATCTTGAACAGGTCGGTCTCATCGTGATCAGTTCTTCGCGCACCAGAAGCTGCTGGCCGTGTTCATATCTCCGGGTCCTCCGTATTTAGGCCAAGTAGGGTAGGTGCATAAAGCCCGAGTGCGCCCTCTGGACTTTTTGTTATTGTCCACGACAACGAGATCTATAGGAGCGATCCCAGTATCCAGCCAGTGATCCAGCACACCCAACGCGTCGAAGCCTGCGTCAAAGACGCCCTTTCCATGTCCAAACCCGGGTATTAGGTAGCAGCGGAGAAATCCATCCATTTTCTCCTGGGTCATCTTGCTCTCAACCATTTTGTAATACAGGATCGAACTAGCTGTGGGGATCGTCGCATCTGCTGTTCGGTGCAACATCAGAAACTTACCGCCGTGTCGCGCAAACTCCCTTAGGTCCGCGTCGCTCGCGTCTGAAGCCTTGGACTGGGGTAGTAGTTCGTCAGCATACTTGCCGCCGGTCGCGGTGTCGAAAGTCAGAGCATCGAAGTGTTCGTCTCCCGTAAGAAAGAAGCGCAACACTTGATCGCCGACGACGCAATAAAATGAATTTAACAAAATCTTTGGCGGATGCTCTGGGTGATAAGTAAACGCATCGAACCGGTGAGGTCTGCCCCAGCGAACACGTTGAAGCCAGGCATCGTCTGCACACCGTTCCAGAGTGGCTGAGCGGTTCTCTATTCAGTAGCGAAGGTTTCAACTGTATTGAGTTCCTGCTGCGTTAAACAGGACTTGCCTTTGCTCCCCTGCGGACAGAGTAGCGTTTTGGGATCGAACCGGCACGCATTGATGTTTGCGATGATACCGTCCCGCACTCCGTCGAGGTCATCGCATTCCTGCATTAGTTGAACTGGGGGTGTAAGAAAGATCGCATGATGCCATCGTCCGCGGTGCTCACCCTTCGAAAACCTGTAAAGTCCCGGGACTTTACAAAGACGCGAGAAGGGGGCCACCCCCAGTTATTTTGATTTAAAACAATGAAGGAGCCCGTCACGCTTTTGGTGATCGGGGCCACCCGCCGGACTGACGACTCACCTGCCAGGCGTTAGGTAAAAATTGGCTTCGGCGGCGCGCACACCGAGTTAAACCAGCGACTGATGTATACCTCGGCATGAGCTTCACCGCAGTAATGCCTTGCTCCCGCTGCGTTGGCGGTTTCAGAATTCCACCGGTACACGGTAAGATCGGAATCTCCGCATCGAATCACGAACCAGTGGGTGGGATTGGTGGTAACGAGTCCACAAACTTCACACCTGAATTCCTGCAGCATTGTCATGCGCTCAGTCCCGTATATTGGCGGTTAGCACGTTCACTTCGCGATCGAGGCTTGTCCTGGATTGGGAGTCAGAATCGTGAGTTCGCCGATTTGTTCTCTCTTAACGGTACCACGCAGGTGGACGGCATGATCCATCATCCAAACCTCGGGAATGATTTCACCCACCAATTGTCCGTGACAGAAAAGTCGCACCACCGAACTCTCCGAAACCACAATACCCACCGCCTTGGTAACAGCACTCATGTTCGCGGCGGCAATGTGACGACTGCCTAGTCCCAGCGGCACATCCACTTGTGCGGCCACGGCGTCGAGGTAGCGGCACGCGGAGAGTACAATTCCTTCGCGACTTACCACGAACCCGCCGTCCAGCTGGGCCAATTCCTTGATGGTTCCGCGGAGATTGAGATTGGCGATGTGGAGTGAAGACTCAGGATGCCCCGATAACGGGTCCAAAATCAACGGCCTGGATCTCGCAAGTACGGCATCCTCATCCCCAAGTGTAAATAGCGTGCCCACGCGTCTTCCTTCCCGGCCCTCGCGAGCAATTTCGACTGCCAGCCCAATCAGGGACTCAAGGACGTCAGGATCATATTCCGTTACCTGGCAGAGAATGCTCTCAAACATCCGTCAACTCCTCGCTTCGGGTAGAAGCCACGACTAAGCGCAGACGCACCCTGCTTTGGATGAAAGGCCCACCAGGAAGATTCAGGGGACCAATGAAAGAAACTTACGATGCCAATCTTCTTTGGTTAATCGAAAGCTCCTCTTTCCTAACTGGCTTCCTAACTGGCACGCGCCATGCCCTCTAGCTCCTGCTTCTTCGTTCCGCCCGCAGCCGAGATCGCTTCCTCTCCGTCCTCGAACAAACCCGCAAACGCTACGGCTTCGTAGTCGTCGGATACGTCATCATGCCCGAGCACATCCATCTTCTCCTGAGCGAGCCCAAGGTCGGCACTCCTTCTACCGTGATGCAGGTTGTGAAGCAGCACACCGCTCGTGCGTTATTGCCGAAAAGAAAGAGGTGCGACCCGCGCCAGACTCAACTGTTTGCGGTTTCCGACCGCACTTCTTTCTGGCAAACGCGCTTCTACGATTTCAACGTGCGGACGGAAAAGAAACGACTAGAAAAGCTGCGCTATATGCACCAAAATCCGTGAAGCGAGGAATGGTGTCGAATGCGGAAGACTGGCGCTAGAGTGGTTACCGCTTTTATCTTCTGGACGAACCCGGCCGGGTGGAAGTAAACAAGGGCTGGGAGAAAATCTCATTTCGGGCGGGCGCGGCGTAAACCGGACCCCTAAGCACGGTGGCGTCGGCTTGTTTCTGCCAACTCAAAACCATTAATTTCTGACATACTTACGTCCATTCGAATGACAACTACATCGGTCTTTAACAGAAATTCGGGTGCTTCTGTGCCGGAATTGGGCTTGGTTAAGCCCCTCCCATGGTCACTGAGCGTAACCTCCATCATGCGAATCATCGCCAGTCTTGTCATCTTTATTAGCCTCTTCGTATTGTCCGGTTCCGCGGCGGCGAAAGAACGCTATTCGCGGACCGGCCCAGTTCGCCTTGACCGCGATGGAGAGAAGTGGGTACACCGAACGTTGAGCGGGATGTCCACTGAGGAGAAAGTGGGACAACTATTCATGGTCTGGGCCCGCTCGGAATTCTTCAATGTGAACAGTCCGGAGTACAAGCGCTTCCTCGAGGAAATTCAAACCTATCATGTCGGCTCTTTCGCTCTGTCCGTTCCGGCGGAAGGCCTTTTCCTTACGAAAAGCCAGCCCTACGAAGCCGCGATGCTCGTCAATCATTTGCAGCAGCAGTCCAAGTTGCCTTTGCTGATTGCGGCTGACTTTGAGAGCGGATTGTCCTCCCGCCTGAACGGAACCACAGTCTTTCCTCAAGCCATGGCGCTTGGCGCGGCCGGAAAAACGGAGTATGCCGAGGACTTTGGAAGGATTACGGCGCTGGAAGCTCGAGCCATCGGGGTCCATTGGAACTTCTTCCCCGTCGCGGATGTGAACTCAAACCCGGACAATCCCGTCATTAATGTGCGTTCGTTCGGCGAGAACCCACAGCAGGTGGGCGAAATGGTGGCGGCCTACATTCGAGGCGCCAAAGCGAATGGCATGCTGACAACAGCGAAACATTTTCCTGGCCACGGAGACACCGCGACCGATTCCCACCTGGGCGTCGCGCTGGTCAGCGGCGATATGTCGAGCCTCGAGTCCGTTGAACTTCCACCGTTTCGCAAAGCGATTGAGGCTGGAGTTGACGCGGTCATGATCGCCCACGTGAGAGTACCGGCACTGGAAAATGACCCGAATCGCGTAGCCGTGACTTCTCCGGCAATCGTAACCAACCTGCTCAAAGAAAAACTCGGCTTTCATGGCATCGTTATTAGTGACGCTCTCGACATGGGGGCTGTAACTCGTCTTTATGCCGCGAACATCGGCCGGGAAGCAGTCGACGCTTTCAAAGCAGGCAATGACGTACTGCTGATCCCACCTGACTTGGACGCCGCATACCGCGCTATGGTGGCGGCGGTGGGTAGCGGAGAAATCTCGGCGGAACGCCTCGACACCTCGGTGCGAAAGATTCTCGAGGCAAAGGCTTCCCTAGGCTTGCAGCGCGCAAGGCTGGTCGACATAAATGCGCTGGATACTGTGATCCGTGTGCCGGAAAACATTGCATTGGGTCAAAAGATTTCAGACGACGCCATCACCCTCGTTCGCGAAAACGGCAAAGTCCTACCGCTCAAAGCGCTCCTGAAAACCGCTGCGTCCCTTCCATATGGAACTCCGGAACCAATTCGTAATCGCCTGGTTGTCGTTATTTTTTCCGACGATGTGCGCTTGGAATCGGGACAGGTTTTGGAGCGGCAGCTTAAGGACCGTGCGCCGGATGCTCATGTGTTTTACGTTGATCCAAGAATCGCTGGCGCTATGTCATCCGACGTTCTGCGAGCAGTTGATGAAGCTGAGAACGTAGTGGCAGCGGTATATGCTGTGCCAACCCCGGGCGCCAACGGCAACGGCGTCGGAGTTCGTCCAACCGATCCGAACGGCACTTTCTTGCGGGGAATTCTCGATCATGCCGCGGACAAGACAGCAGTGATCGCGATCGGGAACCCTTATTTGGCGGAGAGCTTCCCCGATATCCACAATTATTTTTGTACATTTTCTACCACGTCGGTCTCAGAGAACAGCGCCGTGCGGACGCTGTTCGGTGAAATTCCAATTCACGGACATTTACCTGTCACTATTCCTGGGATCGCACAGCGGGGCGAGGGGGCGAGCACCTCAGTCACATCAAGACAGGTGCAGTGATCGATCGCGCTCTTCGTCATTCCTTCCACTTGCCTTGGCCTTCGACGATCGTAATGTATCGGTCCACCGGAAGATCAGTAAAGCGTTCGACCAAGCTGCTTGGCTGCGGCCATTTCACTTCGAGAAGGTCGATCTTTGTTCTTGGGCCAAGGCCGAGGACCAGCCGGGGATCATGTGAGGAGAGGAAGCTGCCACCGCCCGTTTTCATCCGGCTTCGCTTGAGGTCGCCGGCCTGGTAGGTGACGCGCGCGCCGATGGCATCCCGATTCGACTTTGTGCCGACTAACGTCACGCCGAGCCAGTGATTCAGCTTTCCGGCGTTGTTGCGTAAAAGAAGCGGCGCTCCGCCATTCGTCGAAATGACTACGTCAACCGCGCCGTCGTTGTTGAAATCGCCGACTGCGAGACCGCGCGCGGAAAGGTTCCTCGCAAAGACCGGCCCACTGCGCGCGCTCACATTCTCAAGTCCTTTGCCGGTGTTGTGGAATAGCAACAGCGGCTCCTGGTAATCCACGTCCTTGTGATAGACCTGAATGAGGTCGTCTGGATTCCCGTTCGATAAAAGCAGATCGAGATTCCCATCGTTGTCGTAATCAAAAAACTTCAGTCCCCAGCCACTCATCAGGCGGGTTGCAGCTGCAATTCCCGCCGCAGCGGCCTTGTCGTCAAACGTCTCATCGTGGTTATTCTGATACAAGGAATACATCTCGTGGTCGATATTGGCCACGAATAGATCCATCCATCCGTCCTCATTAAAATCTGCGGAATCCACACCCATGCCTGAACGCGGCCTGCCCGCCTCACTGTAGGCCACACCGGCAGGCGCTCCTATCTCCTCAAACTTCCCCCCGCCGCGATTCACAAATAAGAAGTTCGCGGTCGTGTCGTTGGCCACGAAAAGATCCATCCGCCCATCATTATTGATGTCTGTCGCCACCGCACCCCACGCCTTGCCCAGGTATTTGCCGATGCCACTCGACTTACTGACATCTGTAAAGGTTCCGTCACCGTTGTTATGGAACAGCCAGCTGGGCATTGGCTTGTACAACCTTGGAACGCAATAGCCTGGTTTGTTGTCAGCCTCGCAGGGCAAGTGCTTAGACTTATCGAAGTCCACAAAGCGGCAGACAAAGAGGTCCAGCCGCCCGTCGTTGTCATAGTCGAACCAGACCGCGCTCGAAGACCATCCGGGCGCAGAAACTCCAGCCCGCTCGGTGACGTCCGTAAAGGTGCCGTCTCCATTGTTGCGATACAGAATGCTGCGTCCATATTGCGTGACGTATAGATCAGGGAAACCATCCCCGTCGTAGTCGCCAACAGCTACGCCTTGGCCGAAGCCACCGGCACCCACACCAGCTTTGTCGGTAACGTCGGTGAAGGTGCCATCGCGATTGTTTCGGTAGAGTGCGTTGCGCAACGGCGGATTGGGGTTGAAAAAATCACACCTGCCGCTGTTCACAAGATAGATGTCCATCCATCCGTCGCCGTCGTAGTCAAGGAATGCACAACCCGCACCTGTAGTCTCAGGCAAATATTTCTCCGCGGATTTGCCATTCGTGTGGGTCCAGGTAATGCCACTTATTGCGGCGGGGATTTCGTCAAAGGGATAAACAGGCGGCGGGAGCGCGTGAGAAAGCTGCGACAGTCCCGGAAGTGCAAGAGTGCCTCCGATTCCCCACAGAAAGCGCCTCCGCGACAATCGCGATCTTCTCAGGTTTAGCAATGGCGGCAGTCTATTCACTTCAATAAAATTCTTTGGTTCGGGCATTAGAGAAAACGATGTGCCGAACTCGCAAGGTTAATTTGGTGTTTGCTGCGACTCGGGAGGTGGCTCACCGGCAGCACCCTTTTGCGTCAACTTTTGCTGGATTGCGAACTCCCGATCGCCGTCTTCCTTGCGCCCAGACCGCGCATACGCGATGGCCAGCATGTAATGCGCGGCGGGATTCCCCGACTGCAATTTGACCGCGGTCTCAAGCGGCGGGATCGCATCGGAAAACTTCTTCACAGAAACGAGAGATCCTCCCCAACCGACAAAGGCGTCGCCAAACGCGGCATCAAGCTTCGCTGCATGCGAAAAATGCTGAATGGCCTCGTCCCACTGCTGATTCTGTTTCGCAATCTCGCCCAAAACGTATTCGGCACCCGCATTCGAAGGGTCGATCTCGAGTTCCGCCTGCATCTCTTTTTTCGCTTCCTCTGCCTCCGCCGCGCTCGGATTGGCCTTGGAGAGCAACAGCCGCCCTATCCGGAAATGGATGCCGGGCAAACGAGGATTCTGCTGCAGCACCAGGCGATATTCCTTGGCGGCCTCGTCCCATTTCCCGTTCGTCTCAAGGGACTCGGCGTGGAGCTCGTGCCCCTGGGCGGATTTGGGCGCCGTCGTGGCCAAGTCCGCTGCGGCGCGGCTCGAGAGATCGGAGTAAGTATGAACCGACAAGTAGAGAACTTCGGGGTCGCGCGGGAGTTCGCGGTTTAAGAATAGGAGAAATTCCTCCGCCGCATCCGGTTGACCGGCAAACATCGCGCATCGCACACCAGCAAAGCCGACGCTGCGTTTAAGGTCCTTTTCCGCAACGTGAGCCCGGGCTTGTTTTAGAAGTGGCAATGCTTCCTTACAATGGCCGGACTCGGCGAGGCTCAGGGCTCGTTCGGCGGAGGACGCTACGCCAGCCGCCGGTGGCGTCTTTTTGGGAGCGGAGGTCTGGGCGACGGAGAAGGTCGCGACGTCCCCTACAAGCAGCGCGCAAACCAGAGCTATACAGTGAGATCGAAACATAAAAAGAGGGCAGGCGCGCGAACGCCTGCCCCATGGTACAACGCTACTCTCAGAAAATGAACTTTAGAGCGAACTGCAACTGTCGAGCAGACTGCGTCGTGTTGCTGACTCCGAAGGTCGAACCACCGAGACTGTGGGCCGGGGCCGCAAAGCTCGGGTGATTAGTAGCGTTCAGGAAGTCCGCGCGGAATTGGAATCTCTTCGATTCCGACATCACGAAATTCTTTTGCAGACTAAGGTCGCCATCGAAGTATCCCGGTCCAACAACGGGCCCCTGAGCCGGGCAATTTCCGAATGTGCCCGCTGCAGGTTGTGAGAAAGCACCAGGGTCAAACCACTGTAAGCCCTCCCCCGCAACCGGCCTCTTGGGGTACGAAACAGGGCCATTGCAATTGGGACGAGGAGATGGACTTCCGGTTCCTGAAGCGTCCGCGGCATAGAGAGCGATCGGGAAGCCACTATGCCAGGAAACAATCGGATTGATCGACCAGTTGCCGATAGCAGCGTCCACGGCCCTCGGCATGTCGTGCCCAAATTGTTTGCCCCGGCCAAACGGTAGCTGGTACACGGCATAGGAACTGATTACGTGTTTCGCATCCCAGTAGCATTGGGCATAGTCACTGTTTTGGTTATAGAGGTTTGCCCAGTAATTCTCCGCAGGCGCGGCCTGAGTGGTGGCGCCCCAAGTACCGAAGTAGCCGTCGTTGTTGGTCATGCACTTCTCCCAGGTATAAGAAACCTGAGCCTCTAGCCCATTGGAATATCGCTTCTGAAGCACCGCCTGCATGGCGTTATAGTTCATGTTGCCGTTTGTGGCGGTGTTCTTCAGAACGCCGATTCCGTTAGGACCGTAGGTGACGGCAGTCGTGGTAACCCCGTCGATGACTGTGCCTATCGGATTCCTGCCGCCGCCGTAGGGATAACTGACCGTGCCGTTCGGTTGCAATTCCCCTTGATCCAACCACTCCGGAACCATCAAGTGAGTAGTGCGTTGGCCAACGTAGCCGACTTGGATAGTGGTGTTGTGGGCAAGCTCATGCTGAATTGTCAGGTTCCACTGATCGGCCACTGCGGGCTGAATCTTACCCGACCATGTGTTCAGGGTAGCCCCAATAAAAGGACTGCCCGACGGAGGAGCTGCCGCACTGAACGCTGTCTCAGTGTTATATGCGGCGCCAGTTCCCACATTGCGCGCCTCAACCTGAGGGGGTGTAAAAGGTGGGTTCTGGGTGGGACGAAGATTGGTTCCGGTCCCTTCCAGATACGACGAAATTGAGAAGGAGCCGCGAACCACAGTCTTGCCTCCCAGTAAGCGGGGGCTCCAAGCGAAGCCCAAACGAGGCTGGAAATCCGGCAACCCGTATACGCTGCTGTAAAGCCCCCGGCTGAATCCATTCGTGCCCACGACTCCGCTGGGAACCGGGTCGTTTCCGGGGAACTGCAGCGCGCCGGTCAGGATATTCACATCCACCTGACGATTGTTGGTTTCAATCCAAGGGGTGCGAGCTTCATAACGGAGACCCAGATTCAAGGTTAAAGCGTCGGTCACGCGCCAATCGTCTTGCACGAAGCCAGCGAATAGCCAGTCGCGTTGATGCCACCCTCCCGAGCTTGTGCCCCGGCCCACATCTTGCGGAAGCCCAAGGGCCCAATCAGCAGACGGGTCTCCGCCAGTGCCGTTCCCGGAATAGTTCCCGCCGGTCCCGAGCCCGAAGATCTCGACACCCAGTTCACCGCCATTGCCGCTGTAAAACACATTGACGTTGTAACGATTCAACTGAAAACCAGTCTTAATGACGTGCCGGCCGCGAGTATAGATGAGCACATCGTCAAAAGTGGACACGGTGGAGGAGAATTTTTCCGTGACACTGGCGGCACCCAGATTGGAGAGCGTCCCGGTGTTAATGTTTGTAACCGTCCCACCGCCGAATGAAAATTCCGGAAGGCCAGTCACTCCGTTGGGATTGCCATTTGCGATGCCGATAGTGTTTCCCAAATTGCCGATCGAAAATGTGGTCAGCCCATGGGGCAGCTTGACGTAGTTCTTCCCCAACCGGGCTTCGTTGAGCAAGTTCTGCGAGAAGGAATGGGTCCAGTTGAGCGATCCATTCAGCAAGTAGGCCTGGTTTACGGTGTCGCCAAGCAAGGCGACGGAGTTGACAGTAGGATCATTCTGATCGCCCTTAGTAAAGTGGGCGTTGATGTGATCTTTACTGGACACGTTGTAATCAACCTTAATGTCACCCTGATCCGTATTGTACTGCTGGTATGTGGTGTTAATCGCGTGGGCGAAGCCATTCGCTAGAGGCGTGCCGGACAATGCTTTCGGGTACAACGGGTTAGTAACCAAGGCAGTGAATGCCGGATCGAGATTCGCCGTGGGAATAATGTTGCCAGTAAATGGAGTTCTTAAGCTGGGTGCCAGGATTGAACAGGCCGTGCCGGACGTTCCGCCCGTTCCAGTGGCACACGGGTTATATAGCTGTTCGGGCGTGCTAGCGTTCAACAGAGCGCTAAAATCTCCGGTGGTTTCGGCTTGGGAGAGGACTGTGATGGTGCTGGAGGTCGACGGATGATCCAGTCGTCCCCCCTGATAGTCGGCAAAGAAAAACAGCTTGTTCTTAATGATCGGACCACCAATGGTGGCGCCGAACATATTCCAACGCAACTTGGGCGTGGGGATGCCAGCGGCGGTCCCCGTCACGAATGGGCTGTCCTCCCACTGATTGGCGTTGAAGACGTCGTTACGGAAGAACTCGAACACGTCCCCGTGTAACTTGTTGGTACCCGACTTGAGTGTGACATTGACTATGCCGCCATTGTAGTTGCCAAACTCCGCGGAAGCGTTCTGGGTAATAAGGTTGAACTCTCCAATCGCGTCAGGAGAGGGCGTGTAACCAATAATATTGTCCGAAGCCTGGTTGTTGTCGACGCCTTCCAGCAGGAAGTTGTTGGCCTGTTCGCGATTTCCGTTGATGTAAGGACGGCCTCCCTCCTCAGCCGTATTGGACCCTGTGTTAAAGCTACTAGGATCAACCGAGATAGCGCCGGGAGTGAGCAAGCTCAACTGCACATAGTTGCGCGTCGCCAATGCCAGGTTGCTGACGGTATTGGCGTCGAGGACAGTGCTGACCTGGGCATCTTCCGTCTGCAGGATCGGGGCGGTGCCGGTCACTTCGACAGTCTCCGAGATCTTACCCACCTTCATCTGGAAGGTGAGGCGCGCCGTCTGGTTGAGCACCAGCGTGAACGGCGGGTACACTGTCTTTTCAAAACCGGCCGCAGTGGCCTCCGCGGTATAGGTTCCCACTGGGAGTCGCAGTATGCTGAAGGAGCCAGTGTCGTTGGTCTCCGCCTTCCAGACCACGCCACGCTCGGTGTCCCGAGCGACAATGGCGGCGCCTTTGATCGGCGCCCCACTGGAATCCGAAACCGAACCAACAACTGCCGCCGTAACTTCCTGACCCCATACTGGCTGTAGGGTACAGAGTAGACCGATCAGCAGCACAATCCCAACCTTCATTAAATTTCTCATCGCACACCCTCCGGGAGACGCTTTGCTTGCGGGGCAGAACCTGGTTGAAAAATACCCTAAAACTATTAGACCAATGCTATATAGTACTGTCGTATAGCACGTCAAGAAAAAAATAGCGGAAATTCAGAATTCGCGACTCCTTCAAACGTCGGCAATAATCTATAGCACTTGGCGGTAGCAAGCGATTTTTCATTTGTTCGGCGGATTGCAGCCTGTGGAAAACTGGTCTTCCCGTCTATACCAAGATTGGAATTTTTCGTATGAAAGCTGGTAGTATCGCAATTATTCCTGCATCGCTACTTTACAAGCCGCATTGGGGAGGGTAAGGTGTGAGACCGTATACCCGTACATCGGCGCCGTACAGCGACGCAAAAGCTCTATAGCATAGCGGAAGGTCAAGGATTTCTTAAATGCTGAAATCGATCGTCTGTTCATATCTCAGTTGCTCTATAGCACCTAGCAGGAAAAGTATAATGACGTGAGTTTTCTGTTCCCATTTGGCGAAGTAAGAAAATCAACGTTGATGATCTGAAATGACTGGGGAGTTCATGCCAAACATCCGCCCAAACGGAATGCCCGCATACAAGAAAATCCAAGCTGCCATCATGAAGCGCATTGACAATGGGCAGTTGAAGCCAGGGGACGCGGTCGATTCCGAACGGGAACTAGCAAAGCTTCATCAAGTCAGCCTGATGACGGCGCGCCACGCTCTGACCGCCCTCGAACGTGAGGGAATGGTGCAACGCAGGCGCGGCGCCGGCACCTTTGTAGCGCCGCCCAAAATCCATTTCAACAAGCTGACCAGTTTTACGGAGCAGATGGCGAGTAGAAGCTTGACCGCTTGCTCGAAGGTTCTGACGTTCGGCGTTGTTGACAACGAACAGGAAGTTGCAGCCCGGCTGGCCTTGGCCGCCAACACGCGTCTGTTAAAAATAGAGCGGCTTCGGTTGGCGGCTGATGAACCATTTGCGGTGGAAACCTGCTATCTTTCCGCCGACGAAGTTCCCGGGCTCAACCGCAATGCAATCGCGCGTGGATCTCTGTTCTCGATTTTGGAGGGCACCTACGGAATTGAAATCGCTTATGCGGACGAGGAGATGGATGCAACGGCTGCCGCTCCGGCAACGGCGAATCTCTTGCAAGTGGCGCGCGATGAGCCGCTGCTCAGGATCCGCCAGGTCATCTATTCAACGAAAGGCAAGGCCGCCCTTTATGTGCTCGGCCTCTATCGATCGGACCGGCATACTCTGCTGGTTCGAAGATACCGTTAAGTTGCATCAGCCTGCCTCACCGCGCCAAAGTTCAATTAGCAAACAAAGTCAAGCCGCTTTCGCCACATCATCGGTTTGTGATCGCATTGCATTCGCCGGTAGGTGTTGTTGAAGCCGAACTGCTCGCGCACCCTCCAGAGAAAAAGGCTGCAAAGCTTGCCTGCGTAATTCAGCAGGATACTTTCCCCAGTCAATTTTGAGAGCAAGAGTTGCGGTATTGCGCCCATTTTCTGCAATTTTCAGAGAAATCCAGGAGGATTTCTCTGCACTCCAGGTATCAGTGCGATATGGGACTATCCGTCTATCGCGAACACAGCCCTCGTCATCACCTTTGGCACCGATTCCGGTCTGAAAGTGAAAAAGGGTTGGGACAACGTAAACGGAGTAGGAGTTCCGAACGCCGCGGCGAACTACTTCTTGGCCACACCGTAGAAGTTGAAACGTAGAGTTAGAAGCGGTGACAGAAGTGTCCGCCCTACATCGCATCCGCTGTCGCAAGGCAGCGGATGCATTTCTAAGTCAACTCGCAGGCAGCGGGAGTAAGACAAGGGACATAGCAGAGCACTGTCGGCGTTCTTAGTCCAAGCAAGTCGTTGAATGGCTGAACAGTGATTTCCGAAATCACTTCGCGAGTCTTCGAAGATTGAGTTAAGCAGCTAGTCAGCTATGTCTCGCTGAGACCCATTCCACCCATGACCGTGTCTGAGTGGCGGCAGCATAAGAGTTGGGCATGCGCCCAGTTGCTCCCGCAGCGGCACTGATTCAGAATGAACAATAAGCTGTCGGACATTCGCGGCGCTGAGAATTCGGCGCCATCTATCTGGCGATCGCGCTTGGATTACCACTGGGGACGGTGATGTCGCGCTCGGAATCGAAGAGCAGCATCTTCCTCGTTGCGAGCCTCAATCAACTCGCCGGTGGGTGAAGTGACGCAATCGGGGTGCGGGACTCCTGCGTGATAAATTAGCGGGGCAAAGCGACGAGAAGATCGTTCTCCCCGGTTGCCAGCGGGACGTTGCAGCGCCAAGAGCCTCTCCGTATTCACAACCAGCACGGTCGGGAGCCACAGTCCTCTAAACCGGGAAGCTAGCGGGTTTAGACGACTGGACCAACGCGCAAGAGCGAACTTTCTTGAAACTAAAAAACTTGGACTAATATTTCCACATCCTGATTTCATTCCCGGAAGGTTCGAAATGCACTTCGTCCATTAATTGGCGAATCAGATAAACACCTCGACCGTGATCCGAATGCAGGTTTTCATGCTTCTTCGGATCGTTCAGACGCTCAGGACTGAACCCCGGTCCTGGATCCGTCACGATAATTAAGATGTGACCATCTGCATCCGTCTTCATCCGGCACCGCACCTGTTTTGAGTGGTCATTCCCGCATCCGTGCACGACAGCATTGGCCAAAGCCTCTTGAACCGCCAGTGCAATCTCGAGCAGCTTTTGTTCCGGGACTTCAAGCCGTGCCAAGGTTTCAGAAATAACGTCAACCGCCGCGCTGATCGCCTCAGCATCGGCAGGCATGTCGCGGTCGAGTAGTTCGGATAGCGTGGTGTTCTCCGGACCACTGCTGAATTCAGCCGACATAGATTCTCATTGCTTTGTTTCTCATTTCTTTTTTGAATAGGGAGCTCAGCTCTAGGCGGCAAAAGAATCTACAGCAGCATCGTCGCTATCGAAAATCTCGAACAAGTTGAGAACACCGACCAGGCGCAGAGTCTGCACCGCAAACTTAGAGGGCTGTATCAGCTTGATCGATCCGCCATTCTTCTTCGTCGAAGCGAGAAACCGCACCAGCAGACCAATTCCGCTGGAATCGATCATGTTAACTTCCGCGAGATTGAGCACGATGCGACTGTCTCCGTTGGCCAGCGCTTCCTCGAAGGTTTGGCGCAAATCATCCACGGCCGCACCCATTCGAAGAGGGCCCCGAAGCTGAACAACTTGCACTTGCGAACGCTTGCGGACGTTAATCTCCAAACGGTCCTCCACTGATACGGCGGGCACCCCCGAAACACAATGACTCAGAGGCGGCTCCAAGTTACGGGAAGCCGTGAGCTTTTGCAAGTGCTGGGGCAGGTTTAAATATTTATCTTCATTGGTCGAAAATTTGACATAATCATTGGCCCCAAGGAGGGATCATGCGCACGGCGAGTCCTCGGAATGAACCGGCCCGCTTTGCTGTCGTGATCGTCACCACGGACAAGCTCGTGCGCCCGGAAGCCGAGGCTTATCTAGCGGACTTCTATGACTTGCTCGTGATTCAGAGCTGGGGTGAGCTGAGAGCATCGATCGACCGGTGCCCACCCGACGCCATTCTACTCGACTTGGATACGGTTGGAGAACGGAGTAGCGATGGCATCGCTGCCCTCACCGAACTCCGCGCTTTGGGTCCGGACTTGGTGCTGGTCGGATTGACGCGCTCAAACAGCCGCAAGCTGCGTTTAGAGGCGGTTGCCGCCACGGTCGACGAATATTTTGTGGCGCCCATTAATTTCGAGGAAGTGCGGGGCGTGGTGCAGAGGGCGCTGGATAAGAGGGTTCTGGAGATCGAATGCCGGCAACGCCGGAGTGAGCAAACTGAACGGGAATCGTTCTGTGAATTGGTTGGCGGCAGCGAACCGATGCGGCGCGTCTATGACGCGATCTCGCGAGTCGCCGATAGCACCAGCACGGTGCTGATCCGGGGGGAAAGCGGAACCGGCAAGGAACTGGTGGCGAGGGCCATTGTGGCACTGGGCCCACGGGCGCAAAAGCCGTATGTGAGTATCAATTGCGCGGCACTGCCTGAAAACCTGATCGAGACCGAACTTTTCGGCCATGAAAAGGGGGCCTTCACGGATGCGCGGGCTTCCCGGGCCGGCCATATCGAGTTGGCCAATACTGGAACGCTCTTACTCGACGAAATCGCCACCCTAGGCCTGGCGCTGCAGTCCAAATTGCTGCGAGTGCTGGAGGACCGGGTGGTCACCCGTATCGGCGGACAAACGGCGAGAAAAATCGACTTCCGGCTCATCGCCGCAACCAACGAGGACCTGGAAGAAATGGTAAGAGCCGGACGCTTCCGCGAAGATCTCTATTACCGCATCAATGTTGTGCCCATTTCGCTGCCGGCGCTTCGGGACCGCCACGGCGACGTACCCCTGCTGTTGGACCATTTCATGCGCTTTTACTGTGGCTCGAACCACATACCGCTAAAGCGTCTGGCCCCTGAAGTTATGCAAATTCTCGAGGAGGACACATGGCCGGGTAACGTCCGTGAACTGGAAAATCTCGTGCAACGCCTGGTGCTGATGGTCGACGGTCCAGAAGTCAAAGTCCAACATCTTCCGCAACGTCTCCTGTACAACAATGCGGCCAGCCACGAATCTTTGCTGATTCCTGAGGGCGGGGTCAGTTTTGACCAAGAGATCGCCAAGATCGAAGTTGCCTACCTGACCGCGGCGCTTCGGCGCTCCGGTGGTAGCAAGATCGGGGCGGCGCGACTGCTCAAGGTCGACAAGCAGAAGATGCACTACCTTTGCAGGAAGTATGGAGTGGGGAAAGATTAAAAATTCAACCAAGCGCTGAGTGGATTAAAATATCATACGTCACAGATGAATATTTAATAGATCTATCGTGTCGCTTCCCGGGTTTGGTCTTTTCGCTTCTCGTAATAATTCGCAAGTATCTGATAGGACAGAGTGATTGTCGTTTGAGCTACGCTCGGCGCGATTTGGTCCTCGAACTGCTCTATAGATAACCGAGCAGGACAAAACGAGCGAAAACTGGAGACCTAAAAAATGTCGATCCAGAAGAAATCTTTGATCAGCAATCTGAACACGACCAAGAAGGCGATCGTAGCTAGCACCCCGTTGGAGTCGCCTACCGTAAAACAGAGTTCTATGAAGATGGGTAAGCTCGGCAAATTGGGTAAGCTCGGCAAATTGGGCAAGCTCGGCAAATTGGGCAAGCTCGGCAGATTGGCCAAATTCAACGCCCTTTAGAGTAGCCTCGCTGGTCTGAGTATCGGCCAGCCAGCGGAAAAAGGCTGCCCAACGGCAGCCTTTTTGCTTTGCTCACCAGAGCCTGCGGCCCAAGAAGTTCACAATTTCCTGCCACCCAAATCCGGCAAGGCTTCTCCGCCGCCCGTATAAGCGTGCCGTACCCACCATCCCCGGTTTCAGTTTGCCCTCAGTATTCCGTACCGTCAGATCCACGGCGTAAGACTTTGGAGGATGTAGGCCCTGGTACCGGGAAGTCTCGGTGAGACCCAGAGGCATATCCGAAGCTAAGGGCTCGATGCTAGACACTTGGCCGTCCCATTTCTTGAAGATTCCATTCACCAACAAACGCGCTTCTGATCCGACCGCGAATTTAGAGATGTCGTGTTCTGACATGTAGACGCGGGCTCGCATCGGAGTCACATCAGCAATCTCGACGAGTTCTGTTCCCGCCGGAACAAAGGCTCCTAGCCAATCGCTTAATCTCGGAGTGAGCACCAGCCCAGAAATGGGACTGTTGATCTGAAGTTGGGCCACGTCCGACGTTAGCAGCCGGGATTGCTGCGCAAGCTGGGCGCGTTCCTCCCGGGCCGGGCCGAAGTCGTCGGCGTATCGTTGAGCCGCCAGAGCCGCGCGATGCACAGCAACCGAATAGTTCGCCTCAGTACTGGCGACTCTCGAATCGAGTGTCAGGTTACGCAGCCGCACGAGCGGTG
>Ga0209332_1000076_pt1 | contig 24922 bp, 18 predicted proteins | sample BlaSpr_A8_OM3_M1_FD_187974 | JGI IMG/M metagenome (GOLD analysis project Ga0209332, IMG submission 187974) | Forest soil microbial communities from Thunder Bay, Ontario, Canada - Black Spruce, Ontario site 2_A8_OM3_M1 (SPAdes) (version 2) | ecosystem: Environmental > Terrestrial > Soil > Boreal...
TATGCCGCCTGTGTCACCGCCATCATGTGCGGAGAAGCCTATCTCCAATCCTCGCGCATCGCTGAACAATGCCAGCCCCTGACTCCCATCACCGACACCGTACAAACACGCCTCGGAGTTACTAAGTCAGACGAAATGCCCGGAGCCGCTTGCCCCGGCTGGTACATCAATCGCGAGCCATTCTTAGACGTAATCAGAATGCACCGCGCCAGCGTCAATAACATTAATAAGTCGAATGTTCCGCCCTCCCTGCTCGAAGCCAGCAAGCAATGCTGGGACGAAGCTCTCTCCCACGGCGAGAAGCACGGCTATCGTAACTCGCAGGTAACCGTGCTCGCGCCGACCGGAACCATCGGCTTCATGATGGATTGCGACACTACCGGCATCGAGCCCGATCTAGCTCTAATCAAATATAAGAAGTTAGTCGGCGGCGGCATGATCAAGATCGTGAATAACACCGTGCCCGGCGCGCTCTTTAAACTCGGATACACTCACGAACAGACCGACGCCATCGTCAGTTACATCGACGCCACCGGAACCATCGAAGGCGCGCCCCACGTAAAAGACGATCACTTAGCCGTATTCGATTGCTCCTTCAAGCCGTCGAAGGGCACGCGCTCCATTCATTACATGGGCCACCTCAAGATGATGGCCGCCGCCCAGCCCTTCATCTCCGGAGCCATCTCCAAAACCGTCAACCTGCCGAACGCCGCCACGGTCGACGACATCTCGGAGGCGTTCATTCAAGCCTGGAAGCTCGGCCTGAAAGCCGTAGCCGTCTATCGCGATGGCTGCAAGCAGTCGCAACCCCTCTCCGCCGCCGGCAGCAAAACCGCATTAAGCTCCGGAGTAAGTGTGGAGCGGGCGCCCTCGCCCGCTGCCGTTGAATTTGACAACTTAGACGCTCCGCCTCGCGCTCTGCGCCACAAATTAAAAGAAGAGCGCATGTCGATCACCCACAAATTCAACGTAGGAGGCCACGAGGGCTACATCATCGTCGGCCTCTATCCCGACGGCCAACCCGGCGAAATCTTCGTCAAAATGGCGAAAGAAGGTTCGACCGTCTCCGGCCTCATGGACAGCTTCGCCCTGGCCGTCTCCATCTCGCTGCAACACGGCGTCCCCCTAAAACTCTTCTGCGAAAAATTCGCCCACACCCGATTCGAGCCCAGCGGATGGTCCAGCAATCCCGACATAGGCTTCGCGAAATCGATCATGGACTACATCTTCCGCTGGCTGCAATTGCGCTTCATGACCGGACAGCAGCAATTCCTGTTCGAGAATTTGAGGCCGAAGGCGCAGTCGTCACCAGAGGGAACCTCAAGCCTGGACCACTCCACAGCTCCACTGGGAACTGAGAACCGAGAACTGAGAACTGCTCCCGGCCCCATCCACGCCGCCGATGCCCTGGCCAGCATGATCGACATGGGAGACGCCCCCAGCTGTCACGTCTGCGGCAGCATCATGGTAAGAAATGGCAGTTGCTATAAGTGCATGAGCTGCGGCAGCACCAGCGGGTGCTCGTAACATGGCACATAAGTGGTCTAGGCACAGTTAGTAGAAATAGATAGAAGTTATTTCGCCTGAGGGGGCCACGAGAAATACTCGTGGCCCCTTCTGCTTCTCGTTGTGAATCGCTTTGCGGAGGATGCGATGACGGTGGATTTCAATAAACTACGGAACTCGAAGAAGCAACAGCGCGTCATCGATCCGGTCGAGATATTTAGGAGACTTCCTAAGAGCGCGCGTATCAAGGATCTTTACGGGAGTCAGGCAGAGGTTCTCCAGGCGTGGTTTGCGAGCCGCGATAAGAGGGATCATGTTCTTAAGCTACATACAGGAGGAGGAAAAACTCTGGTCGGACTGTTGATTGCTCAGTCAATCATGAATGAGAGCTCTGAACCGGTAGTTTTTCTTTGCCCCAATAATCAACTCGCAGCGCAAACGCTGGGCAAGGCGAGCGAATACAGTATCCCAGCTGTTGCGTATGAGAAGCCTTTTCAGAGCGAATTCTCGAATGGACGAGCTGTGCTTGTAGCCAACTATAAGGTTCTTTTTAACGGCATGAGTCGGTTCGGAATACGTGGGCGCGATGCCCTGAAGCTTGGAGGGGTCATCGTTGACGACGCACATGTCGGATCCGATGTCGTGCGGGACAGTTTTACAATCCGCTTAAGAAAAGACGAGAGCGACGAATCGGGTGGCAGCTATGAGGCACTGGCTGCAAAATTCAGATACGCGTTTAAGGAACTGGGGCAGTTGGGGACCTTCGACGATGTTATTGGAGGTGGCGACTACACGGTGTTAGAAGTTCCTTATTGATCATGGAAATCTAAGTTGGACGAAGTACAAGAATTTCTGAAGGATAATGTTGCGGAAAAATACGAAGTCGAGTGGCCTTTTCTGCGGGATCACCTTAAGTACTGTCACTGTTTGATCACGAAGGGCTCGGTCGTAATTACTCCAATCTTGCCCCTAGTAGACCTGATTCCTTCCTTCTCCGAATGTAAGCGCAGAATCTTCATGTCCGCTACGATCCCTGATGACAGCGACATTATCCGGGCATTTGACGCAGAGCCGGACGCTGCACTACGCCCTCTCAGTTCGAAATCATTGGCTGGGGTTAGCGAGAGAATGATTCTCGTCCCGGAATTGATGAGCTTTAAGTTAAATGACGCGATCGCGACAGTTAAGGGGATAGCCACAAATGCAGCAAAAGCAAAATGGAGTACGGTCATCTTAGTTCCCTCGGGCTTCGCAGCGAAAGACTGGCAGGATGTTGCGCAGTATGCTGATTCCCCTAAGACCGTTGATATCGCAGTACGCCAGTTAACTGAAGGAGCTTCCCACGGTCCGTTTGTCTTCGCTAACAGATACGACGGAATCGACCTACCCGGTGCATCGTGTCGGCTTCTCATTCTAAGCGGAGCTCCCCGTGCAGCGGCAGAGTACGACACCTACAGAGCCAACTCCTTCGCGGGTGCCACCTCCCTCAATAGGGCCATCGCACAGAAACTTGAGCAAGGGATGGGACGAGCGGCCCGTGGACCGGGGGATTACTGCGTCGTAGTGATCGTCGGCAGGGATTTAGTGGCGTGGCTTGGGAAAGACGCCAACCTCCGGTTCCTGACTACTAGTACGCACTCGCAACTCGAGATGGGGTTAGAAATCAGTAAAAGCATCGCGCAATCGAATGATCTTGTAGACACGATCAACAAGTGCTTTAAGCGGGTAAAGGATTGGGTGGAGTACCATGCCGAAACTCTTGCGGATCTCACGCTGAATATAGTAGTCGATGCAGATGCCGTTAATGGAGCGTCTGCCGAAAGGAAGGCCCTTCAACTTTGGCGCGATGGGTATCACGAGAAGGCCATTGCCAAAGTGACTAAGGCTGCAGAGGAGCCACACGTTGACAACGCGGAGCGCGGATGGCTTTTCCAACTCGCCGCGAGGATTGCGTTCGATTGGGGCAAAGAGGAATTAGCGCTCGAATTACAGCAGCGGGCTTTTGCCAAGAACCGGAATCTTCTCCGACCTTGGGCTGCGGCGCTTACAGTCGAGGTTTTGCTACCTGGGCCTCAGGCTGAGACGATAGTAAGCCGAGTAGGTTCCTTTCGATTCAAACGGGGATACATAGCTGAATTCGAGAACATCGTTTCCTACCTCGTGTCGTCCTCCACGTCGGATCAGTTCGAATCGGCCCTTTCGGAACTCGGTTCGATGTTGGGTTTCGAAGCCAGTCGCCCAGAAAAGCAATATGGAAACGGGCCCGACGTGCTCTGGATTATCTCTTCGACGCAAGGCCTGATAATCGAGGCGAAGAGCAGGAAAAACAAAGCAAACGCCCTTACGAAAGAACAGCACGGCCAACTGCTGGTCTCCGAAAAGTGGTTCGAGAACAACTACCCCGGATTGGCCGGGACTAGGGTGTCAGTCCACCCTAACGTCACTGCTACCAAGAACGCGGTCGCAACGAGCGCAAAGGCATTGACCTTAGGCAGCCTTAACGAACTCATTGGAGAGGCCCGGAAATTGATCAATGACCTGTGCAACTCAGGACATCCACACAACGAGCTTTCGGGTTATTGCGAGCAACTTCTCAGGACCTCGAATCTAACGCCGAAAGGGTTACTGAAACATTACCTCGTTGACTTTCAGGTTCAGGTTGAATAACGCCGGGTGCCCCATCCTTGCGCGTTCTGTGCGCAAGGATGGGGTTCCACAGAAGCCGACCGAGTGGGCTTTCCTAACGCGCTAAACGACAGCCGCCTTCAAAACTCGCTCCGAGCCGACCCGCCTTATTCCAAAAACGACACCCGTAATCATCACAATCGCACTGTGACAGCCATCACATCCCTCCAACCGCAGCCATGCCACAATGTTCGAGACCTGTAGCAATGCCGAAGTATATCCCTCCCCCAAGCTGCTTCCAGCAGCAGCGTAGCTGCTCTTTGAAAACCCAAATCGCCGCTCGGGAAAGCGGAGTTCCCGGCCCAAAATCAGCTCGTAACCGCCCCAAAGCAAGCTAAGTCCAAATCTATCAAGACTTTGCCTCTAACTCCCTTCGATTGAAGACTTTGCGAAGTTAAATTTTTGTAAGATACAGATTCAAGAGACTTTAGCAAAACAGGTGGGGTGGGGGTACCTAGGAGATGAAGAGCAAACAGCCCGGAAAAAGGGGGCGACATCCCCCGCAAGATTCGCAAAAGAGACCTGCGGCCGGGTGCCCCTCGATAAGAGCGAAGGCGCTGTCAAGGACAAAAATATCCTGTGCACTGCCGAGCACCGCTTGCTTTGCCAGAGAGGTTGAGGACCAAGGCTCTGGAAATCTCACGCTGAATCATTTTCCGGCGGAACCCATTCGGTAGTTCCTCGGAATCAGATTGCTCAGCACAATCAGCTTCTCTGGTTTCCATCGAATGGACAACCTGTTGAAAGATCACAGGCGGCCCCTGAAGGGGGCGTTTGCTAGGCGGCTGGGTGGCATCGCTGAAGCGATGCCCTGATACGAACCACCCCCGACGCCCTAATACGAAGCTTGTGGCGTTCTGAAGGCGATTCCCTGATATGAATCAAAATCGCCAACCAAAGTATATTTGCTTTTTGTTCGCCCATAATGCCATACTCCTCAACGGGATTTCTGGCGAACTCCCGACTTCTTTTCTCACAAATTAATTTCTCGCAGCGCTTGGACGGGACAAGTCCCGTCTCGACACTCGCACCAAGCTCTGCGTCATCGGCGATTCGTTCTTTATCGCCTGCGAAAATTTAGTTTCGGACGAGTTTTCCGCCATCATCCTCATGGTCACACAGGCGGAATAAAGGTTACGATCCAACGCACTCACTTAAACATCGTGGCAACTCTCGAAACCACCATCGGACGCATGCCCGCGAATATCGAAGCGGAACGCTCCATTCTCGGAGCTGTCCTCCTCGATAATCACGCCTTCAACGACGCCGCAGAACATCTCAAGCCCGAAGATTTTTCCATCGATTCGCATCGCCGCATTTACTCCCGCATGATGGATCTGGCCGAGTCTTCGCGGCCCATCGACATCATCACGCTGGTCGAAGAACTCGAGCAGAAGAAAGACCTGCAGGCAGTCGGAGATGTTGGCTACATTTCAGGGCTGCTCGATGGAGTTCCCGATCGTCCATCGATCGAGCATTACGTTCGGATCGTCCGCGACAAGGCCATTCTGCGCGGACTGATCAGCGTAGCGAATGCCGCGATCGCCAAGGCCAGCGAGCAAGCCGATCCCGCGGACGAGATTCTCAACGAGGCTGAAGCCGCAGTCTTCCAGCTCTCCGAGAAGCGCATTGGCAAAGGCTTTCAGGGCATCAAGGAGATTGTCCGCAACTCCTTTGGCTCGGTCGACGCGCTGCTGCAGCGCGGACAGCGAATCACTGGTCTAGCCACGCATTACACCGATCTCGACGAGATGACCAGCGGATTCCAGAAATCCGACCTGGTGATTCTGGCAGCGCGCCCATCGATGGGCAAAACCTCCTTCGCCATGAACATCGCCGAGAATGCAGCCATCGACGACGGCAAAGTCGTCGGAATCTTCTCGCTGGAAATGTCGAGCGAAGCTCTACTGCAACGCCTGCTCTGCTCGCGCTCCATCGTGGACGCGCACAAGATGCGAACTGGATCGCTCTGGGGCGATGACATGAAGAAAGTCGTTCGCGCCATGGAAGAACTGTCGAACGCTCCCATCTACATCGACGACACTCCCGGCATCTCGCTCAGCGAGATGCGAGCGAAAGCCAGACGCTTGAAGCAATCGCAAGGCCGACTCGATCTTCTTGTCGTAGATTATTTGCAGCTCATGTCGGGAGGAAGCAAGCGTTTCGAGAATCGCACGCAAGAAGTCTCCTCCATCTCACGCGGCCTGAAAGCCATTGCCAAAGAGTTGCAGGTTCCCGTAGTCGCCCTGTCGCAGCTAAGCCGAGCTCCAGAAAGCCGGGGCGGAGATCATCGTCCCCAACTCTCCGATCTCCGCGAATCAGGGTCGATCGAGCAGGATGCAGATGTTGTTATGTTTATCTTCCGAGAAGAGATCTACAAGCAGGACGATCCCGACCTCAAAGGTCGAGCCGAGATCATCATTGCCAAGCAGCGCAATGGCCCAATCGGCAAGTTCAACTTGGCATTTCTACACAATTCCACCCGCTTTGCCAACCTGCTCGAGGGCAATAACGAGCCTGGCGATTAGGACAGGTTTATGCCTACGTTCGAAGCCGAACGCTTCAGTGTTGTGTCGGATACGAAAAACTTTGGCAAGCTTGGCGTAACCGCTTGAAACGCCCTCAGCCTGTGGAAAAGATTGTGGATGACAAGGACGCTCAATCGCAGTATGCGATCACAGCACATTCATGAGAATATTTCGGCGCTCATTGGGTCTTCCTAAGCCTATGTTTCTAAGTTGGTTAACTGGAACTGCCCAATCCAGTGGCGGAAACTCTTGCGAATCAGCACTTTCGTAACAAAATATGAGATTTGCACATACTCCGAAAGTCGATATCGAGCATCGCTGGCCTTAGACGTTCGGTAAACCGCTACAATAGCAAGCGAAAAGATCTAGAAAGCCGACCAAACTATTCCTCAGTTGCTGCCTTCTCCCACTTTCAGCACCGCCAAAAAGGCCTCTTGCGGAATGTCGACGCGGCCAATCCGCTTCATCCGCTTCTTGCCTTCCTTCTGCTTTTCCAGCAACTTGCGCTTTCGGCTAATATCGCCTCCGTAACACTTGGCGATCACGTTCTTGCGAATAGCAGGAACCGTCTCGCGGGCAATGATCTTAGCCCCAATCGCCGCCTGAATTGCCACCTCAAACATCTGCCGCGGAATCAACTCCTTCATCTTCGCCGCGAGCAATCGGCCGCGATCGTAAGCAAAATCGCGATGGATGATCGTCGACAAGGCATCCACCGGCTCGCCCGCGACCATAATGTCGAGTTTCGCCATCGGAGAGGTCCAACTTCCCGCCAAATGGTAGTCAAGCGACGCATAGCCCCGCGATACCGATTTCAGGCGATCGTAAAAGTCGAGCACGATTTCGTTCAGCGGCAGCTCGTACTGCAGCATCACGCGCGAAGCGCTGACGTACTCAAAGCTTTTCTGCTTGCCGCGCTTTTCCTCGACCAGCTTCAGAATTCCGCCAACATATTCTTCGTTGGTAAGAATCACAGCGAGAATCACGGGTTCTTCCACTTTGGCGATCTCGCTGGTATCAGGCCAGCGCGAGGGATTATCCACCTCGATCACCGTTCCGTCGGTTTTCGTGATCTGGTAGCGCACGCCCGGTGCGGTCGTGATCAGATCGAGGTTGTATTCGCGCTCTAATCTTTCCTGAATGATCTCCATGTGGAGCAAGCCGAGAAAGCCGCAGCGGAAGCCGAATCCGAGGGCCACCGAACTTTCCGGCTCGAAGAAAAACGACGAATCGTTCAACTTTAATTTTTCCAGTGCCTCGCGCAGTTGTGTGTGTTCATGCGCGTCTACGGTATAGAGTCCCGCGAAAACCATGGGCTTGATCTCTTCAAACCCCGGCAAAGCCTCGAGCGCGGGGCGATCATCGTCGGTAATGGTGTCGCCAATCTTCGTATCGGCAACGTTCTTGATATTCGCGATGATGAATCCGACTTCGCCAGCCACCAGTTCGTTGATCTCGACCGGCTTCGGCGTGAGCACGCCCAGAGTTTCCACCTGAAATACTCGGCCGTTCGACCAGAGCCTGATCTTTTGCCCCTTGCGCAGCGTGCCCTCGAATACGCGAGCCAGCACGACAACACCGCGATAAGGATCGAACCATGAATCGAAGAGCAATGCTTGAAGAGGCCGCTCCGGCGCGCCTTTCGGCGGGGGAACGCGCTTGACGATCGCCTCAAGCACATCCGGCACACCTTGCCCCGTCTTGGCGCTGATCAGCAGAGCGTCCGTGGCATCGAGGCCAACCGCGCTTTCGATCATCTCCTTGGTCCGAGGAACGTCGGCGCTCTGGAGGTCGATTTTGTTGATGACGGGAACAATTTCGAGGCCGTGATTGATGGCGAGGTAGGAATTTGCGAGGGTCTGCGCTTCGACGCCTTGCGAAGCGTCGACGATCAGCAGCGCACCTTCGCAAGCCGCGAGTGAGCGCGATACTTCGTAGGAAAAATCGACGTGGCCCGGAGTGTCGATCAGGTTGAGCTGATAAATCTGGCCATCCTTCGCCGGATACAACATGCGGACCGCATGCGCCTTGATGGTGATGCCGCGCTCCCGCTCCAAGTCCATTGAATCGAGTACCTGGGCCTGCATTTCGCGCATGGCTAGCGACCCGGTGAGTTCCAGCAGGCGATCGGCGAGCGTGGATTTTCCGTGATCAATGTGCGCGATAATCGCAAAATTTCTGATGCGAGATGCTTCCATGAAGGTAAGTCGATTCTAGCAGGGAGTGGCGCGGTGGCTTGTGTGGCGCGGACACTCTTGTCCGCGAAACGTTGGACACCCTCAGCCCACATGGAAACGATTAAACAAGGCTTTAACAAGGATCATTTCCTTGTTATAATTCCGCAATGGCCAAGGTTACGAGCAAGCTCCAGCTCACGCTTCCCAAGGCAATCGCCGACCGGTATAAGATTCGTCCGGGAGACGATCTGGAATGGCTGCCTGCCGGTGATGCGATACGCGTAGTCAAGCGGGATGCGGCGGCGGCTGACGATCCGAAAACCGTTAAAGAACGGCTCCAGCTTTTTGACCAAGCGACAGCTCGCCAGCGCAAGCGGCAAGCAGGGTCGGGAAAGATGCGGCCCGGGGAAAGTTCCCAAGACCGGGGTTGGACGCGCGAGGAACTCTACGACCGTGGCCCATCTCGTTGATACCAACATTCTAGTCTACCGTTTCGATTCGCGTTTTCCAGACAAACAAAGTGCCGCACGCGACCTTTTGCGCAAGGCCCTAATAGTCGACGCGGCCCGAATTCCACATCAGGCGCTACTGGAATTTGTTGCAGTAGTCACGCGCGTTCGCGCTGGATCGAAGCCGCTGCTCACTTCACACGAGGCCCGCCGCGAGGCCGAAGAGTTGATGGTCCAATTTCCAGTGCTCTATCCAAACGCGGCCTTGGTGCGCACGGCACTGCAGGGAGCCGCCGCCTACCAGTTTTCGTGGTTCGACGCTCATTTATGGGCCTACGCCGAACATTTTGGATTGGAGGAGATTGTGTCGGAAGACTTCGAGCATGGTCGCTTATACGGCAGCGTGCGGGTGAGAAATCCGTTTCGGAGAGTGTGAATACGCATCCACTCAGCAAGAAAAAAGGGCGCGATCCCTCGCGCCCCACTTCTGCAATCTGACCTCTGAACTCTGCCCTAGTCTCTTACCCCGTCCATAAACGCTCGCAGCTTTCTCGAGCGCGACGGATGCCGCAGTTTCCTCAGCGCCTTCGCTTCGATCTGCCGGATGCGTTCGCGTGTAACCGCGAATGACTGGCCCACTTCTTCCAGCGTGTGCTCGCTGCCGTCTTCCAATCCAAAGCGCATCTTGATGACTTTCTCTTCGCGCGGCGTCAGCGTGCGGAGCACCTGCGAAGTCTGGTCTTTCAAGTTGACGTTGATAACGGCTTCCGCCGGAGAAACTACCGCGCGGTCTTCGATGAAGTCACCCAAGTGCGAATCTTCCTCTTCGCCAATTGGCGTTTCGAGAGAGATCGGCTCTTGCGCAATCTTCAAGACTTTCCGGACTTTCGCTACCGGAATGTCCATCCGCTTGGCAATTTCTTCGGACGTAGGCTCGCGTCCCAGTTCCTGCACCAGCTGCCGCGACGTGCGGATCAGCTTGTTGATCGTTTCGATCATGTGCACTGGAATACGAATCGTACGCGCCTGATCGGCGATAGCTCGCGTGATTGCCTGCCGAATCCACCACGTGGCATAGGTCGAAAACTTGTAGCCGCGGCGATATTCGAACTTGTCGACGGCTTTCATCAGGCCGATGTTGCCTTCCTGAATCAGGTCAAGGAACTGCAATCCGCGATTGGTGTACTTTTTCGCGATCGAGACTACGAGACGTAAGTTCGCTTCGATGAGCTCGCGCTTGGCGTGCTCCGCGTCCATGTCGCCCTGGATGATCTCGCGCTGCGTGCGCTTGAGTTCCTGGAACAACAGGCCCGCTTCCACTTCAAGCTTTTCGAGCTCTCCGCGGACCGCGCGCGACTGCTTCTTGTATTCCTTTTTCTGCTCGTCGCTGCGCGTTGCCTCAGCCCGCTTCTCCAGATTCTGGATCTGCCGGTCGAGCGAGCGCATGCCGTCGACAGTGCGATTAACGCGGTCGATAAGGCGTTTGCGTTCGTTGTTGGTGAAGCCTAGTTTTCGAACCGCAATCGACGTGCGAACAATCGCATGCGCCAATTGAAAGCGATAGCGCCGGTGGTCGCGCGGCCGCTTCTTCAAGTTCACTGCCGCAAGTTTTTCCTGCAGCGGAGCGACTTTCTTATAGAGCTTGTCAAGATTATTGATCTTGGCAAGAAATTCTTTCAGGCGCTTGTCGACGATCTCTTCCGTGATTTCTTCTTCGTCGAACGTCACCAGCTCTTTAATGGAGCGGACGCCCTTCTCAAGGTCCTCGCCCAGGGCGAGCAGTTCACGAATTACAATCGGCGAGCGCGAAAGCGCTTTCAGAACGCGGTTCTGCCCTCGCTCGATGCGCTTTGCGATTTCAACTTCGCCTTCGCGCGTAAGCAAGGGAACAGTGCCCATCTCCCGCAAATACATGCGGACGGGATCGTTGGTTTTTTCCAGTGCTCCTGGAGTGAGGTCGAGTTCGACGTCGTCAGAGCCTTCTTCTACTTCCTCGAATTTTTTTTCCAGATCGGTCGTCGGCCCTTTCGAGCTTTCGAGTACATCGATTCCTTGCGTTCCGATCGTGGTTAGCAGATCTTCCAGGTCTTCAGGAGAGTGCACATCGTGCGGGATAAGGTCGTTGACCTGATCATAGGTCAGGTATCCCTTCTCTTTGCCTGCGTCAATCAGCTTTTTTATGTCGTCGTACTTGTCTTCTAATGCCAAACCAGATTATCCTCAAGGCGTTCGCCGATGAGCGGACGCCAAACTATTCAGCGGTGGGAGTCGATACGGAGTTGTGCGCGATGCGCACGAACTTCAGAAGTATAGCACGCCAGCGAACCTTTCAGCCCGCCGCCATGAAACTTCTCGCCAGTTGATTGAACAGCTAGCCCGCCCGTATCTCTTTTCCCGCTTGATATTTAGATGGCATCAATCGCGTTTTCGTTTCACGATGGCGCGATTTAATAGAGTTATGAGGCTTGGCTGGCCGTCTCGGCCAGTCCCGGGTCCATCAGAGCCCGCTTAAACCGCACTTTTTCGTGCAAAAGGGCTTGCCGCTCCTCCAAAGGAAGCCCAGGCCGCTGCAATCCTATTTGCACCTCCTCCAGCCGCCGGCGCAGGTAAATCCGGCGTAAAGCGCGCACCGCGCCCTCGACCGTTTCAGGCGTCAGATCTTCCTCTTCGTGCATCAGGATCGACGCGAGAAGCCGGCGGTCGGCCTCGCTTTTCGGCAACACCATTACATCCGCTGTCTCGACGCCGCCCTCCAACAACGCCTCAATGAGCGACTGCGAAGTTAATCCCTCATAGAGCTGCTCCGATTGCAGCGCGAATTGAGCTTGTCGCGCGGGATCAAACTCCTCGTCCGTTCCCTCGCGAGCCGTGGTGCGAGTCTCGGCGGATTGCATTTGCGTAGCCGACGCCAGCGCCCGTATCAGGACGCGCTCCGCGCCCGTGATCTGCGCCTCAGCCGGAGCCTTGACCCGCGTCGCTGAGCGATTGGTGGCGGCGTGCTTCAACTCCTGGCGCAACACCGCGGAATCGATGCCCAGCTTCTGTGAAATCTCCATCGCCAGTTCATCGCGCACGATGCGGCTCGGCACTCTTTGAATATGGGGCAGGAGATGATTGAGGGCCTTGACCTTGCTGTCGGCATTGCGCGCCGGAAACTGCGCCCGGGCGCGATCGATCAGATAGTCAAAATATTTCTGCGAGTGCTTGAGCGCCGCGCCGTAAGCTTCCTTGCCCTTGCGGCGGATGAACAGGTCGGGATCGAATCCAGTCTCCAGAGAGACGACCCGAATATTAAATTCTTCTTCGGTCAGCAATCCCAGAGTACGCTCAGTGGCGCGGGCGCCAGCTGTGTCGGGATCGAAATTGACCACCACGTTCTTCGAGAAGCGTCCCAGCAACTTTGCCTGCAACTCGGTGAATGCCGTTCCCGAGCTCGCGATCACATTGTGAAACCCCGCAGCGTAAACCGAGATGCAATCCATCTGGCCTTCGACCACGATGGAGTAGTCGAGCTTACGAATCGCCTCTTTAGCATTATCCAGATTGAAAAGCACTCGCGACTTCGAGTAGATCGGCGTCTCCGGCGAATTCAGATACTTCGGACCAGCCTTCTCGTCGGTAGAAGCAGAAAGCGTGCGTCCCGTAAAGGCAATCACCTTGCCCTGTTCATTACAGATAGGAAACATCACGCGATTGCGGAATTTGGAATAGATGGCTGCGGGCTGCGAGCTACGAGCCGCGAGCTCAACAGAATTGTCATCCCGAGCGGAACCCCCACCGTTCTTGTCATCCCGAGCGGAGCGAGGGATCTGCAGTTGCTGACTGCTGAGTGCTGACTGCTGAGTGCCCTCTTTCCACGAAAACAGCCCACTCTCCCGCAACAACTCTTCATCAAACTCGCGCCGCAAAGCATCCCGCAGCAGGAATCCGGAATCCGGCGCATAGCCGATGCGAAAGCGATCGATCATCTCCGCATCCAGGCCGCGTCCTTTTAGATACTCGCGGGCAGTCGCGCCTTCGGGACGCCGCAGACATTCCTGAAAAAATTCAGTCGCGCGCACGTGCACATCCAGCAGCGCCATCCGCACCTGAGCGTCGCGAGCCTCCGCCGGACTGGAAAAGCTGACCTTCGGCATCGGCACGCCCAGCTTCTGAGCCAGCAGCCGGACGGCCTCGGGGAAAGTAATGTTCTCCACCTTCTGGATAAAGGTAAAGACATCCCCCGACTCTCCACACCCAAAACAATGAAAAAATTGCCGCGTAGCATGCACCGAAAACGACGGCGTCTTCTCGGGATGAAACGGGCACAGCCCCGAAAAATTCTGCGCCCCCGCCTTCCGCAGCTTAACGTAATCGCCCACAACGCGGACGATGTCCGCCTGCTGCTTAAGCGACTCTTTGAAGTTGTCAGAAGAAGTTGAGGTCATTGGGGAACACCGGTCCCGTAGTGATTATGAGGGGTGGATAGGCTGCCGGAACATAGCATTGATGGTATTGCTGTGGGAAACGTGTGGATTACCGCCCTTGGTCGTTCACGCCATTGGAAAAGTGCGCCAGTTCTGCTCAGTATCCGCCTTTCTCCTCGGCATCCACCTTTCCGCTAGGCATCACCTTTGTCATGCTGAGCGCAGCAGTGCGATTCGCGAAGCGAATCGCACTGCGGAGTCAACCCTGCTCCCTCCCGAATCTTTCATCCGAGGGCACCATCGTTCACGCAGCATTGCAGGGCCTAGCGGTCGCATCTCTTCGCTTCGTGAAGAAGATGCTGCGCTCAGGCTGACACTTGATGGAGAGGGCTTGTCAACCTGTCATCACTTTCAAAAATGATTGGATTTCTCGCAGTTGACAATCAAAAACAAATGCGGCCCGGGCCAGCCACCCAAGCCGCATTGTTATCGCGGACGTTCTGACTGCTGTCTTTCACCGAGGCGAAAGATCATCGCGCAACGTCGCTCCGAAGAGCGCCACGCAGCGATGACGAACCTGAAGCTCACGCTCCAGAGTTACGATTCAGCGTTTCCGTCCCTCTTTTCAGAGGGACTTCTGAAGAGGCCGCCAAAGCCCGGGCACCAGCGCACTGGACATGCGCCGATTTTTCCCCCGGTGATTCACTCTCGAGAAAATCACCGGCAACGCCGAATCATTGTCGCAGCAGTTTCAGAACATCTCACGCTTTGACTGAAGACACTTTGCTGTAGTTGAGAAATTATCGCAACGGCAAATTGCGGCTTCGTTGTGTAAAAACTGTGGAGCGGCGCAACTTCCTGTGGAAGGGAAAGGAAAAAGAGGGTTTTAATTCCCATCGACCATTGTCGCTGCCTTTGATGTGGGTCGCCACCGTTTGCTGCCGTACAATACGCCAATGATTGCGCACCTTCGCGGGAGCCTGCTGACGAAGCGTCCGAACCAGGCGATTGTTGAAGCTCACGGCGTGGGCTACGATGTCGCCATCAGCGTGCCCACGTTTTCGGAGCTCCCGGCGACGGGCGCCGAGGTTGCCCTCCACATACACACCCACGTTCGCGAAGACGCGCTGAGCCTCTACGGATTTCTGCGTTTTAGCGAAAAGCAACTTTTTGAAAAGTTGCTGACCGTCAGCGGAATCGGCCCGAAGCTGGCGATTACTATTCTTAGCGGGATGCCTGCTGATGAAATGGTGGGAGCGATTCGCAGTGGCGACCTGGCGCGGCTTACTCGCATTCCCGGAATCGGCAAAAAAACTGCCGAGCGCATGGTCCTCGAACTCCGCGACAAGCTGCCGGCGCAGGCGGGGACGTCGGAGACCGCCACGGCGCTTGCAACTCCCATGGAAGAAGACGTGGTTTCAGCCCTCGTGAATCTTGGCTATCAGCGTGCCGCAGCAGAAAAGGCTTTACAAGCGGTGCGGGGAAAAGGCGCTCAGAGTTTTGAATTGCTGTTTCGCGAAGCGCTGGGCACGCTTTCGAAGTGAAGGCGCTTAATTGTCGACGATCTTAATTGCCGACGAAACGCAGATATAAGTCGCGATCGTCGCGACATAGCTCGGCCATGCTTTTTACCTTCCTCCAAGCCTCAAGCTGAGTATCATCGCGAACTCTGTCTTTTACTCGATCCCAGTCCTGCAGGAACGCCGCCATTTGTAGATGATTAAATACCGTCTTCCCAAACGGATCGATGCCGCCTAGCAGCGCGAAGTCACCATTCACGGAGTCAGGAAGCACGCCATTCAGAATCACCCACTCACTGCGCTCGCCGAGATCGTCTTCCAGTTTTACGACCAGTGACATGGCTGCCTCACTTAGAGATGCAATAAGAACGCAACTCTACTGGCCGCAATGTAACAGCCTTGAAGTGTGTTGTCCAAGGTGGCCTGTGAATCGAAGGTAACTACGCAGTGCGAACTGCCGCCGACCTCTATGTCACGGCTTTCCATCATCCGGCGCGGTCGGTTTTCCATTCCCCGGCACATGGGTCGTAAATCGTTTCGAGAGGAACTCACGGAGGATATTCGAACCCAGCCGCCCCCCGAGACCAATGGCGAAATTTGTGAACACCAGGCTCGCTCCACGATTAGCAGCGGGATAGTACAGATTGGACAACGCTCCTGAGCTCAAATCACCGAGAAGATAAGAGTAATTCGGCACCGCGTGCCCTCTATCGCTGCGTGTGACGAATGCGAAACTCGCGGCATGTCCGATGCGGGACTTTACGGAACCGGAACCCTGGTAGTAATAGCGTGGATCCTGGTGAAAAATCGAGGGGAAGACCGCATGGCTCAGAAAGTCGCTGGTACGCCCATTAACAAATAATGCGCCATATCGTTTGGCGTAGCCGGTCGCACCTTGTCCATATCCGGAAAAACTATTGTTCGCCTGCTCGACGCCGGCGCCAATAGCATCGCCGATGAAAGAAGTGGGATCGAACGTATCTCGCCAAGTCAGGGAGAATTTTTGCTTCGTGGTGAGTGGTGCCGCATCGTAAATGTAGCTCGTATAAAAATTTGGAACGATCCCGATCAGACGCTGCTTCTCTTCAGCCTTTATCTGCTCGGCAGCAATCACTTCGGTGGGACGAATGGTCATCACCGTATTTGCCATCGCAATCGACAACAGAATCTTAGGAACCTCATATGCCTGTTGAGCTGTGACCGAGAATGCCGTAGAGGTAAAGGCTTCAAAACCGTTAGCTTCGACAACGACGAGATAGGAACCAGCAGGAACGGCGGCGAAGGTAAATTCACCATTCGCCCCAGATTTCACGTTTCGTTGCGGCATTCCGCTGCTCTCGGTCAAGATTACTTGTGCGTCTGCGATCATGGCGCCGCTCGCGTCCAGCACGACGCCGAAGACGCTCGCCGAGCCCCCGGGGGAGGGCGCCCGTTCAGACGAACTCTGCTGATCCAACACAGCGCTTGGTGCATCGGGTAGTTCGGAACTCACCGCTCTCGCCGGATTTTGTTGCTGAGCAAATGCGGTAAAACTCATTAAACACAGCAGAAGCGGTGTGTAGCCAAGAACCGCGCGAGCCTGGAGAAACAACGCGCTTCTCAAAGCGCGCCTGCCGGCCGTGGAGATAGCCACAATGTGAAGCGCAACCATCCCGAAATGGTTGGTCTGCCAGTCAGCGGAGAATCGAGCGAACTGGCGGAGCGGTGCCTTCTGAAACGCATATACCTCCAACTGAACGGATATTGTTATTCGATGCGCCGGAGGTATCGCCAAACCGTCTGGAAGTGTAAAGCATCTGTAACGATTTGTATGATTTGCACAAGAAGGCAGTTCGCTTCAGCGCTGCTCTTCTCACTGTGGCAGTAACGTTCGAACGCGTGAATCACGCGCCTATGGCTGATTGATTAGGATTCAAATCGAGCTGGGCAGAAACCAGCTTCACGCTACACGTTCGCTGAAAAACGGGCGACACTCTCGTCGGCAATCGCAGAATCAAGCTTCGGCCACTTGCGCGCCGTGTTGGAAGTGGTATTGAAGAATCTTTGCCGCTAGCGCTGCATTGATTCCGTGGCCCGGAGCCATCGAGCGCACCACCTCTCCTCGGCAGATAACTTCGGTAGCCGCGATTCCCGCAATTTCCGGCGGAAGCACCAGCTTGATCTCTACCTGGACGTTCGGATGCAAGAATTCCTGACCTTGAAACAGCACTCCCGAGCGACTGATGTTCTGGGTCGTGCCCGCGCGCCAGCTCTCCTCCCCCAACGGGCGATACCGCAACGGAATTTGCAGATGAAAGCGGCGGGCACGAAATGGCGGGACCTTCTTTTCCGCGCGAACGGTCGAGCCTTTGCCGATCGACGTTTCTGAATCCTGCGGTATAGGTTCCGAATCCAGAACCTCGCGTACCCGATCTTTTAATAATGGGAGGCTGAACGGCTTTTGCAGTAAGTTGATCTTCGGGTCCAACATGCCATCGTGTCCGATTGCATTTTCCGTGTAGCCCGACATGTAGATCACGCGAAGGTTTGGAAGCAGGCGCGTGATCTGGGTTGCCAACTCACGTCCATTCATTCCCGGCATGATCACGTCGGTCAGAAGAAGATCAATGTCACCCTGATGGCCGTCGACAATTTGAAGGGCGGCGGCTCCGTCCTCAGCTTCCAGAATTTTGTAGCCCTGATTTTCCAGATACTGCCGCGCCAGACGCCGTAAATTTATTTCATCTTCAACCAGCAGGATCGTCTCCTGCCCGCGATCGACGCGCGGAAGGCCCAGAGAATCCTGTACCGAGGCTGCATCTTCGCGCCCTTCAACTCGCGGAAAGTAGGCACGGAAGTGCGTTCCCCGCTGCGGCTGGCTGTCTACAAAAATGTAGGCGCCACTCTGTTTCAACACGCCATATACGGTGGAGAGCCCAAGTCCCGTACCCTTCGCGCCTTTCGTAGTAAAGAAAGGCTCGAAGATTCGCGTCTGCGTTTCGTTATCCATGCCCACGCCCGTATCACTGATAGCAAGCATGACGTAGTCGCCTGGAATGATGGGACTGTGCATGCGCGCAAAGCTCTCGTCGAGAGCGACATTGGCGGTTTCGATGGTCAATTTCCCGCCTTGCGGCATGGCATCGCGCGCGTTGACGGCAAGATTCATAATCACTTGATCGATCTGTCCCGGATCGGCGCGGACCGCTCCCAGAGCGGGCCCCGGCACCATCACGAGATCTATGTCCTCGCCAATCATGCGAGTCAGCATTTTCAAATTCTCAGCCACGACCTCGTTCAGGTCGAGCACTTTTGGAGTCAGCATCTGTTTGCGGCTGAAGGCGAGCAACTGCCGAGTGAGCGACGTCGCGCGTTGCGTGGCGTTGGATATCTCCTGCGCCGGACCGCGCAAACGCGGGTCTGGACCCAGACGTTCCAGAAGAAATTCCGAGTATCCGGAAATCACCATCAACAGGTTATTAAAATCGTGGGCAATGCCTCCGGCGAGGCGGCCGATGGCTTCCATCTTTTGCGCTTGTCGTAGTTGCATCTCGAGAATTCGGGTTTCAGTTACGTCCTCGATAAAAATCTCGAAGCTGCCTCCCGCTTTACCGTTCGGAATGGAGCGGCCTGAGATGCGAGCCACTATGGCTGCGCCGTCTTTGCGCACGCAATCGGTGGTCAGGTCATTGAATTCCTTACGCGCGTGAAAGTAGTCTGCGGTTTGAAACCACTGCTGCGCGTCCGCATACAAGCTCCCCAGATGCCTGCCCGTAAGCTCATCGGCGCTGCCATAGCCAAACATCGCCACCAGCGCTGGATTGGCATTCTGCAGAATTCCGTGCGAGTCGCAGCGACAGATGCCGTAGGGCGCATTCATTACCAGCGAACGGAAGTTGCTCTCAGATCGCCGCAGGCTCTCTTGCGTGGCCCGCAGCGCAGCGTTGAACCAGCAAATCAACAGCGCAACGGCAAAAAATAAGACGAGGTGCGCGATCGCTTTGTGATACTCACTTGGAGTCTGTTCACCGGTTAACGAATAGTAGGCACTGACGGTGAGGGCAAAGGAAGTTGCGGCGAGCCCAGGTTTCCATCCTCCATACCATGCGCTGACCATCACCGCCACGGCAAACACAACCAGCCGGCTCTCCGCGATATCGGAGAAAAATAAGGTCGGAATCAACGCGAGTAGGGTGCTGAGGAGGGCAACTCCGTAGCGCAATATTGGCGCGCGCGACGGAGCTACGACCAGGCTGCGGATGAGGGGGAGTTTCATTCGCATAGAAAATTGATGCTAAACGCTCACGATGACGAGCGCGAGTTACAACAGTACAAGCCGCAATAGCGGCCTATTGGCCAGAGGTACAACCTATGAGGACAGGCCAGTTACCCTCAAAGGAACCGATATGGAAGAAACGGGAAAAGCCGTGTCCACAGCCTAATTTGAGATGGCGTTTGCGCCAAACTCGCTTGTGCAAAATCGCCCGGGCGAACCTAGTCCTACAACAGCGCTTGCATCAGCGCACCGCAACATTGAAACTAACGGGACACTAAAAGCGGCAAAAGAGCTCACAACGGGAACATTAGATATAAAGACATAACGAAATAAAGACGTAACAAAACGTCGGGCAGGCGAGAACGTGAAGATGAAATGGCAGGCGGAAAACAATAGCAAATGAATATTGGCCTTTTTGGCGGCACCTTCGACCCGATTCACAACGGGCACGTGGCATTGGCGCATGCGGCTCTCGGCCGCTATGGCCTCGGGCACATATTATTTGTTCCAGCGAATGTTCCTTCGCATAAGCAGAAGCATCCGTTGACCCCTTTTCTTCACCGATATGCCATGGTGGCACTCGCGACGCAGGATCATCGAAAATTTGTCCCATCGCTGCTCGAAGCGCCAGAATTTGCAGTGTGGGATGCGGCGATTGTTAAAGGCCCCGCCGCAGAGCGCAAGCCCGCTATAAATTATTCCATCGATACGGTACGGCGGCTGAAGCAAAGCCTCAAAAAATCCGACCGGCTTTTCTTTTTGATCGGAATTGACGCCTTCCTCGACATTGCGAAATGGCGCGAGGCTGCGGCTCTCTTGAGCGAATGCGAATTCGTAATAGCGAGTCGGCCTGGATTTTCTCTGCGCGATGTGGCCGAGTCCCTTCCAGAAGGCTTGCGTCCCTCCGCAACCGTCAGCCGCCCTTTCGATAAACATCCCGCGCAGGGCGATCTTGTGCTGCCGGGATTAAACCTTCATTTACTTGAAGGCGTAAATCAGAGCGTCTCCGCCACCACAATTCGGGCCGCCGCCGCCCAATCCAAGTCCCTGAAGCGCTGGGTCGACGCACGCGTAGCCGACTACATTCGAAAAGAGCGCCTCTACCAGAGCAAATGATTTCAACCTCAGTGGAGCGACGGGCGTCCCCGCCCGTCCAGCCTGCTAATCGCATTTATACAAAAGAAAACAACTCTGCCAATCGCTCCAGTCCGGCCGAAACACAGCCAATCGCCGGTTTCGATTAATAAAGTTACAATCAATAAATACGTATGAAGAAAAAAGATGACCTCAAACACCAGGTTAACGAAGCCATTCTTGCCTGCCAGGATAAACAAGCGGAAGATGTCGCGATTCTAGAACTGGAAAAGGATTCTGGAGCTTTCACGGATTACTTTGTGATGTGCAGTGGAACAAATCCACGGCAGATCCAAGCCATTGCTGACGCGGTTGACGAGCGTTTGGAGGCTCTCGGACTTCGAGTCGCGCATTCCGAAGGCTACAAACAGGCGGAGTGGGTGCTGCTCGACTATGTGGACTTCGTCGTCCACATATTCTCCGAAAAGGCGCGCCAGTTCTATGATTTGGAGCGGCTATGGAAATCGGCCAAACGCTTGGAGCCCGCTGAATTGATGGCGAAACCAAAGCGCAAAACTGCGGCCATCAAATCGACAACTTCCCACGCCGCTGCAAATGTAGCGCCGAAATCGCGCAAAAAGAGGGCGTGAAGTGTCGATTGCAAATCCAGCGTCGTGGGGTTCTTCTTTTCGATTGGTCGCCGCGGAAAAGTGGAAGGCAAAATCCGCGCTGCTAGGCAACGCGGTCACTGAAGCCTTCGTTGATTTTGCGCGTCCGCTCTCTGGCATGCGCGTTGTTGACCTCGCCAGCGGGACTGGCGAGCCCGGAATCAGCCTTTCGGAAAGAGTTGGTCCCAGCGGTTCGGTCACAGCGGTGGATCAGAGTTCAGAACTCCTCGAGATTGCCGCCGCGCGCGCCCAAAGTAAAAAGCTGCTCAACTTCAGCACGCAGCAGTCAGATGCGCACCAGTTGCCATTTGCCGATCATAGTTTCGATCTTGCCACGTGCCGCTTCGGAGTAATGTTCTTTAGCGATGTCCGGCGTGCGCTTGCCGAACTGCGGCGGGTCTTGAAACCCGGCAGCCGCGCGTGCTTTGCTGCCTGGGGACCGATCGATCAGCCGTATTGGCAGACCACGATGCAGATTGTCCACCGCCACGCCGGCGGCGCCCTTCTGCCCGCGGCAAGCGCCGATCCTTTTCGCTTCTCCGCGCCTGACTCGCTTTCGAAAGTCCTCCGCGATTCCGGGTTTCATGAGGTAGAGGAGTCGAACCGGAACCTGCCCTGGACGTGGCCGGGAACCGCCGAGGAAGTTTTTGATTATGCATGCGCGGTTGCTGCTCCGTTTCGTCCCATGATCGAAAGGGTGGCGGAAAAAGATTGGCTCGCCATCCGTGCTGAGGCGGTTCAAGCGATGGAGAGATACAAAGTGGGCGATGAGATTCGCTTCGGCGCGGATATAATTTTCGCGTCTGGGAAAGCCTGAGCCCGCGAAATTGTGCGGGAGTAGGGGTCCCTCGCTTCGCTCGGGATGACAAAGTTTTGACGGCCCAGAATTTTGTGAAGATTAAAGTAGCATGGATCGGGAAAACGAAGGAGCCGGCCATTGAGGCTCTGACGAGTGAGTATCTAAAGCGCATCTCGCACTATGCCGACATAGAAGGCGTCGCCTTCAAGGATGAGTCTGGAGTTTTATCGCTCGCCAGCGGCGCTGGGCAAAAGAATCAGAACGACAATAAAAACAGAACTAAAAATAAGAATAAGAATAAGAGTAAAGACCGTCACAAGCTGGTTCTGCTCGATACGCAAGGAAAGCAGCTATCATCCGAAGAACTTGCTCAGTTTCTGGAGCGCGAGCAATTGAACGCGCTGCCCTTGCTCTTTGCGATCGGCGGCAGTGACGGCTTTAGCGACGACGCGCGCCGTTTAGCCGGCTTTAGCCTATCGCTTGGAAAGATGACGCTCCCTCACGAACTGGCACGCATCGTGCTTCTCGAACAGCTCTACCGCGCTTTCACTATTCTCAAGAAACATCCCTATCATTTGGGGCATTAACTTTCTGGTAACTGGGCAGCGGCCGGTCGGCCTTTCTTCCTGCTGCAAGGTTTCATCTCTTCGATGCACCTCTGAGACTTTCCAGCAATTCGAATATCACTTACTGTATCTCTAACAGGCAACGCAAAAGTCTAATTAGTAAAGAGGCCCTCCCCCAATGAAAAATCCGTATGACGTTTTGAGAGTGAAAGAGCAGGAGCTGTTGCGAGTCCGTAAGGAGATGGACGCGCTGCGAATCGCAGCACGATTACTCGGCGCGGAGGATTCGTACGTCGGGAAAACTGAAGATCAACCCAAACTGCAACGAGTCGTCGAAATGCCCTAAGTACCTTCCCCCCATTTAATCAGGCGGGCGGAACCCCAGCCGTCCGCCTTCGTTTGTGAGATAGCCGCAAACCGCCTGCCCACGCCGCTTAAAGACAGCCCAGCATGAGATCGAAATTAGTAATCTGCAGATCGAGACCCCGTTTTCATAAACGAAATTATGAATAGAACGCCGAACAGCAAATCAATCCCCGCAAACGCAAGATCGGCACGGTGAAGGCGGCTTTGCATGTAGAGAACTGTAAGGGCCGCCGCATAACTGAATTTCTCGATTACGCAGGCAATCATGAGCGGACGGAAGCGCACGGGGCTGGTGGCAATAATGCAGAAGGCGATCTGCCAGCTTAGGCCGACCCCCACAAAACCATAGTAAAACGCGGGGTGAGTAATCGGCGGAGGGTCCTGCTTGCCGATTAAATCGAACATAAAATACAAAGGAGTAAGTACCAGCACGCCCCAGATGCCAGCAATCCAAAAAACTATTTTTGCGAATTTCATGGGAACTTCGCGCTTAAGACCTCAACTTCACCTACTCTCCGCCGACGGTCAATCCGTCAATGCGAATCGTCGGAGAGGCCGTGCTGCCGCGGAATTCCAGGTCGTTGCCGATTTCAGAAATATTATTGAACATGTCTTTGAGGTTGCCGGCGACCGTGATCTCCTCCACTGGATATGCGAGTTCGCCATTGACGATCCACATGCCGGAGGCTCCGCGGGAATAGTCGCCAGTCACTAAGTTCGCGCCGTGGCCGAGAAACTCGGTTATGTAGAGACCGTCTTTTATATCGGCAATGATCTGCTTCGGAGTCTTCGGGCCGGGCTCGAGGAAATAATTTCCCGGGCCAATGCCGGGAGTGCCAGCAAGCCCGCGAGAAGCGTTGGCAGTGGTTTCGAGTCCCAATTTTTTAGCCGTGTAAGTATTCAGCAAATACGATTTCAGCACGCCATTCTGAATCACCACCGTGCGCCGCGTCGGAATGCCTTCGCTATCGAAGGGCGAGGTGCCGAAGCCTCCGGGAATCGTGCCGTCATCGACGATAGTGACGTTCAATCCGGCAATTTTCTCTCCCAATTTTCCGGCCAGGAAGGAGGCTCCGCGATAAACCGAGTCTCCGTTCACACCCTCGAAAATATGTCCGAGCATGGAAGTCGCGACCATGGGATCGAGAACAACCGGAACGTGCGCGGTCTTCACTTTGCGCGCGCCGAGGCGGCGAAGAGTGCGGCGGGCGGCTTCTTTCCCCACCTGCTCAGCGGATTCGAGCTTTCCCATACTGCGCGCCACGGAATACCAGTAATCGCGCTGCATCAGGCCGTTTTCGTCCTGAGCAATCGGGACAGCGGCTACGGAACAATACGACCGCTGGTACTCGCCGACAAAGCCATGAGAGTTGGCCAGCACTTTTCTGCCGGTAGCGGCATCGAACGATCCACCTTCGGAATTCTTGATGCGGGGATCGGCATCGAGCGCGGCCTTTTCGGCTCGCCGCGCGTACTCGATACGCTCAGTACCGGGCAGAGAGTAAACGTCTTCGTAATAAAGGTGGAGATCGCCTGAGAGCGAGCCGAGTTTGCCGGCATCGGGAATTCCAGCGAACGGGTCTTCAGACGTGATTCGCGCCAGTTCGAGCGCTGACTTCAGCATCCGTTCGATCCCGGCTGCGGAGAAGTCGCTGGAGTAGGTGTTCGCCGCGCGCTGTCCAAAAAAGACGCGCACGCCGATGGCGCGCGAGCCGGACTCTTTCAGCGTTTCCACCTGGCCGAGACGGACCACGGTCGAAAATTCGTCGCCTTCGCGAACGACGCATTCGGCAGCAGTCGCCCCACCCTTCATGGCGCGGCGCACGACGTCGGAGGCAATTTCCTTGAGATCGACTGCGAGTTTTGTTTCAGCTTTTTCTAGTGTCGTTGTCATTTGGAAGAACATTTCAGAGGTGAGAGGTC
>Ga0209332_1000077_pt1 | contig 24847 bp, 21 predicted proteins | sample BlaSpr_A8_OM3_M1_FD_187974 | JGI IMG/M metagenome (GOLD analysis project Ga0209332, IMG submission 187974) | Forest soil microbial communities from Thunder Bay, Ontario, Canada - Black Spruce, Ontario site 2_A8_OM3_M1 (SPAdes) (version 2) | ecosystem: Environmental > Terrestrial > Soil > Boreal...
ATGTAGACTCCCACGCGTGCATATTTTGTTTCGAAGACGGGATAACCCATGTCTCCGGGAGTGAAATAGAATTTTTCCCAAAATCCGGGATGGACGTGGGGAAGGTGGTGCTTGCGATATTTTCCGAGGTACTTGCCGTCGGCGTCGATGACGGCGGCGGTGTTGAAGTAGAGGCCGGGCATCTGTTCTTCGTAGACGGGGACGACGATTACCATGCTGTGTTTGGCGGCGATTTTTTGCATTAGCTTGGTGGTGGGGCCGTCGGGAACGCGCTCGGTCATGTCGTACCAGCGAATGTTCTGCTCGGCGCAGAAATAGGGGCCATAGAAAAGTTCCTGGAGACAGAGGATTTTTACTTTCTTCTTCGCGGCCTGCTCGATCAACTTCAGGTGCTTGTCAATCATGGCCTTCTTGATTTCTGGCAGGGGGCGGTTTGTGCCTAGGGCATTGCTGGCCTGAATCAGACCACAGCGCACGATTCGGGACATGTGGACCTCCGAGAGAGGCCAATATATCAGACGAGTCACGCGCGGCGGGCGACTCGCTGCGTTCAAAAAGCCTTAACCACAGAGGACACTAAGGGTAAACACAATGGCTTGTGCCAGCGGCTTATGTGCCCGCCGCAGCTGCTCCGGCCACATCATCCATTCGTGCAATCGGTTTCCAGTTAAGCAATCATAGTGATGCACTACAAAGTCGTTTTCGCACTTCAGACAGTGGTGGCGGCGTGGGCAAAATTCGATCGCCAACTACAGCGACGACAGGTCCGTTTAAACGTTGGTGGAATGCGTTACTGCTGAGGCGCGTAGTAGCCGCGGCGGGCGCGGACTTGCAGATCTTTTTTCAGCGCCGTGATTTCGATGGAGTGGTAGCGCCCGTCAGCGCCGAAGTCAGAGGGTTTATAGGAGACGGCGTACTGGCTGCGAAGTTCGTCTTCAATCGCGGCAAATGAGTTTTTGATATCTTTCATCTTGTACGGGAAAAAGGCGCGGCCGCCGCTGGCGTTCGCCAACTCTTCCAGAACTTTATCGCCGCGCAATATCAGTCCGCTGTCATCGGTGGAGATGGCGTAAATAAGAACTTCAGCGCGCTGCGCCATTTCAATCGCCTGGGCTCGGCTGTGCTCGCTCTGATTATCTTCGCCGTCGCTGAGGATGACGATAGCTTTCCGAATCGGGTGCTCGGAATGCTCGCGCAACAGCTTTTCTTTGCAGGCTTTATAGATGGCGTCGTAGAGCGCGGTGCCGCCGCCATTGCTCAGGCGCTGAACTCCGGCGGCCAGCAAAGGCACGCGGTCGGTGAAGTCCTGCGTAATGTGGCTGTCTTTGTTAAAGCCAACGATAAAGGCGCGGTCATACCCGGGACGGATGACGTGTTGCAAAAATCCAATCGCCGCCTCTTTTTCAAATCCAAAGCGCCCCTGCACCGAGCCGCTCACGTCCACGAGCAAACCCATTTCGATGGGGAGATCAGTTTCGCGGCGAAAATTCAGGATGCTTTCGACTGGCTTGTGATCGTCGAGAATAGAAAAATCGCTTTGAGTCAAATTGCGGACGAACTTGCCATGGCGATCGGTTGCGATAAAAAGAACGTTCACTTCATCGACGCGCTTCTGAATGGTGAGAATCGGTTCGTCAGCGTCGTCCTCGCTGGCAATCGTATCGCTAGCGACCGCCAGCGCTGGCGCGCCACCGCTCTCCCCGACCGTCGCTGCGGCGCCTACGTAAGCGCCAGCTTGAGCGCTGCTGAAGCTGCATATTGCAACCACAAAAATAATAACGAGTGCGATGTGAATCGTGAATGCCCATGCCACCGACCCGAATTTGCCGCTCAACGTCATTGCTTATTTTCTTAATTGTTAAATTTTGCTAATTCAGCCATTCATGCGGACGCCGCCTAACCATTCGATGCACGCTGTGGGCCGAAGGTCGAAGACACTCAATCCCTTGACTTTATTCGCTTGCCTCACCCAGCTCCAAGTTACAAAAGGAGTACGCGGGTAGTGCGCTTCAACTGCCATCCCTTTCAATAGCTTGGATGCGGCTCGCAGCCTTGCGTTCAGCGATAGACTCAAGGCCGGAATCCATTGCCGAGCCCAGCGTCCCGCTTTGCTTTTGGCGTTAATTTTGCTTCAGCGTCTTTCCCACAATTTCCTTTAGCCCATGAAAAATTTGCTGGGTCGTCTGAGTCAGGCGTTTTAATTATGGAGTGGAATACTGCGGTGGAGTAACCTGAAATTCGCTCGTCAGACTGTATCCGGAGAACTTCATATGTACTTTGAACAGTTTTACCTGACCTGTCTATCGCATGCGTCGTACATGATTGGCTCCGAAGGCGAGGCGGCGGTAGTTGACCCGCAGCGCGATGTGGATATTTATTTGAAGGCGGCTGAAGAGCAGAAACTAAAGATTTGTCATATCTTCGAAACTCACCTGCACGCCGATTTTGTTTCCGGACACAAGGAACTGGCGGCGCGCACCGGCGCGAAGATTTATATCGGGGCGCGCGCCAATGCTGGATTTCCTCATGTGCCGCTCACCGATAATTCTGAAGTGAAAATCGGTGCCGTGCGCATTCGAGCGCTGGAGACGCCGGGGCATACTTCGGAGAGCATCTGCCTTGTCGTTACAGACACGATTGCAGAAGCGATTACAGACGCTATTGCTGACAACAAGAAATCGGCGCAGCCCTGCGCGGTGCTTACCGGCGACACCTTATTTATAGGCGATGTGGGACGCCCTGATCTTTCAAAGACGCACACGCCGCAACAGCTGGCCGGGCTGCTCTACGATAGTCTGCACAAAAAGTTGCTGGCGCTTCCAGACGCAGTGGCGGTGTATCCCGCGCATGGTGCGGGTTCGTTGTGCGGTCGCAGCATGAGAGCAGAACGTTCTTCGACGATTGGCACCGAACGGCTCACGAACTACGCGTTACAGATCCCCAGCCGCGAAGAATTTATTGCTCAGTTGACCGCCAACCTTCCCGCCCGTCCCGAATATTTTCTTGAGGATGCCGAGATCAATCGCTCGGGCGCTCCTACGCTCAAAGAGCTTCCACCGATTCCGGCGCTGTCTCCAACCAAAGTGCGGACGCTATTGCAGGAGAGAGTAAACGTGCTTGATGTGCGTTCGGGCGAGGAGTTCGCCGCGGGCCACGTTCCCGGATCCATCAACATCGCGCTGGCGGGACAATTTGCTTCGTGGGCGGGCGGGATTCTCGGGATACACTCGAAACCCTTGCTGGTCGGCGCAACTGACGCGCAGATCGAAGAAGCTCGCCTGCGCCTGGCTCGCGTGGGCATCGAGGAATTGTGCGGATATTTGGCAGGCGGGCTCAAGGCGTGGGAAGAGTCTGGCTTGCCGGTGCAGAAGACGCAGCAGATTTCCGCGCAAGAACTGAATCAGAAATTGCGCGACGGAACTTTGCGGCCAATTGATGTGCTCGATGTGCGTCGCGAAGGCGAATGGCAGGCGGGACACATTCCTGGAGTAGACTGCCGTCCGCTCGATACGTTCGCACAAAGATTACCCTCGATCGACAAAACTCGACCGGTCGCGGTCCACTGCAAAAGTGGATATCGCAGCATTATTGCCTGCAGCTTGCTCGAACGCGGCGGCCATCGCAACGTAATTAATGTTGCGGGAGGCTTCGATGCATGGCATCACGCAGAGCTTCCTGAAGTATCGGAGCAACTTGCCCAGGCGTAACATTTTGGGAGGCGGGAACTCGCGTTCGACGCTAATTCGGATTTTCCCTATTCCTTCGATGCAGCGTGAGCTTTTGCGGCGCCCGATTCGCGTCGAATTGGAAGCTGCGGCAGAGCGGACATCAAGCGTCGCGTGTAGGCATGAACCGGTGAATTAAAGATTTGTTCGGTCGTGCCGCACTCCACAATTTCGCCCTCGTGCAGAATGGCGATGCGCTTACAAATGCCCGCGACCGACGGCAGGTCGTGCGAGATGTAAAGAATCGACATGCCGGTTTCGCGATTTAGCTTTGCGAATAATTCCAGAATTTCAGACTGCGTGATCACGTCAAGCGCGCTGGTTGCCTCGTCGGCGATCAGAAGCGCGGGCCGATGCATAATCGCCATCGCGATCAGTACACGTTGCGCCTGCCCTACGCTGAGTTGGGAGGCACGTTTCCGCAAGAAATCCGGGTCTTCCGCAGGACTCGGCAGGCTCACGCTCTTCAATGCAGACTCGATGGCGCGGTCGCAGTCTTCGTTTTTATTTGTGCCGGCGGCTGCGCTGTTGCTATGTGCGCGCCATGCTTCCCGAAGTTGCGTATGAAGTCGAAGCGCGGGATTGAGCGATGCAAGCGGACTTTGAAGCACCAGGCTAAGCGAGCGTCCGCGAAAGCCGCGCAATTGCCGTTCAGACATGGCTAGCAGGTCCGCGCCCTGAAAGAAAATGCTGCCTTCAACTGCGGCGCGTTGGCGGCCCAGTAATCCCATGATTGCCATCGCGAGAGTGCTTTTGCCCGACCCGCTCTGGCCGACTAACCCGACGATTTCGCCGCGCGCGATTTCGAGATTGACGTCCCGCAACACAGGCGGCTTGCCGGGATAACGCACGGTCAACTCCGCGGAGAGCAGCATTGACGAGGGCTCGGACGATGATATTGTCATAATCTTCCTCGTTTTATATGCTCGCTTATGTGTTCACTGTGCTTAGCGGCTCGCGCGAGTCGCGGGGTTCAGTGTAAGCCGCTCTGCGTTCCAGAAAGTCTGCGGAGAAAGTATTCCCGGATCCGCCCCTTCAACAGATTTGGAAACCGCGGACAGCGCGTTGGGGTTGACGAGGTAAATAAAGGGCGCCTGCTCCGCGACAATTTCCTGCACTCGATCAAAACTCTCTTTGCGTTTCTTCAGATCAGCCGCCGACGCCTGCATTCGCATCAGGCGATCAATCTCCGCCTCCCACGCGGTTTCTGGAGACTTCTGCTGCGGGTTCCACGCATGATCTTCCGCCGAACTCAGCCAGATGTTCATTTGTCCGTTGGGGTCGAGATCGACATTGCGAAAGCCGAGCACCGCAGCCTCGTAATTAAATTTTTGCGATATGCGTTCGATCAGCGAAGGGAAGTCAAGCGTAACCACGTTGACTTTTATCCCGAGCTTTCCAAGATCTTCCTGAATCATCACGGCCATGCGTTCTCTCGGCTTGCTGCCGGCATTCGTGACGATGGAAAACTCAACCGGATTGCCGCCCTTGTCGAAGAGCGCTCCGCTTTGCAAATGAAATCCAACTGCCTGCAAGCGCTGCATCGCGGCATCAGGGCGATGCGGCTCAGCCTTCAGTTGACTGTTAAACCAAAATTTATTGGCAGCGGAAACGGGACCAACGGCGGGCTGAGCGTGACCGCCAAAGACAACGCGGCTTAAATCGTCGCGATTAATAGCTTGAGAAATCGCGCGCCGGAAATTTGTAGATCGAAACCATGCGCGCTTGTATTCGGGAATGGGAGCGTTCGCAACCTGATTAAACCACATGAAGTCGGAGTCAAGCGAAGGCCCCGCATCGTGCGCCAGTCCTGGCGATCCAGCGGCCAGGCGGTCGAAATAATCGCTGTCAATCACGTTGATCAGATCCAGTTCACCGCGCTTGAAGCGCAGCATCTCAACGTCGCGATTCGATTGAATGTCGAGGCGGATGGAGTCGAGATGAGGCAAGCGGCGTCCCTGCGAATCCTTCTTCCAGTAATTCGGATTTCGACGCAGAAGCACGCTAGATCCCGCTTTATATTCCGCAACGACAAATGGGCCGAGCACCGCCGCTTCTTTCTTGGCGGAATGTGCCGACATAATCGCAACTTGATCGAATAAGCGCTCCATCCCGGCGATAGGAGCGGGAAAGATTATCGAGATCTGGTCGGGTCCTATAATCTTCGTGGTCACTGCTCCGCTTCCAGAACGGAATGCATCTCCGGTCGAAGAGTGCAGGGTGGGATCCATGAGGCGATGCATGGTGAAGGCAACGTCCTCGGAAGAAAACGGGCTGCCGTCAGAAAATGAAATGCCGCGGCGTAGTTTAAAAGTGATGACCTTGCCGTCGTTCGAGATTTTCCATGATTCCGCGAGTTCAGGTTCGAGTTCCTGCGTGTGCCGATTCACGCGCACCAGAACTCCACCAGTCAGATAGCGGATGGAGAGCGATGAATCGTCGTCGACGAGAAGCGGGTCGAAAGTCTTTGGCTCGGAACGCAGGCAGAAGCGCAGTTCGCCACCGTTCTGCGCGAGGGCCGCACTCGTCGTCAAAGCGACACAGAGAAGCGTGAAACAGCGTAGCTGCAAAAACAATGAGCGGCGGCCGATCATGCGGGCACCTCTTCGTTCGAAAGCAACATTTGGAATGACGTCATGACCACGATCAGCAATACCAGCGGCACCAGTCGCCACGGTTCCTCGCGAAACGAAAGCAGGCCTTCGAGTTCTCGCAACAGGCTTCCCCATGAAGGCAGCGGCTCGGCAACACCCAGTCCGAGAATCCCGAGATTCGCTTCGCTCAAGATGAAGACCGGAATCGAAATCCAGAATTGTGCATACAAAACCGGCTTCAAATTAGGGAGAACGTGGACCACAAAAAGGCGAGCACCGTGCAATCCCGAAGCTCGCGCCTGCAAGACAAAATCAGAGTTGCGCAAAGCATCGGCGCTGGTCGAAAGCACGCGCGCCGAAGCGGCCCAGCCAAGCAATCCAAGAATAAGAAAGGTAATCAGCACCGAAACCAGCGGTGAAACATTGAGTGGCATGAGCGCGCGAACCGTGATCAAAAGAAAAAGCCAGGGCAGAGACAGGAATAAATCCGCGAACCCCCGCGCCATACGCAGCCAGATTCCGCCCAAGTATCCAGCGAGCCCGCCCACAACAGCGGCTAGCGCAGTCGACACCAAAGCCGCAGCCGGAGCCAGCAAAAGCGAGATTCGCGTCCCGTAGAGAACACGCGCAAAACGGTCACGTCCAATTTCATCGGTGCCGAGCAGATGGTGGCGCGACGGTGGCGCACTCGGAGCCTCGCGAAATTGCTTGGCATATCCCGCAGGCGCGAGCCAGTTCGCGGCGAGCGACATTGCGCACACCGCGACCACAACGATGCAGGCGAGCTTGCGAGCGAAGGTCATACTGTGTTCATGGCGCCCGTGTTCAAAGGGCCTATATCAGAGCGCATGCTTACGCATCTTGGGGCGTCAGCATGTAGATCATTACATCGGCCCCCGAGTTCGCCAGCAAGGTTACCAGTGTAACCAGCACGGTAAGGTTCACGAGCAGAGGAAGGTCTCGCGATAGCGCCGCTTGCCATGCCAGCTGGCCGATGCCGGGCAGTCCGCATAACGATTCGATAGGAATGCTCGCGCCCAGAGCAATGCTGATTGAGATGCCGGCGAGCGCAATCATCTGAGGGCCGGCAACCGGGAGCGCATGGCATGCGAGAATGCGCAGTTCGCCGATCCCGCGCGCGCGCGCCGCGGTGATGTGAGGAAGAGCGTAGGCTTTCGCCAGCAGGTTCCGCGAATAGCGGTAAATTTTTGGGAAGACAATCAGAGCGATGGCAAGGTATCCCGGAGCATTAACGATTACAGAAAGCAACGCCAGCACCGCAGCTGGAATGCAGAGAAATGCGCCGCTGATCGTGAGACCAAATATTTCAAACAGCGGGCGGCGCCAAAGGCAAGCGGTGAAAGCAAGAGTTGCGCCCACTAGCCACGCCACCAGAAGCCCGATTCCAGCCACACGCGCCGTAACTGGCCAGCGTTCGCGCAGCAGACTTTGCACCGGTTGGCCGAGAGCATGAGAGGTGCCGAGATCGCCGTGGATCGCGCCACGCAGATAGTTGACATAAAAGCGGAGAATATTTTTTTCGCCGGCGCGGGATTGTCGCAAGGCGCGTACACTTTCGGCGCTTAGGCTGGGATCTAATTCGCGGCCGTCGGAATCGGCGCCTGGAGCGATCCGAACCAGTGTGGCCGAAAGCAATCCTCCGAGAAGTACGAGCGCGGCTATCGAGCCGAGATGCCTCGTAATCTTCCACAGGAGCGTTTTTAACCGCGAGGTTTTATGAGACGTTTCCGGCAACATGATGCGTCCTAATTCACTGTGGCCCCGCGCGCGCGGCCAGGAGCGTTGACATCGCGATTGGCTGATGGCTCGGAATGATGAATCTTCTTCATCGAATACATGCGGCGGTCAGCCTCCTCAAGCAGGCGCTCAACATCAAAGCTATCTTCCGGGCAAAACGCCGTCCCCACACTCAATGCGACGAGATCGCGGCCGGCGATTTTACGTCCAGCTTCAATGGCTAATTGGTTCAGGCGGCTCGCCTTTTCGTTGGCGGCCTCCGCATTCATTCCGGGGGCGACGATCACAAATTCATCTCCACCCATTCGCGCCACGTAATCGTAGCCGCGGCAACTTTCTTTGAGATGGCCGGCAAAATCTTTCAGCAGGTTGTCGCCCTCAAGGTGGCCGTAGAGATCGTTAATCTGCTTGAAGTTGTCGAGATCGCAAACCATCACCGCGAGCGACGTAGAGGTGCGGCGGCAGCGGGACAGTTCCCGCGACAAGTGGAGGAACAACGATCGCGCGTTCGGAAGGCCGGTCAAGTAATCGGTGGTCGCAGAATCTTCAGCTAGCTGATACTTGAGTGCATTTTCGACCGATAGCGCAATCTTGGAACTCACAGCCAGCAAGATGCGCAAATGGTCGGCGGAGAAAGCATCGCGATCGGCACGATACATCGCCAATACGCCAACCACGCCGTTAAGGCCTTCTAGGGGAACGATCAGGGCCGAGCGCAGCGTGTTGAACTTTGTTGGATCGATTATGTATCCGGCTTCGAGCTCGGGATTGCCGTTCACGATTGGCTTGCGCCTTTCGGCGACCCACCCGCACAGTCCTTCACCAAGGCCGACATTCAGCGCCGAGAGCAAGCGGAAGTTGTCGCCGCTTACGAGTTCCGGGATAAGTTTGCCATCCTTTAAAAGAAAGACAGCCATCGAATCGTAGGGAATCATTTTTCGCAGCCGCACGGAGAGGACCGAGAGTGTTTCGCCGAGACTCAGCGAATTTCCCAGATCCTGGCTGAGTTCAAACATGGTCTGCGCCTCCTGCCTCGCGGAGGCAATAGAGGACAAGAAATCCGCCTCGTTTGTTGCGGCCAAAGGCTGAGGGGATTGTTCGAATCCATCGACTACGTCCAAAGTACCTTCTGCAACAACGTCCGCCGATGGCATCGCTTCGTCTTCGCCGATCAAATCCGTGCCAGCTAAAATTTCCAACTTCCGGTAATGCAGTTTCAATGCGTCAACGATTTTTGGATCGAAGGCCGAGCCTGACATGGAGCTTACCTTTTCCATGGCGGCATCAAGAGACATAGCATTGCGATATTGACGGTGGGATGCGAGCGCATCCAAACAGTCGACAGCGGCCAGCACCCGCGCGCCTCGAGGAATCTGTTCCCCTTTTAATCCGTCGGGATAACCAGTACCGTCCCAGCGCTCGTGGTGGGAGCGGACGATGGGCGCAACCGGGTAGGGAAATGCGACGCGCTGCAAAATTTCAGAACCCACCAACGGGTGGATCTTCATCTTCTCGAATTCTTCCGGAGTGAGCTTGCCGGGTTTATTAATAATGTGTTCGGGGATTGCCAGCTTGCCAATGTCATGCAACAGCGCGGCGGCTCGGAGCGCCTCAATTTCGTCTTCCGAGAAGCTCAACTCTTTGGCGAGTCCCACGGCAAATACACGCACGCGCTGCAGATGCTTGTGCGACGTTTGGTCCTTGGCTTCGATCGCCAGAGCGAGCGACTCAATGGTGCGCAGATGCAATGAGGCAGCCTCTTCGGCATTGCCTTTTTCAATTTCGACCTGCTGCTTCTCTTCCGCCAGTTTTGCAAGGTACAAGTGATAGGAGCGATAGACCCAGTAGACGAGGGGCAATATAAGAAGTGAAGTTTGCCATCCAAATTTTTTGCTCATCAAGCCCACGGCAAATACCACCGCTGCACCCACCATGTAGAAGGGGAACGACCAGAAATGGCATTCCGCCCAAACCTTGCGCGCAGGCTTACCTTCGGTCAGTGAAATTACAATCGCAACCGGGACCGTGTTCGACACGAAAAATATGAGGGCAGTGATCACCAATAAAAGCAATGTCCCCGCGCTGGCAACTTTTTGCAGGGCCTGATAGGCATAGTAAGAGACGGCGATTGCATTCGCCATCATACTGAGCACGTTGAAAACGATCTTGATGGGAACGCGCTTCTGATGCGTACCGAACAGGCACTGCGCCATGGTCGCAGTGCAGCCGATAACTAATGTTTCGGAAAGACTCAGTTCAAGGATGCTCAGTAGAATAAAAAGAAAGTTGACCGACATGGTTCCGTCAATGCCGGGCAATTGAATTTTAAGTCTGGAGGCCAGAACGGCGACCAGCAAGTAACAGGTAAAACGGGTCAGGTCGGCGCTTTGCCAATGCCACAAGGCATGGACCAGCGCCCAGGATCCGAGCGCTGCTGTTACTCCGATAAATAGCCTAGCCCGACTCGACATAGCTCTACCCGAAACTAGTCCGCATACATAACGTGCAACTATGCGTCCGCGGCGGCGAGTGTGTTACTCAAGTGACCTCGTTGAATCCATGCCAGTTAGGTGGCACTTAATGCCCTTCGGTCACTCATGAACAGACACAGGCCGTTGTCAATAACTGTATTTAGTCCCCGATGCGCCATTTTTTGTCCAGATCAAGGGTGCTTTCTCACCCTGCTCTTTGCAATCTGGACTTCCCGTTATACGGGAGAGTAATCCACGAATCAGAGGGCAGATACTTACCTAAGTAATGGTGAACTAAGGAAGCAATTCGCATATCTCAAACGGTTGATGAAATGATTACCTCGGTGTAAAGCTGGCTGTCGACCATCCAGCCAATGTGGCGGAGTTGTGGCAGCATCAGGGAAGAGCGCAGTGGCCTGACTGATCTCTCACGCGTGGAGCCGCGGTTGCGCCTACACAACAGTTTTACTTTTCGATCGGCGATCTAATGGGAACTTCACCGAAGACCGCGTTAACGCACAAGGTGCAGAATCCGGCACTCGATAGCGGCGTTCGCGAATCTCATTCCACCAAAGATCAATTTCTTCTTCAGCCCGGCATTCTTGACCAAACGCAAGATGCCGTGTTTACGACTGATCTCAGCGGAGTAATTACCAGCATCAATCAAGGCTGCCAACGTTACGGCTTTGTAGTCGGGCGGAACATCGCAAACTTTTATACGGACCCGCAGCAGGCGGATTCGGTCGACCGGGCTATAGCCCTCGTGCTCGACAAAGGACGTTTCGCCGGTGAGTGCAGTTGCCACACCAAAGCCGGCCAGGATGCCACAGTACATTTGTGTTTGGCATTGCTGCGCGATTCGACTATGTCGGCTGCCGGTATCCTCGGTTTTTCGATTGAGCTTGGCGAAAGCAGACTCTCTACAACCGATCACGCAGCGGCAGGAGCAGTCCCGGTTCAGCTGGCACGGCGTGATATAGACGGCACGCAATTTGTTATTGCCAGCCCCATCATGCACAAGTTCATGGGGATGGTGGATCGAGTAGCAGGACATACCGAAACCGTGCTCGTGACTGGCGAAACTGGTACAGGTAAGGAGTTGGTGGCCCGCACCATTCACCGCTCGTCACATCGTCACAAACAGGCTTTGGTCGATATCAACTGCGCCGCGCTGCCGGAACATCTGGTGGAGAGCGAGTTGTTCGGATACGAAAAGGGAGCCTTTAGCGGCGCCGATTCCTCGAAGCCTGGCCTGTTTGAGCTGGCCGATAAGAGCACTCTGTTCCTCGATGAAATCGGAGAACTGCAGCCGCAAGTCCAGGTCAAGTTGCTTCGCGTGCTGGATGGAGCGCCCTATTACAGGCTAGGCGGGCATCGAAAAATTACGGTCGACGTGCGCGTCGTTGCGGCCACCAATCAGGACCTTGAGTTAGCCGTGAAGGAAGGCCGGTTCCGCGCCGATCTTTTTCACCGGCTTAGTCAGTTCCAGTTGCGCGTGCCGCCGTTGCGCGAGCGTCCCGAAGATATTGCAGCGCTCGCGCGTCATTTTCTTGCGCTCAAAGCGCCGAACAAAGTTTTTGCTCGCGACGCGCTGACGGTGTTGCAGGCTCACGCCTGGCCGGGAAATATCCGCGAACTCCGGAACCTGGTCGCCAAACTCGCGATGGCTACGGAAGAGAAACAGATCACGGCTGCCGAGGTTACGATCGCATTAAACGGCGAGGCTGCCGGTTCAAGCCGCGCCAGTGGAGCAGTGCCGCTCGGCAACCTGGAAAACATGGAAGAGCAGATGATCATTCGCGCTCTCGAGCAGACCGGAGGTCATCGCGCCCAGGCGGCGGAGCAGTTGGGAATTTCACGCCGCACACTCAGCCGCAAGTTGCAGGAGTACGAGATCGACGTTCCTTCCGGCGAAGGCTCGACCAGGTTAGGCACTATCAGTGAAGATCAACAGAAATTCTTTCGTGCCAAGGTCAATTTGTCGGTAACTCTAAAAAATGCCCATGGCAAGGAGTTACTCGTGCAGGCCGTCAATCTGAGCACCGGAGGTTTGGGACTCGATGCTGTCAGTGACCCTACAGGTTTTGGCGGGTTAGTGGATGCCAGTTTCCTATTACCTGACAGCGAAACGGTAATGCTTGCAAAGGGCCGCCTGGTATGGGCTGACGCGGGCGGCAGGGCCGGTTTCAGATTTGTGGTCATCGAGCCAGCATCGTTTGCTCAATTGCAACACTGGACGAATCGGAAGATGAAGGATGAAGGTTGGGAGATTCCCTCCTAAGTGCCTGCGATACGAGGATAAGTTCCGACAATGACGGCTGCGCGAACGTACACAGCCTTGTGTAACCTGTCGTAACACGTACTTTCGTGCGATTCTCTTCTCGTAGCTCAACCTATCGCCGCAACCTCGGGGCAAACTCCCACTGTGGTGCGGAACTCAAGCGAGGTTATTCATGTTGCAGTCTCCGGATCCGAAGTTCTCCTCAAACGCAGTACCTCCAACAAACAGTTACATTCCTGTCAAGCCGGCCACTGCATCCATGGATCAGGCGACGATCGGACGCTCTCTCGTTATCAAGGGCGAAATTACAGGCTCGGAAGCGCTCTTTATCGACGGGCGGGTCGAGGGATCGATTAACTTTCCTGGCAATCGTGTCACCGTTGGGCGCAATGGAATTGTTGCGGCAAATATCACCGCCAATGAAGTTGTGATCATGGGCAAGGTGCAGGGCAACGTCGAATGCGCCGACCGCCTGGACATTCGTGGCGAAGGTGTACTCACCGGCGATGTGGTCACGCATCGCATCAGCGTCGAAGAAGGCGCAATGATCAAGGGCGGGGTCGAAGTGCGAAATCCCGAGAAGCAAAATCAGAAATCGCAGACGCAGAATCAGAATCAAAACAAGCAGGAAGCTCCAAAAGCAGCTGCTGCGGTTGCGGGCAACGCGTAATTTCGCTGGCTTCGGATCCGAACCTGATCTGAACTTCGCTTGAAGACGTTATAACCGGTGGAGGGATGGACTCATGGTCCATCCAGCCGGGCGAGGACGCCCGGCACTCCATCGTTTCTTTTTTTAGGTCTTTTATTTTTTGGGTTTGAAGTCGAGCGAAGCCGAGTTCATACAGTAACGCAGCCCAGTTGGTCCCGGGCCATCCGGAAACACGTGGCCTAAATGCGCATCGCAACGCGCGCAACGCGCCTCGGTGCGGCTCATGCCGTAAGTGGAGTCGGTGTGCTCCGCAATGTTCTTGCGATCGGCGGCGGCATAGAAACTTGGCCATCCAGTCCCCGAATCAAACTTCGTATCCGATCCAAATAAAAGCGCGCCGCAGCAGACGCAGTGGTAAGTTCCGTCGTCGTGCTTGTTCCAGTATTGTCCGGTAAAAGCGCGCTCAGTGCCGCTGCCGCGAGCGACTTGATACTGCTCAGGTGTGAGCTGTTGCCGCCACTCGGCATCGGTTTTGCTGATCTTCTCAGTGATCTTGCCAGCGATCTTGTCGGTGGTTTTGTCCGTCATCCTTTTCTCCAGTATTCCCAGTCAATAAGATGAAGAACAAAGGCGAAAGTTGCAAGCGGCGTCGTTCAGCAACGGAGTATCAGCAACGGAGCATCTGCAGCGGAGAGTTAGCGGCTGAAATATTTGTCTGGGGCTAGTGCGCTAGCGGTTGATGGCTGCCCAGCAGCAGTCCGATTCCAGCGCGCCTACGCAATTCCGCGAGCAGCGCCGTGGCCGCGTTCATATAGGTTTTATTGCTGTCGGAGGTGTCGGCCCAAACCGCTTCATACACGATCTTAGCGGCTTCTTTGCTGTCCATGTGCAGAGCCGCTTCCATGCGGTCGGCCTGTTGCCGCACATCGCTATAACAGCTGTGGCAAACGGCGGCAGGTTCGGTGGCTCCGCTGTGCTGATGGTCGAGGACGCAGCGGAAAGTCGCTTCAGGGTTGATCTGGGTATGCGAAGCGAAGGCTTGTGACTTGAGCTCTTTAAGAAAACGCTCACGCTCGTCATCGATTTGTCCCGGAGTCGCTTGCTGCGCTGCAACCGGTACTGTAGCCGTTTTGTGCATCACGGGAGCGGACGGCGAAACGCGATCCGGCGACTTGCAGATGGGGCAGGCGTTCATGTCAGAAGGGTAATAAGCATGGCAGCGGGAGCAGGGCAGTCCATAGCCAACCGCTTTCTTGTCCGCCACCGAGACCCGGGCGGGCGCACTCGGCGCCCCAGGCGCTGCGGGAGGCATGCGTTGTTCGGAAGTTGATACAACGGCCGGGCTAACCGACTTTTCGCGGGCTTGCTTGGCACCAGTGGTTTCCATGATCTTCCCCTAACTACATTCTCTGACTGGTATTGCGCAGGTAGCGCAGGTATTGCCGGCAGCACCTTGGGGCGCGCCCTTTTTCTCTATCTATATTAGGTTCGTTGCCGTCCGAAAACGAAGTACGTCAGTACATACCAGACGGTGTCCTATCGTGCAGTCTGCTCGTGCAGTCTGCCTTAGGTCACTTCGAGTTCGAGATCAGCCGCACCACTTCCTGCATGCGTGCCCGGTAAAGATTCTGGCTTGGATCCATGCGGGAAGCGATTTCTAGCTCTCCAAGTGCCTCTTCATACTGATGAACAGCCATCAGGCATGCGGCAAGGGAGTAATGATTCTGGGCGCTCGGCTCAAGCCGAAGTGCCTCTCGAAATTCTTTCTCGGCCTCTGCCAATTGTTGCGTATTCACGAGCGCGGTTCCAAGGTAGTGGTGCCCCAGGCTGGATTCCGGATTCAGCTCAACCGCCCGGCGCAGGATGTCGACCGCTTCCTGGTCCTTGCCCTCAAGCAACAAAGCCTGCCCAAGAACGCGATGCTCGGCCGCTCCGGCCGGATTGGAGGCAATGGCGGCCCGCAATTCACGAACCGCGGATGGATAATCGCGTTTCGACATGTAAGCGCGCGCCATGCAATTGTGGCCGCCATCCCAGTCCGGACTTTGCTGGAAGAGATCTTTGAACTCCGTAATGGCGCTATCGAACTCTTCCTTGTCACACAGGGTATTTCCCAAGTTGTTGCGAACGCTCGCTTCCTGTGGATTCAAACGCTTCGCGGCGCGATACTCTGCAATCGCTTCGTCGAGTTTGCCCTGATCGTGCAGGACGACGCCCAGGTTGCTGTGAGCTTCCCAGAAATCGGGACGCATAAAGATGGCATGGCGATAGGCGATGGCCGCGCGCCGCAAATCCCCCTTATCGCGTTGCGTAATGCCCATGTCGAAGTAGACGTCAGCATTAGCCGGCGAGTCGGCCGGTTCGCGCAGAAGCGCTTCGTCGAAAGCATGCATAGCGGCATCGTAGTGACCGTCAGCATAGAGCGACAGGCCCAGATATCGGTACGCCTCAGCATTAGCAGGATCCATGCTGAGGGCGGTGCGGGCTTCAGCGAGCGCCGAATCGGAATCTTCCGTCCGGTAAAAAAGGTAGGAAAGCTGGCTGTGCGTTTCCGGCGAACCGGGCGCCAGTCGCGAAGATTCCATGAATTCATCGAGCGCTTCGTCGAAGCGGTCTTGCCGCCGCAAGACGGTTCCAAGAACAAAATGCAGCAAAGCAATATCCGCGGGCGGGGCAGCAGCGTCGGGACGAATCAGGGCGCGGAGCTTGTCCTCAGCGCCATCGAAATTCTTGGCGTGAACCAAAATTGCGACCTGCGCCGCGCTGCTACTTGCGCAACCAGCGTCGGCTGATTTTTCGACCACGTTTCGCTTCGAACTCGTCTTGGCGTCCGGGCGAATGAGGCTCGCTATCAAAGTTGCCTCCGCTCCCGCCTTTTGCAAGGTGCGTGCGCACTGCGAGTAAGGGTGGCAGGAAAATTTCTGGCCTGCATCCTGGGCGGCGTTCAAAGACTGGTTTAAGCGCTGAATACGGGCGCTAGAGATGCCACCTGCCAGCCACCAGAACACAGGATCGCAGTTTGCAGCTCGCGACACCTGTTCAGCCTGCAAGGTACTGACCGCCAGTAAGAGTAAAAGCGATTTAAGGATGCAGTTCTTCACGAAGCCTCCGACGGTTGGGGCGGTTTGTCTCGCAGGAAACGCCTTAAGACCAAAATAGTCCGCCGGACGTTCCACCGATAGGTCACGGAAGTAATTTGGGGTCCATGGCTGCAGGCCCAGGGAGTGGCGTTACAGCCGGTGGAATTGTGAGCTTGGCGGGTATACCAAGATCGAATTGCGGTACACATTGCGGTACACTGGGACTAGCTATCGTGTCCGGTGATTCCCAACCGGCGTGTTGGAGGCATTATGTTTGAAGGTCTATTTCAACCAATGCATCTGCTGATCATCTTCTTCATTGCATTGCTGGTTTTTGGCCCTAAGAAGTTGCCCGAGTTGGGTAAGGGACTGGGAGATGGCATCCGCGCGCTCAAGCAAGGGATGAAGGACCACGATACCAAGGCCGACATTAAGCCGGAAGCGACACCCGCTGTCGCGCCCGAGAATAAGCCTGTAATAACGCCTGAAAACAATCCGGAGAATAAGGCCTGACAGCCCGGCAGCCTTTTGAATGCCTCTAACATCTTAAGCCGCGACCGCCAAGTAAGGCGCTGAGCAAATTATGCGGCTTGGTGAATTTCCCATCTAAATTCTAGTTTGCCCCGCTGTTGTTACAACCTTCCAGCGGAAATTCCATTCTATGTTCAGTCACTTCTTTGAGTCACTTCGGAGGCTTTTGTGGGTACGAAATCTGTAGCAGGTCTGCTCCTTCTGTTAGCGATTCCCGTTCTTGCCGATCAGGTCGTCCTCAAAAATGGCGACCGCTTGACTGGCTCAGTCAGCAAGTCAGACGGCAAGGTAGTTGTCATCAAGACCGATTATGCCGGAGAAGTCACGGTTAAGTTCGACGCCATCGAAAGCATAAATGCGTCCGGCAACATAACCGTTGGACTGGGAAAGAGGACGGTCGTCGGAGACTCGGTGACCGTGAAGGGCGACGAACTCGTTGTGGCGACTAAGACCGGCCCGGTCGAAGCTCCCAAGTCATCGGTTAACGCGCTGCGCGGCCCTGAAGCGGAGACCGCCTACGAAAAGAGCCTGCATCCCGGGCTTCTTCAGGGCTGGAACGGCGGCCTGAATCTGGGATTCGCCTTGACCCGCGGCAACAGCGAGACCAAAGATCTCAACATCGCCTTCAATGCCGTCCGCACCGGATTCCACGACAAACTGCTTCTATCCATGACCTCGATCTATGCCGCCAACGACCTGCCCACGGCAACTCCGCACACAACGGCGAATGCAGTGGGCGGCGACGCCCGCTATGACCACGATTTGACCCCTCGCCTGTTTGCATTCGCGGCCGCCGATTTTTATCACGACGCGCTGCAATTCCTCGACCTGCGCTCGATACTGGGCGGCGGATTAGGCGTCCACGTAATAAAGAGTGATTCCACAATTCTTGACCTGCTGGCCGGCGCGAACTACACCCACGAAAGTTATTCCGCTTATATTCTGCCCACGACTCCACCGACGCCGGAGCCCGCCGTCAGCCACAGCCTGGCTGCGTTAACTCTTGGCGACTCCTTCGTGCACAAAATCGGCAAGGGAACAGTCATCACCCAAGGACTATTGTTCTATCCCGATCTGACCAACACCGGGGAATACCGCGGCACCTTCAACCTGGGCACAGTCACCAAAATTAATAAATGGCTGGGCTGGCAGAACACCTTCGCGGATATTTATGTAAGTGATCCGCCAATGGGAACGAAAAAGAACGACCTGCAATTCACCACGGGCCTCAATATAGCGTTCACCCACCAAGCAGCACCCTAGATTTCCTTCGTGGGCCTTCGTGGACCTTTGTGCCCTTAGTGGTTCATGATCTCGCAAAGTTACACATTGCTCTGCGAGGCGAAAGTAACAAAAACAATGGAGCGCCGGGCGTCCCCGCCCGGCATTTCCTGCTGTCGAACTTTTCCTCCGCTCTGGAATTGTTCTTACCAGTCACGCCAAAAGTGTTCCCCCGTGTCCTCTGTGATCCCTCCGTGCTCCCCGTGGTAAAGATTTTGCTTGTGGCAAACCCCACGGACCCGCGAATCAATCCCGACTCAAACGTTTGTTATCCTACGAATGTGCCACGAACTTTTCTGATCGACACCGACACCGCCTCGGACGATGCCGTAGCGTTAATCATGGCATTGCGCGCCCCCGATATCCGGGTAGTGGCAATCACTACGGTCGCAGGCAACGTCCCGGTTCAACAAGCGGCCCGCAATGCCCTCTACACCGCCGAACTCTGCGGATCGAATGTTCCCGTGTACATCGGCGCCGACAAACCGCTGCTCCGCAAGTATGAAGACGCAACCTGGTTCCACGGTCACGACGGCCTAGGAGATCATAACTATCCCGCTCCCCATCGCTCAGCAGCAAGCCTGCACGCAGTAGATGCCATCGTCGAAACAGTCGAGGCGAATCCCGGACTTGTGCTCGTCACTCTAGGCCCGCTCACCAACATAGCTCTGGCCGTTGCAAAAAAGCCGGAGATCGCCAAAAACGTTGGACGCTGCGTAATCATGGGCGGCGCTCCGTGCTGCGAAGGCAACGTGACCCCCGCCGCCGAATACAACATTTGGGTCGATCCGGAAGCTGCACGCATGGTCATGCGCAGCGGCTTGCCTGTCGAGCTCGTAGGTTGGCAGCTATCCCGCGACGAAGCCGTTCTCAATGACGAGGACATCACCCACGTCCTCGGCTTTAATACGCCCCTCGCAAAGTTTGCCCTCGAATGCAACAGTCGCGGTCGCGAAGCCTACAAACAGCAAACCGGCGAAGACGGCATCTGTCTTCCCGATCCAGTAGCCATGGCAATCGCGCTCGATCCGACAATTGGAACGGAATGGAGCGAGCACTACCTCGACATCGAAACCCAAAGCGAATTAACCCGTGGCGTGACAGTAGTCGATCGACTAAACGTAGCGGAAGACGACCGCAACCAAAAGATATGGGAACCACTGCTCGAGAAAAAAATCAAAGCCAAAATCTGCTGGACGATCGACAATCGCCGCTGGAAGGATGCACTCTTCTCCACACTGCAAAAGCCTTAACCACCAAGATCACGAAGAAATACGAAGGAGATCCCTGGATGAAGTCTGGGAAGAATCCTTCGTGGCTAGTGGCTTGGTACGAGTCGCTGTTCCCACTAGCAGAAGGTTGGCGGGGGCGACTCCAAACGACTTGGCACTTAATAACGGGTCAACAAGTGCACGATATCGCCGAAAAATCCGGAATTAAAATATTTTGGCACTTGATGTACGGTTTGCGAAATTTGAAATAATGAGCCATGTCGCGCCATTCCTGCGCTAGCCGGAAGAATGGCGAACAGGAGATTGGATGCGGTTTGACACGGTGTCACTAGTGCCGCCTCTGTTCCCCCTTGTGGTGAAGGTTTTGCCGTCCTTAGTTAGTCCTTTCGCACTATTGACCTGACTGCTAGCACCCCTATAATCGCGTCACTTCAGGACTGGGGTATTCCGCTTCTTAGGTGGGCTAGACAATTTTGGTGCAGGCAAGGCTATGCGGGAGGGACAACCATTCCTCCAGAGTATTTTGTGAAGAAAAGACTGATCAGAACTTTCGCGATAATCCTCGTCGTGTGGGTATTTGCCTGCGCCGTGCTTTACGGGATTATGCGCCAGCCCCCCGAGGCGTTCGCGCGCGTCATGGCGAAAATACCGGGGCCGGTGGCGTTTTTGGTGTTGCCCTTCGAGACCCTGTGGACTCACGCGCGAGCGGGCGTGCTTCAAGTCGGTGACGCCGCACCCGATTTTTCGCTGACGAAACTCGATAAGAGCGCCGCAGTGCAACTCTCGAATCTGACGGCGCAGGGTCGCCCTGTTGTGCTCATCTTCGGCAGCTACACTTGACCGCCATTCCGGCGGGAGGTTCCCGCTCTCAACAAGCTTTACCAGCAATATGGGAACAAGGTCGCTTTTCTGGTGGTATACATCACCGAAGCGCATCCGAGCGATGTCTGGCAGATGCAGAGCAATATAAAGGATAAAGTTGTTTTTGCCAGCCCAAAGGATCAAGAAGAGCGGGCAATGGTGGCGGGAGCGTGTGTGCGAAAGCTAGGCATCGAGATTCCCGCCGTGATCGACGCATTCGGCAACTCCACCGAACAAGCGTACACGGGATGGCCTGATCGCCTTTATTTCATCGACGCCAGTGGCCGCGTTGCCTATAAATCCAAACCAGGTCCGTTCGGCTTCAAGGCGCAGGAACTTCAAGCCGTGCTGGGCAAGTCGGTGAAGTGAGTCCGAAAGGGTAGTTCGCCCAACGGCGCGCTTTGCTCGGCGTCGCAGAATGGTTCCAAGGTAAAGTAAAAAGTCGCTCCTTTTCCCTTCGCGCTCTGCGCCCAAATTTTTCCGCGATGGCGATGCACGATGCGCTGCACGGAGGCCAGTCCGATGCCGGTCCCTGGAAATTCGTCCTGGCTGTGAAACCTTTGAAAGGCGCCAAAAATCGTACTCGCATATTTCATATCGAAGCCGGCTCCATCATCCTTCACGAAATAGGCTTGGGTGCCATCACTTTCGAGCGAGACGCCGAATTCAATGCGCGCTGTTGGACTGTGGCTGGTAAACTTCCAGGCATTATTCAGCAGGTTTTCCACCAGGATTCGCAGGAGCGCGCGATCGCCGTTGGCGAAGATTCCCTCAGCGACTACAAATTCCACTTGTCGGCTGGGGTCGCCTCGCTGCACTTCGGCCCCAATGGATTGAACCAAGCTGCTAAGGTCGGTCCGCTGGGCATTGAGTTCGCCGCGGGAGAGGCGAGCCAATCTTAAGAGCGCATTAATCAGGCTGTCCATGTGGTGGGCGGAGGCGCTAATGGCCTGGATTAGATTTTGGCCTTGCAGGTCTAGTTTCTCGGGATACTCCTTCTGCAAAACTTCCACGAAGCCCTGAATACGCCGAACCGGTGCGCGCAAATCATGGGAAACGGAATAGTTGAAAGTCTCCAGTTCCCGGTTAACCGCTACCAGTTGACTTGTGCGCTCTTGAACCCGTTGATCGAGTTCGGAATTAAGTGAGCGGAGACCCGTTTCCGCGGCCTTTCTGGCGCTGATGTCGCGGATGTTGCATTGAATCACCTTCTGGTCGTCGACTAGATAGACATTGCTGACGAATTCGACGGCAATGGAATGCCCATCCTTCGTTTCCAGGGGCTGGTCTTCGTAGCGGATATACCCATTCTTCTGCAATTCCGCGAAGCTGGCCTTACACGCCTCGATGTCCTTGAAGGCGCCGATCTCCCAAAGTTTTTTCCCCAGACAATGTTCGCGCGAGTAGCCCAACATATCCACCAAGAACGGATTGGCGTCCATGATGTGGCCACTCTCTTCGTCCAGAATCAAAATGCCGTCCTGGGCGGTTTCGAAGAGCCGGCGATACCGGGCCTCTGACGCTTCGAGGGAGTGCTCCATCCGCTTTCGTTCATAGTAAAACTCGGTTTCGCGCAGCACGCGTGCGATGGCTGGTACAAGCCGCGCCAGTTCCGATTTTTGAACGTAATCGTGCGCGCCCGCCTTCATGAGTGAGACGGCCAGATTCAGATCGATCTCGCCGGATACGATGATGAACGGGACCCGTGGGCGTAATTCCTTGGCCAGCGCAAGTGCTGCGGGAGCGCCAAATTCCGGCATGGAGTGGTCAGAGGTGATCAGATCCCAATCCGCCCGCTCCAGGGCAACGCGCATGCCGGGTGCAGTATCCACCACTTCAAAAACTGGCTCATAGCCACCAGCGCGAACCGCGCGAACCAGCAGATCGGCATCATCCTTGGAGTCTTCCACGATCAACATGCGAAGAGATTGGCTCATAAACACCCGCTTACTACATGACCAGCCTAGTTCCGTCGAGATTATGGAATCTGAGCAAAATTGAACAATACGGCCAATCGTTTCGGCCGCGATCCCAATAACGACCACGTTCCCGCCATGGGTCGCTCTGCTCTCGAATAGATCAAGTCGTTGGTGCATCGACTCACCCCGTTGTATCCTCGGGACGTGCCACGCTCTCCTGCGCTCGGTCCAACTGCGCCTCATCGGACCCCTACTTCTGGTTTATTTTTAGGCCTGATCATCACTTTGGCGGCTGTTGTTACGTACTCGGGCTACATCACGCGGCAAATCTCTGGCCTGCGCGAATTGCAGAACAACCTGGTCGATCGCAACCGGAAAGATTCCTTGCAGTTGCTTCGCATCCAGAATGATTTGAATTCGCTGGCGCTCGCCATGCGTGACATGCTCGACAATGACGAGCCCTATCCGCTGACGGCGTGGTCGGCGCAATTTCAGCGGGTTCGCGCCGATCTCGATGACGCTCTGCGGCGCGAGCAGCAAGTTGCTCCGGTGAATCGAACCGCCGAGCAGGAAAAGTATCTTGAGGATTCAGTGGCGCAATTCTGGGGCGCGGCCGATCGAACCTTTGCGCTGGCAAAGGGCTCGAACCAAGCCGAAGCGCGGACGCAGATTCGGATATCGCTGCGGGCGCGCCAAGAGGCGCTGAGCACGGCCGTTTCACGATTGCTGGTACAAAATAACGAAAGCGAAGAACAGGCGGCCCTCCGCATCGGGCGTATTTACGACCGCGTGCAGCGCCAGGTTTATCTCTTTCTGACTGCGACTCTGATTGCCATTCTCTTCACTAGCCTTTATCTGATCCGCTCGAACCGCCGTCTCTTCGCCCAACTCGCTACTCTCTCTGAACAGCGCAGCGAGCTTGCCCAGAAGCTCATTGCCACCCAGGAATCTACGCTGCGCCACATCTCCCGCGAATTGCACGACGAGTTCGGGCAGATTCTAACCGCTGTAGGAGCAATGCTGACACGCGCCGGAAAGCATGCGCCGGAGGGATCGCCTGTGCGCGCGGAATTGCGTGAAGTCTGCGAGATTACGCAAACTACGCTGGACAAAGTGCGCAGTCTTTCGCAGGCCCTGCATCCGGTAATGCTTGAAGAAACCGGACTGGAGAGTACTCTCGACTGGTATCTGCCGGTGGTGGAACGGCAGGCTGGCCTTCACGTATTCTATGAAAAATCGGGCGAATCTTTTTCGGTGAAGGGGGACGCTGCCATCCACGTCTATCGAATCGTGCAAGAAGCTTTGAATAATGTGACCCGGCATTCAGGAGCCAGCGAGGCATGGGTGCGACTCCGATTTCTGCCTGACACTTTAACCATGGAGGTTGAAGATCATGGCAAAGGGTTCGAAGCGCCGGCCACCATGCAAGGAAAAGGTATTGGACTGGTAGCAATGCGAGAACGCGCCGAACTGCTGGGCGGAAATATTGAATTTGTCCCGCTCGCGCAAAATGGAAGTGGAACCTTGGTTCGATTGAAAGTTTCGAGAGAGATGCTTAATTCCGATGCCGAATAAAATTTCAGTATTGCTGGTCGACGACCACACTTTGGTGCGACGCGGTTTCCGGCGCATTCTTGAAGATGAGGACGACATCACCATTGCCGGCGAGGCTGGCGACGGTGCCGAGGCCATCAAACTCGCGGGAAAGCTGCAGCCGACCGTGATCGTCATGGATTGCGCCATGCCCGGAGTCAACGGTCTGGAAGCTACTCGAAAGATTCTTGAAAGCAATCCACAGGCGCTGGTGCTGATGCTGAGTATGCATCCCGAAGAAACGCTGGTGCGGCAAGCCCTCGACGCCGGCGCGCGCGGGTATGTTTTAAAAAACGCGGTCGATCTCGAGTTAAGCACTGCCATACGCCGCGTGGTTAACGGCGAAACCGTGCTTGACTCGCAACTCAAACCGCCGGAAATGCTAAAAGGAAAGCGCCACTCCGCCCTCACCCCGCGCGAACTCGAAATACTGCAAATGATCGTAGATGGTAAATCGAATAAAGAGATTGCCACCGTGCTCGATCTCAGCGCCAACACGGTCGCGGTGCATCGCGCCAATATGATGGACGCTTTAGGAATTCACAAGGCGGCCGAGTTGGTCGTCTACGCGATTCGCCACGGGCTGGTTAATCTGCCGTGATTGATTGCCGTATAAACGATTGCAAGATAACTGATCGCCAGATGACCGATCGCCTGATAATCAATCGCTCGACACTCGACCGCCGGTCATTTCTCGGAGCGGGAATGGCGAGTCTGGCATCGACTTTAATCTCGACTGCCGGCTTTCGACTCGATGCCTTCGCCGCAAACGCTGCGCCTGATCCCGGTTTCCATCTCGTGGATGTGACGTCACAAGCTGGAATAAATTTCCGCCACAACAGCGGCGCCTATGGCGGGAAGCTGTTGCCGGA
>Ga0209332_1000079_pt1 | contig 24459 bp, 19 predicted proteins | sample BlaSpr_A8_OM3_M1_FD_187974 | JGI IMG/M metagenome (GOLD analysis project Ga0209332, IMG submission 187974) | Forest soil microbial communities from Thunder Bay, Ontario, Canada - Black Spruce, Ontario site 2_A8_OM3_M1 (SPAdes) (version 2) | ecosystem: Environmental > Terrestrial > Soil > Boreal...
TAAGCGCGAAACTGCTGTAGCGGATCGGGAAGGCCTGCAGCGGTCTCAAGAAAGCTTTCGGAAAAGAAAGAGCGCTCGCGGTGCAATGCTGGGAAGAAACTCATGGCATCCAGGTAACGATCCCGAAGCGATAACGAGGCGTTCCATGCGAGGTTCCGTCCATACATTCCACCGGGCAGGTGATCGTGCAGATGTTCGCGATACAAATTACCCAGCCAGTGGGGAATTCCATCGTAGCACTGGCGGTTCGTGCTGGTAATGTAGCGATCGTAGCCGGCGAAGAGTTCATCGCCGCCATCGCCTGAAAGCGCCACTGTGACGTGCTGTCGCGCCATGCGGCAGACGTAATAGGTCGGCAGCATGGAGGAATCGCCAAAGGGCTCCTCCATCATGCACGATAAGTAGCTCAGGGTTTCTTCCAGATCCGGGTTGACGATCAACTCGTGGTGCTCGGTGCCAAAGCGCTCGGCTACGAGACGCGCGTAATGGGATTCATTGAACTTCTCAGCCTCGAATCCGATGGAGAATGTTTTTACGGGCTTGGAACTAGCGCGCGCCATAAGCGCAACTACGATGGATGAATCGACTCCGCCACTTAGCAATGCGCCGAGCGGCACGTCGCTGATTAAACGAATGCGGGTCGCCTCGGCGAGCCGGTGTTCCAACTCGTCGAGAATGTTTTCTTCGCTAGCGGGACGACTGGTTCCAAATGCGGGCAGGTCCCAGTACTTCCGCACTTTAATTTCGCCGTGCCGGAATTCCAGCAAGTGGCCTGGAGGGAGCTTTTTGATTTCCCGAAAGGCAGTGTGCGGATCAGGAATGTAACCGTAGTAAAGATATTGCAGGATGCCTTCCGAATCGACTTCGGCAAGCTCGGGAGCGACGGCCAGAATCGATTTGATCTCCGAAGCAAAATATAATCGGCCGTCGACCAGGGCGTAGTGCAAAGGTTTCTTGCCGAGGCGGTCGCGGGCGATGAGCAGCGATTCTTTGCGCGAATCATAAAGCGCAAAAGCAAACATGCCTCGGAGTTTCTGCACGCAATCGGCGCCCATCTCTTCGTAAAGATGGACGATCACTTCCGTATCGGTATGGGTCGAAAAGAGGTGGCCGCGAGATTCTAACTCAGATTTCAGTTCCGGGAAATTATAAATTTCGCCGTTGAACACGATCCAAATTGATTGGTCTTCATTGAAGATGGGTTGATGGCCGCCCGATAAATCAATAATGCTGAGGCGGCGCATGCCCAAGCCGGTGCCGTCTTTGACGAAGACGCCCTCGTCATCCGGCCCGCGATGCACGATGGCCTGGCACATGCGATGGATCGTATCCGCGTCGACCTGGTGATCTGCCCCGGCGTTAACGATGCCGGCAATTCCGCACATAAACGCTATCCTCTCAAGTCGACCGGTGAAGCAATCTCTTGTTGGGCAACGTGCCTGACGTTGCCAGTTTGGCGTTCAACCGCTGATGCGAGCCGCAAACGATAATCACGGTATTGATCCGGATCTCCTTCGCGGCCATCGGTCGCGGCCCAGATGATATTGGCCATCTCTCGGGCGGTGACAAAATGAAGTGTCTCCTGCCGCTCAGCAGCTCCAGCGCTGAGTTCGGAGAGGAAACATTGCATAGCATCTCCAAGGACAGCCGACCGGTGATTGGGATACATGCTATGGCAGTGTATTTTTATAAATAGCCAATCGGGACGGCCCTGCACTGAGATTGCGGCCTGCTTCCAAAGCTGCAGCCGTCGCATGCTGGGAGGATTGGCATCGGTGAGCGCGGCAGTTTCAAATCGTCCGAAGCCGCTGCGCGACGAGCGATCAAAATCCAGCATGAGAGGACCCTGAATCATCATGGGGAAGATTCGCAATGGAGTTCCCTGCCGAAGATCGCGCCCTTTGCGATGCGGAGCCCGTTGATTGAAAGGCAACGTGCATTCGTAGAGCGAGTTGATCTTGGCAATCTGAGCCCGATGAAAAGCGGCGGCTGGAAGCGTGAGATCGGCGTAACAGCCAGTGCCGGCGAGAATTTCCATTTCGTCGTCGACACCGCAGCCGTATCCACCGGTTGAATTTGCCAAGGCAAAATTGCCATGCACAAAGGCATAGCGCGGCAGGGCGGAGCCGTCCAGATAACTCAGGCAGCCATGGTCGTTCGCGAGCGCGTCGCGAAATGCAACCAGCTCACGCCGCGTGCTTTCAGCCGTTGCATCGGCCTCGATGCCGTGATGAAGGTGGATCTCAATCTCGCCCCATCCGCTGTGACAATGCCGCGCCAGCCGTTCCACTAATGCCTTGTCATATTGTTCTGCGGGATAAAAATAGGAATGGACGAGGGGACGGCCGGAATTATCCCTCCATTGCTGCACTGCTTTTGGATAATCCCGGCACCATGTTTCCAAACGGCGTTCCTGTTCATCGTATGGGGCACGGGCTCTTCCATCCCCGGGAATGATCGCGGGTTCAAAGTGATCGGCTAAGGCGAAAATAAGATGAACCGGACCGCGCGGCTTGCGGCGAGTAAGCCGCTGCCACGCGTATGACGGAATCCAGCGCAGACAAGAGAGCCGGCTAAAAGGCGGTGGCACCTTTTTGGTGCGGCGCGACGGAGCGGCACTTGTGCGTTGCGTGCCATTCCCGCCATTTGAGTTTGCTTCAAGCTGCATCAGAATTGAGCTTCCCTATTAAATTCCTTCTAGTGTCTTTGGAGCGGCTTGCGGCCGCGCACTGAAATTGGTACTTCGCCGACGTGCAAATCTTCAAGTCCGCAGCTTTCAAACCAGCGGAAAACCTGTTCGTAAGTATGCTTTGATTGGTAGGCCGGGGAATACCAATCGAAAGTATCCAGAACTCGCCAGTCGCGCTGAACACTGCGGTTAACAGGAAATAAGTGGCGCACAATTCCTGAAAGCGGGCGCCCGACAATCGGCACTGCTCGAAGGCCACTGTCGACAACATTGATGGTTGGCACCGCCACGCGCAGGACTCCGTGCAAGCGTCCGTGCGACATGCGCGTGGTCACTTTGCGATAGAGATCGCTGAAGCGGTACCAGGGGTTGTAGGCGCTATAGAGCCAGACGGCCAGCCGGCCGCCGGGTTTGAGGTATTGGGGCAATGCCTTTACCGCGCGTTCGCAATCCGGTGTGTGGTGGAGAACACCGATGCTGTAGATGAGGTCGAAACTTCCCTGCGCGAAAGGCAGGGTAAAAACGTCGGCTTGGAGAGCGACAAAGTCGCGATCCGCCAGATTCCGGGCTGCGACTTCGGCAGCTGTGCTCAAGTCAATGCCGACCACGCGCGCACCCCAACGGGTGGCAATGTCGGCAAACCGGCCCATGCCGCAACCGACGTCTAGAACAAGTTTTCCTTTGAGGTCCTCGGGATGGAGGCCGGTTCGCATGATGAAATCGCGCTCCGACTGGCGGTGCTCGCTATCGTCCAGTTGCGTTTTCGCGTAGCGGTGCCACTGAAAACCAAAACTCGCCGCGTAATGTTGGGCATCCACAAAGCGCGCAATGCCCTTCGCGTTCGGATATGCATGCCGACAGGCGGGGCAGACAAAGCCCCCGGACGTGTCAGTCTCCAACCGCCCTCCGCATTTTAAACAACGCAAAATTTCCCCTAAGTCAGCGGACAGGGGAGACTGCACCGGTTGCGCGATCTGCATATGCCTCCAGAAAGTGTCGTGGTTTTTTCGGCGCCAGAGCCACTATGGGCCCGTCGGCCTGCTCTTGATAAATCTTCAACAGAACTGCGGTAAAGGCTACGGCAAAATACGGGAAGAATTGGTACGCTTCCGGGGCAAACAACGCTCCGATCACGAAACCTATGAGGGAACTATGGAGTCCCCCAACAAATAAGACCATCTCGGGCTCAAGTTTTTTCTCGGCTTTCCGCAAGATGCGCAGGTTTTTGAAAGCCAGCCAGAAAAACATGAGGTAGATAATCAGAACCGGAATGCCACCCTCGACACAGACCTGGAGGTACGTCATATGCACTTCGTGCCAGATCAGGGAGTATTCCTCGAAATTGTTAACTCCGATCCCAAAAATGGGATAGTCTTCGATGCCTACGACCGCTCGTTCCATCAGGAATTTACGGGCCTCGTAGGATCCATAAGCGTTCTGGTCAGTCGCGCTGGTGCCGGACAAGGCGGCAAAACGGTCGTACAGTTTGCCGCCGGCTACCACCAGGAGCAAAACGCTTATGAACCCGGTAGCAACGATCAAATAGAGCCGTCGCCCGCGGATTCCAAAATGCCACAGGGTCACAGGACCGGTTATCAGCAAATTAAGAACTGCAGCTCGCGAAGCAGTAAGGACTAATGCCAGGCCCATCCCGAGCATGCCGACGACCCATGCTGCTTTCTTCAGGCCGCTGCGAGTGGTCAAAAGGAAGGCCAACGCGAAAGGCAGGGTGATTACGATAGAGAAAGCCAGGTCGTTGGGATTGGAATAAATTCCTCCCAGTACACCTGCCAAACGGGGCGTGTTGTGGCCTTTGATAACCGAAACGAAAGATATGACAGCTACCGAAGCCGTTTGAATGTAGATGATCTGTTTTAGACGCGGGAATGTTGTAATTAGCAGGAACGTAAGGAGCCAAGCGATATATACCTTGGCAAAGTCCATCGTCTTGCTCACCGCGCCACCCTTCCACACCGGGGACAGTACCGCTCCGACGAACAGAATGCCAATCATAGCGAGCAGTAATTTTCCCTCAAGCGGGACATCCTTTAGCGTCCGTCTGATCCGGCCCTGAGCGCTGACAAATGCCCAGATGGCAAAGATGGCAGTGATCTTTGCAAGTGGAAAATGACGAAGTCCCGGAATCCAATCCTCAGGGCGAGCGCAGTAGACAACATAGAACGCACTCAGCCAGAAAAATGCTTTCTTTGTAGGATCCCCGGCAGGAAGGGACATGCGGCTTCCACGAACTCCCGCCGACCCCAGGTTGCCGTTATCGCTGAATGCCACAATACCTCTCTAATTCTTTTCGCATCTATCAGGCTCGCGCCGGAACCGCGTCTACCGCTGAGGAGCGTCGCTCTGCCACCGATCGCAAAATTTCACTAAAGCGTTCGCCGATCGCCGGCCAGTCGAAGCGAGCGGCCGTCTCCAGAGCCGCTTTTTCGTAGCGGCGGCGTAGCGCGGGATCGCGCAATAGCATGATCACCGCCTGCGCGAAGGAGCGAGCGTCGTCAGCGAGCATAATGTCGCGCCCGTGTTGAACATCCAATCCTTCCGCGCCGACGGTAGTCGAGACGACCGCTTTGGCCGTAGCCATCGCCTCATAAATTTTGAGTCGCGTTCCTCCGCCGATGCGAAGCGGCACGATGACAACCGCGGACTCGCGCAGATGTTCGACGACCGAGGGCACACGCCCGGTAACTTCGATCGAGGCATCGACCGCGGGCCATCTTTCAACGCGGCGATCGGGATTGCGCCCGACGATTCGAAAACGGGCCTGAGGAAATTCGGCCTTGATTAAAGGCCACACATCTCCGCAGAAAAATTCCAGACCATCGACATTCGGCTCCCAGTCCATGGCGCCGACAAATGTGATGAGGGGCGGGGAGGCGTCAAAAGTGTTTGAGGAGGACGCGGAAGCGGGCCGATATTGCGCGAGATCGACTCCGGTTGAAATGACAGTAATGCGATTGCCGTCAATCCACTTCATCATCAATGCCCGATCATTTTCAGAAACTGCAATCACGTGCTGAAATCGCCGGACCGCAGCACGTTCGTAGGCCAGCATTTTTCGAAATTCCAGGCCATACATCATTTTTTTGACCGGGTTCCCGGAAGTGTCAGCATGGCGCCGCCAGATTTCGCTTTCCACGTTGTGCTGAAAGAGCACGCTGGGCAGGTTGAGTCGTGGAGGAAAATTCACTGCGGCGTCCAGAAAATCGCAGACGGCTACATCAAAACGTTGCTCGCGAAACCAAGTCTGAATGCGCTTCTGGACCGCCGGCTCCGCAAAGCGGCTGACAGCATAGGGCGGCTCGGCGGAAAGATGAAGTAAATAGTCAAGTCCGCGGGCAGCGCCAGACAGCTCTCGTTTGCCGGTACAAACGGCCACTGCGCCGGGAAGTTTACGCTCGAGCTGCCGTTCATAGTCAGGATCGAGTGCGCCTCCGTAATACGAGTAAAAAGTAAGCTCGTGCTGGGCGGAAAGGTAGCGCAAGACATGATACGTGCGAATGTTCCCGCCATTCTGTACGGGTAGGAGTTTGTCGGCTTTGACCCAGAGAATTCTCATGCAGTCTAGCGAACCCAGATCGCCTTTCTGCCTGTAGCAAAATTGACGAAAGCGACCATGGCCGCTGAATTCAGAACCAGGAAGGTGCGCGCTGGTTCAGCTATTCGCGATAGGGGGCCAATCCTCATTCCAACTAGCGCGGATATGCTAAGAGCATAAAAGGCAAGTTGAAGACCGAGCGCCATCCGGTAGAACGGCTGCGGCAGGAATATGGATGCAATCAGCAGCGCCAGCAAGGCGAAGGGGACCGCAAGACGCGAAAGTTTATGGCTAATGAATTCAAATCGAATTGCATTTTCTGAAGTCAACAACCAGGGTGCAAGTTGAAGAAGCTGATAGTTGCCGCTGAGGGTTCGAACCTTCCGGTAAAATTCCCGGCCATCGCCGAGATCTGGCGAGTCCCAAGCGCGGGCGCGCGCGTCAAAAATAACGCGATAGCCTCGGCGTACAACCTGCATGGGGAGGAGAACGTCATCGAGAATCGTGCCTTCCGGCAATGGTGCGGCTCCGAATAATTCCCGGCGAGCGCAGTAGATAGCGCCGGTCGCGCCCGGCACAGAACCTGATTGAGATTCCAGTTCTCGGATCTTCTTCTCAACGCGCCAGTACACACCCATTCCCTTGCCGGTCTCTCCGCTTGATGGATCGCCAAGCATCAGTTCGCCGCTTGCGGCTCCGACTTCAGGATCGGAAAAATTCTCCACCAGCTTGCGCAAGGCGCCTGATTCGATGTGCTGCCGCGCGTCGGTAAAAAAGAGCAGTTCGCCAGTTGCAAGCTGAATGGCATCATTCAAACCGGCCGCCTTCCCTTGGGAAGAGGGCTTTATCACAGCACGCACGTTAGTGCGCACTTCCGCTCGTACTTCGCCTCCCCGGCGGGAGCCAAGCGCGTATTCGTCAAGAATGGCGGTTGTCCGATCACTGGAGCCATCGGAAACCACAACAATGTCAAATTTATCCGCGGGATAATCGAGCGACTGCAGATTTTCCAGCTTCTCCTCGATCACCGCTTCTTCGTTGCATAACACCATCACTGCGGTGACGGAGGGCAGCCAGGACCCCCTGCGCACCGGACGAGGCGACCAGCGAACGCGGAGCCACAACCATACGGGATAACCCAGGTACGAGTAGCCAACCAGCGCTGCCGAGAACCAGAAGACGTATCTCATTTTCATTGCGCACCCCGGCGCAAAAGAACCGTCTTCACCGTCTGGAACATGATCAGAAGATCGAGACCAACCGAGGCATTTTTTATGTAAAACAAGTCATACTGGAGCTTTTCACGGGCGTCTTCGATGGTGCTGCCATACTTGTATCGAACCTGCGCCCAACCGGTCAGCCCGGGCCTTACCATGTGACGCACCCCGTAATAGGGAATCTCCTTGGAGAGCATATCGATGAATTCGGGACGCTCCGGTCGCGGACCGACGAAGGCCATATCTCCCTTAAGCACGCACCACAATTGAGGAATTTCATCCAGCCGTGAGGAGCGCAGAAACTTCCCAATGCGGGTAACGCGCGGATCGTGAGTGCCCGCCCACTGCGGACCGGTGGCGGCTTCAGCGTCCTGCCGCATGGTTCGAAACTTCACGACCTGAAAGGTGCGTCCGCCCTTGCCAACCCGCGTCTGGCTGTAAAATACCGAACCTTTCGAATCAAAACGAATGGCAAGTATGATGAAGGGGAATAACGGAAGCGCGAGAAAAAGACCAAGCAGTGAAATGCCGACAGAGATTACGCGGCGAATCAGGATGAAAATCGCACCGCGTCGAAAACCCTGACCAAAAACCAACCAGCTGGGATTCAGGTTCTCAACTTCAATTTTGCCCGTGATTTTTTCCAGCCACGAGGTGGCTTCTTCAATCTTGACCCCCCGCATGCGCAACTCCAGCAGTTCCTTCATGGGCAGTGCGCCACGGCGGTCGGGCGTCGCGACGATCACGCGATGGACTTTTTGCTTCTCGACCACCTCCATTAAATGGGCCGCAACCGCTTCGAGCGTTACCGCGCCTTCCATCTTGCCGGTCCAACTGGCAATCTCCACTCCTATCTCTGGATTCTGGCGCAGGCCCTGAACTACCCGTTGCGCACGCTCCCCGGTGCCGAGCACATAAACGCGCTCGACTAAGATCGGCAACTGGACCAGCCAGGTAAAACCCAGCCTCCATCCGAACAAAGCAAAGGTCAGAATAAGAAGGCCAACCGCAGAAGATCCGCTTCCTAATAAATAGTTGGGACGAACGTACGCGATGGCCGCCAGAACGAAGGCCAGCACGCCCGGAACCATGAGCAGCCGGAAATAAAGCTCACTCTTAGTCTGGAGACGGGCCGTGTCGTACAAATCCAGCCAATGCGAACATAGCAACACGAGCAGTGTTACCGCGAGGATCTTGAGGTACCCACCCTCATAATTAAGCACAAGGTAACTGTCTTCACGAAGTTCATAAATGGCGCCGAGAACGAAAGAGGTCCAAACAATCAGGGCCTCGCCGATCAGCAGGACCAGCGTACGAACTGGATAATAGACATTGAAAAGGCGTATCAACTTTGCCCTCGGTTATCTTGGCTTTTTTACGTCTTAAACTTTGCCGCTTACAGCCTCGCCGTAGTAATACTTCGAACGTGCAACGTCGCCGGACTGGGTTCCGTTGAGGACAACTCCCAGCAACAGTTTGTCGGGGAACTCCTCGCGCGCGCGGCGAGCCATATCGGAGGGCGTCACGTTGGAGCGGACCACCATGAGAATGCCGTCACAAAGGCTAGCCACGAGCGTGGAGTCCGATACCGGGATGACAGGGGAGGTATCGATAATAATCCAGTCGAAGAGCGGTTCGAGTCTCTGCAGTAAAATTTTCAGGCGGCCGTTAGAGAGCAATTCTGGAGCGCTGCCTGCGGCGCGGCCGGCTGGCATGAAAAAGAGATTCTCCATGGGCCCGCGTTGCAGCGCCGCGATTTCATCGCATTCGCCTAATAAGTACTCGGCTAGTCCCGGAGTCTGAGCCGCTCCGAGGTGACGGTGCATGCCAGGATTACGCAGATCGCCATCAATCACCAGCGCTCGGCGCCCATGCTGGCGCACCATGACCTGGGCCAGATTCGCGGCCACGAAAGATTTGCCTTCTTTAGGAAGAGCGCTCGTGACCATTACATTCTTGAGCTGTATCTTTTCGCGGATCTGGTAGAGACGGGAGCGTAGCGTGCGAAATTCTTCCGCACCGACCCGGTTGTCGTTAGTGTCGAAAAACAGCATGGTTCGGGCATCCGGCGTCCACTGGGTCTGCGGACATCGCGCCAGCAAAGATTCGTAACTGAGCCCGCCTCCGTTGTTGGACATCATCCCGGCTCCAGATGGCACCGCAGTGCCGCGGTCCTGTTGGAATTCGGGCTGGTCGAAGCTGGGCTCGACGTGCGTCCCCGTAGAGGTTGATCGTTCCTGCTCTGCGCGCTTTAAAGCATCATGAATACGGCTCATAGTTTCCCTTCCTTGGGGACATCCTGTCGTTCAGATTGGCGCAGCCGATCGGCCAGCGTCGCCAGCGTACGGAGAGCTTCCACTAAATCGAACTTGTCGGAGGCGGGCACGGGCGCGGTCATGGCGGCAGCCGCATTCCCCTCGGCAAGATCAAAATCCCGGGCCACGGAATCAACGACCTCAACCGGAATCGTCTTCTTCTGATCGACGAATCCGCTGACCAGGCAATGCTCGCACAGCAAATTGATGACGCGCGGGATACCCAGCGAGTAACGAAAAATGGAGACCGTCGAATCGTTATCAAAGATGGGATCGCCGTTCGACCCGGCAATGCGCAGGCGCTGCGTTATATACGATTTGGTTTCCTCAAGATTGAGCGGATGAGTTTTGGCGCGCAAGGTCAAGCGCTGGCGCAACTGCCGCAGCTGGGGCTGCTTGAGGCGCTGTTCCAGTTCCGGCTGTCCCACCAAAACAATTTGCAGAAGTTTTTCGGTAAAGGTTTCCAGATTCGTCAGCATGCGAATCTCTTCCAGAACTTCATCGGAAAGGTTCTGCGCTTCGTCGACCACGAGCACTGCCGTTTCGCCCGCGCGGTAGCGATCGAGCAGCCAGTTGTAGAGCCGCTGCAGAAGCTGGCTCTTCGACATGGCGTCGCAGGGAATACCGAAATCGGCCATCATGAAGTCAAGAAATTGCGGCACATCCATACGGGAGTTGAAGATGAAAGCGGTCGCAACCTGCTGCAGCCTCAGCCACTCCATCAGCTTGTTAATCAGAGTCGTCTTGCCCGTGCCGACCTCGCCCGTGAGCAAGACAAAGCCTTTGCGGCTTTGAATGCCGTAGGTAAGACAGGCCAACGCTTCTTCGGTATGCCGCGTCAGAAACAGATAACGCGGGTCCGGATTGACGTTGAACGGATTGGCACGCAGCCCAAAAAATTCTTTATACATAACCTTGCCTTAGACCTCGACGTGATCGTGCTCTTTAGGTTCCCCGCGACCCCAGAAGCGGCGTCGCCCATTGCCGTTGGCGGCTTCGTCCTCTTCCTCCTCTCCGAGCCAAGGCACAGAGATAAGAAGGGGCAAATCCATAACCGAAGCAGCATCTTTCTCGGTGCGGATTGAGCGGTCGCTAAACTCCAGCAACATGGCTAAAACCAGCCCGAGCGCAAAACCGACACCGCCACCGGCGGCGGCGAAAAGCGGCCGCACGGGGAAACTTGGATCTTTGGGCCGGCCAGCCGTAGCCAAAATGTGCATCTGCTCGCCTTCCTGCTGGTTTTCCATGCTGCTGGCTATTTCAGAGGAGCTTTTCTTGGCCAGCAGATCTTTGTAGAGTGCCTGCGCATTGTCGTTGTCGCGGGTCAGCAACTTGTATTGCTCCTCCACGTTTGGACTCATGGCAGTGCGGCTCTGGTAAACGCCAATCTGGGTCTGCAACCGTTTCTGGTCGAGGGTAGCCTGGTCCATTACTCCCTGGTATTGGTGTATCTGGAGGCGAAGTTGACGAATCTCAGGAGGCTCGGAGGCGTTTGCCTTATCGCTTCCGCCAGAAGTTCCTGGGTCTGCAGCCGCCGCGTTCACCGCTTTCAACTTTTTCTCTATCTCAGCGATGTCAGCCTTGGTCTTAATAACGTCGGGATGATCATCGGTATAGCGAGCCTGCAATTGCAACAACTGCGCCTGGAGAATCGCTAATCCCTGTTCAAGAGTTTGCGGGTTGGTGCTTGAACCCGAATTCTTCCAAGTGGAGAGTTGTTGTTCCAGCATGCTTTCCGTGTAGGCCTTGTCTTGCTGGGCGCGGCTTAAGGTCTGGGTGCTCGCATCGAGTTGCGAGTTAAGCGACATCAACATGCGCATGTTGTTATCGATATCGCCGGGCAACTGGCCCATGTACTGCCTCTTGAATGCCGCAAGTTTCGCGTCCTGCTCGTCGATGGCGCGCTTGGCCTCGTCAAGCTGGCGGCCGAGAAACTGGGTGGTGCTCTGCGCCACGTCGCCGCGCTCGCGCAGATTTTCATCCACAATCATCGAGGTCAACGCATTGCAAACTTTTTGGGCGCGAACTGGATCCTTGTCGGAATAGCTGACTGTGAACCCGGGTACGGGCTCGTTGCTGGCAGAGGGCTTAGCCTTCTTGGCGGCCGGAGAACTTGCCGCCGCGGCACTCATGGACGTGATTACCGGATCCACCGACATACTCTGCTGGATGTTGGAGATCAGGTCGCCCTCTTGATCCGGAGGCACAACCGCCAGACTGTGGATCACGGGCCGAAGGCGGCTGGGACTTGCTACCTCCTGGCTTAAGGTCTGAACCCGCTGCGTAAAGTCGGAGGTGATAACCGGCGTCACGTAGTTATCTGGCACCTTCTGGCCTTCCACCAGGACCGTCGCCTGCGAGGTGTATTTCGGAGAAAATAAGTAAGAAATGGCGAAGCCGCCGAGCGGCGCCAGGAGCAGCGGAACCAAAATAACTTTCAGGCGCCGCCGCAACATCGCCAGATAATCATCCATCGTAAGTTCGCGATTTTCACTCATTGTGTTCACCATTCCGGCCACACGAGGCGGCCCAAAAATTATTCGATACGCATCGGTCGCGGGTGCCATTCCACGCCGATTGTGCCAGTTTGCCGTTGGGCACTTCTGCCGCAGCTCCCAGTAATGCAAACCGGAGCATTGAACGACACATCGCCGAAGCGATAAATTGTGAAAAAGTCGTAGGTGCGCCCTAGATGCTTGCGCAAGATACCTTCGACCGCGACCCCATCGTAGTGGTTCGCGTTCACGCCTAGAAAAGACTGCTGGATTTTCGTGTTGTGCGAGTAATTGAGATCGCCAAAAAACTGCCAGGTGCGCGCGAGCGGCCGTATATACCCCAGTCGCGCCGCCTGAGTATTGGCGCCAGCGAAGAAGCCGGATCCCGCGGAAGTAAATTTCTCGTAGGACGCAATTACCGAGGAGCGCCCCATTTTGTAATGCAACTGAACTCGAGCGCTAAGCGACCAATAGGAGGCGTTGCCACCTTCCTGCAGATCGATGTATTGCGGACCTGCTCCGGCAATCAAACTCAACCGGCCCGTAAGTGTGTGACTCCAGCGCAGATTGAAGACGTGAACAAAAACCTCGCCGCCGGTGTTCTGCGGAAATTGAAAAAGCTGAAAAGCGTAGATCGCGCCGATCTGATCATGGCGTGAAATCAGATGGCTGTAGCCACCCTCAGCCACCACCTGATCGCTGTTGATCAGAGTGTGCGTGGGATCATAAAAATGGGCGTTGCTGAATCCTCCGACGACCGTAATCGCGGAAACCGGACTGATGGCCTGAACCGCATCGACGATTGCCGTGTTCGCGAGCCGCGGTATGTCGCCGACTGAGCCAAACTGTTCATTGTTAAGACTGCCCGGCAAAGCGGTGCCCTGCCCCGGGATGCCCATGCCGGTATTGGTTAGTCCAAGTCCTGGCAGACCTCCATACCCAATTTGGAAAGAACCGTCGGGCAAGTAACTAAAGGAGTCGCGCAGCGTCGCCTGACCAGTTCGCCAGCGGGTCACGCCTTCAATGCCGACATCCTGCAATTGCTTGACCTGGTACGGATTGCCATAGAACGCCGCGCCGCCCAGGTATTCGAGGAAAAGATCGCTCTTGGTCCAGAATTTCTGAAGATTGAGAGCTCCGATAACACGAGTGATCGATTCCAGGCCGCTGCCACCCAGCTGATTGCCTCCGTTCGTGTCCGCCGATTCGCCTAACTGCAAGGCTGGCGAGAAGAAGCTCCGGGTGGCGGAACGCAGATCAAGGCTCGGCTGATCCAGCCCAGTGACAGGCGGGTTGTCCGGGCTCAATACGGGCGCATTCTGGCCGAATGCCGGCGCCGGAGGGGTGCCGGGTGAAGACTGTGGATTGTCCTGGGCGGCGCAGACACCGGCGCAGAAAATTAAAAGCGCCACCCGAATTGTTTGCATTCTTAGCATGCTTTTCACCCGCAGCTTCCTTGAGGAGGCCGCGTTCCTTTTACGGGACAACAATTGTGTCCCCAGCCTGCAGCACATAATCCTGCTCGATCTGCTCCCCTTTGACCAGCTTGCGATAGTTAACCGGCAGCTTTTGCTGTTTGCCGTTAACTGTGCGCAATACATAAATGCGCTTCGTGTTCGCGAATTGATTCAATCCAGCGCTCGATAGCGCCTGCAGCACGGTCATGTTTGGCGACAGAGGAGTAGCTCCGGAATGCACCACTTCGCCCACCAGATAAATTCGTTTACTGTTAATGGTCGTTACCACGACGGTGACGTGGGGATCAGCAATATATTTTTTTAACTTTTCGGTCAGTGAAGCGGCCAGCTGCTGCGGCGTCAGTCCAGAGGCTTGCACGTCATTCAGCAAAGGGAGAGAAATCTTGCCGTCTGGACGCACCGGCAGAGTGGCCGTCAAATCCGCTTCCTTCCACACCGCGACGTGCAGCACATCCTCGGGCCCTATGACATACTCGGCATTGGTCTGGTTCGGCGGAACCATAGCGGCCTGCTTGTCCGGCGATGTTCTATCTGCAGCGGCATTGGTTGCAGGACCCTCTTCAGCCGCGGGCGCTGCGTCCTGAGCGAGCGCAAAGCTGCCGAGGAGGACCAGTGGCGCAACCATCATTTTCCATTTCACTTCCATATCTTCTCCCTAGTACCGTCGTAGATAAACCAGCGCGCTTCTTCGCAAAGCGAAAAACTCCAGTGCGGACTCAGGTCCCGTATTCCTGATATCCAATCTGCTTCAACTTATAAAGAAGGGCCTTATAGCTGATCTGCAGTTCCTGAGCGGCGCGACGACGATTCCATCTGGTCCGCGTCAGGGCCTGAAGAATAATTTCGCGCTCGGCCTCGCGGGAAGCGGCGCGGGCCGCATCTTTCAAAGAAATTTTTTCGCCGTTGCCGCGATCGACTTTTTTCAATAGCGATCGCAATCCACCCATCGCCAATGCTTCATCCCCAAGCGCGACAATGGCTCGAGCTGCATCTTTTAGTTCGCGAATATTTCCCGGCCAGCTGTACTCCACGAAAAACTTCTGCGTTTCGGCGCTAAGAACGGGAACAGCCCGGGAAAAATCTCGCGCTGCAGCCGATAAAAACCAGTCCCGCAGTATCGGAATATCTTCTTTTCGCTGGCGCAAAGGAGGAAGCCGCAGACAAACGCCACTAATCCGGTAGTAGAGATCTTCGCGAAACTTTCCCGCTTTGACTTCAGGCTCCAGTTCGCGAGTGGTGCCGCAGATGAATCGGGGCACCAGTTCCGCCCCATTCAACCCGATCTGGCGGGCGAGCTCTTTCTGCGCGGCTATTGTAAGGTCCCCGACTTCCTGGAGATAGATGGTGCCGCCGTGACTCTCGCACTCGGCAAGAGCCGCCGGACCGGCATCCCGGCCGGTATAGACCTGAAACCGCTGGGAGGCGCGGCTGGAGAGAAGATGAATGCGAGCGGCCGCCGCGGCTTTGCCCGACCCTCGCTCCGCTACCATCAGCACCGGAAGATCATTTTGCGATAGCTCACGGATTACGGCTTCGACAGTGCGCATGCCGGCGCTAACGCTTTCAAGCCAGATACGAGAATTGCCATTGGTCGGAACGTTTGTCCGTAAAGATCCGGCAGTCGGCGAGATTTGAGATCGTTCCAGACCCATAGCTATTGGCTGTCTTATTACGCGGGGGATGTATCGTAAAAATTACCTATCCTACCTAGAGCACACTCAGTGCCAATAAAGCATTCAACGCTTAATTCACGGAAATCTATATATGCTTCGTAATCAATGACTTAAAAACGCAATTCGCTCTTAGCTTGGGATTTTTAGACTATCACATTGCGGACAAATGGGAAATTATTTGCCCACACCGACGGTAATTAATGAGGCATTACTACCCTTCATCGCGATAATAAGCCAAAAACCTCGCTTCGCCCGCGTCTCAAGAAGAGTCACTGGCCGCCCATGCCCGTCCTGAGGCCTCTGGGAGACCCTTAGTAAATCTTATGCGCCGTTTTGGGGTTGGCAACATGTGGAAATTTTTGACGCAACTAGTCCTAAAGTTACTTCAATCTAACTATTCATTAGGAATTTTGCTTTGCGCGAGGCACCGTCTTTCGCCTATCCTCAAAGCACACGCGCCAATATGGCTAACTCCGTCGAGATAGCTCCTCAAGTCTTAAGGACCAAGGAGATCGATTTATCCTCTAACTTGCCCCATTGGCAGAGAGTGGCGCTGCTGCTATTAATAGGCTGGCTTTACGCGTCCATTCTCACGCACCTGGTCCTGCAGTGGGTTGGGCCCTCCCGCGATCTGACCTTCGAACACGGAATTTTTGTTCCTCTTTTCGCCCTTTTTGTCCTCTGGCAAGACCGGAAGAAACTGCAGACAATCCCTCCTGCCCCATCATGGGCGGGAATTCCCGTTCTGGCTTTGAGCCTGCTTATGCTGGTTCTTGGAATTCTCGGAGCGGAACTCTTTTTCTCGCGTGTCTCATTGCTGGTCATGATCGCTGGTCTCATCATCTTATTTCAAGGCTGGACTTTCTTTCGCGCTGTCTTGTTTCCATGGGCCGTCCTGATTCTAATGATTCCTATTCCCAGCCTCTTACTGCAGCAGGTAACGTTTCCGCTTCAGTTGCTGGCTTCAAAGATGGCCACCGTACTGCTGGAATTGGTTGGAGTTCCAGTACTGAGGCAGGGCAACATCATCGTGCTTGCTTCGATACCGCTGGATGTCGCTGAAGCTTGCAGCGGAATCCGCTCACTACTAACACTGGTTACCCTGGCCATTATCTATGGCTATCTGATGGAAACACGGATCTGGTTGCGTATCGTCCTCGCGTGTTCGGCCGTGCCGATCGCAGTAGCCGCCAATAGTTTTCGCATCTTTGGCACCGGGCTGCTGGTGCAATACTGGGACCCAGAAAAGGCGGAGGGATTTTTCCATACTTTCTCAGGGTGGTTGATTTTCGTGGTGGCCCTCATGCTTCTCTTTGCGTTACATCGCGTGATCGCGTTTTTTGTGGCCAAGAATCCGGAGAGAAAAACCGCATGAATGCTGGGTCACTTCGCTTTGGAATTGCGGCCGCGCTCATGCTGGCCACCGCTATCGTGCTGCAGGCTCATTCCCGCAGCGAGTATTTCCCGCCCCGAAGTCCGCTGAGTTCCCTACCCTCGCAAATTGACGGTTGGACGGGAACGGACAGCGTGCTGGATCAGCAGACCCTCGTCATCCTTGGGCCCGGTGAATTTCTGATGCGCGATTACGTAAATCCGAGCCAACCGCAAACTTGGATTAACCTTTACATCGCGTACTTTCCATCACAAAGGGCGGGCGATACGATTCATTCGCCAAATCACTGCCTGCCCGGCGCGGGATGGGTCCCGACTTCGCGGGAAGTTGTGCAACTCAGAAGGCCTGACGGTTCCTCATTCCCGGTGAACCGTTACATCGTCGCGAAGGGATCGGAACGACAGCTGGTACTTTACTGGTTTCAGGCCCACGGTCGAGAAGTCGCAAGCGAATACTGGGCCAAATATTATCTCGTCTCGGACTCGGTTCGCATGAATCGGAGTGATGGCGGATTGGTGCGGCTCATGACGCCAATGCTAAACGGCGAAACTCCGGACGAAACTCAAAGTCGGTTGGCTACGATCAGTTCCGATATTATTCCTCAGCTCGATAGATACATGCCGCGCTAGCTGAGTCGTCCGTAGCTGGAATGCCGACTCCTCTGTAACTTTCACGTGACCTGCCTCTAACTATGAATGCGAGTCTCCCCAGATTTCTGACTTCGCATCTGCTTGAATGCCAGCGGCAGAAACAGCAACAAATCCGTCGCCACCAGTGATTCTTGGCCCAGCGCTTCGGACGCGAGGTCTCCGGCCAATCCGTGGAGATAAACGGCGAGAGCAACGGCTTCGAGAACTTGCCGCGGATGTTGCGCTATGAGTCCGGCGATTATTCCGGTGAGAATATCTCCCGTGCCTCCAGTCGCCATCCCGGGATTGCCGGTTGGATTCACCCAAACGGTGCCGTCAGGTGCCGCCACCAGCGTGCGATGCCCTTTCAGTACGACGATCGCCTTGTGCGCGGTCGCGAAGCTGCGCGCGACTTCGAGGCGACTGGCTTGAATTTTTGCGACGCTCAATCCCGTCAAGCGCGACATTTCACCCGGATGCGGTGTGATCACGAGGGCCCGGTTTCGCCCGGTCAATTGGTCGGCCGCGCCTTCGAACGCATTGAGCGCGTCGGCATCGAGTACGACCGCAGTATCGTCGTGATCGCGCTTGTTCGTACAGCGATGCACAATTTCGCGTACGACTTTGGCAGTTTCTTGGTGACGCGAGATTCCAGGACCGATGGCTAGCGTCTTGCGCTCAAGCAGCGTATCGAGTGGTGATGGAATGTCTTTGGATGGATTGTCCTTTGCCGAATTAAGAATCGCAGCCAGTGCGATCGTTCCCTCTTCGGTTTCCGCCAACGGTTCCGTCATGAGTTCCGGATGGAAAGAAGCAACCGTCGCCAGAACTGACTTCGGAGTGGCCACCGTCGCCAGCCCAGCCCCCGCTCGCAGCGCGGCGAATCCGGACATTGCTGGCGCCCCAGCTTTGCCGAGAGAACCTCCGATTACCAGAACATGACCATAACTTCCCTTGTTGGCTTCTCGCGCGCGCGGCGCCAGCAGCGACATAAAATCGGAAGGCGTACTTAAATGCAGTCCCAGTTTTGAGACGATGGCTTCTTGTGGAGAGCCAATGGACGCAATTACGGTTGGACCTTTCGTTAGCTCAGCGAACAGGTGCGCCGGACGCGGCGCCGTGAACGTGACAACGGCATCGGAGAGCGCCTGAATGGCCGCGCCCTCATCCGGCTTGTCATGCGGTTCGAGGTTTGAGGCGACTGCACCTCGCGGATGCATAGCGTCGGCGTCGACTCCCGACGGAATGTCCACAGAAACAATCACCGCCGAGGCGCTATTCATCTTCTCGATTGCCGCCGCATACAGCGGGCTCACAGGAGGGCGAAAGCCGGTGCCGAGAACGGCGTCAACGATCAAGTCCGAGGCAAATATCTCCGACGCCTGAGGCGAGTCGAGCTCGCCTCTATTCCGAACGATCAGGGGAGATTTTAGTCGCTGCTTCACTGAAGACCGCTGCGGGCTGACCAGGTTCTGAAATGCCGCCGCCGCGTCCCCGCGCAACTCCTGAGGATCACACAACAGCAAAACCCGCACCGCGCGGCCTGTTTCATTCAGCTTGCGAGCAGCGACGAATCCGTCCCCACCGTTGTTGCCCTTGCCGCAGACGACGGCAATACGCTCTGCCTGCGGATATTCGGAGAGAACAAAATGTGCGACGGCAGAGGCGGCGTTTTCCATCAACGTGATAGATGCGACGCCAAACCGCTCTGAGGTGGCGCGATCGATCTGCCGCATTTCTGCCGCGCTGACTATTTTCATAGGAACATATTGACCATACAAAAACCGAGTATAGACGGTGAAACAATTTCTCTGCGGCTGCGTCGCATCTCATTGCGCAACTCGCCATCACCTTGTAGCGAGCACTCGCGAGTTGCTACGATGCTCATACATGCCAACTTTCATTCCACATCCTACGCGCATCGAATCAGCTGGAAACAAACCGAAGATCATCGAGGAATACATTGGCCGAGTCAACACATCAACTGCTGGCGTTAGCGTCGCCCACATGCGTAGTCCGGAGGGATGGGAGGAGCCGGCACAATCACCGGAATTTGACGAATATACGATAGTGTTGCGAGGAACTCTCCGTGTGCAACATAAGTCCGGCGAGATGGACGTCACCGCCGGGCAAGCCGTGATCGCAAACCGCGGAGAGTGGATCCGCTATTCCACTCCGTTTGCTGGGGGCGCTGAATATATCGCCGTTTGCCTTCCCGCATTTTCGCCAGATTCAGTGCATCGGGAAGTCTAAAGTCGAATGGGGAAACCTCCTGCTTCTTCGCAAAGAGGTAGATATTACTCAACAGTCGCCTCTTCTTAGCTCGTGACTTACTCCGGCAATAGTATCTACGGCCTTCTAATGCATCGCGAAGCGAAAAAGTTTACAATCATAAATTCAGGAAAAATCTAGATTACTCGAGGTATGCATGAAACTGTCTGTGGTCATGCCGGTCTACAACGAGCGCGCCACCCTACGCGAGGTGGTGCAGAAGGTTCTGTCCGTTCCCATTGAGATCGAGCTGATTTGCGTTGATGACGGTTCGAAGGACGGCTCGCGCGAAATTCTTGCTGAACTGCAGTCGCAGCATCCTCAGATTCGTGTCGTTTTACAGCCGTACAATATGGGCAAGGGTGCAGCCTTACGGCGAGGCATTCAAGAAGCGACTGGCGACTTCGTTATTATTCAGGACGCCGATCTCGAGTACGATCCTGCGGAATATCCCGAGATGCTTGCTCCCTTAATTCAGGGCAAGGCCGACGTCGTGTTTGGATCGCGATTTCTCGGTAGTGCTCCGCATCGCGTGTTGTACTTCTGGCATTCCGTCGGGAACCGGCTGCTGACCCTGCTATCGAATTGCCTCACGAACATCAATCTCTCCGATATGGAGACCTGTTACAAGGTGTTTCGGCGAGAAATAATTCAGTCGATCCCGATCGAAGAAAACCGCTTCGGCTTCGAACCTGAGATCACGGTAAAAGTCGCGAGGCGACATCTGCGCATTTACGAAGTCGGCATTAGTTATTGGGGTCGCACCTACGAGGAAGGCAAAAAAATTGGATGGAAAGACGGCTTTCGAGCCCTGTATTGCCTGCTGAAGTACTCTATCAAGGAGCCCAAGTTGCAAGCGGTTCGGCAGACGGTCCGAGTCCCGGACCGGACAGTTGCTCCGTGATAATTGCTGGGACCGACGCTGGTTCCGACCCGGGACTGGCTCGTGCTCTTAGTGAGAACCCTTCTGTTTTACTCGACTATAAGGATTCGCGGCATGGCCGGTATTTCCGGTGCGCTTGGTCGTCCCTCCAAAATTGATCGGAGGAGTGGACTTATCTTTAACCGGCTTGATCGGTCGAGCGCCCGCAGCTTTCTTGCCTCCTGCCCGAGGCGGCGCCGAAGCTTTAGCAGTCTGATGTTCGAGGGTCTGCAAATCCTTCGTACTCGAAACTTGAGTGCTCCCCGTGTTCGCAGGTTTCGTCGGCGGTACGATCACGTGACTCTTCGGATCTTTTTGCGCGGTTGAATGCTTTACTTTGTACGTACTGGAAGTATTACTCTGGGCCAAAGCACCTGTGCTGAGGCCCGCTAGTATCACCGCCACCACTGAAAATTTCATGTGTCGTAATCCCCGGAATCGGACTCGAAGCGCCACACCGATACAATCTATTAGATGCACGCCCGCTACCGTTCCACGCTTCTTCTCTTGTATGGTAAACCCCCAACCGCTCAAAAACACTCGCCGGCGCGAAGAAAACGAAGAAGTTAGCTAACTCCAACGAAAGTCGCCCAAGCTACCAACTCGCGAGCCGCAAAGTGTGCAACTTTCTGCGCATAAATCGGAGATTCCTTCTTCGCCATTTTATCGAGTGCATTTGAGGCGAACAGCGGGAGTTTCAGCATAAAACAAGCATCGCCCGAGAGTTTGAACGGCGCTTAAAACTGGAGCGGGTGGGACGGAGTCGGCACCGCCGCTGTGACCCTGGTCGGGCCCATCGCCTACTTCACCCGCGCTTATTAGAAACCCAATACAAGTAGGAAGACTTGTCTCAAGATACCCTATCCAGTTCACGAGCGGACGAAAAGCAGCGCTGTGCAAATTACCATTGTTCTACGGTGCGTGTTCAGCGCTCAGTATTCCACGCTGGACGCGCATCCTAATCGTCCTCGCTCTCCAACAAGAATCTCAGCAATGCGTTCCCCGCTGTGTCCATCCCACTGCGGCGGGATCGATCCTTTCTTTTGCCTTCCGCTGAGCACCCGCAATAATTCGGACCGCAACTTTCGCGGATCGCGGCCGACCAGCACATTCGTTCCCAGAGTAACCGTGATGGGCCGCTCGGTATTTTCGCGCAGGGTAAGGCACGGCACCCCGAGGAACGTGGTCTCTTCCTGAATGCCGCCCGAATCCGTAATCACGAGGGTGGCACGCGACTGCAATGCCAGGAATTCAATGTAAGGCAGCGGATCGCATAAGCGCAGCTGTTCTGGATTCAATCCAAAATCAGCAATTCGCTTCCGCGTTCTCGGATGAGCAGGAAATACCACCGACAAATCGCGGTTCACCTCAAGAAGCGCTTCGAGAATTTTTTTTAAAGTGTCGCTATCGTCCACATTTGCCGGCCGGTGCAGTGTAACCAGCGCATACCGGGGTGGCAGACCGTCTCGGGAAACATTTTGTGCCAGCGGCAATAACCGCACCAGCGAGTCAATCATCACATTGCCCACTGGGAAAATCTTGCTCGCAGGAATTCCCTCTTTTCGAAGATTCTCATCCGCGTCGGCTGAAGGCGTAAACAGCAAATCGGCAAGCTGATCGGTCACCAGACGATTAATTTCCTCAGGCATGCTCCTGTCAAACGAGCGCAAACCAGCCTCCACATGCCCGATAGGAACCCCAACCTTCGCACACACGAGCGCTGTGGCGACGGTAGAGTTGACGTCTCCGTAGATGAGGACAATGTCCGGTCGTCGTTCCAGAATTATCGGCTCCAGGCGGATCATGATCTCCGCCGTCTGCTTGGCATGCGTGCCCGAACCGACCGCGAGGTTGATGTCAGGCGCTGGAATTCCGAGTTGCTGAAAAAACACATCGGACATATTGACGTCGTAGTGCTGCCCGGTATGAATGAGCGTTTGCGCAATATTCTCTCGTTGATTGAGCGCCAGCAGGACGGGAGCGACCTTCATGAAGTTGGGCCGGGCTCCGACGATGTGAAATATGTTCATGTTTTCCGGGTGAGTGAATATTAGCTTAATCGATGAATGGCCGAGACCAGCACCGATCGAGGCGCAACTTAGTGGAAAATTTCGGCAACAATTCTTCGGATCGTCAGTACCAATACCTTCAACGTCAGAAGTCGAAAGTCTCAAGAAGCCGTGCGCCAGTCACAGCCCCCTGTGCTCCGCGTCACAGTGGCCGATTCGAATGTCACACACAATGAACTGTCTCCAATCTGGCAATACTGCAGTAATGACCGCAGGCAGTTAGATTTTGTCTCGGCGAGACTCCTAAAAATAATTCAGTACTAAGGAGTTCTACTATGGCCGCGAATCCGGTATCCACACCCGCATTGCAACTTGTTTCGGAGAAACCAACGATGGAAGGAAAGATCGCCGAGCTTCGCGTGAAGCGTAGCGCCGTCGCCGGCGGAGGAGGAAAAAAACGAATCGACAAGCACCGCGCTTCGGGAAAACTCACTGCCCGCGAGCGCGTGAACCAACTTGTCGATCGAGACAGTTTTCAAGAAATTGGAGCATTCGCCAAGCATCGTTCCACTTACTTTGGCATGGCAGATAAAGATTTGCCGGCCGATGGAGTGGTCACAGGCTGCGCCAGTATTGATGGCAGGCTGGTGCATCTCGCCAGTCAGGATTTCACCGTAGCCGGGGGCGCGGCAGGTGAGGTGCATTGCGCCAAAATCACAGAGATGATGCAGCTTTCACTCAAGACCGGCAGTCCGTTCATTTTCATTAATGATTCCGGGGGGGCGCGGGTTCAGGAAGGTATCGATAGCCTCGCCGGTTACGCGAGCGTTTTTTTCAATAACACTTTATTGTCAGGTACGGTACCGCAGATTTCCATCATCTGCGGTCCATGCGCGGGCGGCGCTGCATATAGTCCTGCTCTCACCGATTTCATTATTCAAACCAAGCAAGGCCGGATGTTCATTACCGGGCCATCCGTCATCAAGCAGGTCACTGGCGAAGTGGTGACCTCCGAGGAATTAGGCGGCCCCGCAGCGCAAATGAATCGCTCGGGCGTCGTTCACTTGATCGCCGACGATGACGCTGGAGCGCTATCTTTATGCCGTCGTCTGTTGAGTTTCCTGCCCTCGAACAATCTCGAAGAAGCTCCTAAACTGGCTCATAACATCGCGCCAGAGTCTGACACGGATCTGAATCAGCTGGTTCCGGTAGACCCAAAAATTCCATACGACGTTCGGTCCGTCATTTCCCGAACTCTCGACTATCAGGATTTTTTTGAAATCCAGCCTGGCTTCGCCGCGAATGTTGTCATCGGATTTGGCCGCATTCAGGGACGCTCCGTCGGCATCGTGGCAAATCAGCCTCGCGTGCTGGCAGGGGTGCTCGACATTGACGCTTCTGACAAGGTCGCGCGCTTCGTTCGCTTCTGCAACGCTTTCAATACTCCTCTTATAACTTTCGTGGATACGCCAGGATTCTTACCCGGCATTGAGCAGGAATACGGCGGCATTATTCGTCACGGAGCAAAGATGCTCTTCGCGTATTCGGCTGCGACCGTTCCAAAAATAACCGTCATGCTGCGCAAAGCTTATGGCGGGGCCTACATCGCCATGTGCAGCAAAGAATTGGGAGCGGATCGCGTTGTGGCATGGCCTACCGCTGAAATTGCAGTAATGGGCGCAGAAGGTGCGGCGGAGATTGTCTTCCGTCATGAAATCGATGAAGCGGAAGATAAAACGTTCCGGCGCAAAGAACTCATTGAGAGTTACCGCAACACTTTTGCCAATCCCTACGTATCGGCTGGGCGTCGTTTGG
>Ga0209332_1000080_pt1 | contig 24305 bp, 15 predicted proteins | sample BlaSpr_A8_OM3_M1_FD_187974 | JGI IMG/M metagenome (GOLD analysis project Ga0209332, IMG submission 187974) | Forest soil microbial communities from Thunder Bay, Ontario, Canada - Black Spruce, Ontario site 2_A8_OM3_M1 (SPAdes) (version 2) | ecosystem: Environmental > Terrestrial > Soil > Boreal...
GAGGGCTACGCGCAGACCTTTATCGGTGCCGTAACGCGCCAGCTGAAAAATATCGGAGCGGAAGAGAGGCTCGCCGCCGCTCAGCACCAGGATTGGCGTGGATACTTCGGCGATCTGATCGATGATATCGCGGGCAGCCTGGGTCGAGAGGTCACTGGGAGAGCTGAGTTCGGTGGCAGTGGCGCGGCAATGAATGCAGCGCAGATTGCAGCCTTTGGTTAGCTCCCAGAAAATCAAGCGAGGCTTATTTTTTCCTGGTTGCTGGGAATGCTGCGCGCCGTTTGGCGAATGCGTTTGTGATTCTGGCGCTTGAACCGTATCCATATTGCTCACCCTAAACGGGACGATAACGGATACCGGATTTGCTCACGGTGACAATCGTCACGGGAAATTGTGATTCTGGTCACGTGGGTTGAGAGACTGCATTTACCGTGCGGAATTACGGGGAACGGGCGTTGGGCTGGGAAGGCCGGGCGAGGACGCCCGGCGCTCCATTGTTAGTTATTATGATTTGCTATGTCGCGCAGGGCGGCTGTGTTGCGGATTACCAGCGTCGATCCTTTGGCTAGGAGGATCTGGCGTTTTCTTAACTCCGCAAAGAGGCGGGTCACGGTCTCACGCGAGGTTCCGATCATCTGCGCGATTTCTTCGTGAGTGAGTCGCAATTTGACCCGGGGCTCGGACTTGGCGTTTTCGCCGTTTTCGCCGGTCCACTCCAGCAGTAACTTCGCTAGCTTTTCTACGGCTGAGTGGGACAAGCCTAGATTGCCCGCTTCTTTGCACGCATTGTGATACTTCTCGCTTAGCTGCTGGGCTACTTTGAAGCAGGCTTCGACGTCGTCTTTCAGGAAATGGAGGAAGTCCTCGCGCTTCACAAAGTTAACCTGGCAGGGATCGAGCGTCTCGGCGGTTACTTCGTAGGGCTTGCCAGAGATAGTGGCGCTAAGTCCCAGCACCTCGCCGGGTTCGGCGAGCTTGACGATAACGGTTCTGCCGTGGGGAGAGCTGATCGAGAGCTTCACGCTGCCTTTGCATAGTACAAAAATACCGCGCGGAATTTGTCCTTCAACGAACAATACTGCGCCCGGTGGATACGCGGCCGCGTATTTAATATTTTCGAAAGCCTGCAGAGCGGTCGGAGGTAGATCGCAGAAGATGCGATCGGTGCGCAATTTGCATGTAATGCAGCTTTCTACTATTTCCATACCATACGGTGAGAGCATGAACCAGCCTCCTGACAACACGGCCCACAAATTAAGGTTGAGCGGACCTCATGTCAATCAGTCTCCGTCGTGGTGTGAGCCGGCGCTGTGCTGTGAGATACATGGCAATGTGATGAGGCTCACATCAGGGGCCTCGTTGATTAATACCGACGGTGTTTGTGGGCGATGGCCGATGCTCACTAATGAGGCGGACTCGCTCTGAGCAAGCGCACAGGAGGACCCGGACGTGCTTGGCCTCACCTACCTCCGTGATCTCTGTCACATCTCCCGGCCCACTCCAGAAGGAGCTTCTTTGGCTTTGCGAATGTGATTTAGATAGCCTTCGGGTCCGGTATGAAACTCACCGAATTGGGGAAGATAGGTGATGGACTCGGCGAAGCTCTCGGTGCCGGCGTTGAGACGCTGTTCCAATTCCTGAGCCTCCTGCCGGAGTTGTTCTTCGAAGAGGGAATAGAGCACGACGGCGGAGGCGCCGGCGTCTTCGAGGCTGCGAATTCCGCTGATGTCTTGCGACAGCGGAGAGGCGGAGGCGACGAGTGGAGTGCGCAACTGCATTCCGAGATATTTTGTGCTCATGTCCATGATGTTCCCTCGTTCCAAATTGGGATAATTCGGTGCCTGTGCTGCGTTGCAATAAATTACTTTCCGGCTTCTGCCGGCGCGGCGCGAGCGATCGGGACTTCTGCCCGGGCTTTTGCTCCCAATGGCTCGGACTTGCGCTGCGCGAGGTATTCGTAGAGGCGGTAACGTGTGTCAGCATCTGTCTGCGCTTGAGCCCACAATTGCTGAGCGTGTTCAGGGCTGCTTTTTTGCAGCATTTTGAAGCGCGTCTGCTGTCCCAGATAATCGCGCACTTTACGCGTAGGCGTGCGCGAATCGAGCGTCAGTGGATTCTCGCCCAACAATGCGCAATCGGGATGGTAGCGATAGAGCAGCCACTGGCCGGAATCAACCGCCACTTTCTGATCTGACATTGCAGTGGTCATGTTGATGCCGTGGGCGATGCAGTGGGAATAGGCGATGATGAGGCTGGGGCCGTCGTAGGCCTCGGCTTCAAGGAAAGCTTTAAGTGTGTGCTCGTCCTTGGCGCCCATGGCGACGCTGGCCACATAGACGTTGCCGTAGCTCATAGCCATCAAGCCAAGATCTTTCTTTGGAGCAGGTTTGCCGCCGGCGGCGAATTTGGCGACTGCCCCGCGCGGAGTGGACTTCGAAGCTTGGCCTCCGGTGTTGGAATAAACCTCGGTGTCGAGGACGAGAACGTTAACGTTGCGTCCGCTGGATAGGACGTGATCGAGGCCGCCGTAGCCAATGTCGTAAGCCCAGCCATCGCCGCCGATGATCCAGACACTTTTCTTCACCAGCATGTCGGCGAGCGAGAGTAACTGCTTCGCGTCTGGAGAATTTAGTTGGTGCAATTTTTCCTTTAATAAGTCTACGCGCTGGCGCTGCTCAAAAATGTCGGCTTCGTCTTTCTGCGAATGCGAGAGCAAAGCTGTGACCAGTTCCTCTCCGATGGGCGCGGACAATCTTCGTACGAGTTCGCGCGCAAATTCGGTTTGCTTGTCGATGGATAATCTGAAACCGAGGCCGAATTCGGCGTTGTCTTCGAAGAGAGAGTTGGACCAGGCGGGACCGCGGCCGTCGATATTTTTTGACCAGGGAGTGGTGGGCAGATTGCCGCCGTAGATGGAGGAGCATCCGGTGGCGTTGGCGATCACGGAGCGATCGCCAAAGAGTTGCGACATGAGTTTGAGATATGGGGTCTCGCCGCATCCGGAGCAGGCGCCGGAAAATTCGAAGAGAGGCTCCTGAATTTGCTGCTGGCGGATGTTCGTGATCTTTATATTTCTGCGATCATGCTCCGGAATCTTGAGGAAGAAATCCCAGTTGTCGCGCTCCGGTTCGCGGAGTAAAGGCTGCGGGACCATGTTGATCGCTTTCAGCCGAGTTTCGCTCTTATTTTTGGCTGGGCAAATATCCACGCAAATGCCGCATCCGGTGCAGTCTTCGGGAGCGACCTGAATGGTGTATTTCAGGCCCTTCCATTCCTTATCGCGCACTTCGGTTGACTTGAAGGTTGGGGGCGCTCCGGCAAGTTGGTTGGCGTCGTAGACCTTGATACGGATCACGGCGTGGGGGCAGACCATCGCGCACTTGCCGCACTGGATGCAGGTTTTTGTATCCCAGGCGGGAATCTCCAAGGCGATATTTCGTTTTTCCCACTTTGCGGTGCCGGTGGGGAAGGTGCCATCGACGGGAAAAGCGCTGACCGGAATGCTGTCACCGTTGCCGGCGTAGATTACGCCGAGGACATCGCGCTCAAATTTTGGGGCTTGCGAGGAGAATGCGGCTGGCATTTCGGTTTTACTGGTGACTTGCTGCGGCACGCTGACTTCGAAGAGATGCGCGAGGGTTGCGTCGACGGCGCGCAGGTTTTGCTGCACGACCTCCTCACCTTTTTTGCCGTAAGAGTGGCGGATGGATTCGCGGATTGCTTCAATTGCCTCGTCGCGCGGCAATACTTTAGAAATGGCGAAGAAGCAAGTTTGTAGAATGGTGTTCATGCGCGATCCCATGCCGGTTTCGCGTGCGACCTGGTAGGCGTCGATTACGAAGAAGCGCGCTTTCCTGGCGATCAATTGCGTTTGCACTTCGCGCGGCAGATGGTCCCAGACTTCTTCTTCGTTGAACGGGCTATTGAGCAGGAAGACGCCACCGTCGACGAGCGTGCTGAGCATGTCGTAGCGCTCGAGGAAAATCCACTGATGGCACGCCACGAAGTTTGCCTTCGAAATTAAATAGCTGGAGCGGATGGGCTGCGGGCCGAAGCGCAGGTGGGAGACGGTCATGGCGCCGGATTTTTTGGAGTCGTAGACGAAGTATCCCTGGCCGTAGTTGGACGTGTTTTCGCCGATTATCTTGATTGAGTTTTTATTTGCGCCCACGGTGCCATCCGCGCCTAAGCCATAGAACATGGCTCGCACTACGCTGTCGGGTTCGATGGAGAAGTTGGGATCATAGTTAAGGCTGGTGTGGCCTATGTCGTCGTGGATGCCGACGGTGAAATGGTCTTTCATGGATTGACTAGGCTGCGCCAAGTTGTCGTACACGGCTTTCACCATCGCGGGCGTAAATTCTTTGGAGGAGAGGCCGTAGCGTCCGCCGACAATTTCTGGCGCGACCTTTAAGTTGCCATAGCCGAGCTTGATGCCTTCGAGAATTGCATTGACTACATCGAGGAAAAGCGGCTCGCGCGCGGCCCCGGCTTCTTTGGTTCGATCAAGCACGGCAATTTTCTTTACCGTCGCGGGAAGAGCTTCCATGAATCGCTTGGCGGAGAACGGACGGTAGAGACGAACTTTGAGCAGGCCGACTTTCTCGCCGGCGTGTTGCAGGTGATCGACGGTTTCGTGGGCGGTTTCTGCGCCGGAGCCCATCATGACGATGACGCGCTCGGCATCCGGCGCGCCCACATAATCGAATAGGTGATAGGAACGTCCCACGACTACGGCAAACTTGTCCATGACCGCCTGCACTTTATCAGGGCAGGCGTCGTAGTAAGGATTGGCGGCTTCACGGGCTTGAAAGTAAACGTCGGGATTCTGCGCAGTGCCGCGCAACACAGGATGATCGGGAGATAAGGCGCGCTGGCGATGTTCGATGACGCGGTCCATGTTGATCATGGCGTGCATGTCGTCCTCGGTGAGCATCTCGATTTTGTTGACTTCGTGCGAGGTGCGGAAGCCGTCAAAAAAATGCAGGAAGGGAATTCGGGTTTCGAGGGTGGCGGCGTGGGCTACCAGCGCGAGATCCATCGCTTCCTGGACGGAGTTTGAGGAGAGCATGGCGAAGCCGGTGGTGCGGCAAAACATTACGTCGGAGTGGTCGCCGAATATCGAGAGCGCATGGGATGCGACGGTGCGCGCGCTGACGTGAAAGGCGGTCGGGGTAAGTTCGCCGGCGATCTTGTTCATGTTCGGGATCATCAGGAGGAGGCCCTGCGAAGCAGTGAATGTGGTGGACAATGCTCCGGTTTGCAGGGCTCCATGGACAGCTCCGGCTGCGCCGCCTTCGCTTTGCATTTCGATCACGTGCGGCACGGTGCCCCAGATGTTCGGCACATTTTCTGACGACCACTGATCTGCCCACTCGCCCATATTGGAGGAGGGCGTGATGGGGTAGATAGCGATGACTTCATTCAGGCGGTACGCCACATTGGCGACGGCTTCGTTGCCGTCCATGGTCTTAAACTTACGCTTCATGTAGACCCCTTTTATCTTTAGTACGCAACTCCGTCCGTTCGCGATAGAAACGGTCACGTTAAGCATGACGGGTCAAGACGGGAATGTCGGGAACGGTGCTCACACTGGCGTGTGATGGGGATCACAATGTAGTTCTTAAGTAGGGCGTCCTATTCAATGCGGGCCCGCTAATTTAGGGACGGACGAATGCGTCCGTCCCTACGCGATTTGCGGGATGACAAGGGAGGTTCAGAGGTCCAAGTACGCCTGAATTGAGGTTAAATCTTCGCCAGGTCGAACTTTGAAGCCGGCGCGCTTCATGATGACCTGCATGGCGATGTTGTCGGGCAACATCTCGGCGTATATCTGAGTTAGCTTTTCATCCCGCGCAATTTGGACGACTCGCTGTAGCAGTTCATGACCCAATCCCTGATTTTGATAATGATCGGAGACCAGGACGGCGACTTCTGCTTCTTTCTTGGCATGCAGTTTATTGATGCGTCCCACAGCCATGATCTGGCGCTCGGCTGTGACGAGATCGGTGCGCTCGGCGACCAGCGCGATTTCGCGATCGTAATCGCCAAAACAAATTCGCAACAGGCGCTCGTGCGCCACGCGCCTACTTAGGCTGAGGCTGCCGAAATAGCGTAGATATACACTTCGATCGGAGAGCGTTTCGTGAAACTTCACCATTAGAGGTTCGTCCTCAGGGCGGATGGGACGGATCGTGACTTTATTGCCATCTTTCATCCTCCACGATGAGACGTACTGCAAGGGATAGGGACGAACCGCGGGCTTTGGCAGTTGCTCGATATTCACAGAGGGCGCGTGCAATACGATCCTGGCGTCGAGCGCGAGGAGACGATCTGATGAAGCCATCAGGGGATTGATATCAATCTCGGCGATCCAGCGCTGCTCGAGAATGAGTTGACTGAAACGGACGAGAAGTTGTTCGAGGGCGGGCAAGTTTACCGGCTTGCGTCCGCGAATTCCCTTGAGCGCGGTATAGATTCGCGTTTGTTCCATCAATCGGTGTGCCAGCGTTGTATTCAGTGGCGGAAGCGCCAGCGCATGATCGCGATACACTTCAACAAGTTGTCCGCCGGATCCAAAGAGAACGACTGGGCCAAATTGCGGGTCGACGCTGCTGCCAAGAATTAATTCATAGCCATCATGTTCAATCATCGGCTGCACAGTTACGCCGCAGAATGCAGATCCAGTCAATTTCGCGGTAGTAACTTTTTCTGCAACTGATTTCTGGGACAGCGATTGTTCTAGCGTTTCTACCGACGACCGAATCGTACGATAGGCAGCGCGCACGGCCGATTCATCCGGCAGATTCAGCTTGACTCCGCCAACATCGGTCTTATGCGTGATGGTTTCCGAGAGGACTTTTAACACTACCGGGAAGCCGATTTCTTTCGCTATCGCGGCCGCTTCATCCTGGGTAGCGGCGGTGCGGGTTTCAACCGTGGGAATCCTGTATAGGGACAAAAGCTGCTTTGATTCAAACTCGGTGAGAAGAGTGCGGCCCTGCATTCGCGCCTGCTGAATGATCTGTTCGACTTCCTTGCGCGAGGAGCTTTCTATTTCCGACTCATCAGGCAATGTGGGAGTTTCATAAAGCGCGCGTTGGTTGTAGGAATATCGCCACATGTAAGTGAAGGCTTGCGCCGCCGTATCGGGATACGAGAAGGTTGGTATTCCCGCTGAATTCAAGGCTGCTTCGCCGTCAGCAATGCTGTTCCCACCCATCCAACTGGCGAGCACGGGCTTGCCGTAATGTTTGGCGTAAGGAGTCAATCGTTGGGCAATCTGTGTTGGATCGGTCATGCCTTGGGGCGCAAGGATCACCAGCAGACCGTCACTGTTTGCGTCTTTAGAAGCAATTTCGATGGCGCGGGAATAGCGATCTGCGTCGGCATCGCCCAGAATGTCGATGGGATTGTTATGACTCCAATGCGCGGGCAAAAATTCGTCGAGCCGCTGCATGCTATCGGCAGAGAGTTCAGCCAGTTTGCAACCATTGGCGACGAGCGCGTCGGTGGCGAGCACAGCAGGTCCGCCGGCGTTGGTTAGGATTGTAAGCCTCGGCCCCTTTGGCCGTGGCTGCCGTCCGAGCACCTCCGCCATATAAAAAAGATGTGCAATCTTATAAACGCGCAAGACTCCCGACCGGCGGAAAGCCGCGTCCAGCACTTCATCGCTGCCGGTTAGCGCGCCCGTGTGTGAAGCTGCGGCGCGCGAGGCCTCTTCCGAACGGCCAGCTTTGATCACAATGATTGGCTTGGTGAGTGCGACCTCGCGCGCCGCCGATAAGAAGGATCGCGCATCGCCGATCGATTCCAGGTACAGCAAAATGCTTTTTGTATGTGGATCGTCACCGAAGTGATAAATCAAATCTCCCCAGCCAACATCGAGCATTGATCCGGTGGAAACGATGGCGCTGAATCCAACTTTCTCGCGCTGGCTCCAGTCGAGAATCGCCGTGAGGAGCGCTCCGCTCTGGCTGAGGAATGCGACGTTGCCGGAATGAGGTGCGTCTTTGGCGAAAGTCGCGTTCAAGCCAATCGTCGGATTCATGATTCCTAGGCAGTTTGGACCGATGAGACGCATACTGCCGCGACTCAAATGCTGGCGAATCTGTTGTTCGAGCGCAGCGCCTTCCGAGCCGCGTTCGCGAAATCCAGCGGAAATTACGACTGCGGATTTCGTGCCGGCATCCACACATTCGCCAATAATCGGTGCGACGGTTGCAGCGGGAGTGGCGACGATCGCAAGGTCTACAGGTTCAGGAAGGTGTCGGATGGAGGAATAGGTTTTAAGCCCCAGAACTTCCGGATGCGCAGAGTTCACCGCATAGATTTTGCCGTGAAAACTGCCCTGCAAAAGATTTTCAAAAACGGTACGGCCTACGCTTGATGGGCGGCTAGTCGCGCCGATAACGGCGACCGAGGCGGGAGAGAACATGGCGTCCAGCCCATATCGTTGGGTCGATGAATTTGCTTCTTCGTGCGGACGCTGTCCCGCGAGGCTGGCATTGGTCGAGTTCATAAACCCAAAGTACGCCTGTCATGATCAGATTTATTGACTCGATCATAAACCTGTTGGCGAATAAAGATTGGCATAGAATCGCCGATTGGTGAGGCTGGCACATTCAATCGCCGGCCTCACAATCGTGTTGGGCTTAGTTCACCCACTCGCCACGGACAGTGAGAACAGGGCATTTAGACTGCGTTAAGACTTGCGCCGTCGTGCTGGCGAGGTGATTCGCTTTCCTGTGTCGACTTCGTTCATCTCGATTTTCGTCACATTTCGTTTTAGGCACCATGTTAGAGGTCACGTTATTCAGTGATCCTGATCATGAGGAAAGCAAGTGTTACAATTTGCGCGGATATATTCCCGAGCGGATAAGTCGAATAGAAGTAACGAATGCGCGCTCCTTACGGGCTCAACATCCTCGACAATTGCCTCACCTGCCCGGTGCGTGAGGAACATCTGTTTTGCAACTTGCCTGTAAAAGCGGTGGAGAGATGGAACGAGATTCGTTCGACAGCGGTCTATCCAAAATCGGCAATGTTGTTTATAGAGGGGCAGCAACCTCGCGGAATTTTTGTCTTGTGCGGAGGGAAGGCGAAGCTTTCGACCTCCTCTTCGGAGGGCAGAACCATCATTACGAAAATCGCTGAAAGCGGCGAGGTGCTGGGGTTGAGTGCGACCATCTCGAACCGGCCTTATGAAGTTACCGCCGAGATGATCGAGCCGGGCCAGGCAAATTTTATTACTCGCGACGCGCTATTGCACTTTCTCCGCGAGTATGGAGAAGTGGCTTTGAGAGTAGCAGAGGAACTAAGTCGCAATTACTACGCGGCCTATCAGGGAATTCGTACCCTTGGACTTACTAACTCGCCGGCGGAACGTTTTGCCCAACTAATCCCTGAGATGGTCCAATGCAACTCGAGATTGCGATCCTCTTCATGTGCAACTAACGTTAACGCACGAAGAGATCGCTGAAATCATAGGCACGACGCGCGAAACTGTCAGCCGTTTGTTCGCGCAGTTCAAGAAGCAGCAGTTGCTGCACTTAAAGGTAGCAACTTTGATCATCCGTGACAAAGCTGCCCTTGAAAAGATGGTTCACTCTTGATCAAATCCTGCGGAATGGCGTGCTCTGGCGACGGGAGACGCGGCAAGCAACGTCTCTACATATGATTCAGATCAGGGAAGTGCAAGGAACGGTCTTCTTAGGCGGTCTGCTTGCACGCGCGGATGAGAAGTGTTTTGAAAGCGTCCCAAAAAGAAAAGCAGAGGATCTCTCCTCTGCTTTAATCGTGTTTGGTCTGTGTCCCGGCCAGGGATACTTTGATATAAACTATTGCAGCGGGGTTTCGGTTCCAGCGCAAGCCACCAGAGCAGCAGTGCTGTAACGCACAACCGCATCAGGTTGGGAGCAGAAGGAACGCACGCCAGTGCTGCCCGCGGACAGCGGCGAACCAGACACTTGATAGCTGGATGCCGGGGTGCCGGAAACACCAGACAGAATGAAAGTGTAACCACTCTTCGTACCAGACGACAGCTGAGTATCGATCAAGCAAGCTTGGGTAGAGTCCGGAGTACCAGACGAGCAGGAGCCGCCGGAAAGAACACTCAAAGAACTAGCGAAGCCCGCCGTCGGATAAGCCGAGTTGTAAGAAATCTGAGCTGTGTTCAGTGTGCGGATCGACGCCACTGCGGACGATTCATTGGCCGCAATGCGGGCGCGCAATAGGTTCGGAATCGCGATCGCGGCGATGATGAGGATGATCGCCACCACAATCAGCAGTTCAATAAGTGAAAAGCCTTTCTGTTTTTTCATGTCTAATTCCTCTTCTCCATTTAGGCCGGGAGCTAATTTGCCGACCAACAGGTACACATTCGCATTTGTGTATCACGTAGCACAAATTACGTTGGTACTCTTGGCGAGGTCCTCTTAAGCTTTAGCGTTTTCAACGACTCCCGGGCCTTAGTTACTACCGCCGGTTACCATGGCCCTTGACCCGTTGCGTGCTTGGGTTAGCGCTCTGTACGCCGTGGGCGGGCGTGAGTTCGCGGCTTTTGTGCCATAAGTCACGTCGCCGACATCAAGTTTCTTGACAGCGCACTTCGATACAATCTCTATATGAAGCGTTCCGGAACGGCCGATTTGCCGCTGCATGGCGGACGCGTGCCAGAGTGGCTGGCCGACCGCATGACATTATTGGGCACGGCGATCGTGGAGAACGTCGTTCTCCATTACGGCGCATCCGGAGTACTGTCTCGACTGGCCGATCCTTTCTGGTTCCAAGCTCTGGGCTGCGTTGCAATCGCTGGCGCTGGTGGCAGAGGTCATTCACGGGACGCCTACGCGCTTCTCTGACCCGGCGCGTTTTTCATTCGCCCACGGAGGAAAGGACGGTCATCCATTCCCCGTGCCATTGAAGACCTACGATGAAACCCTCTCCGTGTTGCGACGCTCGCTGGAGCAAACGAAGATTGGGCGGACGGAGAAAGTTGATGGGCTTCGACGACTGGATGGTTTTGTGCGAGCGGTAGAAGTGTCGTAGCTCCGGAAGCGAATTTGGTTGAAACTATCTCCCGGGAAAGGGCTATTTCGCATTCGCTGGGTGGCCGGACAGTCGCTGACCACAGACGATGGCCTAAGCCACCCTCGGCACGGCAGTTGTCGCTATTCTAATTTCTGCTGGAACAGGGCTGGTCTCAAGCGAACGCGATATACGTCTACTTTGATTATGACCAATAGTTTGCTAACGACCCAAAGGGTTTTGCCGCGGCCAATGCCGAGACTCTTAAAGGTTTGCTGGGTATGGTGGAGAGTCCAAGGGCAAGAGTGTCCGCGCCGCGGTTGGTTCCGGGAGGCGAATCGCGGCAGGCTAAAGTATGTAGCGACAGTGATGTAGCGACAAACCTTATGGAGGATTTTGGCATCTTGTGTAAGGCCATCAGTGTGTCAAGAGCGCGAAGGATGCCAAACTTCAGATAACATTGCCTGACTTCGCCATATGGCGCACGTATATCTCAGATATTAGATAACGGCAGGAGCGACGGTGGCAGACCGCAAGAATTTCTGGTCAGGATGGCAAGAGCGCATATCGGCCCTTGGCAACGTTCCGGCTGTGCTGAAGATTGTGTGGGAGTCGGGCCCGCCGGTAGTGATTTTCGGCTTGGTGTCGCGGGTATTTTCGTCTCTTTTGCCGGTTCTGCTGTTGTGGATCACCAAGCTCATTATTGATGGGATCGTGCATGCGGTGTCGACCCATCAAGCCGTGGGTCCGCGATTCTGGTGGCTGGTAGCGGCAGAGTTTTCGCTCGCCGTACTTAATAGCGTCCTCATTCGAACCATTGACTACTCGGATTCGCTGCTGGCGGATAAGTACACGCGGCATGTGAGCATTCGAGTGTTGGAACACGCATCAAGCCTCGACCTTCTGGCGTACGAGGATCCAATATTTTATGACCGCCTGGAACGGGCGAGGGTACAGGCAACCGACCGATTAGTCATGATTCAAGCGGTGGGACGGCTGGTGCAGCAAGCCATTACCACCATAACGCTTTCCGTTTCCATAATGTTCTTCTCCCCATGGCTGATGTTGCTGCTGATTGTCGGCGTGGTACCCGCATTTATGGGAGAGAGCCATTTTGCGTTTTTGGGCTATGCAAAGAATTTTCGGCAGACGCCGCTGCAGCGTCAGTTGGATTATTTGCGCGTGCTTGGCGGTAGCAAAGAAGCAGCGAAAGAGCTGAAGCTCTTCGGTCTGCGCAAGTTCTTGATCGAACGCTTTACCAATCTATCGGACGAAATCTACGCGGAGAATATTGGCCTGTCGCGGCGGAAGTTGATCGCAGGTTCTTTGCTTTCCATGGTCGGAACCATGGGGTACTACTCCGCATATGTCTTCGTAATCTGGCGCACGGTCAACGGAGGCCTGACCATTGGCACGCTCACATTTTTGGCGGGCGCGATTCAGCAGGCCAGTAGTAATATCCAGCAGATTTTTTCTACGATTGCAGCGATTGGCGATCAGGCGTTATTTCTCACTGACCTGCTGGCCTTCTTCAAGATGGAGCCGACGATCCGCTCCAAGCCGAACGCGCTGCCGGCGCCGAGGCCGATCAAGCAGGGGGTTGAATTCCGCAACGTTTCTTTCAGCTATCCGGGAAACTCGCGTTTGATTCTTGACCACATTAATTTTCGATTGCACCCGACGGAGCGGCTGGCGCTGATCGGCGAAAACGGGCAGGGAAAAACGACGATCGTGAAGTTAATTACGCGGCTCTACGATCCGACCGAGGGGCAGATTCTGCTCGATGGGGTTGATCTGCGCGACTACGATCTCGAAGATCTGCATCGTGAGATGGGCGTTATCTTTCAAGATTTCATGCGCTATGAAATGACTGCGGCTGAAAATATTGCCGTCGGACGTGTTGAGGAATTGAAGAATCCGGAACTTCTGCAGATAGCCGCACGGAAGAGCATGGCCGATGCGACAATCGAGCGGCTGCCGCGAGGCTATGACCAGATGCTCGGTCGCCGCTTTGAACAGGGCGTCGATATTTCCGGCGGGGAATGGCAGAAGGTGGCGCTGGCCCGGGCTTACTTGCGCGACGCGCAGATCCTTATTCTTGACGAGCCGACCGCGGCGCTCGATGCGCGCAGCGAGTTCGAAGTTTTTCAACGCTTTGCCGAACTGACCGCGGGCAAGATGGCGCTGTTTATTTCGCATCGTTTCTCCACTGTGCGCTCGGCAGATAGAATCATCGTCCTCGAAAACGGAAAGATTGCCGAAGAGGGCAGTCACGAGCAACTGTCGCGCTTGGGCGGACGGTATGCGGAAATGTTTGAGATGCAAGCGTCGAGTTATCGTTAAGCCGGCGTAGCGGCTGAGTAACAATGGAAAGAATGGGCCAAAGAAAGATGCGGGAATAATAGGAAATGAACGAGAGCGGAAATTTAGAACTAGCGAGTGCAGAAATCGGAGGGGTTCTGCGTACCGTGCCGGACGAATCATCGCCGGACAGCGCTTTACGTTCGAGCGCTACGCAACTGGCGCGGAATCTTGCCTGGATACCGGGGCAACGGGAATCGAGCGACCTTGGCGATCGCTGCCGCGCGCTGTTCAGTTCTCTTCGTCCGCTACTGGCAAGTCTTGAATCGGAGCAAAAAGGTTCGGATAATTTCGAGCGGCTGCGGGAAAATGTTTCGTTGCTCAATGCGGAACTGGAGGATGCGTGCAGAACTTTCAAACAAGCGCATTCGATTCCCCAAGTTCGCACTCCCCAAGGACAAGTTGTTTCACGGGTGGCTGCGATTGCGCAAAATTATCTTTCGACCTCGGGATATCAATTTAGCGAGTCAACCTTCAGCTTTTACATCAAGGCTTTTCAGGAAGTCACTGTTTTGAGAATGGCCGAGTTGTGGGCGATTATCCCGGTCATGAAGATTGTCCTGCTGGAGCAGATCGCGGAGCAAGGGAAGCGTTTATTAGAAAATCCGTCGAAGCAGTCCGGCATTCAGCACCCGGTCAAGAGTCTGCTAGAGATCAAGCAGACCTCCTGGAAAGTTGCAATCGAGCCCTTGATCGCATTTGACCAGGTATTGCGGCAGGATCCTGCGGGCGCGTATGCGGCGATGGACTACGAAAGCCGCGAGTTGTACCGGCGAACGATCGTGAATATTTCGGACCATTCGGACTGCCCTGAAATTAAAGTTGCCAGGCACGCGCTTGATTTTGCGCGCGAGGCGCACCGGCATCCCGATAAAGATCCGCGAGTAACGCTGCGCGATTCGCACGTTGGAAATTATCTGCTGGCGGAAGGCGCGGCGGTTCTTGAGGAAAAGGCAGGCTTCAATCCTCCATTTGCGCAGCGTGCGCGGAGCTGGTTGCGCCGTCATCCGGATGATTTTTATCTCCCGGGAATTGCGGTGCTCACTTTCGCGATCGTTTCGTGCGTTGTGCTGTTTTTGACGAAGCCGTCGACTCCTTTGGGATTAATCCTCTTATCGCTGGTAGCGGTGCTGTTGCCGAGTTCACAGAGCGCGGTGCAGATCATGAACTATCTGGCGACGCTGCTGATCCCGGCTCAGATTTTGCCGAAACTCGACTTTTCAGAAGGCCTTCCCGACGATTGCGTCACTATGGTTTCAATTCCAACCATGCTTTTAAGCGAGAAGCAGGTGCGGAGGCTGGTGGACGCACTGGAAGTGCGCTTTCTGGGTAATCAGGATCCGAATCTTCATTTTGCACTGCTCACAGACTTGTCCGACTCTCCGTCGCAACCGGTTGAGGACAATCCGTTGGTCGAGCTGGCTTCGACATTGATCGACGACTTGAACAAAAAGTATGCAGCGCACGGCGGCGGATCGTTTTTTATGCTGCATCGGCACCGTGTCTACAACCCGCGCGAGCGTTTATGGATGGGTTGGGAACGCAAGCGTGGCAAATTGATGGACTTGAATAACTTGCTGCGAGGTCAATTTGACAGCTTTCCGCACAAGGTTGGAAATCTGTCTTTATTATCGAGCGTCCGTTACATCATCACGCTGGATTCGGACACGGAATTACCGCGCGGGTCGGCAAGCCGGATGGTGGGAGCGCTTGCTCATCCTTTAAATCAGGCAATCATCGATCGCAAGAAGGGCGTTGTGGTTGCGGGATACGGGATTCTGCAGCCGCGGGTTGGCGTCAGCGTTCAAAGTACCGCTCGATCGCGCCTGGCCGGCATTTATTCAGGACAGACGGGCTTCGACATATACACGCATGCGACATCTGACGTGTATCAAGACTTATACGGCGAAGGTATTTTTGTAGGAAAGGGAATCTACGAAGTAGAAACCCTGCACAGCGTGCTGCATGGCCGCTTCCCGCGCAACGCGCTGCTCAGCCACGATCTGATGGAAGGCGCTTACGCTCGCGCAGGTTTGGTCAGCGACATCGAAGTGATCGAGGATTACCCGTCGCACTACAGCGCGCACAACCGGCGCAAACATCGCTGGCTGCGAGGCGACTGGCAAATAACGGAGTGGCTGCTTCCGCAAGTTCCCGACGAATCGGGGCGGAAGGTTCCGAATCCGCTGTCGCCGATTTCGCGCTGGAAGATTCTCGATAATCTCCGGCGGAGTCTTGTCGAACCCGCATTGTTTTTATTGTTTGTGCTGAGCTGGATTTGCCTTCCCGGCCGGCCGCAACTGTGGACTCTAGGAACAATCGCCATTCTGTTTCTGCCGGCGCTGTTTCAGCTTGGTTACGATCTTGGGCGCGCAGCGATATTCCGCCGACGCGCGGCCGTGGCCGACGCCTTCGATGGTTTTCTGAATGCAAGTATTGCGAACTGGCTCACCGTCACATTTCTGGCGCACCAGGCGTTGTTGTCAATGGATGCGGTCGTGCGAACGACAGTTCGGCGCATGATCACGCGACAGAGGCTTTTGGAATGGGAAACTGCCGCAGAAGCGGAGCTGGCCGGCGACAAACGCACGATGCTGGACATTTACCTGAACTGGACTCCGGTGGTCGCATTGGGGCTGTTCGGGTTGGTGTGGATCAGTAATCGCAATGCCTTGGCCGCTGCGCTTCCGATCCTATTATTGTGGGCGTTCAGCAAGCCAATTTCGCTGTGGCTCAACCGTCCGCCTCGCGCGCCGCGGCGGCAAGCGTCGGAAAGCAATCGATGGCTGTTGCGTACGGCGGCGCTCCGCATCTGGCGGTATTACGCGGAGTACAGCACGGAACAACATAATTGGTTGATCCCGGATAATGTGCAGGAGGAAGACAGGAAAGTAGCTGCTCGTATCTCTCCGACGAACCTTGGATTTCTCCTGAATGCGCGACAAGTCGCGTGTGAATTTGGCTATCTGACGGTCGCGGAATTTGTCCGGCAAACGCTTCAAACATTGTCGACAGTGGAGAAGATGGAGAAGCATCGAGGCCATTTACTTAATTGGTATGACACGGAATCTCTGGCTCCGCTTCGGCCGGCCGTAGTATCGAGCGTGGATAGCGGCAACCTGGTGGCTTCGCTCTGGACGTTGCAACAAGGTTGCCGAAAACTGCTTCATGAGCCTTTGCTGCAAACGGAGTTGCGCGAGGGGATCCTCGATAACCTCTACGTCGCGGCGAGCCTTGGCGTGCTGCCTCGCCGTAAATTTTCATGCATCGAAAAGGCTCTCAGGCGAAACGATTGGCTGCAATATCTGCTGAGTCTTCCCGACGGGTTCTTCACCGAAGCTAACGGGCGGACATCGCGCTCCAAACATGCCGCCGAGGCACGTTGGTTTCAGGAAGAAGCGGAAAGGCGATTGCGCTATGTTCGTCAGGCGGTACAGAGTTATTGCCCGTGGCTTCTGGCTGAGTTTGCTTCGCTAGAAAAGCAGGATTCGACTATCTCTCTAGGCTCCGAGTCCAGTCCAGCGTTTGAGCAACTTCCTCGTTTCATTGATAGCCTCGCCACCCAGCTGAGGGCGGCTATGAATTCCGGCGCTAACGCAGACAAGAATGGAGAATGCCGAAGGTTTTTATCGTTGCTGCCCGAGGCGCGGTCGCGAGTAGTTAGTCTGATAGCTGACTTGAAAAAAATTGCGGATCAAGCGGGTAGCATCGCGGATGCGATGGACTTCAAATTTCTTTTCATCCAGCGCCGGGGATTGCTTTCGGTGGCCTTCGAACTTGAGAAGAACGAATTGGTTTCCTCCTGCTACGACTTACTATCGAGCGAGGCGCGGATCGCGTATTTCGTGGCCATTGCGAAGGATGACATCCCGCAGGAGAGCTGGTTCTTGCTGGGGCGCGCGCCGACAGAGGACCAAGGGTTGGCCGGTTTGCTGTCATGGACCGGAACGATGTTTGAGTACCTGATGCCGACACTGTGGATGCGTCTCTATCCGAACACGCTGTTGGAGCGGTCGGCTATCGCAGCGGTGAAAACGCAGCAGGCATATGCAGATGATAAAGGAGTGCCGTGGGGCATTTCTGAGGCGGCGTGTGCCCGGCTTGATGATTCCGGCAATTATAGTTACTTAGCTTTTGGCGTTCCCCAACTGGCCATTCACAAGCCAGATTTTGGCGGACCCGTAGTATCGCCGTATTCGACTTTGCTGGCGTTGCCGATTGACCCGCCGGCGGCATTGCGGAACTTGCGTATGATGCAACGCAAACGATGGATTGGCGATTATGGTTTCTACGAGTCGCTGGATTTCAGTCCGTCGCGCCATAATTCTCAGCCACGGAATCCACAAATCGTGCGTTGCTGGATGGCACACCACCTCGGCATGAGCCTGGTGTCCATCGCAAATTACCTGCGAAATGAAGTTGTACAGGGCTGGTTTCACAGTGATCCCCGGGTGCAGGCGACTGAACTTCTGTTGCAGGAGAAACCGGCTGCCCACCCTCGTCCGAAATCAAAAGTGTCGAAAGCGGCCTAGGGGCAAGGAATCAGCGGCGAACGTTAGGCGGCGAACAGTCGAACGTGCGGGTTAACAGCGGGCACTAGAAGACCACCGACCCGTTCCATCATGGAAGAGTTGTACCATAGCGCACCGGAGAGGAAAGTAGAATTTATTGCGCCGATGGCCACGAATGCGCATGCGGATGCGCGTTTGCTGCTCATCGTCATGGATAACTTATTGCGAAACGCGTGGAAATACACTTCGCATCACGACCATGCTCGAATTGAGTTTGGCCGCGAAATTACGAACGGGCGGGTCACATATTTTATTTCCGATGACGACAGCGGCTTTGACCCGCGATCCTCCGATCGTCTGTTTCAACCTTTCCAGCGGCTGCATTCGGGGGTGGAGTTCCCCGGCAACGGTATAGGGCTCGCTACTGTGCGACGCATTATTCAAAGACACGGCGGCGAAGTGTGGGCGAGGGGAGCGGTGGGAAAGGGAGCTGCTTTTTACTTCACTTTGGGCTCTGGACGAAGCACGGTGCGGAGCCAATAGAGTTTGCGAGAGGCTTGCGGATTCGTTCGGGCGCAGATGAGGCGCAGCGCAAACGAGGCGCTGGTCAGGCGAAGTGCGACGGAGAAGAAGGTCAGAAGAAGCAAATTACGTTTGATTTTTCCTGATAAGCGCTGTATAAGCTAGTGTCAAGCACTATCCCCCGTACCGCCTACTCCACGGCGGATTTAGTAAAAGTTTCCAGGAGAAAACGATGGTTCGTAAGGCATTGGTATTCCTCGCCCTGTGTGCATTGGCACAAACAACATTCACAACTGCTCAAACGAACGCAAGCAAAACGATCGTGACGTATCCGTCAGCTTATGGCGTGTCGCAGCCGCTGTCGGAACTGCCGATCGAACAATCGATATTTGGCGCTCAGGTAATGCCCGAGCCCCGTCCTGGCCCGCTGCGTTCGAAAGCCGCCGCTGGTCTTTCGCAACAACCAGACCCGGCGCTGCAGACGGAGGTCGGGCCGATGGTTTCGGCGTCCAATGGGATACTTTTCGACGGCATTACATCGCCGGGATATGTGCCTTCGGATTCGAACCTAGCAGTTGGTCCCAACGACATCGTGGAAGTCGTCAACGTGCAATTCGAGGTTTACAACAAGAGCGGAGCGGCGCTGGCGGGACCGACCAACATTCAGAACTTGTTTACGCCGCTGGGTGGCGATTGCGGATCGGGAACGTATGGGGATCCCGTCGTGCTTTATGATCGCGCGGCGGATCGCTGGGTCATCAGCATGATTGGCAGCGGCGCCACCACTTCGGAATGCATGGCCGTCTCGAAAACGAACGATCCGACTGGAGCCTATTATCTTTACGGTTATTCATTCGGCGCGAATCTGAATGACTATCCGAAGCTCGGCACGTGGGCCACCACCACGAACAGCGCGTATCTCGCGACGTACAACATTTTTGGATCTTTGACTTTTCTTGGTGCCGACATTTGCGCTTTTGACCGTACCAAGATGCTGGCCGGCGTCGCGACTGCAGCCCAGCTTTGCCAGATGACGCCGAGCAACGAATTCGGCTATCTTCCGTCGGATATGGATGGGCCCACGCCTCCGACCGATGGCACCCCGGGTCTGTTCATTACTTGGCAGAACAACAATCCTGGCCAACTCTATCTCCGCAAGCTGACGCTGAATTTCGCGACCGCGTCGGCAACGCTTTCTTCGCCAACGACCGTGAGCGTGGCAAACTCGAATCTGGCCTGTGGCAACGGAGGTACGTGCGTCCCACAGTTAGGAACGACACAGACTCTCGATTCGCTGGGTGACCGGTTGATGTACCGTTTTGCGATCCGGCACTTCTCGGACCATGATCGGGCGGTGATCAACCATTCAGTCGCCTCCACGACGAATCAGATCGGTATCCGCTGGTACGAGCTTTATGATCCGGCGGGCACAGTGACTGTCAACCAGCAGGGAACCTACGCTCCCGCAGATACTACCTATCGTTGGATGGCGAGCCTGGCAGAGGATCAGAAGGCGAATATTGGGCTTGGGTACAGCGCCTCCAGCGCGACGGTTCATCCTGAAATCGTATTTACCGGACGAGTACCGACTGACCCCGCCGGCATCATGGAAGCGGAAGACATTTTCAAGGTGGGCGCTGGCTCGCAGAGTGGATCAAGCGCGGCAAATCGCTGGGGCGACTATACGGCCATGCAAGTTGATCCGAGCGACGATTGTACGTTTTGGTATGTGGCTCAGTACGAACAAACCAGCGGCGTCTTTAACTGGCACACCAGTATCGCCTCGTTTGTGTTCACAGGGTGCACTGGCGGAGGCGGCGGCCCAGTCGTCAGCCTCACTCCCACCTCTCTGACGTGGGGCAAAGTTGTGCTGAATTCGACATCTACAGTGAAGGCAGTCACGCTCAGCAATACGGGTACCGCCACGCTGAACATTGCCAGCATTGTGCCCAGCGGTGATTTTGCCCTGACCACGAGTTCGAAACCCTGCGGTAGCACTTTGGCGGCAGGTAGCAGCTGCGTCATCAAAGTGACGTTCACGCCGACTCAACTCGGAACTCGCACCGGAAAGTTGACCATTACAGACAACGCTTCCAACAGTCCACAGGCTGTTTCACTCTCCGGCACAGGAGCGCTACCAGCGACGTTAACTCCTGCCAGTGCAACGTTCGCTTCGCAGACGGTCGGCACTTCAAGCGTTGCCAAAGTATTTACACTGACTAACAATCTGAGCGTGGCGCTAGGGAGCATCGTGATTTCTGCAAGCGGCGATTTCAACGTCTCTTCGACGACCTGCACGACAAGCTTGGCCGCCAAATCGAAATGCTCAATTAGCGTAGTCTTCAAGCCCACAGCTACGGGGACGAGGCCGGGAGCATTGAGCGTAATCGATACTGCTACGAATAGTCCGCAGAAGTCGACCCTTGCGGGAACGGGGAAGTAGTATCTGGGTTGTTTTTGTGGGGACGGGCTGCGGTTGCCCGGCTCTCCACCGACAGTTCAAGAACGCGCAGAGTACGGGTGTCCCGCAACGTTGAGGACCCAAATCGTGTAAGATTCTTTAGGCGAGTACAGAACACGGCCACAGCGCGTGTTTGATCCTGCCGGGCTGATTCGAAGGTCTGGCGAGCGTTAGATATCCAACGACGATTATCCGACGAAGATACTTCCCAATTACCAGGTAGAACCGCGGCTTTGCAGCCGACGGCACATTCCTGTCAGGAGAGAACTGAATGGCGAAGATTGCAAAGACAGCGGACCGTAAAAAGGTCATGGACACAACAAAATCAACCGCGTGCCCCAAGTGCGGCAAAGAGACGCGCATCGTGAAAAGGATGAAAGATCGCGAACGCAATATTCCGGGCGGAATTTATATTTCGTGTGCGGGATGTGAGTTTTTCGAAAAGCTCTGAGCGGCGTATTGGATTTCAAATAAGTGCATTTTAGACGGGGCTCGCTGCGTCTTCCACGTGGGAAATGGAGACGGGGCGAGCCCCGTCTCTACAGCTATACGCGCGACAATTCCGCCAGTTAGAGGCGCGGCAATTCCGCCGTCTGGACTATCCGATTTGACCGAGAATCGCACGCGCTTCGCTGGCTGGGTCGACGGCCTCGGTGATGGGACGGCCAACCACTATGTGGGAGGCTCCGGCGGCGATCGCTTCCGCCGGGGTAACGATGCGTGCTTGATCGTGAGGGCCGCTACCTGCGGGGCGCACTCCAGGTGTGATGATTGCGAAGCCCGGTCCGAACTCTTCCCGGAGGGCGCCAGCTTCTTGCGCTGACGCGACGACGCCCTTGCACCCGTTCGAAAGCGCGAGGGCGCTCAAACGTAGGACTTGATCGAGCACTCCGTCGCGCACTCCAATTTTTCCTAATTCGACATCATCGAGGCTGGTTAAGACGGTGACCGCGAGGATGAGCATATCGGGCTTGGTGAGCTGACCGGCCTCGACCGCGGCGCGCAACATCTTTCCGCCTCCAGCCGCATGCACCGTCAGCATATCGACACCCAGCATCGCGGCCTGACGTACGGCCGCTCCCACGGTGTTAGGGATGTCGTGATATTTGAGGTCGAGAAAAACCCGGCGTCCTGAGCCCACCAATTTGCGGACGATATCAGGCCCTTCGGCGGTGTAGAGCTGCATTCCGACTTTATAAGCGTGCGCGGAGTCGCCGACAGCCGCCACGATCTTCCGGGCGGCTTCGGCGGTGGATACATCCAAGGCAACGATGAGTCGCTGGCGCGGGTCCGTCTTCATCGTTGCCGAGTGTATCGGTTTTATTGGAGATTGGCTACAGGTTGCAGCGCCGCCATCTCGCGGGGTCGCGGGCGGTAGAGGTCCAAGCGGACCCTTTGCAAGCCACGCTCTTTGAATCCCAATGCGCGTGCCGCATTGTAGGAGACGTCAATGATCCGGTTGTCGACGAACGGGCCGCGGTCATTGATTCGAAGAATTACTGCTTTGCCATTGGCCAGGTTCGTCACCTTCACGACCGTTCCCAATGGAAGCGTGGGGTGAGCTGCGGTGAAGTCACGCATATCGTAAGGCTCGCCACTGGCTGTCTGTTTCCCTTGAAACTGTTCCCCATACCAAGACGCAGTGCCCACCTGAAATGCTTTCAGGGGGTGGGGTTTGGTTGCGTTGTGCCCGCTGATAGTAATCAGTGGCTTCGGTACTTTTGCGGCTTCCAGGCTGCTTGGCCCGGATGCGGCTCCTGCCCCAAGGCTGGCTACCGATAAAACTACGGCCAGACTTTCGGCTAAACGTCGTCGCATTCGATTACCTCCCAATCGTGGAAAGTCGTTTTTTAGGTCGCTTGCCTCCTCAGGTCAAACGATCTTCCGATGCTACGGGTACACCCCACCCCTGTCAATCAGAAATAACACCTAGTCCAGCAACTAAGGTAGTAAGTAATCAACAACTTACGGGCGTAACAAAGGGGCGATGTCCATGGCTATGTCATTGAAACCAGACGGAACTTTGAGGTTACGATCGGTTACTGCCGGTGAAAAAGAGATTCAACAAGGAGCTATCTGCTTTAGTATGTGAAGGATGCGTTAAAGCATGTAGAATCAGTGGCTTAACTGGAGTGATGGTTACTGACGTTTGTTACTAAGGGGCAGAAAAACGCCGGGATGACCGCGAGCGTTACTGCGCCGGGTCCAAATTTGGGGGCTACATAAGAATTCTTCCTCTCGAGAAACTTTCGGTTTAAAGTGAACGCCATGGCTATAACTCCGCCCGTGGTTCTTACCATCGCCGGACACGATCCCTCCTCAGGAGCGGGAATAACAGCTGACATAAAAACGATAGCTGCACACGATTGTTACGGTGTCAGCTGCGTCACAGCTCTTACGGTGCAGTCGACTCAAGGGGTGCGGCGGGTGGCGCCGATCGACGCCGCAATTATTACGGAGACCTTGGAAGAACTGGCGGCGGATTTTGCTATCCAGGCGGTTCACATCGGGATGTTGGGGAGCGAAAGGGTCGTAAAAGCCGTGGCAGATTTTCTGGCGAAGGCAGATCTGCTTCATATTGTTTTGGATCCTATTTTGAAGTCGAGCTCTGGCGCAGATCTGCTTGACCCGGCCGGGACCCGCATCCTGATCGAGAAGTTAATTCCAATGGCGGAGTTAGTTACTCCGAACCTGGACGAAGCCGCCGCCCTAACCGGGTTTCCGGTAACGAATTTGGCCGAGATGCGAGAGGCGGCAGGTCGTTTGCACTTGCTAGGAGCTGCCAATGTGGTGGTCACGGGTGGCCATCTTGACAAAGCAATCGATCTGCTTAGCTTTGAAACGGGGCGAGGGTTAGAGACGGAGACGTTCAAGGCTGAGCGGCAGCGATCGAACTCCACGCATGGCACTGGATGCGCTTTCGCTACCGCGCTCGCGTGTCATCTAGCGCACGGCCGTGGCTTGCCGGAAGCAGTTCTGCTGTCGAAGGCGTATGTGTCGGCGGCGATTGCGAATGCTTATCCGGTGGGCCATGGGATAGGGCCGGTGCACCATCTTTATCGGGCGGGTCAACGCAGGCGGGGAAGTTCTGCTGTCTCTGAGACGGAGCATGCGCATTCTTGAGACTAAATCAATCGTGAGATTTTAAGATTCGCTGGATCGGGAAGCGGGCAGTGCCTTTCCTTTTGAAAGGCACTCAGCCAGCTAATGGGGGGAGGCGCCCTGGTCCGCAGGACGTGGGAGAGACTAGTGAACTACTTCTTTAACAGGCAGCCGGCGACAAAGGCAGCTACGGCTGCGACCAGCCACTCGATGCGCCATAATTGGATTGCCTGCCAATCCAGAGTAGTTCGTGCGCTGAAACATACACTTACTGCCAGTGCCCCCACCAAGCACATTGCACCCAGGAGAAACGCAGCAGC